>ERZ772917.286-NODE-286-length-36314-cov-146.037480_pt1 | contig 36314 bp, 30 predicted proteins | sample MGYA00511187_ERZ772917 | MGnify/ENA primary metagenome ERZ772917 (study PRJEB29015, sample SAMEA2737925) | human oral metagenome | biome: human oral; feature: human-associated habitat; material: dental | place: China | collected 2012 ...
AAGCGCCTGGAGGTCCAGGGCAAGAAGGACGCCAAGCTCGCCAAGCGCCTCAAGGAGGAGCTGGAGTGGGTGCGTTCCTCCGCCAAGGGCCGCCAGACCAAGTCCAAGGCCCGCCTGGCCCGCTACGAGGAGATGGCCGCGGAGGCCGAGCGCACCCGCAAGCTCGACTTCGAGGAGATCCAGATCCCGCCGGGCCCGCGCCTGGGCAACGTCGTGCTGGAGGCCAGCCACCTGAGCAAGGGCTTCGACGGGCGCACCCTCATCGACGACCTGTCCTTCACGCTGCCGCGCAACGGCATCGTGGGCATCGTCGGCCCCAACGGCGTCGGCAAGACCACCCTGTTCAAGACGATCGTCGGCCTTGAGACGCTCGACAGCGGGGACCTCAAGATCGGCCAGACCGTCAAGCTGTCCTACGTCGACCAGACGCGCGCCGGCATCGACCCCAACAAGACCCTGTGGGAGGTCGTCTCCGACGGCCTGGACTACATCCAGGTCGGCAACGTGGAGATGCCCTCGCGTGCCTACGTCGCGGCCTTCGGCTTCAAGGGCCCCGACCAGCAGAAGCCCGCCGGAGTGCTCTCCGGCGGTGAGCGCAACCGCCTCAACCTGGCGCTCACGCTCAAGCAGGGCGGCAACCTCATCCTCCTGGACGAGCCGACCAACGACCTGGACACCGAGACCCTCGGCTCCCTGGAGAACGCGCTGCTCAACTTCGCCGGCTGCTCCGTGGTCATCACCCACGACCGGTGGTTCCTCGACCGCGTCGCCACGCACATCCTCGCCTGGGAGGGTACGGCGGAGAACCCCGCCCAGTGGTACTGGTTCGAGGGCAACTTCGCCTCCTACGAGGAGAACAAGGTCAAGCGCCTGGGTGCGGAGGCAGCGCGTCCGCACCGGGTCACCTACCGCAAGCTGACGAGGGACTGAGCGCCGCCGGGCCCGGGGCGCAGCCCCAGCGGCCCCAGTTCAGCCCAGCGGCCCGACGGCACCGGACTCCGGTACGCCGTCGGGCCGTTCTCTGTGGTGGCGCGGTGATGCGCCTGCCCGCTGGGGCGCCCTGGCGTCGTCGAAGCACTCCCCCGCACTCGACGCCCGTCGGAGCACCTGCGGACCGTCGGAGCGCCTCTACGCGCTAGGACAACCTGCGCGCCGTCGGACCACCTACTGCCCGGCGGACCACCTCTACGCGCTAGGACAACCTGCTGCCCCTTGGACCACCCACGGGCCGCCGCCAGGTGATCCAACCGGCAGCACGTGATCCGCGCACACAGGGGTTGTCCAAGCACAGGCACGTGATCCAACGGGCATCAGGAGCAGGACGGGCAGCGACGCCCCATCGGCGTCCCCGGTTCTGGGCCTGTCGGCACCGTCAGGAGCCTTCCGCCGCGTCCCGGCCCGCCTCGACGTCGTCGGCGTCGTCGGTCCGTCGGCAGTGGGCCTCGACCCACTGCCCGACGCGTCGCGTGAACTCCTCGGGCTGGCACAGGCTTGAGGGGTCGAAGGAGTCCGCGATGATGCCGAGCTCGGAGCTCGCCAGGGCCTCGTGGGTACGCCGCATCATCTCGACGGCGAGAGCGGAGTAGTCGCCCACGAGGCACAGCGCCGGGGTGCGGCAGGAGCGCAGGAGCTGCTCGTAGTGCACGGCGTTGACCGCGCGGCGCTGGAGGACCAGGTCGCGGGGCCGCGCCGCCAGAAAGGCCCGCGCCATCGCCTCGCCCGCTCGCGGCCACTTCTTGTAGGCCGCGCGGATGCTGCCCGCAAGGGCGCGCGCGGGCAGGAGCCGCAGCACGAGCGGCTGGAGCCTCGCGGGCGCGAGCTGGAACCACTCGGTGATGGTGCGGGCGCGGGTGTCGCACAGGCTGTCGCAGATGATTGCCGAGGCCACGAGCTGCTTGTGGCGCAGCATGAGGGTCTGAGCAAGAACACCGCCGTAGGAGATCCCCACGAGGTGGGCGTGCTCGACGCCGAGCCCCCGCAGCGCCTCAGCGATCGCGTCGGCCTGGTACGTCAGGACGTCCTCGACCCGCAGGTCCGGCAGCGCGGGTGATCGTCCGGTTCCCGGGACGTCGAGGCTCACGCACCGGAACCGGTCGTGCAGGGCCTCGACCTGAGGGGCGTACATGGTGTGATCGCATCCCAGGCCCGGGATGAAGACGATGGTCGGCCCGTGGCCGACAGACTCGATGAACATGACGCCCCCACGATGAACGCAGCAACTACGATCGTAGTATACCTCGCGGGACGAGCCTCCGTCGGAACCGATCTCGCGACAGCAGGACGGTCACCCCCTTGGCGCGGGGCCCTCGCCGGTTCGGCGACTCAGCGCGCCGATCAGCTCGCGCACGCTCGTCGGCTCCGGGCAGATGGCCTGGGCGAGCTCAAGGCCCGTGAGCAGCGCCGCCAGCGCGGGCGTGCTCAGCGCGATGTCATCCGTCCTTGCGCTGTCGAGCCGCTCGAGCATCTCCGCGCGGACCGGGGCGATGGCCTGGTGCAGCCCGGGGTCGCGCTGGGCGAGGATGACGAGCTCGAGCCAGGCCAGGGACAGGTCCTCGTCCACCGCCCCCTCCGGCGCAGCCAGACGACGGCGGGCGATCTCGCGCGCTACTGCACCCACCAGCTCGTTGCGGCTGCGGAAGGCGTTGCTCGTCGTCCCGTCGGGCACGCGGGCGGCGCTGTCGACCGCCCGGTGCGTGAGGGCGTGCGGGCCACCCTGCTGGAAGACGGCCACCGCTGCGGCGAGGACCTGCTCTCGACGTGCCATACCGGGACTTCCTCACAGGGTCAGCGGGCGGGCCGCGGGCCTGTCCGTTGTCTGGGTCCGCGGTGTACCGGGGGCGGAGCGGCCCACCCGGGACGAGGTGGAGGCGGAGGTGGCTTCGTCCCGGTGACCGCGCCGCTGCGCCGATCATCTCCCACCCGGGCCTCTCGCGCGAAGCGAGCGCGGTCGCAGACGCGATGGGGCCGGGTCGACCGCCCGGACGCAGCGACGGACACGGACGGCCCAACACGCCCCCACGGGAGGACGTCCCCGTCGAGCCGAGCGGTGCCGACGAGGGGACGGCTTCGCCTCTGCGGAGGAGCGCACGGCCACCTGCTGCACATCTGTGAACTGCCGTGCCCGCGCCGCGGGCTGCCCCTCGCGTCGTGTGAGCACGTCACGCCCGGGCGCTCAGGCCACGCCTACGCCGGCGGACAACCTTCGGCCCGCAGGACAACCTGCTGCTCGTTGGACCACCTGCGGGCCGCCGTCGGGTGATCCGCCCGCAGGCAGGTGATCCGCCCGCAGGCAGGTGATCCGCCCGCAGGCAGGTGATCCGCCCGCAGTGAGGCTGTCCGTGCCGCAGCAGGTGATCCGCCCGCAGTGAGGTTGTCCGTACGGCAGCACGTGATCCGCGTGCGAGGCCGCAGCCTGCGCGCGGGACTCCCGTCGGGGCACCGTCCCGCGCGCTCCCGCGCCCGCCCCGAGCGCCGGAGATCAGCCCTCGGCCTGCTCCTGGCGCTTGCGCCAGCGGATGCCCGCGTCGATGAAGCCGTCGATGTCGCCGTCGAACACGGCCTCCGGGTTACCGACCTCGTGGGAGGTCCGCAGGTCCTTGACCATCTGGTACGGGTTGAGGACGTAGGAGCGCATCTGGTCACCCCAGGAAGCCTTGATGTCCCCCGCGAGCTCCTTCTTCTTAGCGTCCTCCTCCTGCTGCTTGAGCAGCAGCAGCCGCGACTGGAGCACGCGCATGGCGGCGGCGCGGTTCTGGATCTGCGACTTCTCGTCCTGCATGGACACCACCAGGCCCGTGGGCAGGTGGGTGATGCGCACGGCGGAGTCGGTCGTGTTGACGCTCTGTCCGCCGGGGCCCGAGGAGCGGAAGACGTCGACGCGGATGTCGGTCTCGGGGACCTCGATGTGGTCGGTGGACTCGATGAGCGGGATGACCTCGACGGCGGCGAAGGAGGTCTGTCGGCGCCCCTGGTTGTCGAAGGGGCTGATGCGCACGAGGCGGTGGGTGCCGCCCTCGACACTCAGCGTGCCGTAGGCGTAGGGGGCGTGGATCTCGAAGGTCACGGACTTCAGCCCCGCCTCCTCCGCGTAGGAGGTGTCCAGGACCTTGGTGTCGTAGCCGTGGCGCTCAGCCCAGCGCAGGTACATGCGCAGGAGCATCTCCGCGAAGTCCGCGGCGTCGACGCCTCCGGCCCCAGAGCGGATCGTCACGACGGCGTCGCGCTGGTCGTACTCGCCCGACAGCAGGGTGCGGATCTCGAGCTCGGACAGGTCCTTGGAGATCAACACGAGGTCGGCCTCCGCCTCGGCCAGCAGCTCGGCGGCGTCGTCGCCCGACTCCTCGCCGGCCATCTCGACCATGGCCTCGAGGTCGTCGATGCGGCTGGCCAGGTCCTCCACACGCTTGAGGTCCGCCTGCGCGTGGGACAGGGCGGAGGTGACCACCTGGGCGGCGTCGGGGTCGTCCCACAGGTCGGGGGCGGCCGCCTGCTCGCTCAGCTCGGCGATGCGCGCACGCAGCACCTCGGGGTCCGTCACCGCCGTGACGGAGGCGTGCGTGTGACGGAGTCGGTCGATCTCTGCGGGGAAGTCTGTGGCCACGCCCGGAGTCTACGGCAGCGGGATCCGCCCACCGCCGGGACGGGCGGGGAGCCGTGTCACGCGGACCCGCCAGCCGCGCGAGCCCGCCAGCCGCGACACGGGGGCGTTGACCGTCGCGGGGCGGGCGACGATCCTGGGCCGGTGCTCGGCGCGCCGCCGCCCCCGCGACGAAGCAGGCCCGCGCGCCGACAGAGAGGACTCGCGATGACAGCCCGCACGCCCGAGCGCCCCGCCCTGTATGAGCGCTTCGTGAGGCCGGTTCCGCGGTGGTTCCTCGACTCGGCTCTGGGCATCTTCATCCACTGGGGCGCCTACTCGGTCCCGGCGTGGGCGGAGCCGATCGGCGCGCTGGGCACCTTCGAGCCCTCCTACTGGTTCGAGCACAATCCCTACGCCGAGTGGTACCTCAACACGATCCGCATCGAGGGCTCTCCCGCGGCGGCCCACCACCGGCGCGTGTACGGCGCGCGACCCTACGACGACTTCCTCGACGAGTGGAGCGCGCACGCCTTCGACCCCAATGACTGGGTGGACCTGTTCGCCCGGGCGGGGGCCCGCTACGTGGTGCCGACGACCAAGCACCACGACGGCATCACCCTGTGGGACGCCCCCGGCACCCGGGGGCGCAACACGGTGGCGCGTGGCCCGCGGCGCGACCTGGTGGACGAGATCGCACGGGCGGTGCACGGCTGCGGCCTGCGCCTGGGTGCCTACTACTCCACGGGGATCGACTGGCACGCGGCACCGGGGCCACCCATCGGCGACGACGGGGGACTCGAGCGCCTGCCTCATGACGAGCGCTACGCCCGCTACGTCCACAGCCACCTGACGGACCTCATCGAGCGCTACCGGCCGCAGGTCCTGTGGGCGGATATCGACTACCCGCGTGCGGGGCGCGAGACGGACTCGGAGTACAGCCTCGTGCGCGTGCTTGAGCGCTTCTACGAGCTGGCGCCCGAGGGCGTGGTCAACGACCGCTGGGGCGGAGCCCACTGGGACTTCCGCACGAGCGAGTACGAGCAGGGCACCGAGGTGCACGAGGACGGGTTCTGGCAGCACACGCGCGGCATCGGCTACTCCTTCGGCTACAACCGGGTGGAGGACGCCTCGACGTACCTGACGGCCCGTGAGGCGGTGCGCCTGCTGGTCGACGTCGTCTCGCGCGGAGGCAACCTGCTGCTCAACGTCGGCCCCGACGAGGCCGGGCACATCCCCGAGCTCCAGCGCCGGTGTCTGGAGGGCATGGCGCAGTGGATGGAGGTGGGACACGAGGCGGTGCACGCCGCCCGCCCGGCGGAGGGCACCGTGGCCTGCGGGGACGCAGCGCCGTCCGCCGTGGGAGGGTCCGACGGCGAGCACCTGCCCTGGGTGCGGTGGGTCGCCAAGGACGCGGCCCTGTACGCGCTCGTGGACGCCGCCGGCGAGGTGGCGCTGCCGGCGACCGAGCGGGTGCGCACCGCCGTCGGTGACGGAGCAGTGCTGCTCGACGGCGGCGGGGCCGGCACACCGGTGGACGCCACGCTCGTCGACGGTCACGTGCGGGCGCAGCTGCCCGCGCTCACGCGCCCGGGGCCGCAGGTGCTGCGCCTGGGCTGAACGGGTTGAGGCCGCTACCGCACCATTTGCACCTACTGTACATATGCAACATAATCATTAGGTGCACATCATCCTGTCCCGGACCTCCGGGACCCCCATGTACGAGCAGATTGTCACCCAGGTGCGCAACGCCATCTGGAGCGGCGAGCTGCCCGCCGGGACACCTCTGCCTTCGCTGCGCCAGCTGGCCAGGGACCTCGAGGTCTCGCTCATCACCACCACCCGCGCCTACAACGAGCTCGCCGCTGCCGGGCTCATCGGCCAGCAGGCCGGTCGCGGCACCTTCGTCCTGGCCCAGGACGGCCAGGAGACCCGACGGCGCTTGGAGGCCCGCCTCGACACCCAGCTCGACGAGGCCGTCGCCACCGCTCTCCTGGCCGGGCTCAGCCTCGAGGAGCTCACCGAAAGGACCACTCGCCGATGGAACTCCGCACAGCAGCCGTGACCGAGGCAGCCATCAGCCTCGACAGCGTCACACGCGCCCAGGGCCCCTTCACCCTCGGCCCGCTGGACATGCATGTCCCCACCGGGCTCGTCACCGGCTTCGTCGGTCCCAACGGGGCCGGTAAGACGACGACCATCAAGGCCATCCTGGGCATGGTGGGAACCGATGCCGGCACCATCCGGGTCCTGGGCGACGCCCCCGGCACCCACCACCAGCGCATCGGCGTGGTCCTGGACTCCGTCCCCCTGGCCAGGGAGTGGACCGCCGTCACGGCGGCGCGCGCCCTCAGAGGCTTCTACCCCTGCTGGGACGAGCCGACGTACACCGACCTCCTGCGCCGCCTCGCCGTGCCCGAGGACGTCAGGGTCCGCTCCCTGTCACGCGGCGAGGGCGTCAAGCTCCAGCTGGCCCTGGCGCTCGCCCACCAGCCCGACCTGCTCGTCCTGGACGAGCCGACATCGGGCCTGGACCCGGTGGCACGGCTTGAGGTCCTCGACGTGCTGCGCGAGTTCCTCGTCGAGGAGGGGCGCAGCATCCTGCTGTCGACCCACATCACCGCCGACCTGGAGCGCATCGCCGACCACCTGCACGTCCTGGTCGCCGGACGCACCCGCTTCGCAGGGCCCCTCAGTGAGCTGACCGAGGTCTGGGCCCTGGTCCGGGGCCCCGCACGGTCGTTGACCCCCGAGGCCGAGGCCGCGCTCGTCGGTACGCGCCTGACGTCGGGCGGGACCTTCGAGGGTCTCGTCGCCACCTCGGACACCGCCCTCTTCGGGCCCGAGGTCGTCATGGAGGCCCCGGCGCTCGACGAGGCCGTCGCCGCGCTCACCCGCGGGGCCGGCCGCCCGAGCGGCCGCCGCCCCACGACCTCACCCGCCCTCGCCACCGGCCGATAGGAGCACGAGCATGCACACCCTCCTGACCCACATGCGCGCCGATGCCTCCGCCCAGGCCCGGACCCTGCGCACCTTCGGCCTCATCGCGGTCCTCATCGTCGGGGCCAACGTCACCATGGAGCGCGACCTCGCCCTGTCGGCAGCCGGCGCCTTCGCGGCACTGACCGGGATGTTCCTGGCCTCCAACCTCTTCCACCAGGACGAGCAGTCCCGCCTGAGCACCCTCTACTCGGTCCTGCCCGTCTCACGCAGGCAGGTGGTCATCAGCCGCTACCTCGAGGTGGGTGTCCTCATCCTGCTCACCGTCCTGCTGGGTCTTACCGTCACCCTGGGCGCGCACGTCCTCCTGGAGGGCTCCGGGCTGTGGCCGCTGCGGGTGTCTCTGAGCGTCGCCGGCCTGGCCGTGTGCGCCACCTGTGTGGTGACCGCGGTGCAGATGCCGCTGTTCTTCGCCCTGGGAGCGGCCCGCACCGGGATGTACCCGATGCTGGCCACCCTCGTCGTGCTCATGGGCGGCATGGTCGCGGTCAACCGGGTCCCGGGGCTGTCCGCCCACCTGGGCAGGCTGGCCGACACCTCTTGGGCCGGGCTCGCGGCCGTGGGCACGGGACTAGCCGCCATGGCGTTGTCTGCCGTCGTTTCCTGCGTGCTCTACCAGCGCCGGGACCTGTGAGCGCCCGCCCCCTCAGCCCAGGTCGAGCCGGGACACCTCGCTGTGGACGAGCTCGACGAGCGCCCTGACGGCCGAGCCCGGCTCCGTGCGCGAGGCCCGGTGGCGGGCGACGAGGTGACGTGTGCCCAGTCCGGGAAGGCGGGTGGCGCTCACGCCGTCGGGCAGCGTTGCCGACAGGACGGCGAGCTCGGGCAGCAGCGCCCAGCCCATGCCCGCCGCCACCATGGCCAGGACGACGTCGTAGTCGTAGGCGACGTGCCTGCGCGTCAGGTGCGTGCCGAGCTGGCGTGAGAGGCGCTCAAGGGCGTCGGCCCCCGCGGTCGCGGAGGCGAGGCCGATGCAGGCGGTGCGGGCGAGGTCGGCCAGTGAGCCCGGTGCCGCCTGGCCGGGCGGCGAGACCACCAGCCAGGCCTCGTCGAGCACGGGCACGTCCGCCATGCCGCGGGCGGGCTGGGTGGGGGCGTTGGCGTCGCGCTCGAGCAGGACGAGGTCGAGCTGACCGTGGCGCAGGCGGCCCAGGGCCGAGCGCTCCTCCGTCTCCTCCAGGGTGACCGTCAGACCCGGAAGCTCCTGCTCGGCGTGGACGAGGAGCGGCACGAGCAGCGCCCGGATGACGGTGGCGACGGTGCCCACACGCACGTGGCCGCTGGGGGCGCTCGGGTCCAGCTCCGCCAGCGAGCGGCGGGCCCCGACGAGCTCGAGCTCGATGCGCTCGGCGGTGTCGGCCAGCAGCCGGCCCGCCTCCGTGAGCACGGCGCCGCGGGGCGTGCGGTCGAGCAGGCGCGCACCGGCCTCCCGCTCGAGCAGCTTGATCTGCTGGCTGACGGCGGAGGGCGTCAGGTGCTGGGCCTGGGCGGCGGCGACGATCCCTCCCGCACGATGGACGGCTAGAAGCAGGGAGAGGCGGTGGGCTGACAGGTCCATGACCCCAGTATCCCCGCGAGTTAAGTTGAACTGAATGCCTCCATGCAGATTCCTGCGATTGATCTTGACTCCTGGCTGCGCCACGATCGGCGACGTGAACGACGTGCTGCCCACCCTCATCGCCGTCGGCGGATGGCTCGGTGCCGCCGAGCTGCTGCTCGCCTACGCCCTCGTCTCCCGCCGCCGCATCGCCGGGGACTCCCTGCGCTACCAGGCCCTCAACATCACCGGGTCGGTACTGCTCATGGTCAACTGCGCGTACACGGGAGCCTGGCCCTCGGCGCTCGCCAACGTCTTCTACCTCGCTGTGGGCCTGTGGATGCTGGCGACGGTCAAGCGCACCTACCTCACCCAGCTCGCCCGGCGCCACCGCGCGCGCGTGAGCACACGGCTGCACCCGCGTCGGCGCGGCGTCCTGGCCTCCTGACCCGGTTCCCATCCGGCCCCGCCGGTGCCCAGACCCGCCCCGAGGCCGGGAAGCACCCCTGGAGACGCCCGAGCACGCGGTTCTAGCGCCCCACCGTCGTCACCCGGGCCGTACTCGTCGCGGTGATCTCAAAGCCCTCGGACGGGATGATCCCCCACGGCAGGAAGGACGGGCGCGAGCGCGCCGTCAGCGTGACGACGGCGGTGTCGCCGCCCGAGGCGTAGGCCTCCACCACCCGCACGTCCTCGAGCTGCATGAGCACCTCCTGGGTGGACACGTCCTGCACCGCGGCCTCACGCACCGCCTCATCGCTCAGGGCCCCGGGCACGGCCCCGGTGTCCGAGCCGGAGGTGCTGACGGTGCCCACGTAGTAGCCCCCGGATCCGACGCCGTCGGCCGCGGCGGCGGCCGCTGAGTCGGCGGCAGAGGTCAGCCGCTTGACGTCGAGGTAGACCTCGGTCGCAGCGGCGACAGTGAGCAGCAGCGCCAGGACGACGGAGATGAGACCGATCCCCAGCAGGAGGGTCTGGCCCTCCTCGCCCTCACGCAGGCGGCGCAGCACCCGCACGAGCGGGCGGGGCGTGGGTGCGCCGCAGCCGGGTGCAGAGGGCGCCGGGTCCCGGAGTCCGAGCAGGCGGCCCCCGGCCCCGTGGCGCCTGCTCGCCCGGTGGCGCCTGCTGGCCCCGTGGCGCCTGCTCGCCCGGTGACGGCTGCTGGCCCCGTGGCAGGCCCTGTCCCCGCTCATGGTCCCTCCTCGTCGGCGGGCGCGACGGAGCGCTCCGCGCTCAGGCGGACCACGTCCTCGCCGACCGAGCCCATCATCGGCAGGCCCACGCCCACCTCGATACGCACGACGGCCCCGGCCTGGCAGCCTGCGGGGGCGCAGACGACGGTCATGGCCTCCTCGGCGGAGGCGCTCACCCCCTGGTCCGACAGGGCCAGGTCCGCGGCAAGACGGGCGTGAGCGAGGGCGTCGGACCCGGTGTCGACCTCCAGCACGCGGCTGGCGGCGTCGGCGGCGGAGACGACGGCGAAGGAGGCCGCCTGCACCTGCGACAAGGCCATGAGCAGGTAGACGATCGGTACGACGATGACGGTGCTCCAGCCGATGAACTCCACGGGCGCATTGCCCTTCTCATCGCCTCGCAGCAGCCCGGGCCGCGCGGGAGGCACGGCCCGGGGAAGGCGGCTCACCGCGGCTCCTTGACGCCCACGAGCGCGGCCTCGTCAACGGCCCTGCCGGTCACGGTCAGGGTGCCGCCCAGGCCCAGGAAGCCCACGACGGGCAGGGGCGCCACGACCGTCGCCGTCACCACCCCGACTCCCCCGACCTCACCGCGCGTCACCGTCACCTGCTCGACGTAGCCGTCGACGAGGGCGGCGTCGGCCAGCGCCTCGACGCGGGCGGCCGCCTCCGCCTCGGTGCCGCCCAGCAGCGCGGCGCGTCGAGCGCCCTCCCCGGCGGCATCCACCAGGACGTTGCGCACGTACAGACCCAGCGCGAGCTGGAGTACCGCCGCGGTGACGCCGACGACGAGCGCACCGACGAGGACGAAGTCGACCACCGCGGAGCCCGACTCCGGGCGGAGCCTGCAGCGCAGCCCCTGCCGCGGCAGGCGGCGGCCGGGTGCCGGGCGCCGGGGCCGCTCAGATGGCACCGGTCACCTTGGCGATCGCGCTGAGGAAGACCTCAGTGAGGGCCGGTCCGGCCACCGCCCACAGGGCCACGACAAGGCCCGCGGTCATGAGGGTGACGAGGACCCAGCCGGGGACGTCGCCACGCTCCTCGACGGCGGCCCTGCGGGCGCAGGTGCGCAGGCGGGCGACGGCGGTGGACCGGGCGTGACGGATGCGGGAGAGCGTGGTCGTGAGCACGGGGAACCTCACAGGGTCGGGTCGAGGGATCGTGGCTGCCCCGGTTAGGGCACGGCCCCGTTCTGCGGTGAGCGGGTCCGCCCCCTCACAGTAGGGCACGGCTCAGCAGCGGCGGAAGCACCCGCACCCAGCCTGTGGATAACTTCGCGGGTCATCGGCGCGTCTCCGCAGCGCGGGGTCACAGCCCCAGGCGCAGGACGAAGAGCCCCGGGAACAGGGCGAAGACCACGGTGATCGGAAGGACGAGGAAGACCACCGGGACCATCTGGGCGATCTCACGACGCCCGCCCTCCTCCATGAGCGCACGCCGGGAGGCCTCACGGGCGTCGGAGGCCTGAGCGCGCAGCACCTCCGCCAGCGGTGTTCCCCGTTCCAGGGCCACCGTGACCGCCTGGCACAGGCGCGTCACGTGCAGGGAGGCCACCCGGTCCTCCAGGTGCGTGAGCGCCGTCGTGAGCACCGTGCCCGAACGTACCTCGGCGAGGGTGAGCGCGAGCTCGTCGACAAGCTCGCCGCGTCCGAGCTCGACGATCCTCTCGATCGCCGCCACGGGCCCCTGGCCTGCTCCGACGGCCAGCGCCAGCAGCTCGACGACGTCCGGCAGCTGCTCCTCGACGCGGGAACGGCGTCGCTCGACCTCGCGGGTGAGCCACCAGTCCCGGGCCGCCGCGCCCGCGACCGCCGCCAGGAGGGAGAAGACGACGAGCAGGGGCACAGAGACCGGGCGCAGCATCGCCGTCACCAGGCTCAGGCCGGCGCCCAGGGCGAGACCCGTCCCCGCCCACAGCATCTGCTCCAGGCGCAGCTGCTCCAGCGTGCGCCCGCCGCCCGCCGTCGCCAGGCGCCGCCGTACCGACTCCGAGGAGGATCCCAGGCGGTCCAGGACCGTAGCGGCGGACACGAGGAAGGAGAGGATGCCCGCCGAGACGGTACGTGACTGCCCCGGGACCCCGGCCGCACGCAGCAGGCCCGAGGTCCTGGGCTGCTCGCGCACGTAGGGGGCCAGGCGCGTCATGAGGTTCGGGCGCGAGCGGCGCCGTGCGGAGTCCATGACGAGGACCCCGCAGGCGAGCAGGAACCCGGCCAGGGCGCCGACGAGGACGTGGTTCATCGCAGGACCCTGCCTTCCTCGGGCAGCCGCCCGATGAGGAGCATGAGCCGGTAGGCGATGAGGGAGGCGAGCGCGCCGGCGGCGAGGACAAGCGCCCCGGTGGTGGTCGCGTAGGCCTGCGCCGCCTGCGGGCGGGTGGACAGCAGGGCCAGGACGAGCCAGGGCGCGGCGACAGCGACCTTCGCTCCGTTGACTGTCCAGGACTGGCGGGCCTCAAGCTCACCGCGGGTGCGCATGTCCTCGCGCAGCATGTGCGACAGCGAGCGCAGCAGGACCCCCAGCTCGGTGCCGCCCACCTCGTGCGCGAGCCTCAGGGCCTCGACGATCCGGTCAGCCACCGGGTCGGCGAAACGGTCCTTGAGCCGGTCCAGGCACTCCCCGAAGCGGGCAGTGGCCACGTAGTCGGAGGCGAAGGCCTGGAACTGCTCACGCACCGACTCGGGTCCGCGCTCGCCCAGGCTCGCCACCGCCTCGGGCAGGCTCATGCCCGCCCTCACACCCGACACCAGGGCGTCCACGGCCTCCGGCCACACCTCGCGCAGGCGGGTGCGCCGGGCGCGCGCCCGCGAGGACAAGATGAGGAAGGGGACGCTCGTGGCGATCGCCCCGAAGGCCAGGGCGATGGGCCAGGCCCGCGACACGCCGAGGAACACGAGGGAGACGACGACCCCCAGTCCGAGGCTGCCGACGACGAATACCGTGGGGTTCGTTCCGCCCGCACCCGCCTGGACAAGCAGGTCCGACAGACGGCGTGAGCGCTCCGAGCGCCACTGGGGCGCCTCCGACATTGACGTCGACCATATGAGCACGACACCGAGTCCGGCCAGAAGTCCGGCGAGGGCACCCATCACAACCACCTCATCTGCTCAGGTCCCAGGGGCCGGGCCTCGTCGTCGGGAACCGGCAACCGGCCCAGCAGGGCGGACAGGTCGTGGCCCGCCCGGCCGAAACGCTCGGGGTGGGCGGGGGCGCCCGAACCACGCACGAGCCGTCCGCTGCCGTCACGGTGGAAGACGTCGGCGAGCTCGATGACGTCGGACTCCACGCGCCCCGACACGGCTGCGATCTCACGTACCTGCCGGTGCCCGTGGGCGTCGAGGTCAAGGTGGACGACGAGGTCGACGGCGCTGGCGACCGTCGGCACGACGAACTGGGACCCGACGTTCTCTCCCGCGAGCAGCGGCAGGGTGCACAGCTTGACGACGGCCTCACGGGCCGAGTTGGCGTGGATGGTCGACATGGCCGGCAGACCCGAGTTCATGGCGATGAGCAGGTCGAGGGCCTCGGCCTCACGGACCTCGCCGATGATGAGCCGGTCGGGGCGCATACGCAGTGCCTCCTTGACGAGGCGGCGCAGGGCGATGCCGCCGACGCCCTCAAGGTTGTCGTCTCGGGTCTGCATGGCGACGCAGTCGCGGTGGCGCAGGGCGAGCTCGAAGACCTCCTCACAGGTGACGACCCGCTGCCCCGCGGGGATCGCCCCAGCCAGCGCCCTCACCATCGTCGTCTTGCCCGCCTGGGTGGCACCGGAGACGAGGATGTTGAGCCCGGCCTGCACGGAGGCGTCGAGGAAGGCAGCGGCCTGCTCGGTGACAGAGCCCAGGCGCACGAGGTCGGCGGTGCGCGAGGCCCGCGCGATGAACTTGCGGATGTTGAGGGCCCAGTGGGCGGCGGTGATCGGAGGGATGACGACGTGCAGGCGCTCGCCACCGGGCAGCTGGGCGTCGACGAAGGGGCTGGACAGGTCCAGGCGCCGACCCGACACGCGCAGCATCCGCTCCACCAGGACGCGCAGATCCTCGTCCTCCAGGATCGTCGTCGTGAGCTCGCTGCGACCGCCTCTGGCGATGAAGACGCGGCCGGGGGCGTTGACCCAGATCTCCTCGACCGAGTCGTCCTCCAGGTAGGGCTGGAGGGCACCCATGCCGGCCAGCGCGTCGACGGCGGCGGCCTGGGCGCGCTCCGGGTCGGTCAGCGGCGGCACCAGGCCGGCGTCGGCCCGGCTGAGGTAGTCGGCGCTCGCCTCGGCCACCAGCGCCTCGAGGACGTCGACCTGGCTCAGGGGGTCGATGCCGCGTCGGCGCACAAGCTCGCGGATCTCTGTGTGCAGGAGGGTGGCAGCGTCCATCGGCTCTCAGGTGTCGGGATCTGGCAGGTGCGTGGCGGCGGCCCGGGCGGCGCCGCCACCGGTCGGGGTGCGGCGGCGCTCACCGCAGAGGGGGCCGTGAGCACGACAGTAGGTCACGACCGCGTCAGCGGACCACCGTCACCGCCTGACCTGTGGACACGAGCCGTGCGCGCCGCACCGGCGGCGCGAGGGGCGCGCGTCGTCGACCTGGCTCCCGCAGGTCCGGACTCGGCCCCGCACGCGGGGGTCCGGTCCCCCGCCCGCACCCCCGCAGGTCCGGACTCGGCGGCCGGTGCGCCCACCACCCCGGCCGCTTCTCGCCTACGGTTGGAGTATGTCCAGCACGCCCTCCGGTCCGCAGCAGCCCTCCGAGACGAGCACGGAGCCCTCGGAGCTGCCCGCCCACACCGACGTGCGCGAGCCGTCCGCCCTGGCACTGGCCGCGATGGCCGCCGTCGCCGTCTCCGACCTCGATCCGGCGCGCCTGGCCCTGCCGCAGGAGGAGTCCGCGACACTGCGCGTCGTCGGCGTCATCGACACCCAGGGACGCCACTGGGACGTCCTCCAGGCGCGCACGGACGGCGCGGGGGCCGCCCTGGACGCGGAGGCCGAGGTGCTGCGCCGCATCGGCCGGGTGCACGACGACGGGCGCCTGTCCTTCGACGTCTCGCGTCCGGCCGGGTCCTTGCGCCGCGACGGCGTGCACATTCAGGTCCGTTCCCATGTGAGCGGCCGCCCCGTGGACGTCACCGAGCTGCATCCGGGCCCGGGCCTGTCCGCCGGGCTGGGTCGGGCCCTGGGTGAGCTGCACGAGCTGCCGACGACAGTGGTCTCCGAGGCGGGCCTGCCCGTCTACGACGCCGAGGAGGTGCGCGAGCGGTGGCTCACCGTCCTGGACGAGTCCGCAGCCACCGGCAAGGTGCCGTCGGTGCTGCTCAGGCGCTGGGAGCAGGTGCTGCAGGACACGGCCCTGTGGCGCTTCCGCCCCTGCGTGGTCCACGGGGACCTCGCGGAGGAGAACATCCTCGTCGCCGGGGGCGCGGTGGTCGCGATGCGGGGGCTGGACCAGGTGCACGTGGGCGATCCCGCCCAGGACATGGCCTGGGTCTTCGCAAACCTTCCCGTGGACTGCCTGGACTCGGTGGAGGACTCCTACGACGTGGCCCGCACGGAGGGCGTGGACCGCCACCTGCGGGACCGCGCCGAGCTCGTCTCGGAGATGAGCCTGGCGCGCTGGCTGCTGCACGGCATCCGTTCGGGCTCGGAGGTCGTGACCCAGGACGCGGTGTCCATGCTGGAGGACCTGGCCGCACAGGTCGGCCAGGAGCCGCTGGTCGAGGTGCACGAGCCGCGTCTGGCTCCGGTGCCCGGTGAGAAGGAGGTCTCCTCCCCCTCCGCGGAGACGACCGAGATCCTCATGGTGAGCGTCGACGAGGACGGCGAGGCCCTCGCCGACCGTCCGGACGGCGAGGAGGCGTCCATCGTCGACCTGGTCTCCCGCAAGGGCCCCCGCAAGGACTGACGCCCCTCAGGACGGGGCGAGCACGCGCGCGATCTCGTCCAGGCCCAGCAGCTGCTCCCCGGCGAGCTCGTCGACCTCACCGCCCTGGGGGTCGACATACACGTAGGCGGCCCGCACGGCGCTGACAGGCACGTCCAGCGACACCGCCCAGGCGTGCACGTAGATGCTCAGCTGGTCCACGGGCACGCGTCGGCGTCCCGTCTTCCAGTCGACGACGAGCCACGCGCCGTCCTCGTCGTCACGCGCACCGTCACGGCGGAAGACGGCGTCGATACGGCAGCGCAGGGTCGTCGCACCGACGGTGAGCTCACGCTCGACCTCGGTGTCCGCCAGAGCCCACCCCCGCAGCAGGGGCAGGGCCTCGGCAGTGGCCAGCCAGCGCTCCAGCTGGGCCCTCCCCTCGGGGTCGAGGGTGTCGGGGACTCCCGCCTCCGCGAGGGTCAGCAGGCTGGCCCGGGGGGCGAGCCGCTGTGCGACGGCGTCGTGAAAGAGCGTGCCCAGGCGCCCGGCGGCCCGCGGCTGCTGGGGCAGGGGACGGCGCAGGTCGACGGCGAAGCCGACCGGGTCCGTGCGCAGGTGGTCGAGGCTCGTGGCGGCCAGGTGGGCGGGCAGGCGGACGGTGGGCGTGTGCGCGTCCGCCCGGTGCCGCTCGGCCAGCAGGAGCTCAAGGTCCTGTGCCCAGCGCGCCACCGTCGGGTCGTCACCGGGCACGGCCTGGGCCCGTGCCCTGCCGACGGCGGCGGCTCCCGCACGGCGGGCGGCACGCCTCGCGCAGGCGCGGCTGAGGGCGCTCGTCGCCCCGTCCTCGGTCACGGGCTCAGCGCTGTCGAAGGGCCAGACCCCCTCTCGTACGCGCTCGGTCAGAGGGTTGTGGGCCTCGGGGTCCGGTTCCGTCAGGCCCTGCGCGTAGGGCTCGACGAGGTCGCGGCGCACGAGCTCAGCGAGGTAGCGCGACACGGGCTTGGGCCGCGACGCCTGCTTGCTCAGGTACGAGCCGGTGAGGAGCAGGTCGTGGCGGGCGCGGGTGAAGGCGACGTAGGCGAGGCGTCTCTCCTCGGCAAGCGCGTGCCGTCCCAGGGCGAGCCGGTACTCGCTGAGCATCGCCTTGACCTGGTCCTTGTCGACGTCGGGCGGTTCCAGCAGACCGAGGTCGAAGGGCGGCAGGGTGGCGGCGTCGGCCCGCAGCGGGTGGGCGAGCTCCTCGGTGGAGGTCATCCAGCCACCGGTCGACACCGTGAGGTCCTCCCTGGGCGTGCTGCGGTAGGAGGGGAAGACCCCCTCGGTGAGGCCGCACACGACGACGACGTCCCACTCCAGCCCCTTGGAGGCGTGGACCGTGAGAACCTGAACGGCACCGGGCTCGGGCTCGACCTCGGGGGCGGCCAGCCCCGCCTCACGCTCCTCGGCGCTGTCGAGCCAGGCGAGGAAGTCGGCGAGGGTCGGGGCCTCCATCTCCGCCGCGAAGCGCTCCGCCGTCGACCGCAGGCCGTCCAGGGCCCGCCGCCCCAGGCGCTCGTCCACGCGCGCGGCCAGCTCGACGTCGAGGTCGAGGGCCTGCTCGGCGAGCACGACGAGCTCGGGCAGGGGCAGTGACAGTCCCGCCCGCACCCGCGCCATCGCCTGGCCCACGCGCACGGCTACGCGCCTGCCGTCCTCGGTGAGGTCGACGCTCCCTGCCCTCCCGGGCTCGGGGGCACTGCCCTCGGCCCACCGGGTGAGCGCGTCCACGGACTCCGACAGCAGCGGGCGCTCCGCGGGCTCGTCCGCGGCCCGCTCGACACCGGAGACCTGGTGACGCGCCAGCTGCGCCAGCGCCCTGAGGTCCGTGGCACCGATCCCCTGGGCGGTCAGCAGCCGCACGAGCCGGTCCCCCCGCTCGGGGTCCGCCGCGACGGTGAGCAGCGCGCGCACGTCCGCCACCTCGGGGACGGCGAGCATGCCCCCCAGGCCGACGACCTCACAGGGCAGGCCCCGCTCCTCCAGCGCCTCGGCCACGGCCGAGAACTGCCCCCGGGTGCGGCACAGGACGGCCATGGAGGCGTGGGGGCTCCAGCGCTCCTGGAGGAAGTCGGCGACGACTCCCGCCTCCTGGAGCGGGTCCTGGAGGAAGGCGGTCATGACGGCGCCGTCGGCCAGGCCGGTGCTGGCGGGGCGCTCGGTGAGCCGGGTGACCGGGATGTGCGCGACCTGGGCGTCACCCGGTTGGGGCGCGTGCTCGCGCAGGGGCCGGGAGGTGGTGTTGGCGACGGCGAGGATGCGTCGGTCGCTGCGCCAGGCCGTGGACAGGGGGCGCACGGGGGTCGCGTCCTCGGGGTCGGCTCCGGCGGCGACGGCCGCCGTTCCCGAGGGGTTGAACATGGTGTGGAAGGTGTCGAGGGCTCCGGCGCTGGCGCCCCGCCAGCCGTAGATCGCCTGGTGGGGGTCCCCCACCGCGGTGACGCCGCCGTCGGCGAAGAGCGCGCTGAGCAGGCGGGTCTGGGCGACGGAGGTGTCCTGGAACTCGTCGAGGAGAACGGCCGGGTACTGCTCGCGCACCGCCCGGGCTGCCTCGGGGACCTCCTCGGCCACGCGGCAGGCCAGGGCGATCTGCTCGCCGAAGTCGAGCAGGCCGTGACGGCGCTTGTGCTCGCGGTAGCGGGTGACGAGCTCGAGCATGTCGCGCTGCGTCGCCATCGTCTCCGGCATCTTGTCCACGGCGGTCTTGAGCCCGCGCACCTGTGCCAGGCCGCTGAAGAGGCCGTGCAGGTCCTCCAGGCCGGTGCGGGCCTGCTCGACCGTCAGCAGGTTCTCCGACAGGGCGCCGTCCAGGCGCAGGATGAGGCCCGTGGCCTTGCCCACGGAGTCGACGGGCAGGCTCAGGGTCGTCTCCTCGACGACGCGGCTGACGATCTGCCAGGCGCGGGCCTCGGTGATGAGCACGGAGTCCGGGTCGACGCCGATGCGCAGGCCGTGCTCGCGCACGAGAGAGCCGGCGAAGGCGTTGTAGGTGGCGATGGTGGGGCCCGGCTCGTCCTCGGGCAGCTCGCACAGGCCCGAGGCGGTGAGCTCGGCCAGCCGGGTGGTCACGCGCTGGTCGAGCTCGGCGGTGGCCTTGCGGGTGAAGGTGAGGCCGAGGACCTGGTCGGGGCGCACGCGCCCCGTGGCGACGAGGTGGACGACACGCTGACTCATCGTGGCGGTCTTGCCCGAGCCGGCCCCGGCGACGACAAGCAGCGGGCTCAGGGGGTGGGAGATGACCGCGGACTGCTCACCGGTGGGGCGCGGCATCCCCAGCGTCCGGGCGAGGTCCTCGGGGGTGAGTGACGCGTTCACGACACGGTCCTCCTTCCTTCGCTCTGCACGGGGCAGGAGTCCTTGACGGCACAGCTGCGGCACAGCTCGCCCGTGCGCGCGACCAGGCTGCTTGCGCTGGCGGCCTTCGCCGCCCGTGCAAGCAGGACCCGGGCCCAGTCCTCGCCGGTCTCGGGGTCCGGGCTGGGGTCGAGGGCCGCTCCGGCGGGTGCGAGGACGGGAAGTCCCTGGTTCTTCTTGGGCGGCTCCTTGCCCAGCAGGACGAGAGCGGCTCCGTCCACCTCGTAGCCGGTGGCCTCCAGGGCCTCGCGGTAGGCGGCCAGCTGGGGGTGGCGTGCGGGGGCGGCGCTGACGCTCTTGCCGGTCTTGAGGTCGATGAGACGCACGCGTGGACGAGCGGTGCCCGGCGTCCCCAGGTGCTCGAGGCGATCGATGCGCCCCGCGAGGGTGAGGGGCACCGGGCGCTCCGGGGCGTCGGGGTCGGGCAGGTCGAGCTCGGCGCGCACCGTCTGCTCGACGTCGACGTGACCGGGGACGGAGTCCAGGTAGCTGGCCAGCCGCTCGACGATGTCGCGCGCCCGTCTGGTGTCGATGCCACCCATCCAGGTATCGGGGTAGCCCAGGGAGGGCGCACGCTCCTCGAAGCGCGCCATGAGGGCCTCACCGCGCAGCCCTGTGCTCTGGGCCTCCTGGGCGAGCGCGTGGACGAGGTCACCCAGCTCCTGCGCCTTCGAGGGGGCGGTGGCGGCGCCGTTGCGCTGGAGGAACCACCTGAGGGGGCAGGTGCTCAGGGCCTCGACGTCGGAGGGGCTCACCCGCACCCGCTGGCCCTCGGGCACGAGCGGGGCGCTGCTCGTCGGGCCGCTGATCCCCAGCCAGGAGGAGGGCGAGGCCGCCGGAACGTGCTCGTCCGCCAGGCGCGCCAGCAGCGTCGCGGCGGCGCGGGCGCGGGCGCGCTGCGCCGGGTCGGCGTCGGGCAGGTGTCCCAGGACGAGGGCGTGGCGCAGCTCGCCCACGAGGCCGCACAGGGTGAGGTCCCCGACCTCGGGGGCCGTGAGCACCGCGCCGTCGGCGTCGGTGATGACGGCCCCGGCAGCACGGGCGGTCTCGTGGAAGAAGGCGGAGGGGGCGTGCTCCTCGTCGCTCACGCAGGTGACGAGGAGACGGCGTCGGGCGCGCGTGAGGGCGGCCAGGAGCATGCGGCGCTCGTCCGCGCGGACCTCCGTGCGGGCGCTGACGGCGTCGAGAGCGGCCGTGGGGCGGCCGCGCGCGTCCAGCGGCAGGCGTCCGGTGACGGCGTCGACGAGCAGGCCCGAGCGCGTGAGCGTGTCGCGCAGACGCAGGTCGGGCCAGGTGTCGCGCCCCACCCCCATGACGGCGACGACGTCCCACTCGCGCCCGGCGGCGGCCGCGGGGGTCAGGACGCTCACGCCGTCGGGGCGCACGCCCTGGGGTGCGACGGAGTCGGAGGGCAGGACCTCGGCCGCGAGCTCGGCGAGGAGCTCGGAGGCGTCGGCGCCCGGATGGCGCTCGGCCCAGACCTCGGCGCGCTTGAACAGGGTGGTGACGACGTCGAGGTCGTGCTCGGCGGCCTCGGCGAGCAGCGCCGCCCCGTGCGAGGTGCGGGCGGCGGGGTCCAGGGCGGTGGCGCGCCAGGCCTCGGCGCGTCCGGAGGCCTGCCACGCCTCCCACAGGAGCCGTTCGGCGTCGACGCGGGCGAGGCTGCCGTCCGCCTGGCGGGCCTCGTCGACGACGTTCCGCACGGCGCTGACGACGCCGGCCGCCCGGGCGAGGCGCTCGGCCTGCTGGGCCAGCGGCTCGTCGTCGGCTCCCAGGGCCTGCGCGAAGGACCCGGCGGCCACCGGGTCGGCGAGGACGGCCAGGAGGGGCGTGTCCAGGCGGTCCTCGGCGGTGCGCTCAGCGGTGCGCTCAGTGAGGGGCTCGGCGCGCAGCCTCCGCCTCAGGCGGCGCAGGTCGAGGACGCTCAGGCCGATGAGAGGGCTGGCGAGCAGGTCGAGGGCACCGGCCCGCTCCGGCAGGGTGGTGGTGTCACCCAGACGGCCTTCGAGGGCGGCCCGGGCGACGGCCAGCAGGGCGGCCGCCGCGGGCTCGGCGCGCAGCAGGACGGCGGGCGTCGTGGAGGCCAGGGGCACGCCGCGTCGGCGCAGGTCGCGGGCCACGGCGCGGGCCTGCCCCGCAGAGCGCAGGATGACGGCCATCTGGCCCCAGCCGGTACCGTGGTGGACGTGCTCGGCGCGCAGGAGCCGCGCCACGTGGGCGGTCTCCTGGGCCTCGGAGGCGGTGACGAGGACCTGCACCCCGGACGGTGCCGACACGGCCCCTGCCTCCCGGTCAGCGGGTCCGTCCGGCCCGGCGGCACCGGAGTCCGCGCGCTCACGGGCGAGGGCCGTCCGGGGAGCGCGGTGCGAGGCCGTGCCGGTGACCGGCAGGCGTGAGGCCTGCTCCTGCCACACCCGTGCGAGAGCGGGCGTGCCGCGGTGCCGGGTGCCCAGCTGCAGGCGGCTGGCGCCCAGCCCGCTGCGGTCCTGCGCCTCCACCAGGAGGCTGGGGGTGCCGCCGCGGAAGGTCTCGACGGCGACGTCGGGATCCCCCAGGACGACGACCTGCGCCCGGTGGCCCGCCGCGTCAGGACGGGCGAGGGCCGCCAGGAGGCGGGCCGTGGCGGCGGTGCAGTCCTGGTAGTCGTCGACGACGACGAGCTCGGGCACCGGGCGCGGCTCGGTGACGGCGTCGGACTCCCAGGTGGCCAGGGCCTCGATGGCGCGGTCCTGGATGCGGGCGGAGTCCATGCGGCGGGTCTGGCTGCGTCGCTCGGCGCTCGCCCGCCCCTGGGCGTCCCAGGTGCGCAGCAGGGCGGCCGCGCTGGCCCACAGGGGCACGTCCAGGCGCCTGCCCCACTCCGCGAGGTCCTCGGCGCCCACACCCAGCTCTCCGGCCCTGGCCAGCAGGTTGCGCAGCTCGCTGCGGAAGGCGCGTGAGGACACGGCCTCGGCCGGCAGACCGGGCCACTGCTCGGGACGCAGGAGGCTCGCGAGGGCAGCGTCCTCCTCCGCGCCGGCGAGCAGCACGGGGGCCGGCAGAGGGTCCGGCCGGGCGGTGAGCGAGGTGCTCAGCACCGTGTAGGCGTAGCCCGCGGGCGTGCGCACGCGTACGAGGCCCCCGCCGTGCCCGGCCAGCTCGTGGGCCGCCCGGGCACGCAGGAGGTCCGCACGTGCACGGGTCGGGGTCAGCAGGAGGGCGTCACGGCCGCCCTGCACCGCCCGGGTGAGCAGGTGCAGGGCGGTGGTGGACTTGCCGGTGCCGGGGGCCCCGAGGACGACGAGGTCCTCCCCGGCGGCGGCGCGCGCGAGGACGACGGCGGCGTCGGCGTCGGGCTCAGGCAGGCCGCCGGGCACGAGGGCGGGCAGCAGACGCACCTGGGGGGTGGCTCCCGTCCCGCCGTACCCGGCGGCTGCCTGCGCTGGTCCTCGTGCTGCTGTCACGGGACCATCACATCACGAGCCACTGACACGACAACGCGCCCGAGCGCGGGCGGCCTCCCCTCCGCCCGACGGCGGCGCCGCGCCCCGGGAGCCCGGTGGCGTCGGCCCCCCTCGTCCGCCCGTCGCGGAACCCTGACGCCGCGACGACGGCGGATCCGGTGCGCCCACGTCGTCCCCCTAGGATCAGCACAGGCAGCGCCCGGCGTCCGTTGGGTGCTCACGACGTACGAGAGACGGAGCAACCATGCAGGTGACGATCGGTATCAAGCACGCCCCCCGCGAGCTGACCCTGGAGACCTCGGCGAGCCAGGAGGAGGTCCTGGCGGCCCTCGCGGGCGCCGCCACCCAGGACGTCACCGTCAGCGACGACAAGGGCCGCAAGATCTTCGTCCCGGCGGGGTCCCTGGCCTACGCCGAGCTGGGCGAGACCACGACGCGCCGCGTCGGCTTCGGTATCTGACCGGGCCCGCCCGGCCGGGCCTTCCCACCGGCCCCGCCCGGTCCATGCCGGGCCGCCCCTCCTGAGACAGCCCTGCCCGGTCGGCGCGGGCCTGCACCGCCCGGCAGGCTGCGCCGTCGCAGAGCGTGTCAGGCTCAGGCGTTGAGCCCCAGGCCGTGCACGCGGCGCACGGCCCCCTCGGACAGCACCTCGTGCAGGACGGTCTGGGTCACGGGCCCCTCGAGCAGGTCGGGGAAGCCTGCGAGGACACGCAGCAGCGAGCCGATCTCCTCGCCCACGACGCGCCGGCCCCACAGGCCCATCCGCCCGGCCAGCTGGGGGTCGGAGCCGATGCCCGGCAGGAGCTGGGCGGCGGCGAAGTCGTCGAAGGTGTCCTGCGCCAGCACCTGCTCCAGCGGCTCACGCGAGCCGTCAGGAAGCGCTGCCACGAGCGCACGGCAGAAGTCTGAGAGCATCCCCAGGTACAGGTGGCTCTTGAGCAGCCGCTCCGCCCAGTCCGCGGGGCGCAGCCGCTCGTCGAGCTCGCCCAGGCAGCCCTGGTAGGGCTGGGCCGCCGTCGCCGCGTCCGTGCCCAGACGGCGGGCGAGGCCGTCGACCTCGCCGAAGGCGCCCACGCGCTCCGCGCTCATGTGCAGCAGCTCGACCCTCTCCACCATCCGCGGCGCCTTGCTCGCGTCCTTGGCATGACGGATCGAGGCCACCGTGCACGAGAAGGCGACGAGGCCTGCGACGGCGCAGACGTGGGCGGGAGGCGCGGAGGTAGTCATGGTCTCAGCGTAGGCGTCAGCCTCGTCCTGCGCCCGGGCTGCCGCCACCCGCCACCGCCCGCCACCGCCCGTGACCTCGCGCACGCGCCCCGCCTCCGCAGCACCTCACACGGACCGGCGGCCCGCCTGCGGCTAGGCTGGTGGCGTCCACGGTTGCCCGGTCGTCCAGCAGCCAGGTCCCGCCGGCTCCCGGCCGCGAGCGGGACACGATTCACGATCGGCTGCCACATCCGCGACCGCGTCGCGCCGCTGCCCCGTCCCCGGGGCCTCGCGGCGGCCCGCGCCGTGCCCGCCGACGCGAGGTCGGCCCACACCGGCGTCGGCGGTCACCCTCCGACCGAAGGAAGCTCGTGACGACCGAGACCCCCAGCACCGAAGACCTCACAGACACTCTCACCGCCCCCCTCACCGGGTCCGAGGCCCCGGACGTCGCCGTCCCGGACGCCACCGACGACGCCCCCGCCGCACCCACCACCGGAATCCTCGCCACCGAGGGCGCCCACGCGCCCGTCCTGGACGAGGCCACGCCCGACATCACCGACGAGGGCAAGAACGTCGACCTCACCCAGAAGACCTTCGCCGACTACGGGGTCGAGGAGGAGATCACACAGGCGCTGGCCGGCAAGGGCATCACCTACCCCTTCCCCATCCAGGCGCTCACCCTGCCGGTCGCTCTGGAGGGCCTCGACATCATCGGCCAGGCCAAGACCGGAACGGGCAAGACCCTGGGCTTCGGTATCCCGCTGCTCATGGACACCCTCGGCCCCGGCGAGGAGGGCTGGGACGAGGACCCGGCCGCCGGCTCCCCGCAGGCCCTCGTCGTCCTGCCCACCCGCGAGCTGGCCACGCAGGTCGCCACCGAGCTCGGCCAGGCCGCCGCCAGGCGCTCCGTGCGCATCGTCCAGGTCTACGGCGGGCGCGCCTACGAGCCCCAGATCGAGGCCCTGGAGAAGGGCGCGGAGGTCGTCGTCGGCACCCCCGGGCGCCTCATCGACCTCATGGAGCGCGGGGTGCTCGACCTCACTCACGTGACCACCGTCGTGCTCGACGAGGCCGACGAGATGCTCGACCTCGGCTTCCTGCCCGACGTCGAGAAGATCCTCGCCCGCACGCGCCCGGACCGCCAGACCATGCTCTTCAGCGCGACCATGCCCGGCGCCGTCGTCGCCCTGGCCCGCCGGTACATGACCAAGCCCACCCACATCCGCGCCCAGGACCCCGGTGACGACTCCATGACCGTCACCACCGTCCAGCAGGTCGTCTACCGCACGCACGCCCTCAACAAGGTCGAGGTCGTCGCCCGCGTCCTGCAGGCCGAGGGCCGCGGACGCACCATCATCTTCGCGCGCACCAAGCGCACCGCCGCGCGCGTGGCCGAGGAGCTCCAGTCCCGCGGCTTCGCCACCGGCGCCCTGCACGGCGACCTGGGGCAGGGGGCCCGCGAGCAGGCGCTGCGCGCCTTCCGCAACGGCAAGGTGGACGTCCTCGTCGCCACCGACGTCGCCGCCCGCGGCATCGACGTCGACGACGTCACCCACGTCATCAACTACCAGTGCCCCGAGGACGAGAAGATCTACGTCCACCGCATCGGCCGCACGGGCCGCGCCGGCAGCTCCGGCACGGCCATCACCTTCGTCGACTGGGACGACACCGCGCGCTGGCGGCTCATCGCCAAGGCCCTGGGCCTGCCCCAGGAGGAGCCGGTGGAGACCTACCACACGAGCGCGCACCTCTTTGCGGACCTCGGCATCCCCGAGGGCGTCACCGGCACGCTCCCGCGCTCAAAGCGGACCCTGGCGGGCCTCGGTGCGGAGGAGATCGAGGACCTCGGTGAGACCGGCCGCAGCCGCCGTGACTCTCAGCGCGGCGGCCGTGGCTCGCGCTCCGCGCGCTCAGGGCGTGGGCGCGGCCGGGACACCGAGCGCGGACGCGGCGCCGAGCGCTCGGGTCGCGACGGGCAGGACGACGGCGGCTCGCGCCGCGGACGCTCCGGCCGGGTGCGGGGCGCCCAGGACGCGCAGGACGGTGCGCCCGCGCGCACCCCGCGCAAGCGCAAGCGCACCCGCGGCGGGCAGTCCCGCTCCGCCGACTGACGCCGACTGGTCTTCCCGCCCTCAGTCCGCCAGGCCGAGGCTCAACGTGCCCGGGGCCGACCACCGCATGGTGGTCGGCCCCGGGCACGTGTGTCGCGACAGTGGACCGCTCAGCCCAGCAGGGTGCGCAGCAGCAGCACGCCGACCGAGCCGATGCTCGCGGAGGCCGGCAGGGTGATGATCCAGGCCAGGCCGATGGGCTTCATGAGCCTCCAGTTGGCGCTCTTGTTGACCATGCCGACGCCGAGGATCGCGCCGATGAGGATGTGCGTGGAGGACACCGGCAGGCCCAGGATCGAGGCCCCCATGACGACGGCGGCGGCCGCCAGCTCGGCGGCGAAGCCCGAGGCCGGGTGCATCTCCGTCAGGCCGGAGCCGACCGTCCGGATGACGTTGCGGCCGATGAACCACAGCCCCGACACCAGCGCCGCACCGCAGGCGAGGGTGATCGCGGAGGGCACGACCGCGGCGCTCGCCAGGGACTGGGTGCGCAGGACGTCGATGATGGCGGCGAAGGGCCCGACGGCGTTGGCGATGTCGTTGGAGCCGTGAGAGAAGGCGAAGGCCGAGGCGGTGAAGACCTGCATCCAGGAGAAGAGGGTGAAGGTCGCCTTGGACAGGGCCTTCTTCTTCATGGAGCGGGCGAAGATGAAGATCGAGAACCACACGACGGCGGCGATCATGCCCATGACGAGCAGGTTCTGGAACATGTCGAGCCCGAGCTCGAGGTTCTTCAGGCCCTTGAACAGCAGCATGGCGGAGATGACCATCGAGCCGCCGGCGGCCAGCAGGGGCACCCACTTCTCCAGGGCCTTGTGGGACTGGATCTTGTCGGCCTTGCGCTCGATGCGCAGCAGCTCCTTGAAGTAGTCGGACTCGAGCTCGTCCTCCTCGAAGTCCGGCATCACCAGGGCGGCGGCGTCGCGCGTCATCTTGTTCGTGTAGGCCAGCTGCTGGAGCTCGGTGAGGCGCTCGAAGGAGGCGCGGTGCCGGTCGCGGTGAGCGATGCGCTCGGCGTGGATCGCGCGCATGCGTGCGTCGGCCTCCTCACCGTAGATGAGGATGTGCTTCTTGATCTGGCTGAAGACGATCCAGGAGGCCGCCGCGCCCAGGCACGGCGACAGGACCCAGGAGATCGCGATGGTGCCGATCTGGCCCCACTGGACCATCTCGAAGCCGCCGGTGCCGGTGACCAGGCCGAGGGTGACGGCCGCGCCGACGATACCGCCGATGATCGCGTGGGTGGTGGACACCGGCCACCCCATCCGGGTGGCGATGAGCAGCCACAGGGCCGCCCCCAGCAGGGCGGCCATCATGATGAAGGCGAAGTCCATGGGCGCCAGGGCCGCATGCGACAGGTCGACGATGCCCGAGCGCACCGTGTCGGTGACATCACCGCCCGCCAGGACGGCGCCGGAGACCTCGAAGACGGCGGCGACGATAAGCGCCTGCTTCATCGACAGGGTCCCGGCCCCCACGGAGGTGCCGAAGGAGTTGGCGACGTCGTTGCCTCCGATGTTGAAGGCCATGAACAGGCCGACGGCGGCGGTCACGAGCAGGATGAGGTGGTCACCGGTGTCGTTGACGTAGCCGACAGCCCACGCGACGAACCAGATGACGGCGACCACGAGGATGGTGCCGAAGACGAGGTGCCAGTTGCGGTCGCGCCCTAGGAAGCGCGCCGACGGGGACGCGCCCGGGGTGTCCTCCTCCTCGGAGCGTGCATCGGCCTCGTTGAGCTCGTGGGCGACGGCAGCGACGATGTCAGGGTTCGTGGGAGGTTCGGCGAGGGAGCCGCCGCCCTGCGGGGATCGGGGGGTCATGCCATCGGGCACGCCAGCGGACACGTTGTCCTCCTGAGAGATGGGGGCCGCGCCGTCGGCCGCGGCGGTAGCAGCATGACGACGCTCAGTGTTCAGAAAGTAGCGACCTGCGGGGGCCTGTTACAAGAAGCTCTCCTTGACGAAGGAGACGACACCGTCTCCGATCATCTGCACGGCGATCGCCGCCAGCAGCAGACCCAGGATACGGGTGAGCACCCGGATGGCAGTGTCCCCCAGCAGCCGGTGCAGCGCGACCGAGAAGCGCAGGGAGGCCCAGATAACGACGTGAGTGGCCAGCAGGGCCAGGGTGACCGTCACCCAGCCGATGACGGGAGTGGAGGCGGACTCCACCGCGACCATGGCGGCAACGATCGCTCCGGGCCCCGCCAGCAGGGGCGTGCCCAGGGGCACGAGCGCGGCGTTGGTCGAGCTGGTCGAGGGCGCGGAGTCCTCGTCGGAGTCGGTCAGCAGCTCCAGGGCGACCAGGAGCAGCAGCAGGCCTCCTGAGACCTGCAGGGCGGGCACCGAGATGCCCAGGAACTGCAGGATGTAACGCCCGAACAGGGCGAAGAGGATGATGACCCAGAAGGAGACCATGGTCGCCTGGGCCGCGGCACGGCGCCTGTCGGCGTCCTTCTGGCGCCCGGTGAGCGACAGGAAGATGGGGATGGCGCCCAGGGGGTCCTGGATGACGAGGATGGTGGTGAAGGCCGTCGCGAACAGGACGGGGCTGAAGATCGAGTCGAGCATGAGGTGTCCGGGGTACGGGGGAAGGGGCTGCGGGCCTCGTGAGCCCTGAACGGCAGACGGGCAGAACCGTACCGGTGCGGGCCCGCCAGTGCCGCATCAGGGCAGGACGAGTCCCAGCGCGCCCTCGTCCAGGACCTGTTCCAGCAGCGCCACCGGCATGAGGTTCTCCCCCAGCCGGTTGGGCTTTCCCGCCCCGTGGTAGTCCGAGGCGCCGGACATCCCCAGCCCGAGGCGCTCGGCCAGCGCCCGCGCCTGCTCGCGCTGGGCGGCGTCGTGGTCGCGGTGGTCGACCTCCAGGGCGGCCAGCCCGGCCTCGGTCATACGGGCGAAGGTCTCGTCCGGCACGAGACGGCGCTGGCGCTTGGCGGCACGGGGGTGGGCGGCGACGGGCACGCCCCCGGCGGCGCGCACGAGCCGGCAGGCCTCGACCGGGTCGAGCGCCCAGTGGCGGACGTAGTAGGGGCTGGAGGTGGCCAGGGGCCCGGCGAAGGCAGCGGCGCGGTCCTGGAAGCACCCGGCGGCCACGAGGGCGTCGGCGATGTGGGGCCTGCCGATGGTGCGCGCGCCTGCGGCCTGCTCGAGCACGTCCTGCCAGGTGACGGGGTAGTCCTCGCTGAGCAGCTCGACCATGCGCTGCCCGCGGCTCTCGCGCGAGCTGCGGGAGGTGGCGAAGGCGGTGGTGAGCGCCTCGTCGTCGGGGTTGAAGAGGTAGGCGAGCAGGTGGAGGGTGACGCCGTCGGCGGAGCAGGAGATCTCCGTGCCGCGCAGGAGGGCGACGCCGGTGCTGGGGACAGCGGCGGCGGCCTCCTGCCACCCGGCGGTGGTGTCGTGGTCGGTGAGGCCGACGACGTCGAGACCGGCCCGGGCGGCGGCGGCCATGAGCTCGGCGGGGGCCTCGGTGCCGTCGGAGCAGGCGGAGTGGGTGTGGGGGTCGATACGCGCTGAAGGGGGAAGACCGTCGATCACTCCCCCAGTGTAGGAAGCGCCCGCTCCGCTGTCCGACGTCGTGCGCGGCCACGAGCGGCCGCCAGGAGTGCGAGGATGCGGCCTATGACGCAGTCCCCCGAGAACCAGGCCCAGACCACCGCCGCGCCGTCGCCCGCCGAGCAGGCGCAGTCGCTCACCGAGCGCGGTGACAACCGCTCCCACCGGCCCTCGAACCCGGCTTTCAGGGACTTCATCGGCTCCGCCTGGGGGCCGCGCCCTGCCGGGCTGCCGCCGCTGAGCGAGGCCGCCCCCTGGGCCGCCGCCCGCCGCGCGCGCCTGGGGGCGCAGTTCCTGGGCGAGCGTCTCGTGCTTCCCGCGGGCCCCCTCAAGGTCCGCAGCAACGACACGGACTACCGCTTCCGCCCGCACTCGGCCTTCTCGCACCTGGCGGGCACCGGCACGGACTTCGAGCCCGACGCCGTGCTCGTCCTGGACCCGCTCACCGCCCCGGGGCAGGCTCCGGCCGACGGCGAGGCCTCCCACGAGGCCGTCGTGTACTTCCGGCCGCGGGCCTCGCGCTCCAGCGAGGAGTTCTACGCGGACGCGCGCTACGGCGAGCTGTGGGTGGGGGTGCGTCCCTCGCTGGAGGAGGTGGAGGCGAGCACCGGGCTGTGTGCGGCGCACATCGACTCCCTGGGTGACGCGCTGGCGAAGGACGCGGGTGCGGACGGGGTCCGGCTGCGGGTCGTCACCGAGGCCGACGCCGCCGTCACGGCGCTCGTGGACCAGGTGCGTCAGGCGGCAGGCCTGGCCAGCGGCCAGCAGGCCCAGCAGGTCGACGACGCCCTGGCGGAGGCCGCCAGCGAGCTGCGTCTGACGAAGGACGCGTGGGAGGTGGCGCAGATCCAGGCGGCGGTCGACGCCACCAAGGCCGGTTTCGAGGACCTCATCCGCTCCATCCCGCGAGCGAAGGAGCACTGGCGCGGCGAGCGCGTCCTGGAGGGGGCCTTCGGCGCCCGGGCGCGCGAGGAGGGCAACGGCCTGGGCTACGACACGATCGCGGCCTGCGGCAACCACGCGAACACCCTGCACTGGATCGTCAACGACGGCGCCGTGCGCCCGGGCGAGATGGTGCTCGTGGACGCGGGCGTCGAGGTCGACTCGCTCTACACCGCGGACGTCACCCGCACGATCCCCGTGGACGGCCGTTTCACCGAGCCGCAGCGCCGGGTGTACGAGGCGGTCCTGGAGGCGGCGGACGCCTCCTTCGCCGTGGCGAACGAGCCGGGGGCGCGCTTTAGCGACCTGCACGCCGCGGCGATGCGGGTGCTTGCCCGCTACCTCTTCGAGTGGGGCCTGCTGCCCGAGGGGGTGACCGCGGAGGCGAGCCTGGCCGCCGACGGCCAGTACCACCGGCGCTGGATGGTGCACGGCACGAGCCACCACCTGGGGCTGGACGTGCACGACTGTGCGCAGGCGCGCCGTGAGATGAGCATGGAGGCGCTGCTTGTGCCGGGCATGGTCTTCACCATCGAGCCGGGCCTGTACTTCCGTGCCGACGACCTGCTCGTGCCCGAGCAGATGCGTGGGATGGCGGTGCGCATCGAGGACGACATCGTCATTCGCGACGACGGGCGAGCCGAGCGTCTGACGGCGGCGATCCCCCGCACGGCCGACGACGTGGAGGCCTGGGTGAGCGGTCTGCTCGCCCACTGAGCACGCCGGTGCGCGGCCCGCGAGCTCCCGGGCCGCCCCATGCCAGCGGGATCCCCCCTGTTCACGCGGATCACCCGTGTGCCGGTGGACAACCTCTGTGCGCCTGGATCACCCGTGTGCCGGTGGACAACCTCCGTGCGCTTGGATCACGTACGGGCGCCACGCAGGTGATCCCTCTGCACACACGTGATCCACAGAGACACACGTGATCCGTCCGCGCGCACGTGATCCGCGGAGGCACACGTGATCCGTCTGTGCGCCTGGATCACCCGTGTGCCGGTGGACAACCTCCGTGCGCCTGGATCACGTACGGGCGCCACGCAGGTGATCCCTCTGCACACACGTGATCCACAGAGGCACACGTGATCCGTCCGCGCGCACGTGATCCGCGGAGGCACACATGATCCGTACGCGCTCGTCCTCCGCACACCTCTAGACATATCGCCACTTGCCGATATCATCGACGTATGCCGATGATTCACGAGCCCCTGCCGACCGACCGCACACGCGACACAGGCGCCGTCGAGGAGCTCACGGAGCTCGCCGACTTCCTGTCCGTCCTCGCCGACCCCACGCGACTGGCCGTCCTCCAGCACCTGCGCGGAGGCGAGCACCGTGTCGGCGAGCTCGCCGAGCACCTCGGCCTCGCCCAGTCGACCGTCTCCCAGCACCTGAGCCTCCTGCGCGAGGCCGGGCTCATCTCGACGCACACGCACGGACGCGCCCGGGTCAGCCGGCTGGAGAACGAGGACCTGCTCACCACCGCCCTCGTCACCGCCCGCGCGCTCGCCGACGCTGCGCGCCCGCTCGCCCAGCCCACCGGGACGGAGCCCGCATGAGCACCGCTCCCCAGCCCGCCGCCCCCGGCCACGCCCACGACCACCACGCCCTCGGCTCCTCGACGACCCGCCTGGCCCTCGCTCTCGCGGTCGTCGCAGCGGTCCTCGTCGCCGAGGTCATCGCCGCCGCGATCTCCGGCTCCCTCGCCCTGCTCGCCGACGCCGGGCACATGGCCACCGACTCCGCGGGCCTCGTCATCGCCCTTGTCGCCGCCCGTCTCGCACGCCGCCCGGCCTCGGACTACTCGACCTGGGGCCTGCGCCGCGCGGAGGTCATCGGTGCCGCCCTCCAGGCCGGCATGCTCGCCGTCGTCGGCGCTGTCGTCGCCGTGCGCGCCGTCACCGACCTGCTCTTCCCCTCCCCCGTCACCGCGGAGGCCATGCTCGTCATGGGCGTCATCGGCCTGCTCGCCAACGCCGCCTGCCTGCTCATCCTCGCGGGCGGCCGCGGCGAGAGCCTCAACATGCGCGCGGCCTTCCTCGAGGTCGCCAACGACGCCCTGGGCTCCGTCGGAGTCATCGTCGCCGCCCTCACCATCGAGCTCACCGGCTGGCAGCGGGCCGACGCCGTCGCCTCCCTGCTCATCGTCGCCCTCATCGTGCCGCGCGCGGTCACGCTGCTGCGCTCCGCCGGAGCCGTCCTCATGGACTTCACGCCCCGGGACCTGGACCTCGGCGAGGTGCGCCGACACCTCACCGAGCTCGACGGTGTCGTCGCCGTCCACGACCTTCACGCCTGGACGGTGGCCTCGGGGCTGCCGGTGCTCACCGCGCACGTCGTCGTCACCGACGAGCGGCACGCGGACGGGTCCGCCGGCGAGCTGCTCAGCGCCATGCAGTCCTGCGTCGCCGAGCACTTCCCGGTGCGTATCGAGCACTCGACCTTCCAGATCGAGCCGGAGCGTCACCGCGAGCACGAGGCCTGCGCCTGAGCGCGCCCGCACGGGCACGGCGGTCTCGCCGTCGGCGGCCGAGTCCCCTCAGTCCTGCAGGTAGCGCTTGCGCGTGGGCGGCGGCACGTGCACCGACTCGGTGTTGCCCTCCCCCTCCAGGTGTTCGCGGGCGAAGGCAAGGGAGGAGGCGAGCGCCTCCAGGCGCTGCTCCTGGCTCATGCCGCGCGTGGTGACCTCGACCACGACCTGCCCTCCCCCGTCCTCGAAGCCGGTGTCGACGAGGTGGCGCAGCACCCCCGCGCAGTCCTGGTCGCCCTGGCCGGGCAGGAGGTGGTCGTCACGGAAGCCGGGCACGCCGTCGGTCAGGTGCAGGTGGCGCAGGGTCGGGCCCAGCGCGCGCGCCATCGCCAGCGCGTCCGAGCCGGAGGTGGCCGCGTGGGAGATGTCGAGGGTGACGGAGCGGTAGCCCTGCCCCACCGGGTCCCAGGTCGGTGCGTAGGCCTGGAAGTCGCGGGTCGAGTGCGGCTGGCGCGGGCGCCAGGTGAACATGTTCTCCACGGCCAGCTTCACCGTGCCCGTCTGCTCGCGCATGTCGACGCCGCGCACGAACTGGCGGGCGTAGCGCGTCTGCCAGAAGAAGGGAGGGTGCAGCACGACGGTGGGTGCACCCAGGGCCTCGGCAAGGGCCACCGAGCGGTCGATCTTCTCCCACGGGTCCGTTCCGAAGACGGTCCGGGTGAGGATGAGTGTGGGGGCGTGGACCGCGAGGACCGGCTGGTCGTAGTGCTCGGCGAGCCGCCCCAGGGCAACGGCGTCCTGGGTGACGCGCTCGGACCAGACCATGATCTCGACGCCGTCGTAGCCGAGCTCGGCGGCGGTGCGGAAGGCGACGGTGGCGTTACCTGGGTACACCGAGGAGGTTGACAGACCAACGGGGATTGCCATGTCAGTTCTCCTGTTCCGACGAGGTCCGGCGGGGAGACTCGGGGGTCTGGCCGTCGGGCGGCCCGGCGGCGGGGGTCTCGGGGTCAGGAGTCCCGACGGCGCGCGGCCCGGCGGCGGGGCCCCCGACGGGGCCACCAGGCTCTTCTCCCGTGACCCTCACGCCAAAGCGCGGCTCCTCGTCCGGGCGTGAGCCGAAGGCCGTGGGGCCGTCGGACCGGGCGGCCTCGCGGGCGCTGCGACGTTCCTCGGCGCGACGCGCCGCCGCCCCGCCCCGCGTGAGGTTGCCGGGCGCGTGGACGAGGGCCTGAGCCGCCTGCGCCGCCTGACGGGCGGCGATGATGGAGTAGCGCGAGGCGATGACCGAGCTCGTGGAGGTGAAGTCGCGACGACCGCGCGTGAGGGCGTAGCCGACCACCTGGAACAGGATCCCCCACACGACGCCCAGGAGCACGGCCGCGAGGAAGCCGACGCCGCCCGCCGGGGTTGTGCCCAGCAGCGACATCATGGCGCCGATGAGCACCCCGAGCCACAGGCCCGAGGCGGCACCGGAGGCGACCGCACGCCCCCAGCTCATGCGCCCGGTGATGTTCTCGACCTGCCGCAGGTCGGTGCCGATGATGGCGAGGTACTGGACGGGGAAGCCGTTGTCGCTCAGCGCGTCGACGGCGGCCTGCGCCTCGACGTAGGACGCGAAGGAGGCGACCTCCTCACCCTGGGGCATGGAACGGGCCCGGCTCGTGGGGAAGGTGCTCATCGGCTGGCTCATGACGCCATGGTCCCACGCGCACGCGCCTGCGACAGGCCTCTCAGGACGCCGTCACGCTGAGGGCGCATAGATAGTCTGTGCCCGTGGAGAACACGAGCACTCGCAGCACGAGCAGGCCGACGACGAGCCGCGTCTTCGTCGCCCGCCTCGTCGGCACGGGCGTCTTCGACCCGCTGGGGGACGGCGTCGGCAAGGTCCACGACGTCGTCGTCCTGCTCGCACACCGGGGGGAGCCGCGCGCCGTCGGCCTGGTCATCGAGGTCGCGGGCCGTCGCCGGGTGTTCCTGCCGCTGTCGCGGGTGACGGCCATCAACCCGGGCCAGGTCATCACTACCGGCCTGGTCAACATCCGTCGCTTCGAGCAGCGCGCCGTCGAGACCCTCGTCTTCTCCGAGCTGCTCGACCGGGTGGTCACCATGCGCGACGGCTCGGGCCAGGTGAGCGTGCGCGACGTCGCCATCGAGCAGGACCGCAACCGCGACTGGAAGATCACGCGGCTGTTCGTCCAGCGCGCCTCCTCCGGCCCACTGGGCCTGCGTCGCGGCGAGACCTTCATCGTGCGCCCCGACGAGGTCACCGGCCTGGCCGGCTCCCTGGAGCCGCAGTCGGCGACCGCCCTGCTGGCGACGATGGAGGACCTCAAGCCGGCAGACCTCGCCGACGTCCTGTCCGACCTGCCGCTGTCACGCCAGGTGGAGGTGGCGGCCGAGCTGGAGGACGCCCGGCTGGCCGACGCCGTCGAGGAGCTCAGCGACGACGAGGCCGTCGCCCTCATCTCCGCCCTCGACGCCTCCCGGGCCGCCGACGTCCTGGACGCCATGCAGCCCGACGACGCCGCCGACCTCGTCGCCGCCCTGCCCGACGCCCAGGCCGACGCCCTGCTCGACCTCATGCAGCCCGACGAGGCGGAGGACGTGCGCCGTCTGCTCACCTATGACGGCTACACGGCCGGTGGTCTCATGACGACCGAGCCGATCATCCTTCCGCCCGAGTCCACCGTGGCGACCTTCCTCGCCCAGGCCCGCAAGGCGGAGGTGGCGCCCGCGCTGGCGGCCGTGGCCTTCGTCTGCCGCCCGCCCCTGGAGACGCCCACGGGCCGGTTCCTGGGGATGGTGCACCTCCAGCGCGCCCTGCGCGAGCGGCCGCAGCAGGCGCTCGGGGCGATCCTCGACAAGGACCTCGACGTCGTCTCGCCGCAGGACTCCATCGGCACGGTCACGCGCCTGCTGGCGACCTACAACCTCACGGCGCTGCCGGTCCAGGACGAGGCCGGGCGCCTGCTGGGCGCGGTGTCCGTCGACGACGTCCTGGACCACCTCATGCCCGACGACTGGCGCGAGGCCG
>ERZ772917.289-NODE-289-length-36210-cov-153.468981_pt1 | contig 36210 bp, 32 predicted proteins | sample MGYA00511187_ERZ772917 | MGnify/ENA primary metagenome ERZ772917 (study PRJEB29015, sample SAMEA2737925) | human oral metagenome | biome: human oral; feature: human-associated habitat; material: dental | place: China | collected 2012 ...
GCACCTGACTCTTAATCAGGGTGTCCAGGGTTCGAGTCCCTGAGGGGGTACCACGCAAGGGTCGTCGCCTTGGAACGGCCGGGAACGACCCGGGTCGGCGACATGTCGGGGACCTGCTCCTCCCCCACCCCCCGGTTGGCGGACCACCCGCCCTGAGCCGGGTACGCGCACACCCCCTGGGAATACCCTCGGTGTCGGTGAGTGTTGGTTCTTGCGTCGGTCGGCAGGCCGCGCCCACGCACGGCGCCCTCCCGACCACCGGCTCCCGGCTGCGGCACTCGCCACGTCGTGCCTCCGGGACGCCACCCACGATCTGCCGGGGAGCAGCGCACCGCTGTCCACCACCCGGCGCATGAAGGGCCCTGTCGGGCCACGACGAGGAAGAAGAAGGAATGATGATGAGCACGAAGACGCATGACATCCCCCGCCAGGCCGCCGAGCGCGAGCTCAGGGCCGCCCAGACCGAGCTGTCCTCCCTGGGCGCGTCGGCCTCACCCTCCCGCCTCGAGCGCGCCCTGGAGCGCGTCAAGGCGGCGCGCGACGCCCTCGCCCTGGCCGCCTGAGACCAGGCAGGCCGCGAGGCCTCACCGGCCCGGTAGCCGGGAAGGTCTCCGGGCCGGGCACGCACCACATCCACAGCAGCCGGGTCCCCGCTCCCCCACGGAGCAGGGACCCGGCTGCGTGCCGGGCGCGGTCCCGGGGTGGCCCCACCGGTGCGGGCGGGCCCGTGCCGTTTGCAGTGGCGCACCCCGCGGCCGGATATCGTCGGCACATAACACCACCCCGGCTGAAGGAGACCCAGATGCCCGCGCTCGCCGTCGGCGACACCGCCCCCGACTTCACCCTGCCCGACGCCCACGGCGCCGAGGTCTCGCTCGAGCGCCTGCGCGAGGCGGCCGAGCGGGGCGTCGTCGTCTACTTCTACCCGCGGGCCTCCACCCCCGGCTGTACCAAGGAGGCCTGCGACTTCCGCGACTCGCTGGGCGCCTGGCGTGAGGCCGGCTACGAGGTCGTCGGGATCTCCCCGGACTCGCAGGCGGCCCTTGCCCGCTTCGCCGAGAAGGAGGCGCTGCCCTTCCCCCTGCTGTCCGACGCCGAGCACACCGTCATGGAGACCTGGGGCGCCTGGGGCGAGAAGAAGAACTACGGGCGCGTCGTCACCGGGGTCATCCGCTCCACCGTCGTCGTCGACCGCGATGGCGTGGTGACACTGGCCCGCTACAACGTCAAGGCGACCGGGCACGTGGGGCGCCTGCGCGCCGAGCTGGCGATCAGCTGAGCCGCGGGCGTCCCGGGCGCCCGCTCACTCCCCCGGGTAGACGACGCCGAGGGCGGCGCGCACCTCGTCCATCATCTCCATGACCTCGATGGTCGCGGACCAGGGCATGATGTCAGACTGTGTGCGCCCGTTCTTGATGCACCGGGCGGCCTCGGCGGCCTCGAGCTGGAAGCCGCCGGGAAGGTGGGCGTCCCAGGTCGTGCTCGTGGCGTCGCGAGGGCCGCGGGCTAGGCTCACCGGGACCGGGCGGTAGAACTGCCGGTCGATGGTGAGGCGGGCCTCGGAGCCGATGACCTCGGCGCCGTTACGGCCCGCGCAGTCCATGCCGGAGGCCGCCACGGCGCTGAGGCCGTCATAGCGCAGGGCGCACACCTCCCCCAGGTCCAGGCCCTCGGTGCTCAGCCGGCCGACGACGCTCTGGCTGAGCGGTGCGCCGAGCAGCGCGTGGATGAAGCTGAGCGGGTAGACGCCCAGGTCCAGCAGGGCGCCGCCGGCGAGCTCGGGGCGGACCATGCGCTCGACGTGCAGGAGCGACTGGAAGTGGGTCGCCTGCACGTGACGCACCTGCCCCAGGGCACCGGAGTCCACGAGGCGCTGTGCCAGGCGCTGGCCGGGCAGGAACCGCGTCCATATGGCCTCCATGACGAACAGGCCGCGCTGGCAGGCCGCATCGAGGACGCGCCTGGCCTGGGCGGCGTTGACGGTGAAGGACTTCTCGACGAGGACGGGTTTGCCTGCCTCGAGGGCGAGCAGGGCGTGCTCGGCGTGGAAGGCGTGCGGGGTGGCGACGTAGACGGCCTCGACCTCGTCGTCGGCGACGAGCTCCTCGTAGGAGCCGTGGGCGCGGGCGGGCCCGCCCTTGGCGGTGGCGGGGTGGGAGTCGATGAAGGCCTGGGCCTTGTCCCGGTCGCGCGAGCCGACGGCGGCGATGACGCCGGAGGAGAGGGTGGGGACGTCGGTGGCGAAGGTACCGGCGATGCTCCCGGCTCCTAGGACCCCCCAGCGCAGCACGGGCGCGTCCTGAGGCTCGGGGACCTCGGCGGCGACGTCGAAGGACGCGCCGACGGCGTCCAGCGCCTCTCGGAAGGCCGCTGGCAGGGGCGGCAGGAGCTCGGTGGTGCGGGTGCCGGGGGCGTCGGTGCGGGCCATGACGTCACCCTAGAGCGGGGACCGGGGCGTCCGGCCCGGGTTGCGGCACTGTCCTCGGCGGACGCAGACGGTAGGGTGGAGCGCCGAGCGCGAGTGGCGGAACTGGTAGACGCCCCAGATTTAGGTTCTGGTGCCTTCGGGCGTGAGGGTTCGAGTCCCTTCTCGCGCACCAGCGTGGCGCTGCTGTACACCCGCCCCATGTGGGCCCCTCTCAGGTGTCGTCTTTGCGTTCTGGACCACTCGCCCACGCCGTGGACCATGTAGCCGAGGACTCTTTGGACGTTTGGTTAGGGCTTGCGGGGTGCGCCCACCGGTGTCAGGAGCGTCGTGGGTGTCGGTAGTTCTCGTGGCTTCGGTAACTGCGGGTCGGGCGGCGGCGGGTCAGCTCGACGAGTGCCGCCGTCTCGTCCAGCGCGACGCCTTCGGCCACCGCGGGAGGAAGGCGGACAACCGGGGCTCCACCACCTCACCTGCACCTACGCGCCCGCCCCAGGCGGAAGGCCACCCACAGGCCGGGGGTGCCTGCTTCCTTCAGGCGCAGGCCGTGGGACTCGAGCTCCTCGCGCACAGTGTCCAGGCCAGGATGGTTGACGGTCATCACGGTGGAGCTGGCGTCGATGACCTCGTCGGCGTCGATCGTCAGGTAGGTCATGGTCCAGCGCATCAGCTGGTCGTCCACGGGCTCGCCTTGAGCCCGTCCCTGGTAGCGCAGTCCCCCGAGCCGGGTGTCGGCGAAGACGTGCTCGGCAACGACCTCAGGGCGGTCCGGGGCCTGTAGGTCCAGCAGGACCGGCGCTCCTACAGCCAGCCTTGAGGCCAGGCGGCCGAAGAGCTCTCGGCGCTCCTGAGGACCGAAGTGCCCCAGGACGCCAAGCAGGAGGGCGCCACTGAGCGCATCCGGCCAGGGGGTTTCCAGGGCCCCTTCCGGGCGCACGGTCACGCGCTCGCGCCAGGCCGGGTCGGCGGCCAGGCGGGCCAGCGCCAAGGATCTCATCGCGGGACTGGGCTCCAGTCCGACAACGGTGAGGTCATCCGTGCGCCTGAGGAGGTACTGCGCGGCGCGGCCCGATCCGCAGCCGACGTCGAGCACCGGCCCATCCGCGGGGCGCAGCGCCGTCAGGAAGCCGGCCAGGGCTTGCTCCTGGGCGGCGACGTAGCCGTACGTCATCAGCTCGTAGACGGAGGCGGCGGCAGCATAGGGGTCATGACTCACAAGTACTAATGATAGCCGTTGTCATTAGTGTCTGGCGGTGGGGCTCGGTTGTCGTCTCCACAGCATGGATGCTGGTCTCGGCCCGGCGCCCCGGCCGGTACCCTGGCGCGCATGACGACTGACTTCACCCGTAAGGACGGGCGCGCCACCGACGAGCTGCGTCCCGTCACCATCACCCGCCGCTGGCAGGAGCACGGGGAGGGCAGCGTCCTCATCGAGTTCGGCCGCACCCGCGTACTGTGCGTCGCCTCCTTCACCGAGGGCGTGCCGCGCTGGCGCAAGGGCAGCGGCGAGGGCTGGGTGACCGCCGAGTACGCCATGCTCCCGCGCGCCGGCAGCGAGCGCAGCGGCCGCGAGTCCGTGCGGGGCAAGGTGGGCGGCCGCACCCACGAGATCTCCCGTCTCATCGGCCGGGGCCTGCGCGGCGTCATCGACGTGGCCGCCCTGGGTGAGAACACCATCGCCCTGGACTGTGACGTCCTGCAGGCCGACGGCGGCACCCGCACCGCGGCCGTCACCGGCGCCTACGTGGCCCTGGCCGACGCCGTCGCCTGGGGCACCGAGCGCGGCCTCATCACCCCACGCGCTGGCCGTCCGGTGCTCTCGGACTCCCTGTCGGCGATCAGCGTCGGCATCATCGACTCCGTACCCTGCCTCGACCTGCCCTACGAGGAGGATGTGCGCGCCCAGACGGACATGAACGTCCTGCAGACCGGCGACGGGCGCTTCATCGAGGTCCAGGGCACCGCCGAGCACGCCCCCTTCAGCCGCGACGAGCTCGACGCGCTGCTCGACCTGGCCGCCCGGGGCAACGCCGAGCTCGCCGAGCTGCAGCGCCGTGTGCTCGCCGGCCCCTCCGGTGTGCCCGTCACGGTCCGCTCCGGCCAGGACCAGGCCTGAGCGTGGCCGCCCGCGTCACGGTGCCCGACGGCGCCTGCCTCGTCCTGGCCACGCACAACGCCGGCAAGCTCGCCGAGCTGCGCGCCCTGCTCACCCCGCTCGTGGACGGGCTGCGGCCCGAGCAGGTGATCTCGGCCGCCGAGCTCGACGTGCTCGAGCCCGTCGAGGACGGTCTGACCTTCGCCGCCAACGCCGAGATCAAGGCCCGGGCGCTCGCCGAGGCGACGGGCCTGCCCGCGGTCGCCGACGACTCGGGCCTGTGCGTCGACGTGCTCGGCGGCGCTCCCGGGATCTTCTCGGCGCGCTGGTGCGGGCGCCACGGCGACGACGCGGCGAACCTGCGGCTGCTGCTCGACCAGCTCAGTGACGTCGCGGACCCGCACCGCACGGCCCGCTTCACCTGCGCGGCCGTCCTCGTGGTTCCCGGCGGCGAGCCGGGCGCGCCCAGCCGGGTGACGGTCGTCGAGCGCTCCATGGCCGGTCGTCTCCTGCACTCCCCCGTTGGCGACGGCGGCTTCGGCTACGACCCGGTCTTCGTGCCGCTGGAGGAGGACGCCGCGACCGGCTCGGGCCGCACGACCGCGCAGATGAGCGCGGCGGAGAAGAACGCGATCTCCCACCGGGGCAAGGCCATGCGGGACCTGGCTCCCGCCCTCGCCCAGCTGCTGTCGCGCTGAGCCCGCCTCCCCCGGCGGTCAGCCGAGGCCGTCCGGGTCCGTCCCCTCCTGCGCCCGGACCGTCTCAACATCACCAGCCGTTTCGGCGTCGTCCCGGAGCGCCTCAACGTCGCCAGCCGCCTGGGCGTCACCAGCCGCCTCGGCGTCACGAGCCGCCTGGGCGTCGAGCCTGCGCTGGATCGCCTTGGGGACGAGCGACTCCTGGGCCTTGACGTAGCCGTAGACCCAGCGCCAGCCTCCCAGGGCGACGAGCAGGAATACCGCCAGCGCCAGCCACGTGCCCGCCACGTCCCCACCCGTGGCCAGGCGCAGCCCGAGCCACCCGAGCCAGGTGACCCCCACGACCGTCAGCCCGTCACGGTCGGCGGCCTCCAGGTGGTCCTGCGGGCGCGCGAGCAGCCACGCCACGAGCCACGCCGTCGCCACGGCCACGACCCCGTGCACGAGCATCCCGGGCAGTAGGGACAGGTCGTGCACCGAGGCACTGACGAAGGCGGCCACGAGCGCCACCGACACGAGGTCCGCGGGAGGCACGAGCCACCAGCGCGTGCGCCGCCCGCGCGTCCACGGACGATCGGGCCCGTCGGGCACCGGCGGCGTGTAGGAGATACGGTGCGGCCGGCTGCTCGCCATCCTCAGATCTCCCAGGTCGCGCCCGCCGTCGCCGCCTCCAGCGGACCGTTGTAGACCAGGGCGGCGTTGCGCAGCGGGATGCGGTGCTCGGTCCACGGCTGGATGTGGGTGAGCACCAGCTGGCCGACAGGAAGACGCGGCATCTTGCCGGCGGTGCCCGCGGCGAGCTGACCGGCCCGCTTGCCCGTCAGGTGCATGCCCCGCATCGTGTCACGCCCCTCGACGAAGGCCGCCTCCGCAAGCAGGAGGTCGGCGCCGTCGGCCATGTCGCACATGGACTCGCACAGGTCCGTGTCCCCCGTGAAGGCCAGCGAGACCGTGCGGCGCTGGCCCTCGAGCCCGACCCGCTCGCTCGGCCCCTCGATCCGGTAGCCGTAGGCCTCCACCGGGTGCAGCGCCGCGTAGGGGGTGATCGTCATCGGCCCCACCTTGAAGGACTCGCCCGGCACCGCGGTGCGGAAGGTGAACTCCGAGGCGTAGGTCTCCGTCGGCGGGGTGCCGTCGACGCCGTTGAGGCGGCTGAGCAGCTCGCTGGGGCCGACGGTCAGCACGGGGCCGAGGGCCCCGGTCGGGTTCCAGCGACGGTAGACGTGCATCCCCACCATGTCGACCATGTGGTCGGCGTGGCAGTGGGAGATGAGCAGGGCGTCAAGGTCCGCCGGGTCGATGTAGCGCAGCAGCTGCCCCATGGAGCCGGGGCCGAGGTCGAGCACCACGGAGTAGATGAGCTCCTCGCCGTCCTCACTGGTGCCCGTCGCCTGCACGAGGTAGGACGAGGCGGAGGAGTCGGGGCCGGACATGCTGCCGGCGCAGCCGATGACGGTGAGCTTCACACATGCTCCTTGCTGACGGGACGGGGGCGGGGGCACCCGGACGCTAACGGACTCAGGGATTGCTGTCGACCCGCGGCACGTTGGCGCGGGACACGTGGCCGACCTCAGGGCCGAGGAAACGGTGGGCCAGGACGGCGAAGGCCTCGGGGTCGCCCGTGGCCCGGAAGTCGTGGACGGGGGCGTGAGCCTGCGGATCGCGCAGGAGGTCGCGCCCGGCCAGCTCGCGGTAGACGTCCTTGGCTGTCTCCTCCGAGGACGTCACCAAGGTCACGTCCTCACCCATGACGTAGGAGATGGGGCCGGTGAGCAGCGGGTAGTGCGTGCACCCCAGGATGAGGGTGTCGACGTCGGCCTCGCGCAGCGGGTCGAGGTAGTGGCGGGCGACCTCCATGACCTCGGGCCCGGTGGTGGTGCCGCGCTCGGCGAGCTCGACGAAGCGCGGGCAGGCCGTGGCGAGCAGCTCGACCCCCGGCACGGTCGACAGCGCGTCGTCGTAGGCGCGCGACTCGACGGTGCCCTGGGTAGCGATGAGCCCGACACGGCCGTTGCGGGTCACCCGGGCGGCGGCCCGGGCGGCGGGGTGGATGACCTCGACGACGGGTACGCCGCGCTCACGCGTGTAGCGGGCACGCGCGTCGTGAAGGACCGCGGCGGAGGCCGTGTTGCACGCGATGACGAGCATCTTGACCCCGGCGTCAACTAGCTCGTCCATGACGGCGAGAGCAAGCTCACGCACCTGCGCGACCGGACGCGGACCGTAGGGGGTGTGGGCGGTGTCACCGATGTAGAGCACCTGCTCCCCGGGGAGCTGGTCGATGACCGCACGCGCCACGGTCAGGCCGCCAACGCCTGAGTCGAACATCCCGATGGGCGCGTTTTTCACGCATCCGAGACTATTCGGGGCCTCCATCCGCCCATAGCGCGGCCAGCAGTGATTCCTGCCACCAGGTCAGCATGTCGTAGGAGATGGCGAGCCCACGCCGCCAGCGGTCCTCGTCCCTCTCCTGCACGCCCGCCTGACGCCAGGCGAGGTCGTGGACCGCCTGGGCGCTGGCGGCGTCCTCGATGCCCAGCCGGCGGGCGAGGACCAGGCGCACGTCGTTGACGGCGGCGAGCCAGTCGCCCTCGCGCCCGCGGCGCACGAGGACGGCCCCACCGGCCCCGGTGGGCTCAAGGAGCTCGGCGACGACCTCGGTGAGCCGGCCGTGCTTGAGGGCGCGCAGCCGCCGTCGGGTCAGTGCGCAGACCTCGTCGGCGACCCGGGGGTCCTCACTGGCCTCCGGCAGCAGGACCTCCAGCAGGGAGGCGACCTCACCGCGCACCGGTGGCCGTGAGCCGGAGCCCTCCTCCGGGCGAACGCCCTCCTCCGGGCGCCCACCGTCCCCGGGCGGCCCACCGACGTCGGAGCGCTCGTCACCGGAACGCCCGCCGTCGGCTCCGACCGCGAAGAGCGGGGCGGCCTCGAAGTCGAGGGCGGCGAGCACCTCACCGTCCCTCTCGCTCTCGTGATCACGCAGGGGGCCGACGTCGGAGCGCGGCTCCTCCACGGGCCCCTCGGCGGCCAGGACGGCACTGACCTGCTCCAGCAGCCCGGCCAGGTACTCGCGCTCCCAGACGCTCAGCTCGCTCTGCCAGCCGTGCTCGACCGGCTCAAAGCTCCTCACGGGGCGTCCTCGTCGCTGCCGGCCGGCTCCAGGGTGGCGTGCAGCCCGTAGGAGTGCATGGCGGTGACATCCACCTCCATGCGCTCGCGCGGCCCCGTGGACAGGACGGCGCGCCCGGTCGTGTGCACCTGCATCATGCGGTGCTCGGCAATGACCGTCGGCAGGCCGAAGTAGGTGCGAAAGACCCACACGACGTAGTCCATCGTGTTGACCGGGTCGTCGTGCACGACGGTGCGCCACTCGCGCAGGGGCGCCGTGCGCGAGTCCTGCCGTGTGTCCGGAGAGACGACGGGCGCGGTGGAGGACATGTCTACCAGCGTAACGGCGCGGACGCTAGGTTGGTGACATGACCTTCCAACCCTCTCCGACGGCTTCCGACCACCGGTCCTCGCACGCCTCGCCCACGACCTCGCTGCTGACGGACATGTACGAGCTGACGATGCTCCAGGCGGCTCTGCGCTCAGGCACCGCCTCCCGCCGCAGCGTCTTCGAGCTTTTCGGGCGCTCACTGCCCCCCTCACGGCGTTTCGGCGTCGTGGCCGGCACCGGGCGCCTGCTCGACGCCCTTGAGCGCTTCACCTTCACGCCCCAGCAGATCGACTTCCTTCACGCCCAGAAGGTCGTTGACGACCAGACCCTGGACTTCCTGCGCGACTTCCGTTTCACGGGCACGATCCGCGGCTACGCCGAGGGCGAGTGCTACTTCTCCGGCTCCCCTCTGCTGACGGTGGAGGGGACCTTCGCCCAGGCCTGCATCCTGGAGACCCTGGCCCTGTCGATCTACAACTACGACTGCGCGGTGGCCTCGGCGGCCTCCCGGATGACGATCGCCGCCCACGGGCGCCCCTGCGCGGACTTCGGGGCCCGGCGCGCCCACGAGCGGGCGGCCGTCTCGGCGGCCCGCGCCGCCGTCGTCGGTGGCTTCACGGCCACGAGCAACCTGGAGGCGGGCCTGCGCTACGGCATCGCCACCGTAGGCACCTCGGCGCACTCCTTCACCCTGCTGCACGACACGGAGGAGGAGGCCTTCGCCGCTCAGGTGGCGTCGCTGGGCCCGGGCACGACGATCCTCGTGGACACCTACGACATCGAGCGCGGCATCGAGCGGGCCGTCAGGGCCGCGCGCGCGGCCGGCGGCGAGCTGGGAGCGGTGCGCCTGGACTCGGGAGACCTGGTCGCCGAGGCCTTCAAGGCCCGCGCCCAGCTCGACGCCCTGGGAGCCACCTCGACCCGGATCACGGTGACCAACGACCTGGACGAGTACGCGATCGCGGCGCTGGGCGCCGCCCCGGTGGACTCCTACGGCGTGGGCACCAAGCTCGTCACCGGCTCGGGGCGTCCGACGGCGGCGCTGGTCTACAAGCTGGTCGAGCGCGCCGACGACGACGGCGTCATGCAGGAGGTCGCCAAGTTCTCCCAGGGCGGCAAGGCGACGGTCGGCGGACGCAAGTGGGCGGGACGCGTCGTGAACGCCTGCGGCCGTGCGGCCGAGGAGCTGCTCATCTCCGCGTGCGAGGGCGGCCAGGCGCTGGCGGCCCTGGACGCGGCGGGGGCGCGTGCGCTCCAGGTGGACCTTGTCGTCGACGGCGTCATCCAGGAGCAGCACCGTGGCCCCCAGGGCCTGGCGGCCGCGGCCGAGCGGCACCGGGCCTCGCGCGCCGAGCTGCCCTACCAGGCGTGGCGCCTGAGCGAGGGCGAGCCCGCGGTCCCCACGCGCTACCTGGACCTCGACGGCCGCCAGGTGCTGCGCGGCTGACGCGCCCCGCCCGCCCCTCCGGCTCCTCGGCCCGGGGGGGCGGGCGGGCCGAGGCGGGCGGGCCCGGGGGCGCGGCCGCCCCCGGTGCCTCAGCGCTTGCCGACGAACCAGCGGCGCAGGGTCTGCACCCGCTTCTCGATCTCCTCGGTGGAGGCCTGCGCGACCTCCGGCCCGCCGCACACGCGGCGCAGGTCGTTGTGGACGACGCCGTGGGGCTGGCCGGAGCGGCGCGCCCAGGCGGCCACGAGCTGGGACAGCTCCTTGCGGGCGGCCTGGCGCCTGCGGGCGTCGTCGGCACCGGAGTTCGCCCGACGCCGGGCGGCGGCAGCGGACTCGCGCTTCTGCGCCTGGATCTGCTTGTCCTGGCGCTGGCGCAGCAGCGCCGTGACCTGCTCGGGCTCGAGCAGGCCGGGCAGCCCGAGGTACTCCTGCTCCTCGACGCTGCCGACGACGGCACCGGTGCCGAACTCGCCGCCGTCGAAGAGCACACGGTCGAACTCGGCGGTGGAGTCCATGGCCTCGAAGGCGCCGAAGAGGTCCTCACTGGCCCTCTCCTCCTTGTTGGCCTCGGCGACGAGCCGGTCCTCGGGGTAGCCGAACAGGTCGTCCTCGTTGGCGCGCCTGCCCCCCAGGACGTGGTCGCGCGCCGCCTCCATCTCGTTGGCCAGGCCCAGCAGGGGTGTGACGGAGGGCAGGAAGACGCTGGCGGTCTCGCCCCGGGCCCGCGAGCGCACGAAGCGCCCCACGGCCTGGGCGAAGAACAGCGGCGTGGAGGTGGAGGTCGCGTAGACGCCGACGGCCAGGCGCGGCACGTCCACGCCCTCGGAGACCATGCGCACCGCCACGAGCCAGCGGTCGCGGGAGGCGGAGAAGGCCTCGATACGGCTGGAGGCGCCCGAGTCGTCGGACAGGACGACGGTGGGTGCCTCACCGGTGATGGCGCGCAGCTGCGTGGCGTAGGCGCGGGCCCGGGCCTGGTCGGTGGCGATGACGAGGCCCCCGGCGTCGGGCACCTGCCGACGCACCTCGCTCAGGCGCTGGTCGGCGGCCGCCAGGACGGCCGGGATCCACTGGCCGGAGGGGTCGAGGGCGGTGCGCCAGGCCTGGGCCTCCAGGTCCTTGGTCAGGGGCTCGCCCAGGCGTGCGGCCACCTCGTCGCCGGTGCGTGTGCGCCAGCGCATCTGGCCCGAGTAGGTCATGAACATCACGGGCCTGACGACGCCGTCGCGCAGTGCCTCGGCGTATCCGTAGGAGTAGTCGGCGTGCGAGCGCCTGACGCCGCCGGCCTCCTCGTCGTAGCGCACGAAGGGGATCTGGGCCTCGTCGGAGCGGAAGGGGGTGCCGGTCAGGGCCAGGCGGCGGCGGGCGGGGGTGAAGGCCTCGCGCACGGCGTCACCCCAGCTCTTGGCGTCACCGCCGTGGTGGATCTCGTCGAGGATGACGAGGGTACGGCGAGCGTCGGTACGGACGCGGTGGAGCTTGGCGTTGGCGGCGACCTGCGCGTAGGTGACGGCGACGCCGTCGAAGCGCGAGCCGAGCACCCCCTGGGCGTTGGTGAAGGAGGGGTCGAGGTGGATGCCGACGCGGGCGGCGGCCTCGGCCCACTGGTACTTCAGGTGCTCGGTGGGGGCGACGACGGTCACCTGGTGGACGTCACCGGAGCTGAGCAGCTCGGTGGCGATGCGCAGGGCGAAGGTCGTCTTGCCCGCGCCGGGGGTGGCGACGGCGAGGAAGTCCTCGGGCATGGCCTTCAGGTAGGCGGCCAGCGCCTCCGCCTGCCAGGCTCGCAGCGAGCCCGCGGTGCCCCAGGCGGCACGTCGCGGGTAGGCCGGCGAGAGGTTCTCGGCGGCGAAGATGGAGGGCTGGGAGGGGTTACCTGCTGCCTGGGAGCCGCGCGCGGGGCTCACTGACCGCCCCGGCCGAAGGGGAACCGGGGGCGGCGCGGCCCCTTGCCTCCGCCGGAGCCCCCGTCCTTCATGCTCTCGTAAATCTGCTTGCAGGTGGGGCACACGGGGTAGCGCGACGGGTCGTGGCCGGGGGTCCACACCTTGCCGCACAGGGCGACGACGGGGCGGCCGGTGGCCGCGGCGGCGGCGATGCGGTCCTTGCGCACGTAGTGGGCGAAGCGGTCGGCGTCGCCGTCGTCGGTGGACTGGAGCTCCTCACGCTCGAGGACCGCGGTGCCGGTCGAGGCGCCGGTGGAGGGGTCCGAGAGCGGGCGGCCGGGCTCGGCGGGGCCGCTGGGGGCGTCCGTGCTGGCCACGGGACTCATCATGTGGAGCTCGCTCATGGGCACCAGCATAGGCCGGGTAGCAGTGCGCCCCGTGGGACGGGTCCTGTGGTTCTTGTCCTGCCGGGTGGTGGCCGCCTGGTGCTCCGACGTCCACGGGGCCGCCTCCCGGCGGGAGACGGCCCCGTGGCGGACACCCGGAGGCTTGCCGTACCTCGGTGATGTCTCAGCGGTATCCCAGTGGCACCTCAGCGGCCGCTGAGCAGGCTGGCGGCCGCCGGGTCGACGAGGACGAGCGCGTCGTCGTGGTTCTGCATGACGGTGGCGGGCCACTCGGGGCTGATCTCGCCCTCGACGAGCTGGCGCACAGCCTCGGCCTTGTTCTCGCCGGTGGCGATGAGCACGAGCCTGCGCGCCTTCATGATGGTGCCCAGACCCTGGGTGATGCAGTGGGTGGGCACGGCGTCGATGTCGCCGTCAAAGAAGCGGGCGTTGTCGCGGCGGGTCTGCTCGGTGAGGACGTCGACGTGGGTGGCGGAGTCCAGGGGGCCGCCGGGCTCGTTGAAGCCGATGTGGCCGTCGGCGCCGATGCCCAGGATCTGCAGGTCGCAGTAGCCTGCGGCGGCCATCGCCGCCTCGTACTCCTCGCAGGCGGCCTGCAGGTCGGGGTTGAGGGCGTCGGGGCCGTGCAGGGCGCCGGGGCGCATGTCCACGCGGGAGCGCAGGTTGCGCTCCATGAAGGTGGCGTAGCGCTCGGGGTGGCCCTCGCTGAGGCCGACGTACTCGTCGAGCATGAAGCCGGTCACGTCCTTGAAGGAGATGCGGCCGGCCTCGCACCGGCGCGCGAGCTCGTCGTAGAGCGGCAGCGGGCTCGATCCGGTGGCGGTGCCCAGCACGGCGTCGGGCTTGGCGGCGAGCAGCTCCTCGATGGCGTCGGCGGCACGCTCGGCGATCTGCTCGGCGGTGTCCAGGACGATAAGCTCCATACTGTTCCCCCTCGGGGCTCGGGTCGACGGCGGTGTGCGCCGGGCGCGTCGGTGCGCCACCCCCAGCATACTCGCCTGAAGCATCAGACATCTGATGTCCTGGGGTGGTGTGAGGGGATCCCCTCCCGGATTGGAGGGGACCCCCTCTCCCCCGCGTCCAGGGTCAGCGAGTCTCCTCATGCCCCGGCCACGAGCGGATGGTGGCGAGCAGCCTCGCCCCCCTCTGGTCGAGGTAGCGTCCTCCGACCACCACCCCGGTCCAGGTGGCGGCCATGCCCCACAGCAGCCCGCCTGCGAGGAGCGCCCAGCCCCACAGCCACTGCTCACTGACCGCCGTCGCGGCGAAGGCGCCGATGACCGGGGAGCACAGGAAGGCGACCACGAACACGCCCAGGAACTGAAGGAGGCTGGCAACGAAGACCGTGCCGGAGGTGCGCGACTTCATCGGGCTCTCTCCCGGCGCGATCGTCTCGTAGGGCAGCAGGACGCTCATGACGCTCGACCACGCGTAGGCACAGCCCAGGACCGCCAGGCTCGTCCCCAGCACCGCCGGCAGCATCTCCCACCGCCCGCACGCCCCGGCGGCGACGAGGCCGGCGAGCACGATGAGGGGCAGCTGCCACAGCACCGCGCCGACGACGCGTCCCAGGCGGTCGTCACGCCCCCGCGTCCCTGCGGACACATGCTGCCACAGCGCGGTGGAGTCGAAGGCGATGTCGTCGTGCAGCGCCCAGCCGCACATGAGCGCGGCGAAGACGACGCCACCAAAGACGGCCGGGTGCGTCTCACCCCAGCGCAGCATCTGCCCGAGGGCGACCTGTGCGCCCTCGGGGCCGGCGCTGGCGCGTGCCCCGCTGGCCAGGGCGATCGAGGAGACGGTCGGCACGAGGACCAGGGCCGCCCCCTGAGCGAGGTAGCGGGGGTCGGTGCGCCAGTAGCGCAGGGCACGGGCGGCCACGGCGGCGGCCGGGGAGGGCATGAGCCGTGACAGGCGCTCGTGCCACACCAGCGGCCGCGCCCCCGCGCCGGCGCCACGGCGCCCGGTGGCCTCGTAGGCCTGCGAGCGGGAGGAGGAGCGCGCCGGCCCCGTCATGACCCGCGTGACCACACGGTCCCAGGCGGGCACGAGCACGAGGACGAAGAGCACCGACCCCAGTGCCAGGAGCACGGCGGACAGCACGTCGCCCCGAGCGAGGTAGCCGGGCGCTGCGGCCGCCCAGCCGAAGGGGGTGAGGCTCGCCACGGTCGCCGCCGTGCGCGCCGCGGCCTGGAGGGCGCCGGCGTCCCCGAGCTCGACGCTCGACAGCGCCGACGGCAGCATGGACACCAGGAGGATGACGAACATGCTGATGACGCCCACAAGGTCGCGTCCCCGGCGTGACTGGGACAGGCCCGCCCCGATGACGACGACCCGGCTGAGCAGGACGCAGGTGGCCAGCAGGACCGGTGCGAGCACGAGAGCGAGCAGGGCTGCGCCCGGCTGGCCCGACAGGGCCCACACGAGTGGCGGCAGGAGCGTGCCCAGCCCGGTGAGCACACCGGTGACCCCGCAGGCCGCGGCCACGGCCATGCCGCGCGAGAGCCTGGGCGAGGGTGCCACCCAGGCCGCCATGGCACGGGGGTCGAGCGTGGAGTCGACGCCCGTGAACAGCAGCGGGATGAGGGTCCATGCCAGGACCGTGAGCGCCCCGGCAGCCCCGAGGGCCGGGGCGATGAGATCCGGGGAGGTGACCCCCAGGGCGATGGCCCCCGTGACGAGCACCGCCAGCAGCCCGACGCCGTACAGGGTGCCGATGACGGTGCCGACGATCGCCCAGACGTTGCGTGACAGGGCGTTGATCGTCAGGCGCCACCTCAGACGGATGAGGGTCGCAACCACGACAGCTCCTCTCGGGTGGCCGGGGCTCCGACGAGCTCGGCGAAGCGGGAGTCAAGGTCCTCTCCGGCCGCCACCTGCTCGGTGGTGCCTGCGGCCAGGACACGACCGTTGCTGATGACGGCCACGTGCGTGCAGAAGCGCTGGACGGTGGCCATGACGTGGCTGGAGATGACGACGGTGCCTCCGGCACCGGCGAAGTCGGTGAGCAGGGACTGGATCGTCTGGGCGGAGACGGGGTCGACGGCCTCGAAGGGCTCGTCGAGGACGAGCACGGAGGGCGAGTGGACGAGCGCGCAGGCCAGGTGGACCTTCTTACGCATACCCGCGGAGTAGTCGGTGACGAGCGTCGTGCCCGCCTCCCACAGCCCCAGGACGTGCAGGAGCTGGGTGGCTCGCTCGACGACGGTCTCGCGCTCCAGCCCGCGCAGGATCCCCGAGTAGGTGACCAGGTCGAGGCCGGAGAGCCGGTCGAAGGTCCGCAGCCCGTCGGGCAGGACTCCGAGCTGGGCCTTGGCGCGGACCGGATCGGCCCAGACGTCGGTGCCGTGGACGAGCACGCGGCCGCCGTCGGGCACCAGCAGGCCGGTGGCCATGGACAGGGTCGTGGTCTTGCCCGCACCGTTGGGTCCGACGACACCGAAGATGGATCCCGTGGGCACCGCCAGGGACAGCATGTTGACCGCGATCTTCTGGCCGAAGGCCTTGCACAGGTCCTGGCACAGGAGGGCGGGAACGCCGTCGGTCTCATGGACGGGCGGTTGCAAGGGCGAGGTACTGGGCGTGTGGGGCATGCCTCCACTCTAGATGCGGCCCTATGACGTGCACCTCGTCCACCAGGAGGAACGGGGGTACTCCGCGCTGAGGAGGAACGGGCGGGCCGCACGCTCCCCGGTGATGAGGACGGCGCGAGGGCGCACCACGTAGTGGTGCGCCCTCGCGGGTTGCTCGGGTGGCGCGGACGGTGCCGCGCGCCTCAGAGCGAGGTCACTTGGCGACGGCCTTCTTCAGGGCGGAGCCGACGGTGAGCTTGACGCCGTAGCCGGCCGGGATCTGGATCTCCTCGCCGGTGCGCGGGTTGCGGCCGGTGCGGGCGGCGCGCTCGACACGCTCGACACCCATGAGGCCCGTGATCTTCACAGCCTCACCCTTGGCGACGTTCTCGACGAGCACCTCCTGGAAGGCCCCGAGGAAGGCGTCGGCCTGGACCTTGGTGAGGTCCGCTTTCTCGGCGATGGCGGCAATGAGCTCAGTACGGTTGACGGACATGAATCTGCCTCTCAGTCGTGGTTGGGCACCGGGTCGGTTCGGTGCCGCTGGCAGCAACGCTATGCACAAACGGCCCGTCTTGTCAGATATCGCGGCGTTTTTCACGGCGTGGCGCGCTCTGAACGCCCCCTACTTCTCACCGCTCGTCACACACGTCACAGGAACCACAGGCCGGGTGGTGTCAGGCCTGCCTGAGGGCGTCGACGAACCAGGAGGTAATCGTGGTCGGGTGGGTGATGGCGGTCCCGACGACGACGGCGAAGGCACCGTGCTGCATGGCGAGCGCGGCCTGGGCCGGGGTGTGCACGCGCCCCTCGACGATGAGCGGCACCTGGGCGATGGCGGCGACCTGGTCGATGAGCTCGACGTCGGGGCCCTGCGTCTTGGGTCGCTCACCGGTGTAGCCGGCCAGCGTCGTGCCCAGAAGGTCGGCGCCGGAGTCCTGGGCCATGCGGGCGTCCTCGAGGCTGCCGCAGTCGGCCATGACGAGGATGCCCGGGCGGGCCTGCTTGAGGCCCTCGACCGTCTGGGCGAAGGTGAGGCCGTCGGGGCGCGGGCGGCGCGTGGCGTCGATGGCGACGATCTCGACGCCGGTGGAGGCCACGGCGATGGCGTGAGTGAGGGTGGGGGTGATGAAGACGCCGTCGTGGCCGTCCTTCCACAGGCCGATGACGGGCACGTCGACGTGCTGGGTGATGAGGGCCAGGTCCGCCAGCCCCTGGGCGCGGATGCCGACGGCGCCGCCGGCCACGCAGGCCTGGGCGACCTCGTCCATGGTGCGCGGGTCGCGCATGGGCTCACCGGGGTAGGCCTGGGCGGAGGCGATGAGTCCGCCGCGCAGCCCGGCGAGAACGGGGTTGAGAGTGCTCATGGGTGATTCCTTGGTTGTCGGGTCGTCGCGCCGGGGCGGGCGCGGCTGGCGGTGGGGCGGGAGGCCTGAGCGCCTCGGCGCCGCGCCCCGAGTGGGGTACGGCGCCGAGGCAGTGGGTCAGGAGCGGCGTGCGAGCCGCAGGTGCGCCTCGTGGGCGGCGCCGATGATGGGCGCGGTGGTGCCCAGGGTCGCGGGCAGCAGCTCGGTGTCCCGGGCGACGAGGTCGATGAGCTCGTCGGCGACGGTCTGGCGCAAGGGCCCCCACCACAGCTCGCCCGAGCGGGCCAGCCCGCCCGAGATGATGATCCGGTCGGGGTCGAGGACGGTGACGACCTGGGCGATGGCCTTGCCCAGGGCGACGGCGGCCTCGCGGTAGACGCGCTGGGCGGTGGCGTCACCGGCGTCGGCCAGCCGCTCAACGGTCAGCGCCGTCGTCACCTCGCTCGCGCCGGTGGCCTCGCGGTAGCGGCGGGCGATCTGGGGCCCCGCGGCGACGGCCTCGAGGTGGCCGGGGCGCGAGCAGGTGCAGACCTCCTGCCCGGCCAGCCCGCTGGGCATGTGCCCCATCTCGCCGGCGACGTAGTGGGCTCCGTGGTGGACGGCGCCGCCCAGGATGACGGATCCCCCCACGCCGGTGCCCACGGCGACGACGAGCGCGCAGCGCGCTCCGGCCCCGGCCCCGATCCAGGCCTCGCCGGCGGCGTAGGCGTTGACGTCGTTGTCGACGTGGACGAGGGGGGCGCCGCCGTCGGGGCGCCTGACGCCGGCGGTCTCGAGCCGGGCGCCGACACCGCAGACGATGTCCGTCCCGGGCCAGTCGGTGATGGCGTCGGTCGCGGCGGTGACCACTCCCCTGTCGGCGTCGATGACTCCGGCGGAGCCGATGCCCACGGCGAGGGGTGCGACCCGCTCGCTGGGGCGGGTGCGGGTCCCCGCCACCACGACGCGCTCGACGAGCCCGGCGATGGCGTCGAGCATGCGCTCGGGGCCGTCGTGGGCCGGTGTCGGCGTCTGGAGGACCTCGCCCAGGAGGGTGCCGTCGGTGGCGACGAGGGCGGCGGCGATCTTCGTCCCGCCCAGGTCGACGCCGACGAGCACGTCGTCAGCGGGGCGGGGCGTCGCGGCAGCGGGGACCGGCGTGCTCATCTCAGATCAGGTCCCGGCTGCGGGCGATGGCGATGACGCCCTCCTTGGTCTCGCCCTCCAGGGCCTTGACCGGGAAGGCCATCTCGTTGGAGGCGATGGTGCCCTGGGCCTCCATGACGGTCTTGAAGGCGCCGATGCCCGTGGCGTCGCCGGAGCGGCCCTGCGGGACGGTGACGATCTCGAAGCCCTCGTTGATGCCGTCCTGGATGCGGCGGGCCTCCTCCCAGTCCTTGGCCTGGGCGGCCGCCCACAGGTCGGCGTAGGCGCGGGGCTCGACGTTGCCGTAGCCGGGCACGAGGCCGTCGGCACCGCCCAGGAGCATACCGTCGACGACGCACTCGTGGCCGGTGAGCAGGGCCAGCGGGTGGCCGGCCTTCTCGTTGAGCTGGACGAGGCGGCGGAAGGCGACGTCGTTGCCCGAGGAGTCCTTGACGCCGGCGATGACGCCGTCGGCGCCCAGGCGCACGAGCATCTCGGCGGCGAGCTTCTTGCCGTTGAGGCGCACGGGCACGTCGTAGGCCAGGACGGGCACGTCGACGGCGGCGGCCACGGCGCGGAAGTGGTCCTCGATCTCCGTCATGTCGTTGATGGCGTAGAAGGGGCAGGTGACGACGATCGCGTCGGCCCCCAGGGCGGCGGCGCGCTTGGCCTGCTCGATGACACGGGCGGTGGTGGTGTCGATGGCACCGACGAGCACCGGCACGCGTCCGGCGGTGCGCTCGATGACGCGGGCGGCGACGGCGTCGCGCTGGGCGTCGGTGAGGTAGGCGACCTCACCAGAGGAGCCGCCGACGAACAGGCCGTTCATGCCGCCGTCGATGAGGAAGTCGACGACCTTGTCGAGGGACTCGAAGTCGACCTCGCCGTCCTTGAAGGGCGTGACGACCGGGGGGATGACGCCGGTGAAGCGGGTGTCCATGTTGCTTACTCTCTCCTTTGACAGTTGGTCAGACATCTGACGTCCGAAGTCAGTGTGCCAGATATGGCTCGCCCACGCCACCCCAGTGCCGGGATCGGTGGCGATCAGTTCCGACCCCGGGCACCGAGGCGGCGTGGGCGAGAGCTGGGGCGGGGCGGCTACTTCACCGACCCCTCCGAGAGCCCACCGGCGATGTGGCGCTGGATGAGCATGAAGAAGACCACTGAGGGGACGATGACGATGACGGAGGCCGCCATCATCGCGCCCCAGTCGAGCACCTCCGAGCCCTGTAGCGAGTACAGGCCCACCGCCACCGGCATCTTGTCCGAGTCGGTGATGAACAGCAGCGCGTAGAGGAACTCGTTGAAGGTGTTGATGAAGGTGTAGACCGCGGTGGCCACGATGCCCGGCAGGATCACCGGCACGGAGATCTGCCAGAACACGCGCAGCCGGCTGGCGCCGTCGACCGCCGCCGCCTCCTCGATGCCGATGGGCACCGTCTGGAAGAAGCCGATGAGCATCCAGATCGCGTAGGGGATCGAGAAGGACAGGTAGGCGATGACGAGCCCCACATAGCTGTTCATGAGCCCCAGCTTGACCATGGTGATCGTGTAGGGGATGGCCAGCAGGATCGGCGGGAACATGTAGGTGCTGATGAGCAGCTTCGTCAGCTGGCGCCCCACCCGGGGGAAGAAGCGCACGATGCCGTAGGCACCCAGCAGCGACACGAAGACGGCGATGACCGTCGAGCAGGTCGCGATGAGCAGGGAGTTCCTCAGGTTGCCCAGGAAGCCGATCTCGGTGATGACCTTGCGGTAGTGCTCCAGCGTGGGCGAGGACGAGAACATCTGCAGCGGGTTCTGCGCCAGCTCCGTCGAGGTCTTGAAGGAGGAGGTGATGACCCACAGCAGCGGGAACACCGCGATGAACGAGGCGATGACGAGCAGCGTGTAGACGCCGACGGCGCCCCAGCGGCTCTGACCGGCACGACGCATGACTTAGCCCCTTTCCTTTTCCCAGCGGTTCATGACCCTGAAGGCCACCAGGGCGATGGCCAGCAGGAAGATCAGCAGAAGCACGGTGACGGTCGAGGCCACGCCGAGCTGACGCAGGTTCCAGCCCTCCTGGTAGGCGTAGATCGGCAGCGTCGTCGTACGCGAGCCCGGTCCACCGCCCGTGAGCAGGAAGAGCATGTCGAAGTTGTTGAAGACCCAGATGACGCGCAGGATGACGAGCAGGCCGACGACCTCGCGGATGTGGGTGAGCGTGATGAAGCGGAAGCGCTGCCAGCCGGTGGCGCCGTCGACCATCGCGGCCTCGTACTGCTCCTGGGGGATCGTCTTGAGGGCCGAGAGGATGTTGACCATGAACAGCGGCGTGCCGAACCAGACGTTGACGCCCAGCACCACCCAGAAGGTCAGGTCCGGGTTGCCCAGCAGCGCGATGTTCGACTCGGTCAGCCCGCTGGTCGTCAGCAGGTTGGGCAGGACCCCGTAGACGTCGTTGAGGATCCACTTCCAGGCGAAGGCCGTGATGATGGCCGGGAAGGCCCAGGGGACGATGAGCAGCGTGCGGAAGACCGCCGAGCCGCGGGGCACCCGGTCCAGGGCCAGGGCCAGGACGAGCCCCATGAGCAGCTGCAGGCCGATCGACAGGGCCGTCCACTTGACCGAGACGCCGAAGGCGTTCCAGTAGTCGGGAGAGGTCAGCAGCTTGGTGTAGTTGTCCAGCCCGACGACGTCGTAGCTGGTGCGCAGCAGGTGCTTGTTGGTGAAGGAGAACCAGATGCTGGACAGCACCGGGTAGATGAGCAGCGCGAGCACCACCACGATCGACGGGGCGACGAAGGCGATACCGGTCCAGTTGAGTTGCTTGAGACGAGACATGTCATGCTCCTGAGGCCGGTGGCGGACGGTGCCCGCCACCCGGGGGCCAGTGCGGGCCGGCTCAGCCGACCTTGGCGCCGGCCGCCTCGAAGGCCGAGTTGAGCTTGTCCTCGCAGTCCTTGGCGGCTGTCTTGATGTCCGCGCCGTCGATGATGACGGAGTGGAACATCTTCTCGATCAGGCCCTGGCTGGTCAGGACGCCCGCCTGGACGAGCGGCCCCTTCTCCATGCCGATGGCGCTGCCGACGCCGACCTGGTCCTGGATGACCTTGATGGAGTCCGCGAAGGTCGTGATCGTCTCGTTGTCCAGGTAGGCGGGGTCCTCGGCGATGTCGGTGAGCACGGGCAGCATGCCGCCGGGCACGGCGTGCAGGAACTCGATGTACTCGTCCTTGGAGAAGAGGAACTCCAGGAAGGCCTTGGCCTCGCGCTTGACCTCCGAGGCCTCCCACACGACCAGGGGGATGTTGGAGATCTCGGCGGGGTAGTTCACCGGGTCGGAGGCCTTGATCCGCGGCAGGGGCGCGGCGGCGATGGAGCCCATGAGGTCGGGGCGGTTGGCCTCGACGCCGGAGATGTGGAAGCCGGAGTTGAAGTCGAAGGCCGTCTTGCCCTGGTAGAAGAGCGTCGCCTGGTCGAGCACGGCGTACTCCAGGGAGCCCTCCGGGGAGACCGACCGGTACAGGTCGACCCAGTACTTGATGCCGTCGAGCGCGGCGGAGGAGGTGAGGTTGGCCGAGCCGTCATCCTTGAGCAGGCGCTCGCCGGCGGAGCGGACGTAGAAGTTGAGGTAGCGGGCCCCCATCATGTCCCCCGTGCCCAGCGGCACGCTCAGCCCGTACAGGTCGTCGGAGCGGCCGATGGTCGTGGCGGCCTTGGCGAGCTCCTCCCAGGTCTGGGGCACGCTCAGCCCGTGCTGCTCCAGCACGTCCGTGCGGTACCACATGACCTGGGCGTGGGAGTAGATCGGCACGGAGTAGGACACGTCCTCGACCTGTCCCTCACGCAGGGCCGACTCGGGGAAGCGCGTGCGCCCAATGGAGTCGATGACGCCGTCGAGCGGGACGAGGGCCTCCGCGTTGATCATCTCGACGACGTTGTTGGGCAGGGCGGTGGAGATGTCGGGGACCTGGCCGGCGGTCAGGCCGGTGGTCCACTTCGTGTTGAACTCGCTCCACGAGAACTGCTCGATGTTGACGGTGACGTCGGGGTTCTGGGCGTGGAAGGCCTCGGCCATCTTCTGCATCCAGTCGGCTCGGGGCCCCTGGGTGAAGGACGACCACATGGTGACGGTACCGGACAGCGGACCGCTCTCCTCGGCCTCGGCCTCCTCGGAGCCGCCACCGCCGCAGGCGGCGAGCAGGCTGAGCAGGCCGACGCCGCCGGCGGTGACGAAGCCGCGTCGGCTCAGGGAGGGCAGGGTGAAGGCGGTGGTACGGGACATGTCGGTTCTCCTTTGAACGGTTACGGAGTCAGGTGGGATCGGGGGGTGCGCGGGTGCGCTCAGTCGGTGGGGGCGGCCGGGGCCGCGGGAGTGAGAGGCAGACCGAAGAAGCTCAGCGGCAGCCGGGAGAAGTACAGGCCCTGGCACTCGTTCTCCCACAGCAGGCCGATCGCTCCGTCCGCCAGCTCGCACATGCACTGGTAGACGTAGTGGGCGGGGTTGACGGCGCGCGAGCTCGCCCAGGTCCTGCCCCCGTCGAGGCTCAGGCGCACGACGCCGCAGCCCCGGTAGGGCAGCATAAGGGAGGCGTTGGCGAAGACGACCCGGTCCTCGCCCGCGGGCGAGCTGAGCGACAGGGCGTTGGGCTGGCACCAGATCTCGGGCAGGGCGTCGTCGAAGCCGATCTCTCCCCAGCTCTGGCCGCCGTCGTCGGACACGGCGGTGGCCACACGCGCCCGCGGGTGCTGGTTGCGCATGAGCATGAGCACGCTGCCGTCCCGGCGCTCGACGACGGTTGCCTCGTGCAGGGACCAGGTCTCGTCGGTGAACGTGCGCGGGTCGAGCGGATCGCCACCGGTGGGGCGGCCCTGGTTGGGGCTGGCGCCCAGGCTCCAGGTCTCCCCGTGGTCGTCGGAGTAGATGACGGCGGCGCACATGGCCAGCCAGTTCTCGTCGTTGTTGAAGTAGACGGGAACGACGATCCTGCCGGCGTGCGGGCCGTGGCGCAGGACGATGCCGGTGCCCGGGCAGGTGCCCAGGAACCTCATCCACGGCTCCTTGAGGACGGGGTTGAGGTCGCGCGGCGCCGACCACGTGAGGCCGTCGTCGTCGGAGTAGACGTGCAGGAGGTGGCTGGTGGGCACGGCGAAGAGGGTCTGTGCGCCGTCCGCACCGGGGGCCAGCTCGATATTGCCCGCGGGCCGGCCCCCGGTGGTGAGGTTGAGGGCCTCGTCGACGTGGTGGTCGGTGGGCTCCCCCTCCTCGGTGCTGACCGAGCCGTCCTCCTCGACCCGGTAGCGGCCCCCCTCCAGGTCGTGCAGGACCCGGCGGCCCTGCTCGTCGAAGCCGGTGCCCGCCACGCAGTTGGGCTGGCCCGTCCCCCCTGGGAAGTGGTCGATGAGCACGTGCACCCGCCCGGTCTGCGGGTCCTGGACCATGCAGGAGTCGATGACCGAGGCGGCGTCCTGGCCGGTGCCGGGGCAGTCGATGACGGTCTGCAGCGGCCCCCAGGTCCGGCCGTCGTCGGTGGAGCGGCGCACGACGAAGTTGATGTCGTTGGGCGAGTCGTTGGCGATGGACACGCGCTGGTCGGCTCCGGCCAGCACCGTGCCCGAGGCGAGGGTGAGGATGGAGGGGATGCGGTAGGAGGCCGAGCCGTGGAAGCCGCGGTCGAAGACGGCGTCGGTCTCCACCGGCTCCACGCCGTGCAGCCGCTTGACCTGCTCGTTGCTCAGCACCTGCTCGTACAGGCCGGCGCTCTGGACCTCGCCGGACAGGCGCACCCCGTGGCAGTCCTGGCCGATGACGATCTCGTCGAGGGACTCGACGTCGCCCAGGAAGAACTCCCCGGGGGCGTGGACCTCCCGGAATCCGTCGACGTACAGGTCCACGGCCCCGTGCCCGCACACGAGGGCGACGCGGTGCCACTGGCCGTCGCTCCACTGCCCCTGGGCGGCGACCTCGCGGCTGACCGAGCCGTCGGGGCCCAGCGCCCGGTAGACCAGGCCCTGGGGCGTGACCCGCAAGTGGAGGCGCTCGCGGCCGCCCGCGCCCGCGGCGATGAGGGCGCCCTCCTGCATGCGCCCGCGCACCCGGAAGCGCAGGTCGACCGCGCCGCGCCGTACGCCGGCGAAGCGGGTGACGTCGAAGGGGTTGAGGCGGTTGGCGGCGAACTCGACGGCGGGCTGCGCGACGTGGGAGCGCGAGAGGACCTCGCGGGAGCTGAGCACGCGGTCAAGGACCTCCAGGTTGTGGACGTGCGGGCCGCCGTCCTGGGCGGTGTGCACGCTCAGGGCGCCCTCCAGGGCTGCGAGGAAGGCCGTGGAGGTGCCGCAGAAGACCTGGTAGCCGTCGACGTACAGGCGGGTGCCGCGCGTCGAGACCGTGACGGCGACGCTGTGGAGGTGGCCGTCGGTCAGGGCCCGGGCGTCCTCGGCCTCCAGCCTGTTCCACGTACCGGGGGCGCTGGCCTCGTAGACGGCGTAGCCGCTGTCGATGCGCAGGCACAGCCCACCGGCGGCCTCGTCGGTGATCCGCAGGAGCTCGCCGTCGCTGGTGGAGCTGAAGTCGAGGACGATGCTGCCTTCGCGGCAGGATCGCAGGTCGTGGTTGAGATCGGGGAGGGTGAGTGTTGAGAGCATGCTGTTCTCCTTTCCGAAAAAGGGTGCACGTGTCCCCTGGAAATGCATTCAAGGAATTGTCGCGTACCGAGACGGGAATGGGTTCTCGGAATAGCGGAGGCAAGGGCCGCCCGCACTCAGGTGCGTACAGGGGCGGCCCGCAGCCGGCCGAGCCGGGACGGCGGGGCGGGCCCGAGAACATCCTCAGGGCACGGGGCGCCCGCACACGGGGCACGCTGGGGAGCGCAACGCTCCCGTCGCGTCAGGCGACGACGGAGGGGCCGCGCCCCTGGCGGACAGCAGAGCGACGACGACGGGTGCTCGTGGTGATGCGCCAGCTTGATGCCGCGTGCATGAGCCCCTCCTTTGTCATTCACCGTCGAACCGTCCGGGGCTTCTTGGCCCCGCGCAGATCGTCTTTGATCTACCGATACGGATAATGTAGTCCGACGTCTATCTCGCGTCAAGAACTTTCAAGGCCCTGATACGAGGGAATTGCGTTCCTGGGCACTGGTGAACGACGGCAGCCGGCCCCACCCGTACGTGGGACCGGCTGCCGTGAGGTGACGCCGTCGCGCGAGCACTCCCCTACCGGGCAGGAGGCTCGCGACGGCGCGCCGCGGTGCGCGCTCAGACCTCCAGGAGGGAGGGCACCGCGCCCAGCAGGGTGCGCGTGTACTCCTGCTGCGGGTTATTGAAGATCTCCTCGGTCGTGTTGAGCTCGAGGATCTCCCCGAAGTACATCACCGCGATGCGGTCCGAGACGTAGCGGACCGTGTTGATGTCGTGGCTGATGAAGACCAGCCCGAGGCCGAGGGCGGCCTTGAGGTCCTGGAGCAGGTTGAGCACCTGGGCGCGCACGGACACGTCCAGGGCGCTCGTGGGCTCGTCGGCCACGATGATGTCCGGGTCGAGCGCCAGGGCGCGCGCGATGGCGACGCGCTGGCGCTGTCCGCCGGAGATTTGGCGGGGCAGGACGTCCATGGCGCTGGGCGGCAGGCCCACGAGGTGAAGCAGGTCCTTGACCTTGGCCTCGCGCTCGGCCGGGGAGCCGATGCCGTGGACGTTAAGCGGGTCGATGAGCGTGTCGTGCACGATCATGCGCGGGTTGAGCGCCGTCGCCGGGTCCTGGAAGACCACGGAGACCGCACGGCCCAGCTCGCGCCGGTCGGCGGCGCTGCGCCCGAGCGGACGGCCCTTGAAGAGCACCTCGCCCTTGGTCAGCTCCTGCAAGCCCACCATGACGCGGGCGGTGGTGGACTTGCCGCAGCCGGACTCGCCCACGAGACCGAGGGTCTCACCACGACGCACCGAGATGGACACGTCGTTGACGGCGTGGACCGTGTCGGGGCGGAAGAGCTTGCCCGTGCGGGACTTGTGGATGACGTGCGCGTTGCGCAGCTCGACCACCGGGTCCGTCTTCGGGTCCCACCCGGCGTACTTGTCAGCGGACATCAGTTGGCCTCCTTCGCGAGGATCGCCTCAAGCTCGGGCGTGATGGCGTGGTAGTGCTCGGTCGTGCCGGGCACGAGCTTGAGCACGGGGCGGGTCTCAAGACCGACCGTCGGGTGCTCCGAGCGGGGCGCGAAACGGTCTCCCGTGACGAACTCCGAGGGGCTGGGGACGGTGCCTCGCACCTGGTGCAGGCGCTTGGAGCCGGCCTCGATGGACAGCACCGCGCCCAGCAGACCGCGGGTGTACTCGTGCACCGGGTTGCTCATGAGCTCGGTGGTGCCCGCCTGCTCGACGACCTGGCCCGCGTACATGACCGTGATGCGGTGGGCGACCTTGGCGACGAGGGCGAGGTCGTGGCTGACGAAGACCATGGCGAAGCCGAGCTTCTCGCGCAGGTCGTTGAGCAGGTCGATGACCTGCTTCTGGACCGTGACGTCGAGGGCCGTGGTGGGCTCGTCGGCGATAACGAGGCTCGGGTCGCGGGTGAGCGCCATGGCGATGAGCACGCGCTGGCGCTGTCCGCCGGAGAGCTCGTGCGGGTAGCTCTTGAGCGTGCGCACCGGGTCCAGGCCGACGAGCTCGAGGAGCTCCTCGGCGGTGCGGGTGCCGCCGCGCGAGGTCAGCTGCTTCATCTGGGTGGAGATGAGCATCGACGGGTTGAGCGAGGACAGGGCGTCCTGGTAGATCATCGCCATCTCGTGGCCGCGCAGCGCGTTGTGCTCGGTGGGAGTGAGGTCGAGGATGTTCTTGCCCTTGAACAGGATCTCGCCGCTGATGCGGGCGGTGGGCGGCAGCAGGCCCATGACGGCCATCGAGGAGATCGACTTGCCGCAGCCGGACTCGCCCACCAGGCCCATGGTCTCGCCCGGACGCACCGAGAAGGAGACGTTGTCGACGATGTTGACGTCCCCGTGCTGCTGCGGGAAGGCGATGGACAGGTTCTTGACCTCCAGGACGGGCTCGGCCTCGGGGGTCGCGTAGACGAGGCGGTCGCCGCGGGCGAGCTCGGCCTCGCGCAGGAGGGCCAGGCGCTCGGACAGCGGGGTCTCCTCGGCGGCCGGAGCGATAACGCCGGTGAGGCCGGAGGCCTGCCCGCCGGCGATGGCGTCGGCAGCCATGTCGGCGTTGTCGCGCACGGCGTCGCCGGCCTCGTTCCAGGCCTTGTCCGTCTTCATGGCCTCCTCGTCGGCCTCGACGTCGACCTTCTTGCGGATCCTGGGCGACGCCATGGCGTCGGTCAGGCCCTCGGAGAGGATGTTGAGGCACAGGGTGGTGATGAGGATGAGCAGGCCGGGGAAGAAGGTCGGCCACCAGTGGCCGGAGAGGACCAGGGCCTTGCCCTCGGAGAGCATGTTGCCCCAGGTGGGGGTGTTGACGGCCTGGATGCCCGTGCCGATGAAGGACAGGGAAGCCTCGAAGACGATGGCGTCGGCGACGAGGACCGTCGCGTAGACCATGATCGGCGCGATGCAGTTGCGCACGACGTGCTTGATGAGGATCCAGGGCACGCGCGCGCCCATGACCTTGGAGGCGGCGACGTAGTCCTCGCCGAACTGCGCCAGGATGTTGGCGCGCACGACGCGGGTCAGCTGCGGGGTGTAGACGATGGCGGTGGCGGTGACGATGACGGGGACCATCGGCATGTGCGCGCTCAGGGCGAGCACGAGGACGGCCGCCAGCGCGATGCCCGGGAAGGACATGACGACGTCGAGCACGCGCATGAGCGTCTCGGAGACCCACTTGCGGCTGGTGGCGGCGATGGCGCCCAGGACGGAGGCGACGGCGAGGGCCAGGCCGGTGGCGGACAGGCCGACGACGAGGGAGACGCGGGCGCCGTAGACGGCGCGCGAGAAGATGTCACGGCCGGAGCCGTCGGTGCCGAAGATGTGGTCGGCCGAGGGCGCGACGGCCGGGTCGACGGAGACGACCTCGCCGACGCCCTCGATCTGCGTGACGACCTCGGTCGCGTCGAGGCCCGTGGCGCGCGGCGAGAACGGGGCGATGAGCGGGGCGAAGATCGCCATGACGACGACGCCCGCCAGGATGAGCACGGCGATCTTGGAGCCCAGGGGCAGCGCCTTCCAGCCCTGGAACCGGGTACCGGGTGCGGCGACCTTGTCGAGTGTGCGGCGGTGCAGCATCAGATGCTCCTGATTCGCGGGTTGACGAGCACGTACAGCATGTCCACCACGATATTGATGATGATGAACGCGGCGGCGACGGTGATCGACACGCCCTGGACGATGTTGACGTCGTTACGGGTGATGCCCTGGAAGATGAGCTGACCCATACCCTGGATGTTGAAGATGATCTCGATGACGACGGCGCCGCCCATGGCGTAGCCCAGGCGCAGGCCGAGGACGGTCAGCGGGGTGATGAGGGCGTTGCGCAGGACGTTGCGCGCGATGACGGTGCGCTTGGGGATGCCCGCGCCGATGGCGGTGCGCACGTAGTCGCGGTCGAGCTCCTCGACCATGGCGGTACGCACGATGCGGGTGAGCGTGCCGGAGTTGGGAACGGCGATGGCGAAGGCCGGCAGCGCGATCTGGCGCATGTAGGCGCCCGGGTCGTCGGAGAAGCTCACCCAGTCGGTGACGACGGAGGGGAACAGCCCGGCACCGCCCGGCACGTCAGCGAGCCACTGGATGAGCAGCAGCGCCAGCCAGAAGGAGGGGGTCGCCAGGGACAGGATGGAGATGACGCGGATGACCTGGTCGGGCCAGCGGTCGCGGTAGAGGGCGGCGACGACACCCAGGACCAGGGCGATGATGACGGCGATGAAGATGCCGATGAAGGTCAGCTGGAGGGTGATCGGGAAGGCCGAGGACACAAGGTCCGTGATCTTGACTCCCGTGAAGCTCTCACCGAGATCGCCGCGCACGAGACCCATCATGTAGGTCCAGTACCGGGTCAAGAGCGGGTCGTTGAGGTGGTGGGTCTGGCGGTACTGCTCGAGGGCGTCAGCCGAGGCGGCCTCACCGAGCGCCAGGCGCGCCGGGTCCGCGTTCGAGAACGACATGACGATGAAGACGAGCAGCGTCACGCCCAGCACCATGAGAGGCAGCGCCAGGAGGCGCCGCCCGATCAGGCGGAGGAGGTTGGACACTGGGTGCTCCTTTGCTTCGGTGTCCTTCACCGCTCGCGGGCACGAGCGGCTGCGGAGGAGACGACTGCAATGCGGTCCCCTCTATTGTCTGATGTCTGACATCAGATCGCAAGTGGTGATACGTGTCGTGCCCGACGCCCTGCACGCAGGGCCCGGACACGGACGGTGCCGGGGGCAGCGGCGCGCGCCTGCGCTGCTGCTGCCCCCGGCACCGGGACCTCGTCTCAGACGGTCGTGCCGACGTCGACGAAGGACAGACCGGTCAGCGAGATCGGCTTGAAGGCCTGCAGCGTCTGGCCGTTGTAGGCCGTGGGCGTCTTGCGGTGGAAGATCGGGTAGAGCGGGACCTCGGTGGAGATGAGGTCGAAGATCTCCTGCCACTTGGTGACCTGCTTGTCACCCTCGAGCTGGACGGCCTCGTCGAGCATCGCCTGGACCTTGGTGTAGGCCTCGGAGCCCTTCCAGTGCATGCGGGTGTCGGTCCACACGTCACCGCCGTACCACCAGCGCAGCAGCAGGTCGGCGTCGGAGCCGAAGACCGAGGGGTCACCGGGGGCGACGACGACGTCCCAGGCGCCCTCAGCGGAGTCGACGTAGCCGTAGACGTCGGAGGACTTCTTCTCCTGGTAGTTGACGGTCACGCCCAGGGCCTCGAGGTTCTGGCGGATGATCGGGCGCACGTTGGAGAACCAGCCGTGGTCGGTGCACAGCAGGTTGATCTCGGTGACACCGGCCTCCGCGATGAGCTTCTTGGCCTTCTCGACGTCGTAGGAGTAGACGGTCGAGGCCTTCTTGTAGGCGGGGTGGTCCTCCTGCACGAAGCAGGTGGCCGGAGTGGCCAGCGTGCCCATGCCGGTCTCGCAGATGGAGGCGTAGTCGAGGGCGTAGAGGATGGCCTGGCGCGCCTTGACGTCCGCGAGGACGGAGTTGTTGAACATGACGAACAGGAGACCGAAGCCCTGCTGCGCGGCGACCTTGACCGGGTCCTTCATGGAGGTGAGGTTCGCCACCGGGACGGCGTCGATCGCCTGGACCGTGTTGGAGGTCATGGCGTTGGTGCGGGTGGTGTCGTCCGGCAGGACCTGCCACACCATGGACTTGGCCAGGGCCGGCTTGGGACCGGTGTAGGCCTCGTTGCGCTCGAAGACGACCTTCTGGGAGCCGGCGCCGTTGTCCGTCATCTTGTAGGGGCCGGAGCCCACGGGCATGAGGTCGAAGGCGGCGGGGTCGGCCTCGACGGCCGCCCTGGGGACGATCTTGACGACGCTGATGCGCTCGGCGACCAGCGAGTAGGCGTACTTCGTCGTGATCGTGACGGTCTTGTCGTCCTTGGCGGTGACGGAGTCCACGAAGGAGATGAACTGCGCGTAGAGGGACTTGTTGTCCGGGTTGAGGACGCGCTCGAAGGAGAAGACGACGTCGTCGGTGGTGACGGGGCTGCCGTCGGTGAAGACGGCGCCGTCACGCAGCGTGACCTCGTAGGTGGTGTCGTCGACCATCTTGGGCAGGTCGGCGCCGAGCGCGGCGTAGACCTCACGGGTGGCGGGGTGCAGCTCGGTCAGACCCTCCATCGTGTGCCAGTTGGCAGCGACCGTGAGCGCGGAGGTCGTGGTCATCGGGTCGTAGCCGTTGGTCCCCAGCTCGTAGGAGATACCGGCGGTGATGGTGCCGTCCGAGCTGGTGGCCGTGGCGGCATCGCTGCCGGCCTGGGAGGCGCTGGAGGAGGACGAGCCACCGTCGTCGCCACCGCAGGCGGCGAGGGCGGCGGCGACGCCGGCAGCCAGGCCGAGGGTGGTGCTCATGCGGATGAAGTCGCGTCGGGATGCGCGGGGGGTTGAGATCGCCATTGAGAAGTCTCCTGAAGTCGGACGTCTGTTGTCTGACGTTGGTGGGGTGACCATATCACACTGTCGACGACACCTCGTCGCCAATCACGTCACATTGTGCATCCGCCGTGTCAGCATTTGTGCATCCACCGTGTCAGCAAAGACACTGTCCACCGGATGCGGGACGATGCACAGTAGCACCCGTCCCAGCCGAACCCGCCCAGAACCACCCCAGTACCGAGGACAATGATGCCCATGGAACCAACGCGCGGCACGTACACATCCCTGAACGAGGCCAACACGACCCAGGCATCGACGGCCATCAACGCCATCAAGGACTACATCCTCGCCAAGCACCTGCAACCGGGGGACCCCCTGCCGACGGAGTCCCAGCTGTGCGCCGACCTGGGTGTCTCGCGCTCCTCCGTGCGTGAGGCCGTACGTACGCTCGTCGCCCTCGACATCGTCACCGTGCGTCACGGGCACGGCACCTTCGTCGGCGAGGTCTCCATGCGTCCCATGGTCGAGTCCCTCGTCTTCAGGGGCCTGCTCAAGCCCGGCGACGACTTCCGCTCCCTGCGCGACGTCGTCGAGGTCAGGGTCACCCTCGACATGGCGCTGGCCGACGACGTCGTCACCGTATGGAAGGACCGCCAGGACCCCAGGATCGACGCCGCCCTCGACGAGATGGAGGAGCTCGCCGCCTCCGGCTCCACCTTCTCCGAGCAGGACCACCAGTTCCACTCCATGCTCCTGGAGCCGCTGCCCAACCACCTGTTCCAGCACCTCATCAACGCCTTCTGGGCCGTGCACACCCTCACCGTGCCGCTGCTGGGCGCCCCGACCCCCGAGGACATGGTGCACACCGTCAACGCCCACCGCGCCATGATCGACGCGGCCCGCGCCGGGGACACCGAGGCCTACCGCAAGGCCATCACCGACCACTACGCGCCGCTCCTGCACGTCCTCGACGTCAACCGGGGGGGCTGACGATCCGCCCGGGCCCCGCCGCCGCAGCGGAACGGCCCCAGCCGCACGGACCCGCAGGGCCCGGTGTGACGTCCTCGTCACACCGGGCCCCGTGTCATGCTCCCGTCATCAGCCGCGGCCGACAATGGGCGCACCCAGCCCCACCTGTACCAAGGAGTCTTCGTGCCAGCAGGCCTGTCCTCCCCCGCTCCCTCCCCCGCGGCCGCACCCGTGCGGACCAAGGAACCCGTCGACGCCGTCCCTCCCGTCGGCCGCCTCGTCGTCCTGGGCGTCCAGCACGTCCTGGCCTTCTACGCCGGGGCCGTCGTCGTGCCCCTCGTCATCGCCACCGGGCTCAACCTCGACGGCGCCACCACCATCCACCTCATCAACGCGGACCTGCTCACCTGCGGCATCGCGACGATCATCCAGTCCGCCGGCCTCGGCCCGAAGATCGGCGTGCGCCTGCCCCTCATCCAGGGCGTCACCTTCACCGCGGTCTCCCCGCTCATCGCCATCGGCCTGGCCGCCTCCGGCGGTGCCGGAGGCACCCAGGGCCTGGCGGCCATGTACGGCTCGATCATCGCCGCGGGGCTCGCCACCTTCCTCGTGGCCCCCTGGTTCGCCCGGCTGCTGCGCTTCTTCCCGCCGGTCGTCACCGGCACCCTGCTCACCGTCATGGGCACGACGCTCATGAGCGTGTCCGCCAACGACATCGTCAGCTGGGGAAGCGCCGCGGCGGCGGCCGGCGAGGACCCCGCGGGCCCCACCCTGCGCGGCCTGGGCTACGCCGCGCTCACCCTCGCGCTCATCGTGCTCGTCCAGCGCGTCTTCAAGGGCTTCATCGCCACCGTCTCCGTGCTCATCGGCCTGCTGCTGGCCACCGCTGTCGCCTGGGCCCTGGGGGACGCGAGCTTCTCCGGCGTGGGCGAGGCCGACGCCCTGGGGATCACCACGCCCTTCTTCTTCGGCCTGCCCCAGTTCACCGTCACCGGCATCGTGTCCATGCTCATCGTCATGGCCGTCACGGCCGTGGAGACCACCGGTGACGTCTTCGCCACCGGCGAGGTCGTCGGCCGGCGCATCACCCCCGCGCACGTCGCCAACGCCCTGCGGGCCGACGGACTGTCCACCGTGCTGGGCGGCATCATGAACTCCTTCCCCTACACCTGCTTCGCACAGAACGTCGGCCTGGTCCGCCTGACCCAGGTCAAGTCCCGCTGGGTCGTCACCTGCGCGGGCGTCATCATGATCGTCCTGGGCCTGCTGCCCAAGGCGGCCGCCGTCGTCCAGGCCATCCCCACCCCCGTCATCGGCGGTGCCAGCCTGGCGATGTTCGCCTCCGTCGCCGTCGTGGGCATCCAGACCCTCGGCAAGGTCGACATGACCGACAACCGCAACGCGGTCATCGTCTCCACCTCGGTGGGCCTGGCGCTGCTGGTGACCTTCAAGCCGGACATCGCCACGATGGTCCCCTCGTGGCTGGCGATCCTCTTCGGCTCGGGTGTGACCATCGGCGCGCTCACCGCCGTCGTCCTCAACATCCTGTTCTTCCACGTCGGCCGCCAGAAGGGGGCCGACGTCGCCCGTGTCGAGGGCCGGGCCCTGGGCCTGGATGACGTCAACGCCATGGACCGCGAGGAGTTCGTGCGGGTCTTCTCCCGCCTGTACGCCGGCGCCACCTGGCCGGCCGAGCGGGCCTGGGAGTCGCGCCCCTTCGCGACGACGACGGCACTGCGCCAGGCCTTCGAGGACGAGGTCCTCGCCGCCTCCAGCCAGGAGCAGGAGGAGCTCATTGCCGGGTACACCGACGTCGTCGACCTCCTGCTGGGCACGGGCGGCGACGAGCAGGCGCGCCTGGACACCGCCTCGCTGGCGCTGGGCGAGCTCGACGACGCCGAGCAGGCCGAGCTGCGGGGCCTGTCCGAGGCCTACCGCAGCAAGTTCGACCGCCCGCTCATCATGTGCGTCGAGCGGGTCGCCGACCGCCCCCAGCTCATCGCCCGCGGCTGGGCCCGGGTCGAGGGCTCCCCGACGCGTGAGGCGCGCACCGCCGTCGGCGAGGTCATCGACATCGCCGACGAGCGCTTCAGCGAGATGGTCGCCGACGCCAACCCCATCCGCTCCGCCTGGGCGCGCAAGTTCGAGCAGCTCGGCTGAGGCCCGGCGCTCACGCCCGGCAGGCTCCCCTCGTCCCGGGAGCCTGCCGGGCGCCCACCCCGATCCCCCGGGCGGCTGAGCAGGCCGCCCGGGGGATCCGGCTGTCCACCCCGACGGCACGGCACCGGACCCGGGGACGAGTCTCAGGGCTGTCAGAGGCTGTAAGCGGGGTGGGAGAATGCTGGGGTGCTCGACCTCCCGTCTCCCGAGGACGTCTTCCTCGGTGCCTTGCGATGGCTGGGCGTCCCCCTCATCCTCATCCTTCCGCTGAGCCTCGCCCTGTGGGTCGCTGACTGGTGGGCCGCAGGTCAGCGGGTGGGCACGGGCGTGCGCCGCCTCAGTGAGGCCGGTGCGGCTCTCGCGCGCCAGCGCCCCGTGCGCCTGCTGTGCTTCGCCCTGGTGCAGTCCCTGCTCGCGGCCCTGGTCTACTCGGGCTTCAGGCTGGCGCACGCGATGAGCGTGCCCGACGCGGCGGGAACGACGATCGCTGACGGACGGACCTTCACGTGGGTCGAGCTGTGGACGGCCGTGACGACCTACTCCAGCAGCGCCGCCCTGCCGCTCCAGGCCTTCCTCGGGACCGTGGGGTGTCTGCTCGCCCTCAACCTGGCCCACGTCGCCCGCTCACGGCTGCTCGTCCGGGTCCTCACGTGTCCGATGTACCTCGTCATGGCCCTGTGCGCCCTGGCCGGCCTGGGCATCGGCGCCGTCGGGCTCATCGTCCTCAGCCTCGCGACCTGGATGCACAGCCCCCAGTACAACGTCGGGATGGTCACGCTGTACGCGGCCTGGGTCATCATCCTCTGGGGCGGTGCCGTCGTCCTTCCCACCTGCATCTCGCAGGCCGAGGAGGTCTACGGGCAGGACCCGCCTGAGAAGCCCGGAGGCGCAGGGTGACACAACGCAACCGGGCGCCTGCCCCAGGCCGTGGGGCAGGCGCCCGGTCACAGGGGCATAGTGGAGCTCACGGGGTACGTGTCGAACTCGTCCCGGCATTTGATCACTTGCTGCTGGTGGCGCCGACAGCATCAACGAGCCAGTAATGATTACCAGCATACGCATCAGGTTTTGACCAGAATACGATGAGTCTCTACTCACTAGGGGTGTTTAATGAGGTTGATGATGGCGAGTGCGGTACGACGCTAGCCGAGGGTGACGCGTTGCAGGGCCTTGAAGTGCTTGGGCATGCCCTTTGCCCTCTCTACAAGGGGAACGTAGGGAGATGTGCAGATGGTTGTAGGTGGTATCGTCGGGGCTGGTGCTTTCTAGGGGCGTGAGCACACCGATGCCAGCGCCAGCGTAGCACTTACCCACAGAGTCTTCAGCCCCTGGCAGGCGACCTTTGCACAGGGCGGATAGCGCATGGGCGCGCGGCGGTGAGGCATGGGGCGAGCCCGGCTCGACCGGCGAAACCCACACCGGCAAGCCGATAGAGTCGGTCGAACTTGGACGATTCCCCCGGATGCCTTGTGCTTACACGAGCGCCGCGAGTGATTTCCTCTTTGTGTGCGGACCGCACCCTTGTCAGAACAGATCAGGGTGACGCCCAGCCATGCCAAGGGCTCACCCTGAAGCGTCCTGGGTTTTGTTCCGAGTCTCAGCAAGGAGAATCGGAGTATGCCCA
>ERZ772917.290-NODE-290-length-36203-cov-17.607696_pt1 | contig 36203 bp, 30 predicted proteins | sample MGYA00511187_ERZ772917 | MGnify/ENA primary metagenome ERZ772917 (study PRJEB29015, sample SAMEA2737925) | human oral metagenome | biome: human oral; feature: human-associated habitat; material: dental | place: China | collected 2012 ...
GTGCGCGACTGGATCCACGTGCGCGACCACAACACGGCCGTGTGGGACATCCTCATGAAGGGCCGCATCGGCGAAACCTACCTGATCGGCGCGGACGGTGAGACGAACAACCGCGACGTCGTCGCCATCCTCAACGAGCTGATGGGCTACGCCCCCGACGATTTCGATCACGTGAGCGACCGTCCGGGCCATGACCTGCGCTACGCGATCGACAACTCCAAGCTGGTCACCGAGCTCGGCTGGGAGCCCCAGTTCACGAACTTCCGCGACGGCCTGGCTGACACGATCGCCTGGTACACCGAAAACGAGGCGTGGTGGGCTCCCCTGAAGGAAGCCGTCGAGGCGAAGTACGCCGCCGAAGGACACTGAGTCCTTGGATCGCGTGACCCCAGACGAGGCCGTGCCTCGCCCCCGAGTCACCGTCCTTATGGCCACCTACAACGGGATGGCCGAGGGCGGGGCGTGGCTCGACGAACAGGTGGACTCCGTGCTCGCCCAGGTGGGCGTGGAGGTCCGCCTCGTCGTGTCCGACGACGCGTCGAGCGACGGAACGCGCGCGCACCTTCAGGCGCGTGCCGCGGCCGACCCTCGGATCACGGTTCTGCCCCAGCGTGACGGTACCCCCGGCGTCACGGGCAACTTCCTGCACCTCTTCACGACGCACGCCCCCGACGGCTCCTACGTCGCCTTTACCGACCAGGATGACGTGTGGCACGAGGATAAGCTGAGTTCCCAGCTGGCCCTCATGGCCGATTGCGGGGCCGACGTCGTGTCTTCGAATGTCACGTCCTTCCAGTGGCTGCCCGGCGGGGTGGTGGGGGAGCGTCGCCTCATTCGCAAGTCGCAGCCCCAGCGTGCCTGGGACTTCCTCTTCGAGGCTGCGGGGCCCGGCTCTACCTACGTCTTCAGCCCGAAGGCCCACGAGGCCCTCGTCGGCGTGCTGAGGGGCCTCGACTACAGCGAGATCGGCGTGCACGACTGGTATGTGTACGCGCTGGCCCGCTCAATCGGCCTCACGTGGGTGATCGGCGAGGAGCCGACACTCGAATATCGTCAGCATGGCGGCAACGTGCAGGGCGCAAACTCCGGATCCGGGGCGCGCGACGCCCGCATGGCCAAGCTGCGCAACGGCTTCTATCGCAACCAGTTCATTCTGACTGCCCGCACTGCCCAGAAGGTCGGCACGTTCGACGAGCGCCGCGCGCGCCAGCTGCGCGCCATCCTGCGCGAGCTCGAGGGGCAGGGCGTCGCCTTGAGGCTGCGCTTCGCCCTGCGCTGGACGCAGATCCGCCGCGACCGCGTGGAGGGCCTCAAGCTCGCAGGTGCGCGCGTCCTGGGCGTGTGGTGACCTTCTACCTCTGGTAGGTCACGAGGCCTCCGTCAGCGTCCTCCGTGGTGAGAATGTGTGCGAGTTTATTCGGCGAGACGGCGTGCGGATCAATGACGACGACAGAGCGCCCCTGCATCCACTGATCCAAGATCTGTCCCGCGCCCGTGCGTCTGTCCCACAGGAGTGCGACGCGGCGACCCTGAACCGGCGCAGACGGGCTGGTCCCAGCCAGTGCCTCGTCGCGGGCCTGCGCGAGGATCGGGGGAGTGTCGACGACGAGGGCATCCGGCTGCGTGGCGATTTCCGCGAGGCCGTCGAAAGCTCCGTCCAGGGAACCATTCCATGCGAACGACAGGTACTGCGCGGATTGTGCCAGCACGTGCGCTCCGGCGTCCAATGCGTCGGATGCCTCAGAGCCGAGAATATTGGTGACGAAAAGGTCTCCGGGGAGTGGGCGTCGTGTATCGAGAACCTCCCACCCCATCGCGCGTGCTGCGATCTGCCAGAGGGTGTCCTGCCAGGGCTGAAGAGTCGTGTAGATGCGAGTCGGTGTTACTTCGCCCGTGCCGAACAGATCGGCAGCAAGTTCGTTTGTCAGGTAGTTTGCGATCTTCGCTAACCAACGGCTGACCACGGGTCCTCCCAGTTCAACCCGTTCCTGGCCATATTGCGTCAGCGCTGGTCCCGACCATTCGTTAATCACTGTGATACAGTGGGTGAGCTTGCTCATAGTTTCTAAGGATTTATTGTTCATGGTTTCAAGTATATCGAAGGTTCCAAACGTTCTAACTACTTAGTAACTGTAAAGTCCTAGTAATTGGGCATTGTTTTACCGTTGGGTCAAGTGTTACGGGAAAGGTCTCAATATCTCGAAACAGCTTGACTTCCTGCAATGACACGCGTGTAATTCTCATATTGATCGATTCGTCATAAGGAGCTCCCGCAATGTGGAACATCTTCGGTGACGGACCCCTGGAGTGGTCCGAGGATGCCGACGCGGCGCAGTATGCCCGCATTGACGGCCCCCTTGCGTGGCAGCAGCACGCTCTGTGCGCACAGACGGATCCTGAGGCGTTTTTCCCCGAAAAGGGTGGCTCCACTCGCGAGGCCAAGGCTGTTTGTCAGGCCTGTCAGGTGCGCGAAGAATGCCTGGAATACGCGCTGGCTAACGACGAGCGCTTTGGTATTTGGGGTGGCATGTCCGAGCGCGAGAGGCGGCGCCTGCGCCGTATGGCCGGTTGATTCCGACGCAGCGCTCCGTCGGTGCGATCCTTGTCACAAGGGGAGAAGCGCCGCTCACCCAGTCCGTATTGCGGGCCATCGAGAAACAATCGGTGGCCCCGCATTCGGTGACCATCATTGACGTCGCAGGACGCCACGTCACCCCTTTCCCCGCTGATCGAGTTCCCGAGGGGGCAGAGCTCGTGCGCGTCGGCCGCGCCCGCAACCTCGGCGACGCGATCCGCCGCGCTCAGGCGCAGGGCGCCCCGTTTACCTCGGAGCCGTGGTGGTGGATCCTTCACGAGGACAGTGCCCCCGAACCCGAGTGTCTCGACGAGCTCATTCAGGCCGCCGCCGTCGGCAAGACCGTCGGAGCTGTCGGCGTCAAGCAGATGAGCTGGGACGGCAGCCGCCTCCTCGAACTCGGAATCTTTGCCACGGCCAGCGCCCGCCGACTCGAGCGCATCGGCGATGACGACATCGACCAGGGCCAGCACGATGGTACGAGCGACGTCCTCGGCATCGGCACCGCCGGGCTGTTCATCAGCGCCGAGGCCTACGAGGCCGTCGGCGGATTCGATGCCGCGCTCGGTCCCTTCGGCGACGGCCTCGACCTGGGGCGGCGCCTGCACCTGGCCGGGTATCGCGTGATCGTGGCCCCCAAGGCACGCGTGCGTCATGCCCGCGTCTCCCTCTACTCCGGCATCGATGGCGCATCGGACACGGACCACAGCGAACCGACGGGGGATGTCTCCGACGCCCTCGTCGATGGGGGCGACGTGACCGATGGATCGTTCCGCAAGCGCCGCTACGCCCAGATGTACAACTGGTGCAAGGCCGTGCCCGTCCTCATCCTGCCGTTCCTGGAGCTGTGGCTCCTCGTGTGGAGCCCCGCCCGCGCCCTGGGACGCATCCTGACGGGCCGGGCCTCGCTGGCTCTCCCCGAAATCGGTGCCCTCGTGTCTCTGATCGGCGCGACCCCGCGCCTGCTGGCTGGACGTGCGCGCGCAGCTCAGTCGCGCCGAGTTCCCCGCTCGGCCCTCCGCGCGCTTGAGACGGCTCCCGCCTTGCTGCGCAAGGAACCCGCGGGCGTGGACGAAGACGAGCATGGAGAGCGGATCGATCCGCTCGTCGTCGCATCGATGCGGCGCTACCGCTTCCGCTCGGCGTCGACTGCCCTGGGGCTTCTCATCCTGACTGCCGCCCTCGCACTCATGCAGTGGTGGGGCACGACGACCGGCCTCGTGGGCGGTGCCTGGGTGTCTCTGCCCTCCTCGTGGGCCGAGCTGTGGGGAGCCGCGTGGTCCGCATGGATCCCGGGTGGAGACGGATACGCGGGCGGGGCTGACCCGCTGACGATCCTCATGGCGATTCTCAGCGCTCCGTTCGCGCCCCTGGGTATTACCCCGGGAGCGTTCGCCACCTTCCTGCTGGTCGCGTCGACGCCGATTGCCGCGATGATGGCTTGGATTCCCTCGCGCGTGCTCGCCTCGTCTGTGCGCGTGCGCTTCCTCGTCTCTCTTGCCTGGTCTGTGGCCCCCTCGCTGCTCATGAGCGCCACGCACGGCGTTCTCGCCGCGACGCTCGCACACGCGGCGGCGCCGGTCTTCGCCGCATACTGCTTGGGGCAGTCCAGGCCTCTGCTGGTCGCCGGTGCCGGCGGCGTCGATGAGGCCCCGCTGCGCCCGCGCGGAATCAACGGCGGATGCGCCGCTCTCGCCCTCGTCGTTGCGTCCTGCTGTGCTCCGTGGACGCTCCCGCTGGCTACGGCTCTGCTGGCGTGGCGTTCGCGTCGTTCTCTCCTTGTCGCGCTGCCCGCCCTCGTCCTCCTCGTCCCCACCTACGTCTTGATCGCGGCGCGCCCCTCGGCATGGCCGGCGCTCGCCTCGACGAGCGGGGGAGTCCACGCTTACACGCGTGCCGACTCGTGGATGGCAATGCTCGGCATGCCCGTCGCGCCGTCGACGCCGCTCGAGGCCGTTGCTCTGGGCATTATCGGAGCCGGCGTGATCGCCGCCGCGGGCATTGCTCTCCTGCGCCTGCGTACACGCTTCGCCGCACTCGCGTTCTGCGGAGCCTTCGTGGCCGCCGCAGCCGGCTGGGCAGCATCGCAGATCGCCGTGGGAATCTCCGGCGCGTTCGTCGCTAGCGCGTGGACCGCCCCTGCGCTGTCCCTGTCCTTCGGTGCCCTGCTCGTGCTCGCCGCCCGATCCGGGTCGGGAGGCGAAGACGAGGCCGAGGCTTCGCGTCCCGCATGGGACGGGCCGCGTTCCTTCGCCGTGCGAGCGATCGGTGCCCTGACCGCGCTTGTTCTGCTGGGAGCAGGAGGAGGCGTGGCTGTCTCCGCCTTTGCTGCACGCGGCGACGCGGCGGACACCCCGACCTTCACGCTTGCCCAGCGCTCGACCGTTTCCCCGATGTCCTCTCCGATCGTCTCCGCCGTCGCCGCGCAGGCCCAGCGTTCGACGCGTGCGGGGCGCATCCTCGTCCTCGACGGCGATCCCACGAACGGCACGGTGAACGCGTCCCTGTGGCGCGGCTCGGGCCCCGCCCTGACCGATGGCTCGCCGGCAACGCGGGCCCTCGCCCTCGCCCAGGCGCGCTCCGGCGCTGCGGATGGAGTCCTTCGTGACCCCGCAACCGCGTCGCTCGCCCAGGCGGCCTACACCCTCGTCGTCTACCCCGACGACGCGACCGTGGCAACCCTGGCCGCCCACGATATCGACACGATTCTTGTGCCGCTGGGCGCCAGCGGGTCCCAGGCCCTCACCTCCGGGCTCGATCGTGCCTCCGGCCTCGAAAAGGTCGGTGACACGAATTCGGGAACCGTCTGGCGCGTGCGCCCGAACGGCGTGCCCCCTTCGCGCGTCCGCGTCGAATCTGCGTCCGGCGTGACCACCCCGGTCGGCGGCAGCCAGCTCAGCGTCAGCGGAGACGTTGATGCGGACGGCACTCTGATCCTCGCCGAGCGCGCTGACTCCGGATGGCGCGCTTCCGTCGACGGTGCCGCCCTGGCCGCCACTGAAGCAGCCGACGGATGGTCTCAGGCCTTCGAGATGCCCGCCGCAGGCCACCTGACGCTCACCTACGCCGCGTGGTGGGTCATCCCCTGGCAGATCGCCTCCGGCGTGTGCCTGGTCGTCGCCGCAGCAAGCGCCCTATCCGCGTGGAGGAAGAGATGACGAAGCGCCCAGCCAACTCCCTGACGATCCTGACGGGAGCGGGGATCGCTGCGGCCGTTGTGGCCTCGGCGTCCATGTGGGTGTCGTCAGCTCCCGCCACCGTGGAAGGTACCGCGCAGAGCGCGCACCCTTCCCAGGTCCAGCTCGCTTGTCCCTCCGGCATCATCGATCCCTTTGAGACCACGAACGTCGCCGCGGGCACCACCTGGTCCTCGCTGGCCACGGCTCCCGTGTCTCCCGCACCCTCTTCTGTCACCGGTCAGGGCGGTGTGATCCCGACGGCTCTCACCCTCGCCGGTCAGGGCGGCGGCGAACTCGCCGGCCTCAGCGCCGTTGGCTGTGCGGCCGCTCGCACATCCCAGTGGATCGCGACCGGCGCGACCACCGCGGGTGCCGACATGGTTCTCATCCTGTCCAACCCCGGCCCCACAGCCTCGGTTGTTAGCATCGATGGGTACGGCGCGTCGGGTCCACTCAACGTCGCACCGCGTCAGGTCACGGTCCCGGCACGTTCCTCGGCCTCGGTTTTGCTCGCCGGGTGGTTTCCCGACGAGAGCGCGCTGGCCGTACACGTGCGCGCCGACGGGGGAGGGGTTGCCGCCTGGGCGCAGGCATCCCTCATGAACGGCGAAATCCCGCAGGGTACGACCCTGGCGTCCGCTGTGGTTCCAGCGACCACGCAGACGATCCTTGGCATGGACCCGAAGGGAACCTCCCTGCTGCGCCTCGCCTCGCCGTCGGGAGAGGCTCACGTGAGCGTCTCCGTCGCCGATTCGACCGGCGTGCACCCCCTGGCTGGAGGCGAGGCGACGGTCGCCGAAGGCACCACCCTCGACATGCCCCTCGACGGCGCGTCCAGCGACTCCACCCCGATCACGCTCATCGTGACCTCCGACCACGAGGTCGTGGCTCAGACGACGACGATCACCCTTGGCGCGCCCTGGGCGCAGCGAGCGAGCGCCTGGATCATGCGGTCCAACGCGACTCCCGCCACCGCCCTGACTGAAGCGACCATTCCTGGTGCCACCCAGATCGAGGGCATGGGGCGCCACGTTCTCTCCACGACGCCGATCCGCGCCACGTCTCTGGCCACCAATTCTGGCGTGACTCACGTGCGCGCGAGCCTCCTGCTCTACGCATCCGCGCCCTCCCAGGCCTCGTCGAACGATCAAGGCACCCCCTCACCGGATGCCCCCAGCCCGACCACCACCCCCGACATCTGGGCCTCACCCTCACCGAGCGGCGGGCAGTCCGGGACAAGCCAGTCCGGCGACGAGGATGACGCACAGTCGAGCGGTACGTCCGCCTCCACGCCCGGAGCGGTCGCCGTGCGCGTGGGCGGGCGCACCATCTACGTTGCACCCGGGATCCCCACCCTCGTGGATCTACCCGACAACGGCGGAGCGCTCAGCGCGGACTCTCCGATCCAGGCGGCCGTCGTCGTCTCTGCGGACACGGCCGTGGGGCGCATGACCACGACGTGGAACGTGGGCACGGAAGGCATCAGCGCCGTCAGTGGCGCCATCCGCACCACCAACTGAAGCGCCGCTCAGCGCATCGCGTCGTCGATCTCGTCCGGCGGCAGCGCCAGAATGTGGCTGATGCGCTCGATCAACACCCGGCGCGTCATGAGTGCGACCTCCTCAGGGGCGCACCGCAGCGTGATCGGCAGACGATAGACGACGATACGATCGCGCAGACCGCGACGCCGATCCGCAGGGAAAATGCGCGCGACGACGACGTTGTGAGACTCCCAGGGAGCAGGATTCGACGGCGGAACATCCTCGACGGCAAACTCGATCGTGGCCACCTGCGGCCATCGTCGAATGAGCTCAGTGACGAGCTCACCGACCATCAGATCAAAGTCCTCACGCCGCGTCCGCCACGCCGGAGTCCCCGGGAAAAACAGGGGACCGCGCGGGCCGCGACCGTGGCGGTCGCGACTCGAGACATGGCGGCGCGTAGGAAACACCCCCTCAGGGTAGGCGTATGGCGCGCCGAAGCGGGCGATGCGGGCACAGAGTGTCGTACTCTTAGGGGCGTGATTGCCCAACGCCACTGCTCCAAGCCCGGCTGCTCCACGGTCGCCGTCGCCACCCTGACCTACGACTATCGCGACTCGACGGTCGTCGTCGGTCCCCTCGCGACTGTCGCCGACCCTAACTCTTACGACCTGTGCGACGAACACGCTCATAACCTCACCGCGCCGCTCGGCTGGCAGGTCGTCCGTCTGGCAACCACCTTCGAACCTGCTCCGCCCTCGGGAGATGACCTCGCGGCGCTCGTCGACGCCGTGCGCAGGGTCGCCCAGGAGGCGCAGGCAGCACCGGCACCGCCTCAGGAGACCCGTAAGCCGACCACCGGGCCGTTCGGGCCCGCACGTTCCGTGGGGACCCCCGACACGTCGAGCCCGCTCGACCCGTCGAGCCCCTACGCGCGACGCCGCGCCCAGTTCACCGTCGTTGACGGCACGGACACCGAGGGCACCGACTAGGGGTTACAGGCCGAAACGAGCCTGCGTCGCCTCGTGGAAGCGGGCCTGGCCGCGCGAGCGGCGCTCAGTCTCCCGCCCCCAGTCGCGATCCCTGCGGGCCACCAGCACGGCCGCGATCACAACCTCCGGGTGGAGACCATCGGGGAGGGGCGTCTGCACGCGACGCGAGAGGCGCTGCGCGAGTGAGACGGCGACCTGTGCTCGAAGGTCCGTCTTCAACGACCGATTCGACTGCAGGAAGGCACGAGCCTCCGCGACGAGGGCATCGTCGAGGGGGAGGATCGTCGCGGTGCGCGCCCAGTCTTCGAGGCCCGGTGGCAGAACGAGGGGCGGATAGAACACGGATGCGCCCTCCGAGCACACCATCGTCCCGGCCGCCAGATCGCCCAGGCGCTTGCCTTTCGAGCTCATGATCTCCGCGAGTGCCGCCAGGCCGCCAAACGTCGCCCAGTTCTCCAGAATGCCCGTCGAGACGCGCACCGCGCTGTGGCGGGCGGTGATCGCACCGCCGTCGTCGCGTACGACCCGCAGGTTAAACGCCCACTTCCCGAAGGAACGCCCACGTGTCGTGATCTCGACCACCAGCGGCAGGAAAAACATCATCATCGCGGTGAAGCCGACCATGATCACGCGCTGCATCGACGCGGACGGCGAGGTGAACTTGGCGGCCATGAGAAACAGCACGACCGAGCACAGGAAGTACGTCGTCGCATCCATGGCGGCGGCGGCGAAGCGTTCCGGAGGCGAGGCCGGCGTCACGTCCAGGGTGACTGCCTCGCCCGTGCGCACAAAGTCGTCTTGAATGGCGCTCGATTGACTGCGTTGCGTGCTCATATATGACACACTAGTCCAGTGGACATTGATGTGCTGCGGGTAAGTGGCGAAACGGAATGGAAACGGCTGGAACAGCTGACGCGCCAGCGCTCGCTGTCGGGCGATGAGATCGATGAATTCGACCGTCTCTACCGTTCGACTACGACGGACTTGGCGCGCGTACGCACGCTCAACCCCGATCCCGACGTGATCGCTGAGCTGTCTCGCATCCTGTCCGCCGCGCGCGGGCGTCTCACGGGCACCGGAGGGCTGTCCGGAGCCGTTATCGCACGTTTCTTCACGGTGTCCCTACCGCTGACGCTCTACCGGATCCGTTGGGTGATCCTGGCCGTGATGGCAGCTTTCATCGCCATCGCCGGCGTCCAAGCGTATTACTTGATGAGTCACCCGGACGTCATGAACGAGCTGGGTACCCCCGAGCAGCTGAAGTACTACGCTCAGAGCGCGTTCGTGGAGTACTACCACCAGGACACGAACGCGGAGTTTGGTCTGTCTGTGTGGGCCAATAATGCCTGGATTGCCCTCGTGGGTGTGGCCACGGGGATCACGGGCGTCTACCCGCTGAAGATCCTGTGGGAGAACGCCGCGAGCCTCGGCACGTCAACGGCCATAGTCTTCAGCTACGGCGGAGTATGGCACTTCTTCCGTTTTATCCTGCCGCACGGACTTCCCGAGCTGACTGCGGTCTTCATCTCGATTGCGGCGGGCCTGCGCGTCTTCTGGTCGCTGCTTGTGCCCGGTCCGATGACGCGCTTCCAGGCCGTCGGACAGGCGGCTCGCGGCGCGATGACGGCTGCCGCGGGCTGCGCCATCCTCCTGGCGGGCTCCGGCGTCCTGGAGGGCTTCGTGACGCCCTCTGAGCTGCCTGACGCCGTTAAGATCACCTTCGGTGCCCTCATGACGGGGGCCGTGTGGGCATACATCCTCATCCTCGGGCGGCGCGCGCACCAGGCGGGTGCCAGCGCCGACGTCGGCATTGACGCCGGCTACTACCAGCCCGTCTCGGGGTGAGGCTCGCGCGGCGTCAACGCGTGCGGGAAGTGGGCCCGGCTTAGAGTCGGCCGCTCTTCTTGAGCTCGATGTAGCGGTCCGCCGTCCGAGCGGGAAGCAGACCCGCCGAGGCACGCACGGTCAGCGCGCCGGCCAGGCGAGCGTCGGTGGCTCCCGCCTCGTCAGATCGTTCTGCGAGGGAGGCGGACGCTGCAAGGAACACCTGCTCGGCGTCCCCGCGTCCCGCCCGCGCCCGGATTTCATCCGGATCGGTCGCCGATGCAACCAGCACCGTGTGGTGGTCGCTCAGGCGCGCTAACGCGTCGGTGAACTCGGTTTCCATGCCGGCTGGCGGAATCTTCGTTGCGATAACGACGAAGGCGGAATGATGCACGGTCTGCTCGACCGTGCTGACCATTTCGGACCAGTCGGTGACGTCCAGGCGGGGAGAAATATCCGTGAACGTATGAGCCAGGGTTTCGATGACCTTGGCTCCTCGGACGCCGGACACGCGTGCGCGGACGGCCGAGTCGAGGACGATGAGGTGCACCTTGTCGCCCGCCCGGTCTGCCAGGGCAGCGAGAAGCAGGGCGGTTTCGATCGAGGAATCGAGGCGGGGGGCGTGTCCCAGCGCGATCGAGTCGACCTCTTCGTGCTCGGGGGCTCCGAGCAGCGCCGAGGAGGAACGCCCACAGTCTACGACGATCACGACGTGACGGTCGCGTTCGGGCCTCCACTGGCGCACCATCAGTTCTGTCGAACGGGCGGAAGCACGCCAGTCAATGTCGCGCGGATCGTCGCCCACGACGTAGGAGCGCAGGGAATCGAACTCGGTTCCCGCGCCGCGCAGCGTCGTCGGTGTGGTTCCTTCGAGCTCATGGAGGCGCGCCAGACGCGAGGGCAGCAGGACGCGCGCTTTGAACTCGGGGAGCACCGACAGGGAGAGGGGAGCGGACAGGCTCACCTGGCGCGCTCCCAGGTGCAGGGGACCCCACGAGCGAATGGTGACGACGTCAGCCTGGCGGGTGCCGCGCCGGTTCGGGGCGAGCACCGTGGAGACGCGCTCTGAGGTGCCTGGGCGCACGCGCACTCGCTGGCGCGTCGGCGACGGGTTGAGGGAGGGGGGCCACGCGTCGCGCACGTCCAGGGTCATGTGGCGCTTCGTCGTGTTCGTCAGCCGCAGGCGAGACTCGGTGGTCTGGTCAGCGCGAATCGGCCCGGTCACGTCTCGGCTGAGACGCAGGGTGCGCGGCGAGGGCGCGGCGAAGGCATCGAGGAGGCACACGGCCACGACGAGGCCGCACCACGCCCACGCGAGGGCGCGGGATGGGGCGAAGGCGAGGGGGACGAGCCCGACCAGTACGAGGAGCGCGCTACGCGCTGAAATAACCACGGGGAACTCAGCGGGGTACGGGGGTGGCCGCGAGGACACCGGTGATGACGTCCGTGGCGGTAACGCCCTCGAGGTTGGCCTCGGCGCGCAGACCCAGGCGGTGTGCGAGCGTCACGGGAGCCATCGTCTTGACGTCGTCGGGGGTGACGAAGCCTCGGCCCTGGAGGAACGCCCACACGCGCGAGGTGCGCAGCAGCGCGGTCGCGCCTCGGGGAGACACGCCCAGACGCACGGCGGGAGAGGTGCGCGTCGCGCGGCACAGATCAACCAGGTAGGCCATGACGGCCGGGGAGACCTCAATGCGGGATGCGACCGCGTGGGCGGCCTGAATGTCGGTGGCGCTGGCGACCGGGCGGATGCCGGCCTCGGCCAGCGCCATCGGGCTGAAGCCCGCCTGGTGACGTGCGATGATGTCGATCTCGGCCTCACGCGACGGCAGCGGCAGCTCAAGCTTGATCAGGAAACGGTCGAGCTGGGCCTCGGGCAGCGGGTAGGTGCCCTCGTACTCCACCGGGTTCTGCGTCGCGATCACCATGAAAGGATCGGGGAGCTGACGGGTCTCGCCATCGATCGAGACGGTGTGCTCTTCCATCGACTCGAGGAGGGCGGACTGGGTCTTCGGAGGCGTACGGTTGATTTCGTCCGCGAGCAGCAGGTTCGTGAACACGGGGCCTTCGCGGAAGACGAACTCGGACTGGCCGGCGTCCCAGACCATCGAGCCCGTGATATCGGCGGGCATGAGGTCGGGGGTGAACTGGATACGCGCCATGTCCACGTCGAGGGCGCGCGACAGGGTGCGTACGAGCAGCGTCTTAGCGACGCCGGGCACGCCCTCGAGGAGCGCGTGACCGCCCGCGACGAGGGCGACGATGAGTCCGCTGATCGCGGCGTCCTGGCCGACGACCGCCTTGCCGATCTCCGCCTTCAGGGCAAGGAGCGCCTCCTGCGTGCGCTTCTCGTTCTCATTGAGCGCGCGGCCCGACCAGCCCTCGCCGGTGGGCGCAGAGAACGAGGCGTTGGCACCCTGCGGGGTGACCTGCACCTGGGGTGCATAGGGGGTCGGTGCGCCCTGCGGAGCGTAGCCGTTCGGCGGTGCGGCGGGGATGGGGCTGGGCTGGGGCATGCCCTCGGGCGCGGGGCCGGGGATCGGGCTAGTCATGGCGAATCTCCTTTTCGAGAGCGTCGAGGTCATTGGCGAGGCGGATAAGCGCCTTTTCGGAGGTTGGGGGCGGACCCCACAGGAGGGCGGAGCAGCGCGAGGCGCGCAGGCCTCGCTGTTCCATCGCGTGAGTGAGGGCTTCCCGGTCGGCGGTGTGCGCAACGCCCAGGGTGGTCGCGATGCGCGAGGCCGTGGAGCTACGCAGCGCCTGGGCGGCGTGCTCGTAGGCGCGCTGCGAACGCATGAGGCGGGCCTTGCCGATGAGCGTCTCGGAGGCCGGGACCTCGATGGGAAGGCGCTCGGAGGTGAGCGGGCCGAGCCTGCGACCACGCGCGAGGCCCGCCAGCAGGCAGGCAGCGATGACCATGAGGAACGCGGGCATGAGGTACGGGGAAGTGAGCAGCTCATCCTGAGACGTGCCCGTCGGATCATCGGAGTGGGTCGGCGAATACCATGCGACCTTCGGAGTCCGGCCGATCGCGTTGATCGCCAGCGCGGCGTTTCCTCCCTCGGTGATTGAGCGGTTGCGCAGGCGCAGGGAGTCGGGGATCAGAGCGCGGAATCGCCCAGAGTCGGAGCGCTCGGCGTACGCGTAGGTCAAGCCGTCGTCGGAGAAGCACAGATGCCATCCCGAGGCCAGGCCGGACAGTACGTAGCTTGAGGCCTGCAGATGCTGGGTGCGGCCCGCAATATCGGACGTACAGCCGGGGGTGAGCCACGTCTTGCTGCTGTACTCGCGCTCGGAGCGTAAGCCCTGGAGGTAGAGGGCATGCGACCCGTGTTCCTCTTCGAGGCCCACGTAGACGACGTTCGTGCGAGTCTCGATCGCCTGTGCCATCCTGTCCGTCAAGCGTGACGGGAAAATAACGACGAGGGTCGTATTCTCATCGACCGACGCGGCCTGCTGCGCGTTCACTTCGCGCACGGAAATACCGTGGTCGCCCAGTACCTGGGCGAGGGCGCGCGCCCCATCGCCCTCTTTGTTCCGAATACCGACGGGTGCGTTGTTGTACCCAGCCTTGGGCAGGATGGATGCCGCGATCGCAAACAGCAGCGAGAACACGACGATGATGATCATCGGGCGTGCTGCGGCGAAGCGCTCGCGCGCCGTCGGGGTGACGACAACGACCTGTTTGGCTTTCACGATGCCACCTCCGCATCGTGACATGCGCGCAGGAGGTCCGGGGTGAAGCGACGCAACGCTTCAACCTGATCGGATGAAACGTCGGAGCGGCCGTAGCGCACTTGGTCAAAGGCCCGCGCAAACTGATCGAGCCGGGGGCCGAACATGGGCACCACTCGCGTCGCCGCGTGCGCCGCCTCGCGCGCCGTCAAGCCGGGCGTGGACGTCACGACATCCTGAGCGTCGAGGCCCAAAACCATGAGACGGTACGCCCACACGTAGGCCAGGTCCCAGTCCTGGGCTGCCACGGCCTCGTCGAACGAGGCCTGGGCCTCCGTTTCGCTGGCCTCCTCCTCGAACACGGTGGGAGAAACGCGCTTGGCGAGGCGGATCGGGTTGAGGATGAGCACAATGATGATTGCGGCGACTGCGATGATTCCCACGATCATGAAGATCAGGGACACCGGGGGAGTGCCCTGCCCCTTCCAGGACAGGGCATCCCAGAACCAGTCAATCAGCGACGCGAGCCAGCGCGCGATGGGGTTGGGAACATCGGCATACTCGGTGTGAGAGAGTTCCTCAACGATCCACTCGTGCGCCTCCCCCTCATCGGGGGTCAGCGGAGCATCGCAGGCGAGCAGTCCGATCACTACTGCTGAGAGCTTGCCTGTGCGAGGACCGCGGCGAAATTCTCCTTGCGGATGCGAAGATCCGTGTACATGAGCGTCTCGAACGCTGCAGAGAAGGGCAGCAAGAGCCCGGAGCCGAGCATGACGAAGAACATGGAGATCGCCAAGCCGATCGGGCTTGAGGGGTCGGACGTCACCGCGATCGTGATCAGGCCGCCGATGAGGCCGATGAAGAATCCCATGAATCCACCGATGAATCCGACGACGATGTTCAGCAGCAGGTAGCGCCCAAGTGTCGGCCAGAATTCACCCTTGACGAGCGACCAGGACCGCTTCAGCGAATCGACGGGACCGATCTCTTCCAGCACCGCGCACATCGGGGCGAACAGCAGCTTGATCTGGAAGAAATAGATCAGGATAAAGACGGGGATAAATGCTGCGAAGGTGAGAAGCACGAGCCACCACAAATCATCATTGCCGTCCATCAATGCGGCGAGAGAGGCGAAGACTGCGACGATCCAGAGGACGAGCGGAGTCGTCGCGATGATGGCGGTTAGTATGAAGGAGCCGATGAGCGATCCGAGGCGCTTGCGCGTCATCGCCCACGCCTCGCTCAACGTTAGATTCCTGCCGACCGTCAGCTGGGAGACCGTGGCGGCCAGCATGCCCGTGAGGATACTCGTGCCCGCGAACGTGGAGAGCCATTGCACTATGTACGTGATGATTTGCAGGAGAAGGGCGTTGGTCCGATCCGTCATCGATTGCTGGAGTGCCTGGGGGTCGTTCGCAGCATCGGTGACGGCCTCGTATCCGAGGCCTGAGACCAGAACCGATACGCTGGCGATGAGCGACACGAACAGCATAATGATGATGGTGAAGCCGAAGAGAACCTTCGGGTTGGCGCGGATCGCCTCGAAGGCACCGCTGAACAGGTCACCGACCGTCAGGGGGCGCAAGGGGATGATGCCGGGCTTGGCCTGCCATCCCCAACGGTTGTTGGTGGAGTATCCGGATGCCCCGGGCTGGGCGTTGTAGCCCGGCTGTGCGCCGTAGGTGGGCTGCGCGCCGTAGGCGGGTGCCTGGGGTGCGGCGTAGCCCTGCTGGGCTCCGTATCCCTGGGCGGCCTGGGGGGCCGTATATCCCTGCTGAGCGCCGTAGCCTGGCTGTGCCCCGTAGCCCTGCTGAGCGCCGTAGCCTGGCTGTGCCCCGTAGCCCTGCTGGGGCGCCGGCATGCCGGACTCAGGCTGTGGCGTCAAACCCTGGTAGGGAGCGGACGGATCGGGAGAGGGCCAGGGGGTGCTCATTCATGCCTCCACGTTGATGGTGGTTCTACGGCGTCTATCTTGCCATATGCGCAACTTGCGCGAAACCTTATCTCGGGGAGAAATTGAGGAGTGGCTGCGCGAGTCTCCTGCGTTCGTGACGATTTCGTGACACTATCGTGATATGAGTTCGCGCATCCTCGTCGTCGACGACGACGTCGCCCTGGCTGAGATGATCGGCATTGTCCTCCAGAACGAGGGCTATGACGTCGTATTCTGTGCCGACGGATCCGCTGCGACGGCTCAATTTCAAGAACACAATCCGGACCTGGTCCTCCTGGACGTCATGCTGCCCGGCATGGACGGCTTTGACGTGTGCCGCGCGATCCGTCGGGTCTCGGATGCTCCGATCGTTATGTTGACCGCCCGTTCCGACACCGCTGATGTCGTGACGGGTCTCGAGGCCGGTGCCGACGATTATGTTCCCAAGCCCTTCAAGCCCAAGGAACTCGTGGCCCGTGTGCGCGCGCGCCTGCGTGGCCGCGAGGACTCGCAGGCCGATGAGGGCCTGACTCTCCAGGACCTGTCGATCGATGTTTCCGGCCACATCGTCAAGCGTGAGGGGCGCGTCATTGCACTGACTCCTCTGGAGTTCGATTTGCTGGTGACACTGGCGCGCTCGCCGTGGAAGGTGTTCTCGCGCGAGGAGCTCCTCGAACAGGTGTGGGGCTACCGTCATGCCGCCGATACCAGGCTCGTCAACGTTCACGTGCAGCGCCTTCGTTCGAAGATTGAACGCGACCCGGAGCGTCCCGAGCTAGTTGTGACAGTCCGCGGGGTTGGGTATCGTGCCGGCGCAGGGGCGTAGGGACGCCCTCAAGGATCTGGCGCGTGCCGTCGTATCGTCGAGGCCGTGGTCCCTTCTCGCCTCCTCGCACCTCGCCAGGCGCATCCGGCATTCCCTGTCCGCCCGCATCGCCCTGGCAATCACGGTCGCCGCGCTCGTCATCCTTCTCGTTTTTGGGGTGATTATCGCCTCCCAGCTGCGTACCTCCATGTTCGAGACACGCAAGGACGCGATTCTGGCTGACGCCTCCCTGCGCTTTTCGTCCGCGCAGTCCGTGTTCTCCTCGTCCACGGCCTCGTCTCCCGCGCAGGTTCAGGAGTCCGCGCGCGGTGCGCTGGCCTCCCTCAAGGCCTCGGCGGCCGGCGCGGGCGCAACGAACGTGGCGCTACTGCGCTCTGAGGGGGCCACGGCCTCGCTGCGCATTAACCAGATCGAGGATGAGCAAATGCGCGCGCTCATCACCGCGCAGATGCGCACCGCGGTCTCAGGTGGGGGTGCGCAGTGGCAGTCGGTTGGCATCCGCTCCAGCGACTCCGACAAGGTGGTCCCCGGAATTCTCGTCGGCACCCTGGTGCAGCTGCCCCGCGCGGGCACGCACGAGCTCTACATTCTCTACTCGCTGTCCGCCGATCAGGCGCAGGTCGACGTGGTCCTGCGGGTCCTCATCCTTTCCGCGCTTCCGATCATCGTGGCCCTGCCGATCGGTGTGTTCGCGCTGCTGCATCGCCTCTTGCTGCCCGTGCGCGTCACCGCCCAAGCCGCGACGAAGGCGTCGAAGGGCGACCTCGACGTGCGTGTGGACGTGCACGGGGACGACGAGATGGCCGACCTTGGGCACGCCTTCAACGCGATGACATCCTCGCTCCAGGACACGATCTCGCGCTACGACGAGCTGGCCAAGCTCCAACAGCGCTTCGTTTCCGACGTCTCCCATGAGCTGCGCACCCCGCTGACGACGATCCGCATGGCGGAGGACATCGTGTGGGATAACCGCGACGAACTGCCAGCCCACGCGCGTCGATCCGCCGAGCTCCTGCACGACCAGACCGAACGCATGGAGCAGATGCTCGCCGACCTGCTGGAGATCTCCCGCTACGACGCTGCCAGCGCCCTGCTGGATGCTGAGGACCGCGACCTGCGCCCCATTGTTACTCGCGTCGTGGAGGCATGCGCCGATCTCGCCGAGCGCCAGGGCGTGACGGTTGACATTGTTGCTCCCACGCGCGTCGCGGCCGAGATCGACGAACGCCGTATCGAGCGCGTCATCCGTAACCTCGTCGTCAACGCGATCGAGCATGCCGACGGCGCGCCCGTGACGATCACGCTCGCCGCGACCGAGACAGACGTCGCATGCCGCGTGCGCGACCGCGGGGTGGGCATGACCCAGGAGGTCGCCGACCACGTCTTTGACCGCTTCTACCGCGCCGACACCGCCCGCGCCCGCACGACCGGCGGTACCGGCCTCGGCCTCGCGATTGCAACCGAGGACGTCGCCATCCACGGAGGGCGCCTGCAGGCGTACGGAGAACCCGGACGCGGCGCGTCCTTCCTGATGACCCTGCCCAAGCGCGCCGGCGAGGAGATCGTCAGCCGCCCCCTGGCCCTGTGGGAGGACGAATGAGACGCCGCCTGTTGCCACTCGCTGTCGCCGCCTGCCTGGCCTTCGCGGGATGCGCCTCCCTGCCCACCTCCTCGGCCCCCGCGCCCTTCGACGTGTCAGCTCGGGACGGCAGCGGCATCCAGTTTTCCGCGGAGGGCCCCTCCGACGGGGCGGATGCCGCGAGCCTGGTCAGCGACTTCCTGCTGGCATGCGCGGCCGGCCCCCAGGATGACTACGCGACCGCGCGCCTGTTCCTGAGCGCAGCATCGGCGCGTTCATGGCAGCCGGAGACGGAAATCCTTGTCTACGACACGGACACGGCCCCCGCGGTCACCGCCGGATCCGAGAACGGCTCCGAGGTGGACGTGACGGTCTCCGTGCTCGGCGTGGCCAGCATCGACGCGTCGGGTGTGCTGACCCGCGTAGCCGCCTCAACCGTGACGCGCACCTTCAGTCTTGTGCGCGAGGAGGGACAGTGGCGTATCAACAGCCCCGAGAACATGGTCCTCATGAGTCGGGCGTCCTTCACGGCCTCGTTCTCCCTCGCCAATCTCTACTTCCCGACGACAGAGGGCGGGGACTTGGTCGCCGATCCTCGCTGGTACCCGTCGCGACGCCTGGCCTCCCACCTGCTCGCGGGCCTCGTCGCAGGGCCGCGTCAGTCCCTCGCGCCGGTCACAGCGAACGCGATCCCGGCGGGCACGACCGTGCCCTCCCAGGGACTCGACGTCGTCGACGGGGTTGCGCGCGTGGAACTCAACGCGGTGGCACCCGCGACCGAGGGGGTGCGTGCGAACCTCGCGTGGGAGCTCACCCGTACCCTTACCCAGGTGGCGGACGTGTCGCAGGTGAGCATCTCACTGTCCGGTGACGTCCTGGATGTGCAGGGGATCCCGGTGCCCCCGACCTACTCTCTCGATACGCTCGTCGGGGCTGGCCCCGACGGGGTGGGGATCGTGTCGTCGTCGGGAGTGACGAACCTGAGCGCCGCCACCGACGCCTCCAACCCGACAGCCTCGCCCGTGGACCCCTCCCTGGTCGCCTGGAGCGGCACCGATGGGGTGTACGCGCAGCGCGGTGGAACGTCGGTTGCATTCCTGCCCGGACACGCGCCTCTCGGCCCGTCGGTGGATCGCTTCGGATGGGTGTGGGGGCCTGCCACGGCCTCGTCGGTGAGCGTCGGCGGGGGAGCCGATGGTGCGTTCAGCGTGAGCGTGGAGTCTGAGAGCGCCGGCGAGATTCACGCGGTGCGCATTTCCCCCGACGGCACGCGCGCCCTCGTCCTGCGGGGCAGTGATGCGACCGCGTGGGTGGGGGTCATCGAACGCGGGGCCTCCGGGCGTCCGCTGGCGATTCGATCCCTCGAACAGATCCCGCTTGAACGCGGCTCGGTCGTTGACGTCTCGTGGACGACGTCGGCGGGTCTCGTGCTTGTTGTGCGCGAGACGGGCGAGGATGATCAGCTGGTCACGCTGCCCCTGGGAGGTTTGCCCTCCAACGTGTCCCTCCCGATCCGCGTGACATCGATGAGTGCCGGTCGGTCCTCCTCCGCGGTCGTCATCTCGGGCACCGATGCCGCCGGCAAGGCGCAGGTGCTCATCCGCTCGGGCGCGCTGTGGCAAAACGCCCCCGAGTCCCTCACCTCCGCCCGATACGCGGGGTAAGAGCCGTGGTGGAAGGGAGGAGAGTCCGGGGCCTGACACGAGGGCTGATCGGCGCGATCCTTCCCGTCCAGTGCGCCGGGTGCCGCGCCTGGGACGAGGTGCTGTGCCCCTCGTGCCGCTCCCTGGCTTCCAGCCCCGCGCACGTGGCCTCGATTGACGGTGCGCGAGGCCCCCTTCCTCTGGTGACGATGGGGGACTACGACGGCCCGCTGCGCCGCATCGTCCTCGCTGCCAAGCACTCCGCGCGTACGGACGTCACTGATTTTCTCGACGAGGCCGGAGCCCGCCTCGGCACCGCGCTGGGTGGGGTGCTGGGCGTGGCGGGGTCGCCCGCCGCCGCTGTGGGTTCCTTGGCGGGGAGGGCACCGTCGACTGGGAGCGCGGTGGACGTGTGGGTGGTGCCCGCACCCTCGTCGTGGAAGAGGCGCCTGCGGGGCAGGCAGGTGGCGCTGCCGCTGGCGCGCGCTGTTGCCCGGGCACTGGCTGCGAGCGCGCGGCCGGGTGTGCGCGTGCAGTTGGTGGACGCGGTGCGGCTGCGCGTGGGCGCGACCTCGCAGTCGGGTAAGGCCGGGGCGCAGCGCACGGTGGGGCGCATGGGGTCGATGCGTGCGCTCGCGGTTCCTCCGCCTGATGTTCTTGTGGTGGCGGTGGATGACGTGGTGACGACGGGGGCGACGGTTCGGGAGATGGAACGCGTGCTGGGTGGGCTCGACGCGGTTGCGACTCTGTGCCGTCCCGGGCTTATCTCATGACGCAGGTCACCGGCTGGGGTATGATGTGGCCACAGACTTTCGATAGCGTGAGCAGCAGGGACGCTCCTCACGTCAGTGCGGGAGGTGATAGCTCAGACCACGGTTCGGGCAGTGAGCACCGAACAATCCCCACCTGCGGGCAACGATGCCCGCCGCACACCATGGAGGAAACACATGGACATCACCGTCGTCGCACGTAATGCCGAGATTCACCCGAATTTCCGGGAATACGTGGAGGAGAAGGTTTCGAAGATTACTCAGTTCTACCCCCGCGCTCAGCGCGTCGATGTGGAGCTGACTCACGAGCGTAACCCCCGCCAGGCCGACACTGCCGAGCGCATCGAGCTGACCGTTTACGGTAAGGGCCCGATCATTCGCGCTGAGGCTCAGTCTGCCGATCGCTATGCGGCCGTCGACATCGCCGCCGGCAAGCTCTACGAGCGCCTGCGCCGCCTGCGTGATCGCGTGAAGGACCATCGCCGCCGGTACCCGCGCGACCTGGCCGAAGCTGAAATCCTCGAAGCTCCCGTCGTCGAAGAGACGCCCGCAGCCGAACCCGAGCCTCCCAAGCCGCTGCGCAGCGCTGAGGACCTGAAGGTCGGCGAGGCCCGCGAGGAGCAGTGGGGTGATACCCCGATCATCGTCCGTCAGAAGGTGCACGAGGCCCCGCCGATGAGCGTGGATGAGGCCCTGGATCAGATGATGATGGTTGGCCACCCCTTCTTCCTCTTCGTCGATAAGGACACGAACCAGCCGTGCGTCGTCTACCACCGCCACGGGTGGACGTACGGCGTGCTTCGCTTGAACACGACAATCTGACGGTTGAAGGACGGCGGGGCGCCCCGGGCATCATGCCCGGGGCGCCTCCGTGTGCGCTGTCAGCGTTAAATACGTCCATAGTTCGCGCGGGCGTTTCCACTTTGGGCAGTTAGTTCGTAAACTAATGGGTGGATTTGACTGTCCGCTCTACAAGGGGGCGGGCGATTAACGTCAGGAGCTATTCGTGTCGATTATTGACAAGATCCTTCGCGCTGGCGAAGGGCGTATGCTGCGCAAGCTGGATCGGCTTGCGTCGCAGGTTGATGCCTTGCAGGAGGATTTTGAGGCTCTGACGGACGAGGAGCTGCAGGCCAAGACCCAGGAGTTCAAGGACCGCCTGGAGGATGGCGAGACTCTGGACGATATCCTGGTTGAGGCGTTTGCGACGGTCCGTGAGGCCTCGTGGCGAATCCTGCGCATGCGTCCCTTCCACGTGCAGATCATGGGTGGCATCGCCCTGCACCAGGGCAAGATCGCGGAAATGAAGACCGGTGAAGGTAAGACCCTGGTCGCCACGATGCCGTCGTACCTGCGCGCGCTGACCGGCAAGGGCGTGCACGTCGTGACGGTCAACGACTACCTGGCGAAGTACCAGTCGGACCTCATGAGCCGCGTGTATAACTTCCTGGGCGTGAGCTGCGGCTGCGTCCTGGTGGGGCAGACGCCTGCGCAGCGCCGCGAGATGTACGCGATGGACATCACCTATGGAACGAACAACGAGTTCGGCTTCGACTACCTGCGCGACAACATGGCGCAGGTGCCCGAGGATATGGTCCAGCGTGGCCACGCGTTCGTCATCGTCGACGAGGTTGACTCGATCCTTATCGACGAGGCCCGTACCCCCCTCATCATTTCGGGTCCCGCTGACGGCGATCTGAACCGCTGGTACGTGGAGTTCGCCCGCATCGCGCGCCTGCTCAAGCGCGACGAGGACTACGAGGTCGACGAGAAGAAGAAGACCGTTGGCATTCTGGAGCCTGGCATTGACAAGGTCGAGGACCAGCTGGGCGTCGAGAACCTCTACGAGGCGGCGAACACCCCGCTGATTGGCTTCCTCAACAACGCGATCCGCGCCAAGGAGCTGTTCTTCAAGGACCGCGACTACATCGTGGACGGCGGCGAGGTCCTCATCGTCGACGAGCACACGGGCCGTGTCCTGCCGGGCCGCCGCTACAACGACGGTATGCACCAGGCGATCGAGGCGAAGGAAGGCGTGGAGATCAAGGCCGAGAACCAGACGCTCGCCACGATCACGCTGCAGAACTACTTCCGCCTGTACCCCGAGGGCTCGCGTTCCGGCATGACCGGTACGGCCGAGACCGAGGCTGCGGAGTTCGCGTCGACCTACAAGATCGACGTCATCCCGATCCCCACGAACAAGCCGATGATCCGCAAGGATCAGCCCGACCTCGTCTACCCGACGGAGAAGGGTAAGCTGAACGCGATCATCGAGGACATCGTGGAGCGTCACGAGGCCGGCCAGCCGGTCCTCATCGGTACTGCTTCGGTCGAAAAGTCCGAGCTGCTCTCCCAGATGCTTAAGGAGAAGCACATCCCGCACCAGGTGCTCAACGCCAAGCAGCACGCCCGCGAAGCCGCCATCGTCGCGATGGCCGGCCGCAAGGGCGCGGTCACGGTGGCCACGAACATGGCTGGCCGTGGTACCGACATCATGCTGGGCGGTAACTCGGAGTTCCTCGCCCAGGCGAACCTGGCTGCCGAGGGCCTCGACCCGAAGGAGAACCCGGAGGAGTACCGCGAGGCGTGGCCCAAGGCTCTCGAGGCCGCGGAAGAGGCCGTCGAGGCCGAGCGTGAGGAGGTGCGCGAGCTGGGCGGCCTGTACGTGCTCGGTTCGGAGCGCCACGAGTCGCGTCGTATCGACAATCAGCTGCGCGGACGTTCCGGCCGTCAGGGTGACCCGGGCGAGTCCCGCTTCTACCTGTCGATGGAAGATGACCTGATGCGCCTGTTCAACTCCGGCATGGCGCAGCGCATCATGGCCTCGGGTGCCTACCCGGAGGACATGCCGCTGGAAAACCGCATGGTGTCGCGCTCGATCGCCTCGGCCCAGCGTCAGGTGGAGGCCCGCAACTTCGAGATCCGTAAGAACGTCCTGAAGTATGACGACGTCATGACGGGTCAGCGTGAGACGATCTACGCCGAACGCCGCAAGGTGCTTGAGGGCGAGGACATGGGCCCGCAGATGCGCGCGTTCATGGAGTCCCTCGTGACCGGCCTGGTCAACGAGGCGATCGCCGATAAGGCCGTGGACGAGTGGGATCTGCCTTCCCTGTGGGAGAACCTGCGCGCCTACTACCCGCCGTCGGTCACGATCGAAGAGGTCGAGGAGGAGCACGGTGGTGCTGCGTCCCTCGTGCGCGACGATCTGGTGACCGAGCTGGTCGGCGACATTCACGCCGTCTACGCGGACACCGAGGATCGCCTCAATGCCAACCCGCTGGCGCAGGCGCAGCTGGGCGATGAGCCCATGCGTACCCTCGAGCGTCGCGTCGTCATCTCCGTGGTGGACCGCCTGTGGCGTGAGCACCTCTACGAGATGGACTACCTGAAGGAAGGCATCGGCCTGCGTGCGATGGGTCAGCGCGACCCGCTCGTCGAGTACAAGGACGAGGGCGCTCAGATGTTCCAGGCGATGGTCGAGCGCATCCGCGAGGAGTCCGTCCAGCAGGTGTTCTCCTACGCCAAGCAGTTCGAGCGCGCCCTGGCTGCCGCTGAGGAGGAGGCTGGCGGTTCGATTGCCGCCGCGAGCGTTGCTCCCGCGCAGGAGGAGGCCTCGTCGCCCTCCTCTGAGCCCAGCGTCGAGGATGTTGCCGCCGCCGAGTCTGCGGCCTCCGCGGCCGCGCGCGAGGCCGTTGCTCACGCCCGTTCGGTGATGGGCAACGTGGGCCGCGCGAAGGCGCCGAGCCGCGTGAGCTACAGCTCCGCTGAGGGCACAGAGTCGTCCGCGTCCTCGTCGGGCGGTAATCGCGCGGAGCGTCGCGCTGCCGCTAACAAGCGCCGCCGCCGCTGATTGGTACACGTCACGGGTGAGGGGGTTCCTGCGGGAGCCCCCTCACCCGTTTGTGTGTCCGTCGAGCCGCGCGGCTGGTCCGTCAGGCGAGTTCGAGGGCTGTCGTGATCCAGCGCCCGTGGTACTCCTCGAGGCGCAGTGCAAGCGCGTAGGTGCGCGACACGGTGGAGACGATGACGGCGGCCTCTGTCGTGCGCTCGTCGAGGGGGCATGTGCGCACGTGGACGGGCCTCGTTCCCCTGGCGCACGGGGACATGTGGACGCACACGAGGGCCCCGTAGAGGTCGGGCAGGAGCCAACGGCGGAGCTGGGGTGCCTGACGAACGCCCGTGACGACCTCGACAATGGCGCGTGCGAGGTTCGCCGCCCACGGTCCGGGATCCGGAAGATTGTCCTGCGGGAGAGTGACGAAGTGGGTCGGTGTCGGCGACGTGGCGACCCTGTCAACCAACTCGGGATCCTGGCTCCACCGGAATGGGGCGGGCTGGATTGGGCGGGTGGGGGTGGTCCTCGTACTGGTCCGTCGTTTGGGGGCCTCGGAGGCACGAGGCCGGGGCGCGATTTGGGTGCTCATGGCAGATCCTGGGGGATGGCGAGTGTCTGTCCTGGGTAGATGAGAGCCGGGTCGTGAACCGACTCGGAGTTGGCCGCGTGGATTGCTCGCCACGTGGCGTCGATGCGCGCATCGTCCATATCGGTGCGCAGGGAGGCGGCGATCGACCAGAGTGAATCGCCTGGCGCGACCGTGATTGAGGCGGGGTGAGCGGTCGCATCCGTGGCCGGCGCATCCTGCGCGGGCACGGGTAGCGCGGCAGGAGCCGTCGGTGTCGCCTCCTGGTCGGGGGAAGGGGATGTGGGAGTATCCGCCCATGTCAGTGAGACGGCGGGGGAGGTCTGTTCCTGCGGTGCCGCCAGGGAAGCAGCAGCGGGCGCTCCGGTGACGAGTGCCGAGCCAATCAATGCGCTGGCTCCCGCGCGTGCCAGAAGCGACCGCGAGAGACGGGTACCGCAACGGGAGACGAAGAAACGTGCGGCTGCGCGCGCCGCCGGGGGAGCGACGCGTAGAAGCGCGAGGTGCGCGCACGCTGAGCATAGGAGGCTCCACGCCAGGAGCGCGAGGGCAGCAATGCCGAGAACCCAGACGACGAGTGTCTCGGGACGGTCCGCGCTCAGTGGTGGCGCGAGGCGGGAGAGATAGAGTGCGTCGAGGAGGCAAAGCGGGGCGCCGACGAGCCAGAGGAACGCGTCGGTGAGGTGTGATTGGCCGGCGGCGGCCAGGGAATCATCAGTCATGGTGAACTCTTCGTTGAGCGGACGGATTCGATAACTTAACTATCCATTTCATTGCGTACGATGTCAATAGATATCAGTTTGCGTTATCTAAATGTGATGCGCGGCGCATAAGTGTGGCATCGTAGGGGGATGGATATGTCAGCGTTCATTACCGAGCTGGAAGCGCGCTTCGATGATGAGCGCGGTCGCGATCTCGATGCACTCATCGACGAGCTCACCGATGCTGAGCGCGCCTCGGTCACCCTGTCCGCCCGCTTGGCCGGCGCGGACGGCGACATTACGCTGGCGCTTCGAGGGGGGTCGATGATCACCGGCTCGGTGCTTGATTCGACCCGCTCGTGGGTGCTCCTGCGCGGAAGTCGCGATGATAGCCTGATTATGCTCTCTGCAATCGTCGCGGCCTGGCCCCTCGGGCGTAGCGCAGCGCGAGAGTCCTCCGTACGAGGAGGCGTCGGTGTTGGCCATGTCCTGCGCGAACTAGGTGTGAGAGGCGTCGGAGTCGTCATCGAATCCGACGGGGGTGACCACCGGGGGGTCATCGATGCGGTCTACGCGGACCACGTCGATGTCGCCCTGGATGGAGAGGCCTTCACCTATGACGGTCGAGATGAAATAGGTGGCATGACCGTGTCGCTGGCACTCGCGGGGCTTCGTCGACTCCGCGTGCTCGGCCAGCGATGGTCGGCCGACTACTGAGCGTTTTCCGCCTTCTGACGCTCGCGCGTCGCGGCGTATTGATCCTGGATGAACTGCTCCAGGACGGACTCTTCGATCCGCCAGACATGCTTGCCGCCCACCTGAATAGCAGGAAGCTCGCCGGAGGAAACGAGGGCGCGGGTGGCTGACATCGTGAGATTCAGAGTCTCGGCGACGTCAGCGAGAGTGAGGAATCGTGTTGCCATGGCAACATTCTATCAGTTGGAGTTGCTTCGTTTGATTCGTTTGAGTCGGCAATTTTTTACGCGTGATTTCGCCGATCAGATCGGTTGGTTCTAATGGATAGTCGGCAACCTACCGCTTTTTCGGTTGAACGTGCATCATAGAAGAGTGAAACGCGTCTTAGCTTCAGTGTCGATCCCGACGCGCGCCCCCGGCAAGATGGACCGTCGATTCATTATCGGCCTGGTCCTCATCATCGCGTCCGTGATCGCATTCAGTGCCCTCAGCGGCCTCCTGCGAGGAGGAAGCCGCGTCTACACCGCGACGACCACCATCGCCCCGGGTGACGCCCTCACCGCCGACAACGTCCGCGAGGTCATCCTGCACGTCGACACCGCCGTCTACGCGCCCACGTCCGAGGCCCCCATGGGCTCCGTCGCGACTCGCCAGATAACCCCGGGCCAGATCGTCATGCGCACGGACCTGTCGCAGGGGGACAGTGGAGCAACGCAGGGTGGTGACATGCTGCGTGTGGCCGTCACTGTCAGCGCGGGGCTGCCCGACGGAGTCGCTGATGGAACTCGGATCCGGCTGTGGACGATTCCCGCGCGGACGCAGGGACAGGCGGGTTCTCAGGCGCGCGAGATCGAGGGGACCTTCACCTTCGTACGCCGAATCGAGGCCTCGTCCCAGTCGCACCGTGGCCAGCGGATCGAGATCCTCGCGAACGCCCAGTCCATGCCGGTCCTCCTCGCCGCGCAGTCCTCGACCGACGAGCTAGCCGCCGTCCCCGTGGGGGCGCCGTGAGCTCCATTCACGGGGTCGTCATCCTGGCCGATCAGCGCTATGAGGCACCCCTCATCCAGGCGATTCAGGGCCGATCGGACGCCCTCGCCATCGTCCGGCGCTGCGCCGACCTGGCCGAGGTCGTCGCCGCAGCCCGAGCCGGCCTCGCCGACCTCGCAGTCATCGACGGATCCGACCCCGACCTGACGATCGAGACCGTCGACTCGCTGCGCGCTTGCGGCATGGTCGTGGTCGCCCTCGCGCCGCACCACGAGCGCTCCCGCCTCATCGCCCTGGGGGTCGCCTCGGTCGCCGCGCCTGGCAGTCCAGACCAGGTAGTCAACTCTCTCGTCGCGGCGACACGCACACGCCGCTCGACCCCGGCCACGGCCTCGTCCGCGCCCCCACCACCCCCGCCTCCCTCCGCTCCGGGCAGCGTTCTGGCGGTGTGGGGGACATCCGGCGCGCCCGGGCGCACGACCCTCGCCGTCGGCATCGCGACCGCGCTGTCCGCCCACGCTTCCACCTTCCTCGTCGATGCTGATACCGCCAACCCGACGATCGCGCACCTGCTCGGACTTCCCGTCCACGCCTCGGGTCTGTCCACCCTCGCACGGACGGCCTCGCGCGGCCCCATCACTCCCGCGGACACGCTCGGAGCATCGGTCATGCGCTCCGAGAACCTCCACGTCATCACGGGCCTCGTGACGCCCCACCGCTGGCGCGAAGTGAGCAAACCCGGCATCGAATCCATCGTCGGGGCCCTGCGCCTGAGCGCCCGATACTCGGTCGTCGATGTTGCGTCGACCTCGCTGGAAAAGGCCTCGCGCGGGGCCAGCCGTGACGATACTGCCCTCGGGGTGTTGGAACGTGCCGATCGGCTCGTCATCGTCGCACGCGGCGACATCGTCGGTATCAACCGGCTCTCCTTCCTGGCGCGATGGTGGCAGGAGCAAGAGCGGGACATCCCGGTCGAGGTGATCGTCAACCGCGTGAGCACCGCGGCGATCGGCCCGCATCCGGTGCCCTCCCTGCAGGCGGCGATCGGTGCCTTCATGCCCGAGCGCATCTTCCATGTCGTCCCCGAGGACGAGGGCGTTGGGCGGGCATCCCTGCGAGGCAAGGCTCTGGGAGAAAACGGTGCGCGTTGCGACGCCTCCGACGCGTTGCAGGCGATTGTCGAGCAGTGGGTGCCTACACTGTGACCATGCGCGTCTACGTTCCCGCCGTCCTGTCCGACCTGTCCGTCCCGCTGCCGCCCGTGCGCAGCGGCGTTCTGTGCGTGCCCGAGACCGGCATGAGCGGCGAGGATGTCGAGGTCCTCGAGGACGACGCCATCACCGAGGCGGCGCTGTCCTCACTCGATCTGGCACGCGAGACGGAGGGCGCGGGTACCGCTCGCGTCGTCCTGGCCGTCGACACTCCGACCTCGACGACGCTGACCCCCGGTGATCAGATTGAGCCCCACATCTTCGAGGCCGCAGCCTTCGAATACACCTGGTCGGACGTGGCCGCCATCCTCGCGGACCTGCCCGACGCGTCGCCCGCAGTGCAGGCTGTGCTGAGCGCCGACACGCAGGAGAGCGCCGACGAGGCCGTGGCCGCCCTGTGGGAGTCCTCCCTGGCCTGGTTCGACCGCTCCGAGCGCCCCGACGTCCTGGCCCTGCACAAGGGCTGACACCTACGCGCGCACGCTGAGGGTCGATCCGCCTTCCGGCAGTGGGCGCACCTGGATCTGATCCGCGATCTGGGTCGCCATCTCCTCCACATGCGAGATGACGCCGACCGTGCGTCCCGCGCAGCGCAGCGCCTGCAGCTGCGCCATCACGAGGCTCAGCGTGTGCGAATCCAGCGATCCGAAGCCCTCGTCGATGAACATCGTGCGCAGTTCGACGCCCCCGGCCTCGGCTGAGACGACGTCCGCGAGGCCGAGTGCCAGCGCGAGGGACGTGTAGAACGTTTCCCCACCCGACAGCGTGCGCGGGCTGCGCAGCGCGTCCGTGTCGTGATCGATGATCGCCAGACCCAGGCCGGACTTACGCGAGGCGGTGCCGTCGTCGGGGACGGACACGAGCTCGTAGCGTCCCGACGAGATTGCAGCCAGGCGCGGATTCGCGGCAGCCAGTACCTCCTCCAGGCGCGAGATGAGCACCCACGCCGACAGGGGAGTGGACGCTAGGTTCTCGGGGCCCGACGCAGCGGCGATGTCAGCCAGGCGGCGGATAGGGCCGGCCTGCTCCCGGGCGCGCGCGAGCGCCTCCAACGCCCGCTCGAGGGAGGCGCGGGCGGCGTCCAGCTGCGCGCAGTACTGCTCGAGGATGCCCGAGGCCCGGGTGGCCACAGTGGCGTCCTCCTCGGCTTTGCGGGCGGTCTCGGTGATGGACTCGAGATTCGGCGCGGGCACCGACGCCGCGCGGGTGAGGCGCTCCGAAGCAACGGCTTCGCGTGCCGCGAAGAGCGCCTTCTCGTGCGCGGCCACGCGCGTCTCAAGGGCCTCGACCTGGGGGACGGGAAGCAGGAGGGAACGCCAGGAGTCCGCCTGAAGACCCTGTTCTGTCAGCGCATCCGCGAGGGAGCGGCGCGCTTGCACGAGCGAGGCGCGGGCGTTGTCCCAATCGGCGCATGCCCCGGCCAGGGCCGCCGCCCGGTTCGCACGTTCATCCAGGTCCGCCGCGCGCTCATCGAGGGAGGCGAAGTCGGCGCGCTCGGTCTCCACGCGAGCCACAGCCGCAGCAAGAGCGGATTCGCGCTCCTTAAGGGTGGACGTGAGGGACGCGGCACTCTCGCGGGCGCTCGCAAGGGCATCCGTCAGTCCGTCGAGGCGGGTGCGCTCCTGCGCGAGGGCCGCCTCAATCTCTGTGATCTGGGGGCTGAGAGCCTCGAGCTTCGCGACGAGCTCGGCGGCCCGATCCCGCTCGGTCTCCAGAGTCGGAGTGGGGGCGCCGGCCACCTCGTTGAGCTGTGCGATACGGCGCACGAGGTCCTGGTGGCGCGCCCGCGCATCCCGCAGTGCGGCCTCCGCGCGGTCGCGCGCCTGGTCCAGCTCGGCGACCTGCTCGCGCGTGATCTCACCGTCCGCGGCAGGTGCCGGATTGGGGTGTTCGGTGGAGCCGCACACGGGGCAGGGCACGTCCTCCTCGAGTTCTCGTGCGAGGGCCGAGGCGCTCTGCGCGATCCACAGGTCGTGACCGTCTGCCGCCGCGGCGTTCGCGAGCTTCGCGGCGACCGTGGCCTCGCGCAGCTCGTCCGATGCTCCGAGGAGAGCCGAACGCAGCAGGTCCCCCTGTATGGAGGCATCCAGGCGCTCGTTGATGGCGCGCAACGCAGACGCGGCCTCGGGCAGGGTGTCGGCGTCCGCGCGCATGAGGCGCAGGGCCTCGGTGGCCTGCTCGATGCGCAGGGGCAACGCCTCGCGCTCGGCCTTGATCGACGCGATGCGCGCCGATGCCTGCTCGCGCTCGGAGCGCAGCGACTCGATCTGAGCGCGCACCTCGGGCAGCGAGCGCTCGACGGCCAGGGCCTCTTCGAGAGAGCCGCGCGTACGCGTCGCCTCGTCGCGCAGGTCCTGCGCCCGCTCGCGCAGAGCCGCCACGGCCTCGGGTGTCAAAGATGCAGGATCGACGGAATCTTCGTCTGAGAGGGCGGGGGACAGAGCCGCAACCTGGTCTCCTGCGGCCTCCAGACGAGCAAGTGCCGAGGCCTCGGCCGCGTCGAGGGGCGACACGGCGAGTGCCCGTCGGGCCTGGCGTGCTCGCTCACGGTCCGATGCAATCGAGACCTCCGATGCGGCAAGCTCGGTGAGCATCGCGCTCACACGCGCGTGCTCCGCCTGCGCCTCTGCTAGGGCACGTCCCTCGGCGAGGGCATGGGAGGCCGCGCGTGCTGCTGTCGTGGCCGCCTCGGCGACGCGAAGGGTTTGTGCGTGTACCTCCCGCGCGCGCTCGCATGCGTCGTCGGCCCATCGCATCACGGGGCTGGGGTCCTCCGAACCCGCGTCCAGCTGAGCGGCCTCTGCTGCGCGATTTTCCGCGCCGGGTGCATCCGTGTGCACGTCCTCGCTCAGGGCGTCATCGAGCGACCGCACGCGTTCGAAAGCACCGACCGCGGCGATGCGGCGCTCCTCAATACCGCGCTTCGACGAAGCGGCCGCATCGACGAGGGCCTTCGTGAAGTCCACGTAGATCTGCGTGTCGAAAATGTCGCGCAGGATCTGCTCGCGGGCATCCGACGTGGCGTTGAGGAACTGGGAGAACTTGCCCTGCGGGAGCACGATCGTCTGCAGGAACTGGTCCTTATCCAGTCCGACGATTGCCGGAATCTCGTAGCCCACGTCGCGCGGACCCGACGCGATCGGCTCGACCGTGCGCCACCCGTCCGGAGCGTCTGGATCCTCCACGACGCGAGTGAGCGTCGACTTCGAATTGCGCTGCGACTTCTTGCCCGCCGGCGTGTACGCGGGCGTACGCGTCACGCGGTAGATGCCCGTCGCCACCTCGAAGACCAGGTCCGCCTCCGACGGATCTGAATCCGTGATGTGGTTCGAACGCAGGCGGTCCTTCGACGCGTCCTTCGTGCGGGCCACGTCCCCGTATAGGGCAAAGGTAATCGCGTCGATGAGCGTGGACTTTCCCGCGCCCGTGGGGCCGTCCAGCAGGAACAGGCCCGAGTCCTCGAAGGCCGAAAAGTCAACCGTGTGCTCGCCCGCGAAGGGGCCGATGCCCACAATACGCAGCCACCGAATCTTCACTGCATGTCCTTTCCTCGAAGCTGCGCCCAAACGTCCAGGGCAAGCTCGCGCTCCTGATCGCTCAGCGACCGACCGCCCACCGCCTCGTAAAACTCCTCCGTGACCTCGCGCGGATCGCGGGAGGCGCGCACGGTCATCGCAGGAGCCAGCGAGGGGGACTGGGAGGGGCGGTGAACGACGACGAGGGCGTGCGGGTAGACCTCGCGGATACGCGGAACCATGCGCTCGGGGCGCGCATCGTCCGTGACCGTGATCGACACGTACGAGGCCGTGGCGGCCTCGTCGGGATCCGCGAGCAGCTCATCCATGGTTCCCTCGAGCACCGCGATGCCCCGCAGCGTCGGGATGGGCACCACTTCGATGTTGGTCACCGAGGTGGTGTCCGTGGTCACGAGGGTGATCGACTTGGTGGCCCCGGCCTCGGAGAAGGAATACGCGATGGGGGAGCCCGCGTAGCGGATCGGAACCGACGCCCCCGAGATGCCCTGCGGGCGGTGCAGGTGCCCGGCTGCCACGTAGTCGAGGCCGTGGGGCAGGGGATCTGCACCCCCGAGGGTGTCGAACAGGTCCGCCGACACGGAAGGCACGCCGCCCACCTGAATGTCGCGCTCCGAGTCCGAGGCCTGGGCGCCCGTCACGAAGGCGTGCGGCATCGCGATGGCCGGGCGTTCGTCGCCCGCCTCGCGCCGAACCGCCAGGTCTGCGCGCACCCGGCGCAGCGCGGCCGCCAGGACCGCCTGATGGGAGCGGGGCAGGGGAGCGGGCAGGTCGGCCTCGCCACTGGGCTCCAGGTCCGACAGGCTTTGGCGCACGAGGTCGGGCTCCAGGTAGGGCATCGGATACACGAGAGCGCCCCCGGCCTGGATGGGCGTGCCGATCGCCTCAGGGTCGGTCACCACGTGCAGCGAGGGGGTCAGTAAACCTGCGAAAAGCCCTAGGCGCGCGGCCCCGTCGTGGTTTCCCGACGTCAGGATGACCGTCGTGATCTCCGTCAGCTCACGCAGGGCGCGCCGCATCCGCGCGAGCGCGTCCACGGGGGGCACCGCGCGGTCGAACACGTCGCCCGAGATGAGCACGGCATCCACGCCGCGCGCACGCACCAGGGCGACCAGCCACTCGATGAACGCATCCGCGCTGTCGCCCAGCGACGCGCCGTGCAGCGTGCGCCCCAGGTGCCAGTCGGAGGTGTGCAGAATCAACATGATCCCAGTGTGACAGAGGGCGCCCACATCTGCGTCCGTCACACACGCTTGGAGAGCGGACACGAGCTGCACGCACGTGCCCAGCCGATAGCATGGTGGGCATGACCAAGCCCTTCCTCATGCTGACCTCGCGCGACGACGGCCCCGTTCTGGCCGCCGAGTGCGCCGACCTGCCTCGTTTCTCGGGACTGACCCCCGACCAGGTCCACCAGGTGCGCATGGAGAGGGAGCTGCCCGACCTCGACCTGTCCGAGTACTCGGGTGCCTTCGTGTGTGGATCCCCATGGGACGCGAATGCCGACGACCACCTGAAGGAAGAACGCCAGGTGCGCGCCGAAGCCTGGCTGCGCTCCTTCTACGACCGGGCGCTGGGTGAATCCTTCCCGATACTGGGCCTGTGCTACGGGCTGGGCACCCTCACCCTGCACCTGGGTGGCGTCGTCGACACCCACCACGGCGAGGAAATCAGCGGCATCGCTCTGACAAAGACCGACGCCGGCCGCGAAGACCCGCTCCTGGAGGGTACTCCCGACCGCTTCCACTCCTACGTCGGCCACCACGAGGCCGTGCGCGAGCTGGCCCCCGGCATGCAGGTCCTCCTGGCCGGGGACGACACCCCGATCCAGATGGTGCGTGTGGGTGAGGCCGCGTGGGCGACCCAGTTCCACCCCGAGATGGACCTAGGCGGCGTCAACGTGCGCATCGACCAGTACGCGGGCCGCTACTACCCGGTGGAGAAGGCCGAGGCGATCCGCGCCCAGGTCGCGACCGTGGACACGGATCCCTCGCGCGTCATCCTGCGCAATTTCGTGCGCCGCTTCCAGCGCTGAGTGCCGCCCGGCGACGGGGCTGTGTTCTGCGGTACGGTTAGCGAGCCTTGCGGCGCAGGTAGAAGAAGATCACCATGGTGACGACGGCTAGGACGCAGGTCGTCAGCATCGAGTGACGGTAGGCCGTCATCTCACCCGTGAGCGGCACGAACGCGCTCACCATCGCGGTGACGACGCACACGCCCGCACAGGCGAGGCCGATACGCTCGACGACGAAAAAGCCGGAGTTGTCGCAAAGATGCGGCGTGCTGCTCCCGGCAGCTGCATGCCAAAGGTGGTTGCGCAGACGCCCAAGGTGAACGAAGAGGTCCTCAAACGGCCAAGTTCGGTCAATGAGTACACCATGAGAAACACGATGGTGATGAGAACAACAATGAAGATAGCGCGGTTCATTCGCTCGCCGTCGGGGCGATCCGTGGAGGAGTTTTCGGGATTCGACATTCCCATCACTCTAGCGGGAGGCGGCGCGACGTGACCACGTCTCAAACAGGGGTGAGACGTGGCCGCTGTCGGCGACGATGTGAGGGGACGAGGCTATCAGGCTGGGTGGATCGGTCCTCGCCTGCGGGCGCGGTCCTTTGTGATGAAGAGCACCACGAAGAGACAGAGGGCAACGAACACCGCAGCCATCGCGACGTTCGAAGGCATGTTGTAGGGTTCGGGATCGACGCCTCCGTCCGTGACATCACCGACGATGACAGCGGCGGTGCATACGAGGGAGCAACCCATTACCGCCCACTCGCAGGCTCGAAGGACAGGATGAACGCCGGGAATCGTGCGCGAATATCCCGGCATCTGAGAAGCGAGGCACGCCAAGGCAATGACGAGCCCGTAGTCATTCAGGCGGTTGTCTATCCCGAAGAAGGTGCCGCCAATCGAATAGACGACCGCGCCGATCAATAGTGCGAAGAAGAAGTAGCGGAGGACCCTGTCGACCCGCGAGAGTCCTACAGTGTTGCCGATAAGGTTCTGCTCGATGGTGGACATAGCGATCACGACCTTGTGAACCAGAGATAGCGACCATCACTATACCCTCATTGTCCACGCAGTGGGAGCGTTGTCAAAGACTTTCGGCGCGCACTTTTCTTTACCGGGCGGCCTTGCTGGCCGCCTCCGCCGTCGCCACGGCCTCCAGGAGCCTGCGCACCGACGCCACGCGGGAAGCGCGCTCAGGCCGCGCCTGATCCGCGTCCTCGGCCTCGTCGATGCTGAAGGGGCCGGTGGCGCGCGCGTAACTGTCAAGCGCGCAGGAGGGCTCATCCTCCCCGTGCGAGCACAGCGGCAGGCACCAGGCGGCCGCCTCCGCGACGTCCGGGAAGACCCCTAGCACGTCGGCGACGCTCACGTGCCCCAGTCCGAAGGAACGCACGCCGGGCGTATCCACGATCCAGCCGCCCTCGTCCAGCTCGAAGGCCTCCGAGGACGTGGACGTGTGGCGTCCGCGCCCCGTCACCTCGTTCACGTGGCCCGTCGCGCGGCCCGCGCCCGGCACCAACAGGTTGATGAGCGTGGACTTTCCGACCCCCGAATGCCCGACCAGCACCGACCAATGGCCGGCCAGGAGGTCCCGCAGCTCGGCGACACCCGGGTCGGCCTCCCCGGCCTCGGCGCTCGTGAGCACGACGCGCACGTCGAAGTCCTCGTAGGCGGCGATCAGCTCGTCCGGGCTGGCCAGGTCCGCCTTGGTCAGAACCAGGACAGGATCGAGGCCCGCCTCGTAGGCGGCGACCAGACAGCGGTCGATCATGCCGGTGCGCGGGGGCGGATCCGCCAGCGCCACGACGATGCACATCGTGTCCGCGTTCGCGACGATCGCCTTCTCGCCGCGCTGATCCGGCGCGTCCTCAAGGGAGCGGCGCAGCACGGAGGAACGTTCCTCGACGGCGACGATGCGCGCGAGCGTGTCGGGGCGCCCGGACAGGTCGCCGGTCAGGCGCACGTGGTCGCCCATGATGACGGAGCCGCGGCCCAGCTCGCGCGCACGGACGGCCACGACGCGGGTGCCGTTCTCCTCCGGGCTCACCTGGTAGCGGCCACGGTCGATACCGATGACACGACCCAGCGGCTTCGAGGACCAGTCCGGCCGGTCCTTCGTGCGCGGGCGCGAGCCCTTGCCGGCGCGCACGCGCACGCGCG
>ERZ772917.295-NODE-295-length-35919-cov-24.499554_pt1 | contig 35919 bp, 32 predicted proteins | sample MGYA00511187_ERZ772917 | MGnify/ENA primary metagenome ERZ772917 (study PRJEB29015, sample SAMEA2737925) | human oral metagenome | biome: human oral; feature: human-associated habitat; material: dental | place: China | collected 2012 ...
CCGCTCGGTCAAGAACCAGACGACCTACTCCAACGACCCCGACATCCGCTGGCGCGTCGCGGAGGCCGCGCTCATCATGAACGCCGTCGGCCCTCAGGTCCGCGAGCTAGCGCGCGACATCGACGCGGGCGTGGACCGCGGACGCTCGTGGATGCCGCAGCTGTCCGCCGCAAAGAACGCGGCCGCCGAGGCCACCCTGCGGGCCGTGGAGCAGGCGATGCGCGCGTGCGGGGGCGCCGCCTACTACAACGCGCACGAGCTCTCGCGCCTGTACCGCGACGCGCTCGCCGGCCTCTTCCAGCCCTCCGATCAGGAGTCCCTGCACGCCGCGTGGGCGAACCTCATCCTGGGGCCCATCGAGCAGGCGAAGTAGGCTCGCGCCCATCGACGAGGCCTGGGCCGGGCAGGCGCCAACGGCACAGCCGGGCAGGCGCGAACGGCACCCGGGCCACTCCTGGCGTCACAGCGGAAGCGGGCCCCGAGGACGTCCTCGGGGCCCGCTTCCGCTGTCGCATCGCCCTACTGATTCCAGGCGAAACGGGTGGGGGTGATCTCGCCGGTTGTCCCAGTCATCCAGCCGCCGCGCGCCAGCGCGAAGGAGTCGCCCGACTTCGTGTTCCAGCAAGTCACGCCGTCTTGCGTGGAACGGCACGCGTAGTCGCCATTCGTGGCCGCTGCTTCGTACTCCAGCTTCGGTCCGCCCTTGGGTAGGCTGTCCGCGCACGACTGGGACGCACTCGTCGCCGTGGCCGTCAGGACGCCGACCTTGCTGCCGGAGCAGGAGGCGTAGCCCTCCTCCGCCCAGTCGGAGTCGGCGATGCCGCAGCTGACGCCGTCAGCCGAGAAGGAGCACCTGATGTTGCCCGACGGGGCCGTGAAGCTGTCCATCTTGGCCGCCCCGGCGGGAGCCGGATACTTCGCCGGCTCGTCCGTCGTCGCGCTCGCGGAAGGCGTCGGTGCCGCGGAAGAGGAGGACGAGGACGTCGGGTTCGACCCACCCGAGGGGCCCTCGTACCCTCGCGTGAACACGAAGATCACGAATCCGAGGAGAACGGCGGCGACGAGCGCCAGAACCGCGAGCACGATGCCCATGACGGGGATGGGTCGACGCTCGCGCGTGACAGGCGCGGCGGCCGCTGGCTGCGCCGTGGGCTGGACCTGGTAGGAGGCGCCCGCGCCCGGGTACGCCTGCGGCATCGACGCGGTGCGCTCGGGGTTGGACGACGCGCTCGGATAGGAGGCTCCCGGGTAGGAGGCTCCCGGGGTCGCGGCGGGATAGGTTGCGGTAGCCTCGGGGTCCCGCGCGGTCTTGCCGCCCATGATCGACTGACGCTGAACCTGGGCAACGACCTGCTCGCGCGCCCCCACCTTCGGGACCGGCGCGTTCGAGCCGACGACGGCCGAATAGGGGGTCGTCCGCTCTACCTGCGAGTAGGAGTTCACGCCCCCCTGCCCCAGGATGTACATGCCCGACTCCGAGGTGCGGATCGAGGAACCGGCCACGGCACCGGACACGTCCCCGTGCATGACGAGGTAGCCGTCTGAGTCGATGTAACCGTCGTAGTCCTCGCGCGCCTCAAGGGCGGCGTTGACGGCGGGGTCGTTGAACTGGTGCAGCCAGTCAAGCAACCCGCGATAGGCGTGGGGGTGCGCGGCGACGGCCGGGCGTAGCTCGGGGTAACGGTACGCCAGTTGGCGCAGCGCTTCGGCGTCGGTCGACGGGTCCTGGGCTGCCGCCGCAGGGTTGTCGAAATGCAGCTCTTGTGCCATCGATGCTCCAGATTTCACGGTCAAGCGGTTGATACACAATACCGCGCCGACGCGCCGCAAGTGCAACCTTGCACCGCTCTTTTCCCAACATTCGGCGCTGTCACTTGACAAACGCCCTAAGAAACACCACGGAAGACGAATCTGTCAAAATCGAGGGCTTCGATATCCGCCGCGAGAGAGCGCACCTGGTCGTCCCACCCGGCGCGCGTGGCCTGAAAACCGTCGGGTGCTCCCTCTCCCCTCGCCTGCTGGAGGGCGAAGGAACGCACGCCCATGTCACGGGCGGCGCGCGCCACCTCGAGCCCGTCGCCCGGGCCGCCCGGGTACACGGTCAGGCGCACCTCGTGCTCGACCTCGGGGTGGGACACGACGATCGCCAGGGACTCCCACGCGCGTTCCCCGGCGCCCTGTCGCCCGGCCACGGCCTCGTAGTGGGAGGGCGTGGCCTTGACGTCGATGCCCACCCAGTCGACGAGGCCGGCACCGAACAGGTCCTCCAGGCGGCCCGGGTAGGGGCCGGCGGTGTGCAGGCCGACGCCGAATCCGAGCTCGCGAACGCGCTCCATGCCCGCGCCGAGCGCGATCTGGCGGGTCGCCTCGCCGCCGGAGAACACGACTCCGTCGAGGAGTCCTCGCCTGCGCGAGAGCAGGTCCTCCAGCACGCCCCACGCGACCACGCCCGGGATGCGCGGGTCAATGATCGCGCTGTTGTGACAGTAGGGACACGCCCACGGGCAGCCCTGCAGAAACAGGGACGCCGCTAGCTTTCCGGGCCAGTCCACGCTTGACATGGGCACGAGGCCGGCGATCTGCAGGTCGTCCGGCGTCCAGGTGTGCACGGCCCGCCCGCCGACGAGACCGGTAGCACGACTCCGGCTCGGCGTGCCCTCCGGGCTCGCCCCGGCCTCGTCGAGCGGCGGGCGGACACTCACACCAGGCTCCCCGCGGGAGGGAAGGCGCTGACGAGCTCGCCGTGCGCGTCGGCGGCGTTCTCGGAGAACATCTGACGCTCGTTGTACTCGCCCTTCTTGCCGATGTTGAAGGACTGGACGGGACGGAAGTAGCCCATGACGCGCGTCCACACCTCGCAGGCCTGCGGCTCGGCGTCCGGCCGGGCGACGGCGCACTTCTCGCAGGTGAAGTGCTCGCCGACCAGGTAGCCGTGGACCGGGCAGATCGAGAAGGTCGGCGTGATCGTGATGTAGGGGACCTTGAACGCGGTGAGGGAGCGGCGCACCATCTCCTTGCAGGCTTGCCCCGACGAGAGGCGCTCGCCCATGTACAGGTGCAGGACCGTCCCTCCCGTGTACTTGCCCTGGAGGACCTCTTGCTCCTCGAGGGCCTGGAACGGGTCGTCCGTGTAACCCACCGGAAGCTGGGAGGAGTTCGTGTAGTAGGGCTGGTCGGGCGTGCCCGCCTGGATGATGTCGGCGAAGCGCTTGCGGTCCTCCTTCGCGAAGCGGTAGGTCGTTCCCTCCGCGGGCGTGGCCTCAAGGTTGTACATGTGGCCGGTGGCCTCCTGGAGCTGGACCATGCGCTCGCGCACGCGGTCCAGGATTCGCACGCACATGTCGAAACCGCGCGGGTCCGTCAGGTCGTAGGCGTCGCCGCTGAAGTTACGCACCATCTCGTTCATGCCGTTGACGCCGATCGTCGAGAAGTGGTTATCGAGCGTGCCCAGGTAGCGCTGCGAGTAGGGGAAGAGGCCGTGGTCCATGTGGTATTGGATGGTCTCGCGCTTGATCTCGAGGGATTGCGAGGCCAGGTCGATCAGCTCGTCCATGCGCGCGACGAGGCCGGCCTCGTCCCCCTTGTAGAGGTAGCCGAGGCGCGCCATATTGAGCGTGACCACGCCGATCGAGCCTGTCAGCTCGGCGGATCCGAAGAGGCCGTTGCCGCGCTTGAGGAGTTCGCGCAGGTCCAGCTGGAGTCGGCAGCACATGGAGCGGATCATGTGCGGGTCCAGGTCGGAGTTGATGAAGTTCTGGAAGTAGGGCAGGCCGTACTTCGCGGTCATCTCGAAGAGCGCGTCGACGTTCTCGCCCTCCCAGTCGAAGTCGGGCGTGATGTTGTAGGTGGGAATCGGGAAGGTGAAGACGCGCCCGTCCGCGTCGCCGCCCGTCATGACCTCGATGAACGCTCGGTTGATCAGGTCCATCTCACGCTGCAGCTCGCCGTAGGTGAAGTCGACGATCTCCTCGCCGATCATGGGGTGCTCGTCGGCCAGGTCATCCGGGCAAGTCCAGTCGAAGGTGAGGTTCGTGAAGGGGCACTGGCTCCCCCACCGCGAGGGCACGTTCAGGTTATAGATGAGCTCCTGCATGCACTGAACGACCTCCTCGTACTCCATGTTGTCGAGGCGCACGAAGGGGGCCATGTACGTGTCGAAGGAGGAGAAGGCCTGCGCGCCCGCCCACTCGTTCTGGAGGGTGCCGAGGAAGTTGACGATCTGGCCGCACGCCGAGGAGAAGTGCTTAGGCGGGGCCGAGGCGATCGCACCGCCCACGCCATTAAATCCCTCCTGGATGAGGCGCTTGAGCGACCAGCCCGCGCAGTATCCGGCGAACATGTCGAGGTCGTGGATGTGGTAGTCGCCCTCGCGGTGCGGCGCGCCGATCTCGGGGGTGTAGACGTGTTCGAGCCAGTAGTTGGCGACGATCTTGCCCGCCGAGTTCAGGATGAGGCCGCCGAGCGAATACCCCTGGTTCGCGTTGGCGTTCACCCGCCAATCGGAGCGGTCGAGGTACTCCTGCACGGTTGCGATGGCGTCTACGTCGTAGCGCGGTGAGCTAGTCATGTTCCTTGTCCTGTCTCGGTTTCTTTTCGGTGCGGGGCGGGTGCTGGGAGCGCCACTCGAAGCACTGAGCGCTCACTGGATGGTGTGCGTGTGTCGTTGTTCTGCATGCGCCCGACCGTCACGCCTGTGGGCAGTGGGCGCGGGGATACCGCTCTCGCGATGGGCGTGTCCGACACGACGTGGACGCCGCACCCCCATGGGGCCGGGCCGTGGCACCGTGGGAAGAGGCGGTTGCCTCCGCACAGCGCGACCCACCCCTAGATGTAGGGGCGCGCGAGCACGCAACACTAGATGCAGTGTTCGAGCCGAACAAGCACCACAATATCTAGTGTCAATCGAGCGTCAGAAACGCGGCGCGCGTGGCGCACAGTCCCTTTCATCACGTGCGCCCTTTTTCAGCATCCATCGGGGACCAACGTCCCATTGCGAGCCGAGCGCGACTACCCGCTACAACGACGTGCGACAGCCCGACCCCAGTCCCGGCGGTCATCCCCGCAGCTGGCACGATTAACCCTTCAATGCGCAGCTAAACCCTAGAGGTGGCAGCATGGGCAGCCCGCCCACACTGCCACTCATCGGGTTAACGTGCGCCTCAAAGGGCCAAGACAGCCACCCGTCGACTTACGACTCCATGTCTCGCGGCACAGCCACACACCGCCGACGACACAACGAGGCCACGACCGGAGAACCCAGCCACGGCCTCGTCGAGATAGTCGGACGAATCAGATGAGGAAGGGAAGCTTCTTGACCAGCCCCAGGCCCTTCCACCACGCGCCCAGGCCGAGCGTGTCGCCCGCGCTAGTCAGCGGAATCAGGATGAGAACGAGCGCGTAGACCAGGTGCTCGTTGACGACTGGATTGAGGGAGCCCCACACCCACGGGGCGACCGCCGCGTACATGAAGCCCAGCATGACGACGCCCGCGAGCGCCGCGAGGCGCGTGCCAATACCCAGCAGGAGCGCCAGGCCGATACCCAGAAGGCCCAGCATGAACAGCCAATCCATGGCGGGCACGGCCAGCGACTCGAAGAAAGAAGCCAGGGGCTTGCCGGTCGTCGCGCCCGTCAGGTAGCTCTGCGCGGGCGTGCCGCCGTTAATCCACGCGCGCGACGGGCCCGTCGAATAGTGCAGGCCGAAGGTCTTGTCCAGGAACGACCACAGGAAGATGAAGCCGACCGCGATGCGCAGCAGGGCCAGGACGAAACGCGCGGGCTTGGAGGTGACGACGGCTGACGCGGGACGAGGCATGTCGGTCCTTTCGGGACGGATCTGCGGTTGGGGTGGGCGGCGGCTGGCTGCGGGACACTGCCCCGCAGGTGAATGCCCGCCGAGTCAACGGCATGACGCCCGTGGTTCATTATCCACTGCTCGCACCCCACAATGCCAGGGGCATGTCACCGAGTGAGGCAGCCTGGAGGTCGCGAGGCCGACGGTCCGCGACAAAACTCGCCCAGTAAGCCCAAAAACGCCAAAGTTGGGGTGTTGTCAGCGTGCTGGGCGAACTTTTTTGAGCCGGCACGATGACGACAGCGCTGCGGGGCAAACTAGTTCGCGCACAGGGCGCATCGACATGGCGGCTTTGAAACCAATGACACCTCTGCAGCCACTGACGCGGGCCAGCATGAAACCACCATCACCACTGCTCACCCCTAAACAGCGACCGTTGAAACCCACAACACCTCTGCAACCGAAAAACAGAGGAAAAACACCCATTTCGCACCCGCAAAGGTGCCGCCGGTTTCAACTAGCGCACCTCACCGGCCCGCAAAGGCGATGCCGGTTTCAGTTGAGGCTTGGCATGCGCGAGCAAAGGTGCCAGCGATTTCACCCCACAAGGAAAACCGGGCCGCAAAGGTGCCGCCGGTTTCAGCCCGGTAACGCGTTGCACCGAATAGGCAAGCAATGCACCCGTCAGTAGTGCAATACCCCTGAACAAGCACGATCAGGGAGATACGCCCCCATCATTCCGCATGCAATTCGATTGGGTGAAGTTTCAATAAAGTCTAAAAACGTTGCAATTCCAACGATCTAACTTCAGGATTTGAAACAGCCGCGGGGGAATTGCATGCGAAATTGAGGGCGGGCTCAGCAATGCGGCAAGCGACGGCGGGACGCGCGTGCAGCAGGAATTACTCGCTCGCGAGGCGGTCGACCTCATACATGATGAGGCCGCACACGGCGCTCACCCAGGCGACGGCTGCGACGCCGAGGACGCGCGAGCGCCAGGGCCGGATCTGCAGGAAGTCTTCGAAACCGTATCCGGATCCGGGGGACGCGGCCGACATGCTGAAGCCCCACATGGCGGCGCCGGTGCCCAGCAGCGCGATGACGATGAGTGCGAGGCTTACCCACACCATGACGCGTTGGACTTGCGCGCCGTGCCGTGGGCGCCGCTCGATGGGCGACAGGGCGAGCGCCCACGCGCCAGCGATCAGGGCGGCGGTGATGACGTCGGAGGGGCGGTGCCAGCCTTCCATCATGACGGACACGCCCATGAGGGATGTCCACGCCCACCCGATCCACGCGGACGGGCTGCGGAACCACTGCGGGGCGACGACGATGAGGGCCAGTGACAGGGTGACGGCGACGGTCGTGTGCCCGGAGGGAAGGGAGTTGCCGGCACCGGTCGTGACGCCCAGGTTGGGGCGGGTGAGGATGTAGTCCTTGAGGATTTGCGTCGTGATGTTGGCGCCGATGACTGCGCCGAGGGCGCGCCCGGCGAGCGTGGGCCGCCGTCGCGCGGCGGCGACGAGGGCGACGACAATGCCGGCTGCGACCATGACGGGCACGGAGACGATACCGGTGATGAGCGTGGAGAAGGCCTCGTAGCGGCCCGCCGAGCGCATGGTGCCCTCCATGAGGATCGTGTCGAGGACCTGCCCGGGTGCGGTCGAGAGCGCCACGTGGCTGATGAGCATCGTGAGCGCGATGCAGGTGGCGACACCGCCGAGGCGTCGGGCGAGCTTGCGCCGGTACCAAGAGTCGGAGGTCAGGCGACGAGGCTGGGGCCCGCCCGCCGGTGCCTCGCCGTTAGCCTGGGGCCCGGGGGTGCGCCCTCGGGTGGGCCGCTGGGGAACGGGGGCGCTGTCCGCTCGGGAGGAGCGGCCGGCTGCGTCGGTGGATGCCGACGAACGGTTGCGAGGGCGCACGGGGCGCGAGCCTTTGGTGTAGGACTCGTCGACGGTGGGGTCGGAGGGCAGGGCCGCGTTGGGGTCGTCCATGGTCTCCTCCGTTCATGTCGATGCGGTATGTCGTATCCACTGTAGTGGAGCGGGGCGCGGGCGCGTGTATTGGTCCCGCTTTCTCGCAAATCGAAGGCAAGCACACAGCGGGTGGGTGTCCCACGCACCTGCCCTGACCTCGTCCGAGAGAGACTGGAGGCCCCGTGTCAAGACTTGTCGGACAAGGTGGGCGCGCGCGGGACAGAGGCCTCGGTTACAGTGGGGGTGTCCGATTCTGTACGTCTCACGCGGGAGTTGTCAGTGGCTGCATCTTCACCTGTCAGCACCGATCGTATTCGGGATTTATTGCGTTCCCGGGACGTGCGTTTCGGTGACTACAACGAGGGCGAGCTGGCGTATTTGACGCCGAACGCCGCTTTTTTCTGGAATGCGACGAACCCTCAGATCCTACAGTTGCGTGCTCAGTGGCGCGGGATTGCGCGCACGCCCGAGCAGTTCGGTGAGCTCGCTCGTGAGGTCGCGGCTTGCAATTCGACGCGCACGGGCCCGAAGGCGTACCTGGCTCCCCTCGAGGATGGCACGCAGTACGGCCTGATCGCGGAGTGCAACGTCGTGGTCATGTCGGGGCTCACGCAGGCTCAGTTGGATAATTTCTTTGAGACGTCCATGTCGATGATCATGGGTTTCTTCGCGGATCTTGAGGTGACGTTGCCCGGGTTCGTGGATTGGGATTCCCAGGGTCGGGAGGTGTCGCTGTGAACGTTCTGTACGTGGTGCCCGAGGATGAGGTGACCCCCTACCCCGCCGATTTTGAGCGGGTCGTGGACGCCGTGCGCGAGATGGGCTACGCGCTGGACGTGATCGAGAAGGGTCGCGCGGCGGGCGCTATTTTTGACGAGATTCCGTTCCTGGTGTCTTTCGATACAGCGGGGCGTTTCCTGTCGATCCGCGCGCTGTGGGAGTCTGATCTGCCGGCGGAGAGCGCGGAACCCGCGCTGTTTGCGACCGCCGACAATTGGAACCGCGAGAAGTATTTCCCGACGGTGTACACGGCGACCTCGCCGCAGGGAACGCTGGGCGTGTACGCGGATTTCGTGGTGGACACGGAGGCCGGCCTGTCGGACCTGCAGCTGCGTGACGCTATTTCGTCGGGCATTTCGACGGGTATCGCGGCGATTCAGTACGTGAAGGAGTCCGCCTCCGAGGCGCTTGGGCTCGGTGAATCCGGGCGCCGATGAGCGCTGACCTGCCATCTTCTTCGCAGGCGTCTTCGTCGCACGAGGCCGGGGCCTCCTTGCCCGATCAGGCACAGCAGGGCACATCCTCTCCTTCTCCCGCGCACCTGCTCAATGTGTTGGAGTGCCTGGGCGCCGGGGATGATCGGATGCTCGGCCACGTCACGCTGCCGGGACGATCGGGGCGGATCGCAGACTGGCCGCAGTGGGTGTCGCCGGCGGTCGTGGGCGCGTGGGCGCGTCGGGGCGTGGAGCGCCCGTGGATTCATCAGCGCGAGGCCTTGGATGCGATCCGTCAGGGCCGCGACGTTGTGCTCGCGACGGGCACGGGGTCGGGTAAGTCGCTGGCCGCGTGGACGCCGATCCTCTCCGATCTGGTGGAGGCCGAGGATTCGTCGCGTATTTCCGCGATTCACCGCCGCCCGACGGCCCTGTACGTGGCTCCGACGAAGGCTCTGGCGGCGGACCAGCTGGCCTCGCTCATGTCGCTGCTCGGCCAGGACAGCAAACCGGACGCCGCGCAGGGGAGCGCGGACCCGGAGGGGAGCCCCGGCCTCGTCGATGAGCGTCTGCGCCGCGTGCGCGCGACGACCGTGGACGGGGACACACCGCGCGAGGCGAAGGAGTGGGCGCGAGCGGGGGCTGACCTGATCCTGTCGAACCCCGATTTCCTGCACTACGTGATGCTGCCGTCGCACCAGCGATGGTCGCGTTTCCTGGCGTCGCTGCGCCTCATCGTCATCGACGAGGCCCACCACTGGCGCGGCGTGACCGGCTCGCACATCGCGCTGGTCGTGCGCCGCCTGCTGCGCGTCGCCCACCACCTGGGGGCGGATCCGCGGGTTGTCATGCTGAGCGCGACCGTGCGCGACGCGGGCGCGGTGGGCCGCGCACTCACGGGGCGCGACGCGGTCGCCATCACCGAGGACGGTTCGCCGGCGGGCCCCCACGAGCTGGTCCTGTGGCAGGGCGCGATCATGGCCGACGAGTCCGAGGTCGACATCTCTTCCTTCCTGGAGGCCCTCGACGCGCCGCCCGGTACGGCCACTCTCAAGGTCCCGATCGTGCGGCGCAGCGCCGGGGTCGAGGCCGCCAACCTGGCCGCCGCTTTCGTCGAGAAGGGGGCGCGCCTCCTCGCCTTCGTGCGCTCGCGCGCGGGGGCCGAGGCCGTGGCCGCTCAGGTGCGCGACCGCCTCTCGGCGCGCGGTTCCGCGAACGCGGGGCGGGTCGGCGCGTATCGCGGCGGCTACCTGCCCGAGGAGCGCCGGGCGCTCGAGGAGGCGATCCGCACGGGAGGAGTGCGGGCGCTCGCCACGACGTCGGCGCTGGAGATGGGACTGGACATCTCGGGCCTGGACGCGACGATCACGGTCGGCTGGCCAGGCACGCGCGCCTCCCTGCGCCAGCAGATCGGCCGCGCGGGGCGTGCGGGCGCGCCGGGCACGTCCGTGCTCATCGCCTCCGACAACCCGCTGGACGCGTACCTGGTGCGCCACCCGGAGCACATTCTCGGCGAGGTCGAGGCCTCCGTCATCGACCCCTCCAACCCGTGGGTGCTGGCCCCGCACGTCGCCACCGCGGCCGCCGAAATACCGATCACGCCGTCCGATATCGCCTACTTTGGACCGGAACTGCAAGGCGTGACCGAGCGCCTCGTCGCCGACGGGTACCTCAAGCGCAGGCCCGCCGGATACTTCTGGGACGCCACCCGCCCCGAGCGCCCCAGCGACCTCACCGACCTGCGCGGCGCCGCCGGCGATGTCCAGATCGTCGACGCGGCCACCGGCACCGTCGTCGGCACCATCGACCAGGCCTCCGCAGACGCCCACGTCTTCCCCGGCGCCATCTACATCCACCAGGGGCGCACCTTCCACGTCCTGAGCCTCAGCTCCCTCACCACGCCCACCGCCCCCGCTGCGCAGGGGTGGCCGCGCGCTCTCCTGCCCGAGGCGCCGGGCGGCACCCGGGGAAGCGAGCACCTCGGGGGCGGGGAGCGCGAGGGGGCCCAGGCCTCGTCGATCATCATCCAGCCGGCCCGGGTCGACGACGCGCGCGTCGCCCTGGTCGAGGAGGTGCGTACACCCCTACGCACGCGCTCGGCGACCCACACGAGCGTCGAGGTGTGTGCCGTCGAGGAGACGTACGTGTGCGGGGACGGCACGGTCACGTGGCACCACGGGCCGACGAACGTGTCGACGCGGGTCACCGACTACGACCTGCTGCGCCTGCCCGGGCTCGAGTTCATCCGCAATATCGAGCTGTTCCTGCCCACCCACACGCTGCCCACGAAGTCCACGTGGTTCACCCTCACGCCGGCGGCGCTGGCCGCCATGGGGATCGAGGCCACCGACCTGGCGGGGACGCTGCACGCGACCGAACACGCGATGATCGGGATCCTGCCCATCGTCGCGACCTGCGACCGCTGGGACCTGGGTGGCCTGTCCACCGAGCTGCACGACGACACGGGCGCGCCCACCGTCTTTATCCACGACGCGTTCCGGGGCGGCGCAGGGCACGTACTCGCCGGCTTTCACAGCGCGCGGTCGTGGGTGACCGCCACGCTCGAGGCTGTCTCCTCCTGCGACTGCGAGTCCGGGTGCCCGCGCTGCGTCCAATCCCCCAAGTGCGGCAACGGGAACGAGCCCCTGTCTAAGCAGGGAGCCATCACGCTGCTCACCTACCTCCAGGAGCGCGCGCCGAGGGCGTGATGAGCCCTCTGTTAACTTGTATCTAGCGGTTAACCAACATATCCTGAACAAGATCCCATCTTTGTTTCGTCGGACACAAGTTCGACGGTTTCTTCACACCGGAGGTGAGCCGTGGCTGACGTCTCTTTCAACTCCTCAGATCACAAGCTCACGGAGTCCGACGCTCCTCAGAGTGAGGAAGGCCTGCAGAAGAGCTCTCAAGCGGTCGGGGGGCTAGCCGAAGCACAGGCCGAGCGAGACTGGACACCCGAACCTGCGGCGCAGTTTCTTCGCACAGCCATCGTCAACTTCTTCTCTGCCTGCGACGAAGCCTTCCGTCAGGAGAAAGCCACTCTGCGCGAGTTCGGCACGAACGTCGACCTCGCCATCGCAGAATTCGCTCGCGTCAACCAATCCACAGGCGATGAACTGAAACGTATCCAGGACAGCATTACCAACCAGGAGGTCAGAGACCAGCTCGGAAGGGGACTGCTGCAGGCGGGTGCCCCCGCCCAGACTGACGGGTCCGACACGTCGGCAACCGAGGCAACCGAAGCACCCACTGGCGTGGATGCCGCGTATTCGGGTCCGTCCCACTTCGGCCAATCCGCGTCCGGCGGCCCCACCATCACCGGCCAGTAATATTCCCCTGCGGTTCCAGGCACAAGGAGAAGTTTCATGGTTAGCAGCCCTAAATACGAGCAGCTGATGCGGTTCGCCACAGCGGCCGAAGATGGCTTGATCAAGCTCGAAACGTACGACCACCTTCATACACAGGCCATTGAAGGGCTCGAGAACACGATCGAGCGACTCGAGAACACGATCGAGCGAATGGAGCATTTTCGCGAGCATCAGGGGTTTGAAGGCCTAACCGGCGACGCTATCAAGAAGTGGATTGAGGCCTCACTATCCCGTTATGACACTGAATTCACGGGGTACGTCAGCGGCTTTTCGCACTACCTGGAAGCGCGCCGCATACTGAAGCACGCCGCCGAGGACGCGCGGCTCCTCCCAACCGCCCTCCTCGACTCAAACACCGCGGCAATGCGCGACCTCGCGCAGGTCGTCATCCCGGTCACAAAGAACATGGGACTTTTTGGTTTTCCGTTCAATTCCCTTGCGACAACGGGCGAGGCCTACGTTAACGCCGTCGAAGCGCAGGCGAATGCGGCACGCGAGGAACAACCTGAAAAGATTCTCGCCCGAATAACAAAGGCCTCGTCCTCGCTTACTTCTTCCCTGCATGAATGCACAGAAGCGATGAGGAAGATCCCCGATCTCTAAGAGCGGCACGCAGTTTCCCGTTCCTCCCCCGTCACCCACCCCCGTCGTTAAAGAAATCAAGCGGGGCAACGTGCCGGTGTCTCACCATGATCCAAGCGTCTACGGTGGGGACCGTGACACTGATTTTGGCCGCTCCGGCCAACGCGACCCGAACTCTGGCGTGTATCCGGATGGCTACGACGAAGGCGGCCGAATCAGCGATCGCATCATGTCATCGAAGCGCATCCCGAACACGTTTGTGCCCGAAGGCGAACTCGGCTCTCGTCTCAACCCCGTGACGGACCCCAACGATCTTATGAACATCGATCTGCTGCATTCCCGAGTGAACGGAGACCGGCACGCGAACGGCGGGATCGGCGGGCACACCCCCGCCTCACCCATCGACCGCAATCATCCGCTGTGGCGTCTTAACGGCGGCCCGGCGGGCGGCTCCGGCCTCGGTGCCGGCACCCTTGCCGCAGGGGCCCTCGGTGTTGGCGCCCTCGGCGCGGGCGCTCTGGGGATGCGCGGCAGCTTGTCTCTCAACAGCGCTACCGCGGGAGCAGCTGGAGCCGGAGTGGGAGGCACGAGCGTTGCGGGCGCAGCTGGTGCTAGCGGCACATCCGGGCGCCCCGGCATGGGCGGTTTCATGGGTGCCGGTGCCGGCGCGGGTGGCAAGGGCGGCAAGGAAGACCGCAAGGCCCGTCGGCACAGGTACACGCCGTTCCGCTTTGAGGACGATGAGGACGAGCTGCCCGAAGGCTACGTGAACCCCCTATCGCAAACCTACGGGTCCGACAAGGATCTTTCGCCCGCACCACGCAAAGACGACGGATGGGATCCCCGCCAATGGTGACACGCACGAACAGCACGACGCGCCTGCTCGGCGTCGCGGCCTCGACTCTGGCGCTCGCCACAGGTGCGACGGCTCTGCCGACCGGCCCCGCACACGCCGCCGACCCGATCACGGCAGCAGACCAGTCGTATTTTACCTACTACTATCTGAGCGAAGCCCGCAACATGGGCTTGAGGGGTAAAGGGGTCACGATCGCGCTCATCGACGGCGAGGTCGACACAACAGCCCCCGAGCTGGCGAAAACGAATATCACCGACAAGACTCCCTGTACCGTCACCTCCAGCACGCAGAGCAAGACGCACGGCACCGCGATGGCCTCGATCATTGCCTCGGATGCCTACGGCGTTGCCCCCGACGCGACGATCCTGTCGTATCGCATGTCGTTTACCGCCCAGGGCGACACGTCCGGGGAGGACTGCGGCGACGCCTTTGGCGTCCGCAAGGACACTTACGCCTCCCTCATGAACCACGCCATGAACGAAGGGGCGACGGTCATCAACATGTCCGTATCCAGCGACGAACACCAAGACTTCCTGAAGTGGGCGGTGGCCCGCGCCATCTCCCAGGGCGTCGTTGTCGTTGCTGCCGCCGGTAACTCAGGCAGGAACTCCGACGCTCTCGCTCTATCCTGGTGGTCCAGTGTCGTTGGCGTCGGCGCAATCGACACCCAAGGAAAGGTGATCGATTCTTCTTCCAGCGGCGAAGGCCTCGTGTCGGCGGCCGTGGGCACCGCGACCGTACGCGACTATTCGACGGGAGCAAACACGGTGGTGACGGGCACCTCGGTGTCCACTGCACTGGTCTCGGGCTTCGTGGCTCTGGCCCGCCAACAGTGGCCACAGGCGACCTCGAACCAGCTGCTCCAGCTCCTCGTCCACACCGGGACAAACCCGAATCACACGTGGAACGATCGCACGGGCTACGGCCCCGCTGACCCCGGCGCGATGGTCAATACGGACCCCAGCCAGTATCCGGACGAGAACCCCCTGATGACTAAACGCCCGGATGCAGAACCCACGCCCGAGCAGCTCCAGCAGTACGTGGACGGGGTCGTCTCCCCCTATGAGATCGCCTACGACAACTCCTACACCTACCGCGGCCTGGACGAGAGGGTGGTCGACGACAATCGTAACCACTACCCCACCCACCTGGGGACCAGCCCGCGCTACCACGGCAAGTAATCCGACAGCGCACAGTAACTAACGCTGCGCGTCGTCCACTGTCCGTCATATGACTTGTCTTCTTGAACACCTAGTCATATGCTGATCAGCGTCTCATTTTATTCCGCAGGACACGTGTTTGGCGGACTCGCTACGCAGGAGGTGCGCCGTGGCTGACGTCGCTTTCGATTCCAACAAGCATGCCCAAACTCGGCAGGATGTCGAGCACGGGGGGGCGGCAATAGCCTCCAGCTCCGAGGCAATCGCCCGCCTTACCGACGGACAAAACGAGCGTTTTTGGACCGATGAGGCGGGCCCTCAGGCACTGCGGAACGCCTTTATCGCCTTCCTCGGCGCCTGCGGCGATATTGCCGCTAACGAGCGCGACACTCTCCGCTCCTTCGGGCGCAATGTCGATCAAGCGATCGAGGATTTCGCCGCCCTTGAGCAGGCGACGGGGGATGAGCTGAAGGCACTTCGAGACTCGATGGGGGACCCGTCGGCCTACACGTCACCGGCACCCCCTTCCGCGTCACCTGCCGGGGGGTCAGCACCGAGCACCGATCCCGCGACGACGGCTGGCACCAATAGCGCGCCCACCCAGGAAGCACAGACAGAGTTCTGACCCGAGACGCACGATAGGAGACAGACCATGGTGAGCAGCCCCATGTATGACCGCCTCATGAAGTTCGTTGAGGGAGTCGAGGAGTCCCACAAGCTCAGCGGCTACGATTGCGAACATTCCACGATCATTGCCGGAATGGGCATGATGAGCGCCAGCATGTCCCACTTCAAGGAATACCAGGGATTCGAGGGGCAGACGGGCGAGGCCATTGACGGCTGGATCGATCAGGCGCAGAAACGCTACAGCAGCGAACGACAGGGGTACGTGACCGGCACCGAGCACTACGTCGAGGGTCGACGCTTGCTGATGCACGCCGCCGAGGATGCAAAGCTCCTGTCCCCAACCCTCCTGGACAAGGCCACCGAATCAATGCGGGATCTTGCTCAGGTCGTCATTCCGGTCGCAAAGCACATGGGTCCATTCGGAGAGCCCATCAACACGATCGCCACGACCGGCGCTGCCTACGTGGACGCGATCGAGGCGCAGGCAAACGCACAGCGCGAGGCCGCAGCCACGGCGATCCTGCAGCGTGTCAACGACGAGGCGCAGAAGCTCGCCGACCAGTTGCACGCGCACACGGAGGACATCAAAGGATTAGCTGCAGGAGATAGGGGCGTGAAGATCCCATCTGCGGGTGGCCCATCCGCTCCATCGGTAACGGATCAGCTGAACCAAGGCAACATGTGGGTCTCACCCCACGAGGCAGGCGTGTACGGGGCCAGCCGCGATGACGACTACGGCCGTTCCGACCTTCGGGGTCAAGGGTCGGGGCTGTACGCGGATGGATATGACGAGGGCGGTCCGATCAGCGACCGTGTCATGTCCTCGAAGCGCATTCCCAACCAATACATCTCCGAAGGAGAGCTTGGATCCCGTCTCAATCCCGTCACCGATCCGCAGGACCTGATGGATATCGACCTACTGCACACGCGCGTGAACGGCGACCGTCACGCGAACGGCGTCATCGGCGGTCATACTCCAGCTTCTCCCGTCGATCGCGATCATCCTCTGTGGCGCCTCAACGGTGGCCCTGCCAGCGAATCGTCGACGGCTGGTCGCCTCGGCGGCGCCGGTGTGCTCGGCGCAGGGGCACTGGGCCTTCGCGGGTCCGCTCGCATGGGTTCTGCCGCATCTACCATGGGTCGAGCCGGTGGAGCGGGAGTCGGAGGTTCGGCTGCTTCAGCCGCCCTGCGTACCGGCTCCTACTCCGGTGCCGGATTCGGCAAGTACACGCCACCAGCTCCTGCGGGCACGACGGGGGTCGGTGCCAACGGAGCCTCCGGAGTGACGGGCACGTCAGGGGTGCCCAACGGCGCGAATGGCGCTGGAAGCTCCGCAGCCGGCGGTCGTACCCAGGGAGCCGGCGGTTTCATGGGTGCCGGTGCCGGCGCGGGTGGCAAGGGCGGCAAGGAAGACCGCAAGGCCCGTCGGCACAGGTACACGCCGTTCCGCTTTGAGGACGATGAGGACGAGCTGCCCGAAGGCTACGTGAACCCCCTGTCGCAGACCTACGGGTCCGACAAGGACATCGCCCCTGCACCTCGCAAGGACGACGGATGGGATCCCCGCCAATGGTGACGCACACGAACAGCACGGCGCGCCTGCTTAGCGTCGCGGCCTCGACCCTGGCGCTCACTGTGGGGGCCACGGCATTACCCTCCGGACCAGCTCACGCGGCGGATACCATTACCGCCGCCGACCAGCCCTACTTCGCGTACTATCACCTCGACCAGGCGCGCGCGAAAGGCTACACCGGACAGGGAGTCACAATCGCCATCCTGGACGGCGAGGTCGACACCAGCGCGCCCGAGCTGGTGGGTGCAGACATCACCGATAAATCGCCATGCACAGTCACGTCCAGCGTCCAGAGCAAGGAGCACGGAACGGATGTCGCTTCCGTACTCGTCGCAAAGGATTACGGAATTGCTCCGCAAGCAAAACTACTGACATACAGGGTTTCCTACGAATATCTTGGCGACACTGCGGGAGCAGATTGCAAGGTAGCGGATGGAAAAGACAAAGACGATATGCCGTCGCTCATCAACACCGCAATCAACGATGGTGCTCAAATTATCAGCTTGTCGCTCACCAGCACATCAAGTGGCAATCCCTCGAAGTGGGCCATTGCACGCGCAATGTCCCAGGGTGTCATCGTCGTTGCAGGAGCAGGAAACCAAGGAAAAGACCAAGGAGGTGAATCCTACGATAGATGGTCTGGTGTTGTCGGTGTCAGTGCCATTGATGTCGACGGCAACCGCCAGGATTACTCATCGTGGGGAGCAGGAGTGGTGAGCGCTGCGGTGGGTGGACCTATCACCGTAAGAAACCTAGAGACGAAACAAAACGAACAGGCTTTCGGCACCTCTTTCGCGACTCCCCTCGTCGCTGGCTCTCTCGCGCTCGCCCGCCAGAAGTGGCCCCAGGCCACCACGAACCAGCTCCTTCAGCTCCTCATTCACACGGGGACCAACCCGGACCACACGTGGAACAAGTACACGGGCTACGGCGGCGTCGCGCCCGGCGCGATGGTCAACACTGACCCCAGCCAGTATCCGGACGAGAATCCTCTGACAGTCAAGGAAGATGGCTCCAGTCCGACGCCTGACGAGGTAAAGCAGTACACCGACGGCGTGGTCTCCCCCTTTGAGATAGCCTACGATAACTCCTACACGTACCGGGGCCTAGACGAGAACATGATCGGCGACAATCTTAACCCCTACCCCACTCACCTGGGGACCAGCCCGCGCTACCACGCCAAGTAAGCCGACGGGGGCGCGGGGCGTCGTTTGGTGTGTCCGCTCGATGCCTAGCTATGCCTACCAACCAGCAATTCCGCATGCAATTCCCGTGAGTGGATGTCGGGCTTTGGGATCTAATCGTTGATATTCTGCGGTTTCTTAGCTTGTATCGATTCGCGCCGCGGGGGAATTGCATGCGAAATTAGCTGGCGGTGGTGTCAGCGCCGCGCGCTTCGGCCATCCGCGCCGTAAGCTTCGCTCGGCGCGTCGGCTCGCTGTCCGGCCAGGCCCCGCCGCCCAGCCTTCCGATCTCTCCGGCGCCCACGGGCACCGCGGCCAGGCCGTGCGGTCCCTCCGGTGCCCTCCATGCCGGTGCGGTGGGATTTTGCAGCATTAGAAGCTGGCTGTCGGCGTGTCGCCGGCGTGCGCGCCCCTCATGGTGCATTTCCCCCGTTTGGTGGCGGTGAGGTCACGGTTCAGGGTGATAAGGCGCCCACATCGCAGACCACCTCGGTGAACAACATTGAAAATGGGGGGTTGCGGCTGAGGTGGTCTGCGTTTTGGACACAACGGTGCACGGCGTGGCATGTAGCTCGCACGCGAACCGCTGAATATGCGCGTCAACCCCTTGATACGCACGTAAACCACTAGATGTGCGCGTGGGCGGCGCTGCCCACGCGCACATCATCGGGTTAACGTGCGAGGTGTCGCACCCACGCGCATGTCATCGGGCCCACGTGCGCATTAGCGGGCCCACGTCTGCGGCGAAGAGCGCAGGCAGCTGGCACACCTCGGCACACGAAACCCGCCAGCACAAACTCGAAGGGGCCGGCCATAAGGCCGACCCCTTCGAGTATCCCATCAACACAGTGCAAGTCTTCCGATGCGCTCCCTTTCTCGGCTCACCCTTTGTGGGTGTCGCCCTTGGCTTGATGACTATTAATGTACAGACCCCACCTGTGGGAACCATTGAACGAACCTGGCAATTTCCTGTGAATTTTTCACCGCTCCGGTCCGGCGCGCGCCCGGGCACTCACATTCGTTGGAATACCAGCGATTCTGACTGGCTGCGTGAGGACCACCAGGCAGTCGAGATCGCGGACCTCGCAGGACTGAACACCCGCGCCATTCGCTGCAGCGACCGCGGAGGCTGCCTCGCACGGCCGCTCCCCCACGTCCTCCCAGCCAGCCGTGGCCGACTGCTCTGCCCCAGCCAACGCAGCAAGGTCGGCGACCGCCTGCAGGCGCACCCGCTCGCGGTGGGCGACGCCGACCCCGCCGAGGACCACGGCGAGCACCACGGCCACGACGATGAGCCCCACGGAATTGATAGTCCCGGAACCTTCCTCGCCGGAACGTTCACCGGTACACCCATCCGCGACAGGCCCACCTCGAGATACGGCTGGGCGCTCGACTGTCCGCTCACGCATCACGGCAGGTCCCCCTCGTCAATGGTGGTCACCGAGCATCGGGCGACGCCCCCGACCCAGCCGGCCGCCCCGTGGTAGGGGGCGGTGCCGGTGACGCTCACCCACCCGCCGGAGCGCGCGACCGCGTAGGATCCGGGCGGGTAGGCAGCCGAGGCCGCTCCCTGCGGGTCGGCCTGTCCGATGGAGGCGGCCCGCGCGCCCTCGCGCACCGCCTGACACAGGGATGCACCGGTCATCCCGGCCTGTGCGGCGGCGACGATGACGCCGACGACGAGGGTGACGGCGACGAAACCGATGGCGTGTTCGACGGTGACGTATCCTCGATCGTCGCTGTTCATCGGGTGTTGAGCGCCTCCTGGATGATGGATTCGAGGGCGGCGCGCACGCTGTCCGATTTGAGGATCACGATGAGCAGGCCAGCGAATCCGGCGGCGGCGATGGTGCCGATCGCGTACTCGACGGTGGTCGCGCCCTCCTCGGGGTCTCGCCCCTCGGTGGGCTCGGCCGTGGTCCGGGGTCGCAGGGCCCGAGCGCCCTCCTGCACGGCCGCCATCGCGATGAGCTGGGCGCGCGTGGCTGCGCAGTCGATTCTGTCGATGATCGTCATTGATCTGTCCTTTCTTCCTTCGCGCGCGGTCGCGCGCAGGGACAGTGTGCGCGGGGGCCGTCCCATGTTTCCAGGCGGATTCGAACCCCTGTGGATAACCAACGAGGCCCCGCAACCCCTGTGGATAACCCACCTACACGCCGATTCCTCCCACGAGGTGCGCGAGCAGGGGTGCGATGCCCAGGGACAGGAAGGCGGGCAGGAAGAAGGCGCCGAGCGGACCAACAAGGCGGACGCTCAGCTCCTCGGCCTGCGCCTTCGCGTCGACGAGGCGCGAGCGGCGCTCCCACGCGGCGCTGCGCGCGAGCAGCGTGTCCGGGGCGGTCCCGCTGGTCCACGAGGCCTCGAGCGCGTCGCGCAGGGGGCGACTCCACTCGGGGGTGTCCTCCCACGCGTCCGCCCAGGTCGCTCCGAGCCGCAGCGAGGCGGCGGCCCACGACAGCGTCTCGGTGGCGCAGGCGTCGGCCAACGCGTCGAGAGCGCGGGGGATGGCCGCGCCGCAGGCCAGGGCCGAGGCGACGAGGTCGCAGGCAAGCGCGCCGTCCATCCCCTCCTCGACGCGCCGACACCGGGCGAGGATCCGTCGGCACGAGGCCACCCCCGCCGCCCACGCGGCCACACCGACGAAAGCGCACATCCGCCCCGCTGCCCCTCCCGCGTAGAACTGCCAGGGCGAGGCCCCGAGCGCGAGCGCAGACACAACCCCAACGACGGGAAGGGCCGCGAGGACGCGCGCGGACATGAGCGGGCCGGCGGCGGCGACGCGACGAGCCTCCTCGAGCGCCTGCGCGTCGTCGATGGCGCTGCCGATCGCGTCGAGCACGTCGGCGAGCGGAGCGCCGAGGCCATGGCTGAATCGGCAGGCGAGGGCGACGGATGCTGCGCTGACGCGGGATGCGGCCGCACCCGCTGCTCTTTCTGCTCGACGCAGGGAGCGCCAGCGCGTCGGCGCGCGCGCCCACTCGTCGAGGACGGGAGGGTAGGAATCATCCACGCCAACGCTCCCTCCCGCGTCGATGCGCGCCAACGCAAGGCCCCAGGCGGCGGCAGTGGGAGCTCCCGCGCGCAGACGGGTTGCGACCTCGGCGACGAGGAGGGAGAGTTCGCGCGGGGTGGGCGGGCCCTGGGCTCGGCCTCGGTGGCGCGCGGATCGTTCTGTGCCGGGACGTAGCCGACCCCACCGCCCCCGGGCCTCGCGGTCCGGGCTACGCACACGCGTCGGGCGCGCCCATGCGCGCACGAAACGCTTCTCGCGCGCCCGCCGACACACGGCGACACAACACCGTAAACACAGCGCACACGCGCATATAACGAACACGCTGACCGCCACCACCTCACCGAGGCCGAGGCCCTCCACGAACGCATCCCAGCCCGCCCTCATAGCCCGACCCTTCGGGCGAGGCGCGCCCAGGCCTCGTGCGTGGTGACGCAGCCATCGTCGGTGGCGCTGAGCGCGAGCGCGCACTCGAGAGGCCCGCGAGCGCACGTGAGGACCCCGACCTCGGACACCCAGCGACGCCCTTCTGCGCCGCGCCGCATGTGGAGGACGGCGTCGATGGCGCTGGCGGCCTGTGCGGCGACGGCACCCTCCCCCATGCCCGCGAGCGCTCCGAGGGCAGCGAGCCGCGCGGGCACGTCGCGCGCGCCGTTGGCGTGGATCGTCGCCCATCCGCCGTCGTGCCCGGTGTTGAGAGCGGTGAGGACGTCGCGCACTTCGGGACCTCGACACTCGCCGAGGATGAGGCGGTCGGGGCGCATGCGCATGGCCGCGCGCACGAGGTCGGCAAGGGTGATCGCGCCCCGCCCCTCGACGTTGGGGGCGCGCTCGATGAGGTGCACGCAGTGTGGGTGGGCGGGTGCGATTTCGGCGACCTCTTCGATGCAGACGATGCGCTCGCCAGGTGGAACAAGGGAGAGCGCGGCGCTCATGAGCGTCGTTTTCCCGCTTCCGGTCGCCCCGCTGACGAGGACGTTGGCGCGCGAGGCGACAAGGGAGCGCAGGAGAGTCCCCACCGCGCCGGGCAGCGTCCCACAGGCCTCGAGATCGGCGACGCCCAGCCGACAGGTGCCAAGGACGCGCAGGGAGATGAGCGTGCCGGATCCAGACACGGGGGCGAGGACCGCATGGAGGCGCACACCCCCGGGCAGGGTGCCGTCCGCGATCGGGCGCGCATCGTCCAGGCGCACACCACACGCGCTCGCGAGGCGTATGGCGGCGCGGCGGGCATCGGCCTCATCTCGGACGCCGGCGTCCACGCGCACGAGGCCGCCTCCTCGGTCGGCCCACGCCTGGGTGCCGTTGATGAGAACGTCGGTGACGGTCGGGTCGTCGAGGAGGCGCGCGAGGGGCGGGTCCATGCCCCGTTGCCGGGCGCGCAGGGTCTCCAGCGCGGAGGCGACCGCGACAGCTCCGCAGCCGGGTGGCGCGCACGCGGCGGCCGCCCGGGCCGGGTCCTCACCGCGGGCGAGCAGGCGCAGCGCGTCACGCATGGCGCGCCTCGATCGCGAGCGGCTCGCCAGTTAACGATGCGTCCCCACCTGCGCGCGCAGAGGAAACGGATTCGAGGGCGCGCATGAGGCCACGCAGATTCCGACCGGGGCGAGTGGGGGCGCGCAGGATGGGCCCGGGGGCACACTCGCGCACGCCGGCTCCCCATCGCTCACCAGCGCACACAAGCGTGATCGCGGGGCATGGAGGAGGAAGCGCCGCGCATGTCGCCGACAGCGCGGCGGCTCCCTCCAGGTCCCCGTGGGTGAGCAAGACGAGCGCGTCGGCGCGGATCGCGGACACGCACCGTGCGGCCCTCTCGTCCCATCGGCCCACGTCCACGATGAGGGGCGCGTCGAGGGATCGGCACGCCGCGACCACGCGAGGATCATCGGCGGCACCACCGCCTCGGCAGTCCCCGACGATGGCACGCACTCCCCCAACGACGGGCAGATGATCGCGCAGCGACGGCAAATAGGAGTCCTCGGAGGCGTCCAGATCCGCCCAACGCACGCCGGGAACGCCGTGGTCACCCGCGAGCGCAAAACCGGGCACGGACCCGGACGCGTCGACGACGACCGCGTCTCCCGCCCCCGCTCGGAGGGCACCGCTCTCTGCGCGCCGCCCACCCCACCGGGTGCCCCGACGACGCCTGTGCTCGCGGGCCAGCAGCCGAACGACGCCGGTCACCCCAACTCCTCCGGCGATCCCAGCGACCACCCACACCGCACCCGCTCGGCGCGTGCGGGAGGATGCCTCGGCGATGAGGGACACGAGGAGCGCGGTGTCCCCCGGCAGCCTCACCTGACCGCCCTGCCCGACGCGCACGCAGGGCACTCCCTCGGGCACGAGAGCCGATGCCGAGGCGAGGATCAACGAGGCCTGGCCCGGGTCCGAGCACACGCGCGCCCCCGCGAGCACCGCTGCGTCCCGCGCGCCGTCGAGGTCGGGCGGGGTGAGGCCGACGAGGGCAACGGTTCCTCGATGCGGGGTGACGTGGGTGTTCATAAGACGACGATGCGCCCGCAGCGCACGGCCCGTCTACCCGCGTACGCACCCCTGTGGACAACGCCAACCCGAAGTGCCACGCTGTGCATAGAGGGATCCGATGGAGGACCCCTGTGGATTGAGCCAACGCTGGAGTAGACGCAATGGTACGCGCGGCCTTTTTCGACCTGGATAAGACGATTCTGGACACGTCCTCGAACGTGGCGCTCTCGGGCCCCTTCATCGAGGCGGGCCTCATGAACCGGCGTACCGCTCTGACCTCCGTCCTGGTTCAACTGCCCTACCTGCTCGCGGGAGCGGACGAGTCGCGCATGGAGCAGATGGCGCAGGCGCTGGGGCGCATGGGGCGCGGCTGGAATGCCGCGTTCCTTGAGGCGACGGTGGAAGACGCGCTCGAGCGCACGATCCAACCCGTCTGCTACGCTCAGGCACTCGCGCGCATCGAGGCGCACAAGCGCGCGGGAGACGTCGTCGTCATCGCCTCGGCGTCGGTCGAGCAAGTGGTGCGCCCCATCGCGCAGATGCTGGGGGCTGACGAGGTCCTCGCCTCGCGCGCGACGGTCGACGAGGACGGGTGCTTCACGGGCGAGATCACGCACTTCAACCAGGCGCAGGGCAAGGCGGATGCCTGCGAGGCCCTGGCTCGCGCGTGCGGCTGGGACCTGTCGGAGTGTTCGGCATACTCGGATTCAGTGTCGGACGCGCCGCTCCTGCGCCTGGTCGGCCACCCCTACGCGGTCAACCCGGACCGCGCCCTGCGTGAGATGGCGCAGCGCGAGGGCTGGCCCACCCTCACGTTCACGTCCACCGTTCGCGTCCTGCCGCGCGAGGTTCCCACGCCCGCGAAAGTCGCGGTGCCTTTCATCGCAGGCGTCGCCGTGGGCGCGGCGGCCTGTGCGCTCCTACGCCGCTGAGAAACAGCCCTAGGAGAGGCGGCCCGCCTGGACGTGGCGAGCGACGTCGCGCCCCACCTGGGCACCGTAGACGACTCCCGCGCAGTAGTGGATGATCCACCGGGCCAGGCCGGCCTCGTCGGCCCTCACCCACCCGGCGAGTTCGCGTCCCGCGCGCGCCGGGTCGAGCGCGTCGTAGGCGGCCGGCACACACACGCCGGTCGGATCGACGCCTCGGGTGACGAGGATCCACCGCGCCAGTCCGCCTCCCACGACGGACGAGGCAGGGTCGAAGACGCGCCGGAAACGGAAGTGAGCGGTCAGGGCGGCGGCGACGGCGAGGCCGGGCGCATCGCAGCGCGCGTAGGCGAGGGCGGGCGCGAGCAGGGAAAGGTCGGCGGGCACAGCGACGGACCGCGACTCGACGAGGCCGGCGGCAACGAGCCCCGAGCAGGCATCCCTATGCAGTCCCGCGATCAGCGCGGGAAGGGGCGTGGGGGCGACGCGCGCGCCCCCCTGGGAGCGGGTGTTGAGAGCAGGGAAACGCGAGGCCATGTTCCACTGCGAGCGCCAGATCCCCAGCGCGAGGGCGGCCCCCGGGTCCGAGGCCGCTCCCCCATCGTCGGCCATGGACAGGGCTCGCACGTCGTCGACGCTTGTGCGAGCGCCCTCGATGATGGACAGGGCGGCGGCCTCGCGCACGGCTGCCTCCGCGCGCGCCTCCTCCCACCCTCGGCGCAGCCCCTCACTGAAACGCAGGTCGGCGAGAGCCGCGTGGGCCTCGTTCATGGCGGATGCGACGTCGGGGCGGGCTGCCGCCGCGCACAACACGGCGGGTGCGGGGTCGACGAGGGCTTCGATACTCACCCCTCTACACTAGGGGCATGACGCTTTTGCAGCATCGAAACTTCTCCGCGCGCCTGCGCTCGGGGTTGTTCGCATTCATTTTCGCGCCGGTTGCCCTGGTGTTCCTGGGTTCGTCGATGGTCGACGTGCAGGCCTTGGCCGCGGTCGGGCAGCCCCTGGCCTCGGTCGAGGGGCTCATCGGCATGGCGCTCGCGTCACTGTTGCTGGCCCTCATCGCCCTCAATTGCGAGGAGTCGAGCGCGGGCATGGTCGTGACCTTCGTGTGGTCGATCGTCGTGGGGGTCGCTCAGTTCCTGGGCGTGGCGCGTCTGCCGCTGCTTATGAAGTCCTCGGTGGGTGCCGCGGACATGTTCGCCGGCGTCCTGTGGTGCATGTACCCGGTGTGTCTGTCGCTCATGCTGGGCGCGTGCGCGCTGACGATTAAGTCGGTGCGGGTGCGCGCGGGCAAGGACACGCGCATGCCGCTCGCGCGCGTGCACCGTCACGCCTTCGGCACGACGGTTGCGCTGCCCGCATCCGCCGCTGCGGGCGTGCTGATGGTGGCCGCCGCACCCTCCGATTCGACAAACGTCGCGTCCATGGGCCTGGAGGGCGTGCTCGAGGGGCACACCCTCATGCCGCTGCTAGCACTCGGGGCGGGCCTGTCCTTCGCTCTGTTGGTGGTCAGTGCGCGCTGGTCGATCACGGGTACGCAGATCGCGAGCTGGTCCATTCTGGTGCTCCCCACGTACGTGGTCCTGCCCGTGTGGGCGTCGCTGACAGGCAACGTGATTGTCCCGGGATCGTCCCTGCTGACAAAGATAGCGCTCACGAGCCCGCCGCTGGCGGCGCTCGGAATGGCGACCGGCTGCGCCTCGATGGGTGTCCTGTGGGCCCGCGTACGGGCGCTCAAGAAGCTCGAGGCCGATGAGGATTCTACAGCAAAAGAGGGGCCTGCCGAGAGCTAATGCGCGCAAGCGCTCACGCTGACCGTAATATGTGGGCAGACATAAGGAGGAAGCATGTCTGATAACGAGTTTGACGCCGAGCGCGACCGCGCCGAGGAGGCACCTGACAATCTGGTGCTGACCGGCGAGGAGATCGAGCTGCCCGGCGAGGATTCCGACGCGTCGGCGATCATCGGCGAGTCCAGCGAGCCCATCCACACGGGCGAAATCGAGGCAGTCGCGATCGGCGGCCTGACGGGCCGCGTACCGGCCGCAGCGCCGCTCAAACCGACGATCGAGGACAAGATCTCCACGGGCGAGCTGCCCGTCGTATCCGCCCCCGAGGGCGATCTTCCGATCGTTTCTTCCTCCGACGATGCCGACGCTGGGGCCGCAGAGGCAACCGAGGAGCCCGAGGCCACCGAGGACGCCCCCTCTCATGAGGCTCCCGTTGAGGAAGCGACCGAGGACCAGGCTCCCGCAGTGGAGGCCACTTCCGATGAGCCCGCCCCCGCCTCGGCGAACGAGGAGGGCGAACAGCCCGAAACCTCCTCGCACCAGGCGGAAGATGCCGAGAAGTCCTTTGCTTCCCTGCTCTCCTCCGCAGAAGATGCCACCGCAGACGAGGTAGCCGAGGACGTGACCGAGGAGACGGAGCCCGCGCTCGCCCCCGTGATGACGCCCGCGCAGGCGGCCGCCGCCCTGAGCGAGGCCAACGACGATGCGACCGATGAGGCTTCCGACGAGGCCGAGGTACCCTCACGCGAGGATGAGCCCTCCGAGGGCGAGGTCGCCGCGGTCGGTGGCGCAGCGGCCGAAGCCTCCACCCACTCGCCATCCTCGCGCCGCTCCATGATCTTCGGCGACGACGAGACACTGTTCCCCTCGATTCCCGCGGTCGCAGCCCAGGAGAACGCTCCCGCCGAAACCTCCGCCGAGGAAGCGACCCCCTTCACCGAGCCGACGGCCCAGCTGCCGACGCAAGACACCAAAGCCTCGTACTCCTTCGAGGATCAGGATGCCGCCGAGGCCGCACGCCCGCGCCGCCGCTCCCCGCTGGGCGAGGGCAACGAGGACGCCGAGGCCGCGACCCTGGCCGCCATTGCGTCGACCGCCGCGCGCGGCGACAAGTCCGGCGCGCCTTCGAGCCTGGACGATGAGCTCTTCTCCGCCGCCCCCGAGATCACGGAGATGCCCTCGCGCACGGGCGCGCACTGGCTGTCCTTCCTCCTCTTCCTGCTGCTCGTGCCCGTCGGCTGGTACCTGGCCGCCGACGGGGGTGCCCGCATGACTCTGGCGGACGCCGCCCCCATGTACACCGGCGTCGCCTCGATCGTGGCCCTGGGCGAGATCCTCGGTGCGATCATCATCTCCGCGATCCTGTTCGTGGTCGCACGCCGTTCCTCGCTAGGCGCATGGCTGATGGGCATCGTGACCCTCATCGTGGGTCTGCCCTGGCTCATGGCCCCCGGCATCACCGCCGCATCGGCACTGTCCGCGCTCACCGCGCTGACCAACACGGGCTCCCTGGGCGCGAACCTCTCGCACCACCTGCAGGCCTCCGGATACTCCGGCCGCTTCGCGCTGCTGGGCATCGCCCTCATCGGCCTGGCGTACGTGTCCCACTCGGCGCGCCGCACCGGCCGCGCCGAGGAAGCCCTGCGCACCTCAATTGAAGCCACCAACCCGGCGGGTGCCTTCTACTCCAAGCGCGCCCGTAAGAAGGCAGCGAAGGACGCGGCCCGCAAGTGAAAACTCTGATTCCCGCCAGCGCGATCGAGCTCGAGGGGCCGTGGACCCATCGGCACGTGAGCGCTGGCGGTGCCGCATTCCACGTCGCTGACATGGGCGAGGGCATGGACCATGCGCTCGTCCTCCTGCACGGCTTCCCCGAGCACTGGTGGGCATGGCGCGATGTCCTGCCCACCCTCGCAGAGTCAACCTCGCGCGTATTCGCCCTCGATTTACGAGGCTTCGGAACCTCCGACCTGACGCGCGGAGACTGCGACCTGCAGCAGATGGCGAACGACGTGACCGGCGTGGTGCGTGCGCTCGGCGTGGCCTCGTTCTCCGTCGCCGGCATGGGAATCGGCGGCACGGTCGCGTGGATGATCGGCACCCTGGCCCCCCTCGAGCTGCGATCAGTGGCCGTCCTGTCGGCGCCGCACCCCCTCGGCGTCCAGCCCGTGATCGGTCACGCACCCTGGGCGGGTGGCCGCGTCCTGCAGGGTCGCCTCGCGCTGCCCACCGGGCGTGAGCGCGCGCTGCGTTCGGGCTCTCTCGTGACGACCGTGTTCCGCGCGTGGGCCTCGCCCGGGAACGTGGACGGCCTCGTCTCCCAGTCGGGCACGTACCGCGCCGCGCTGCGTCGCCCCTTCGCCGCGCACACCGCGCTACGCGGCCTGAGTTCCGCACGCAAGATCTCGCGCGAGGAGCGACGCATCCTCTTCGAGCCGCTGCGCGTACCCGTCCTGTCCCTGGTGGGGCGCGACGACGGAGCATGGTCGGCGCTGGATCACGCGGCCGACGCCCAGTTCGTGGATGCGCCACTGACGCAGATCGTCATCCGCGAGGCCGGACACTTCCTCCCCGAAGAAGCACCGCAGGCAGTGGCCGACGCTCTGTCAGAGCACGTCGGCGCACACGCCAAGTAGCCGAATTTTCATTAGACAGGTCACACAAAATACGAAATGAAGCCCATTTCACCTGATAGATAGGGCATAATGGTGTGATGCGCGGTACCTCCTCGTGAGTGGTATTACGTATGGGATCCACTGCGCAATCCAAATCGAAACGCCCGAGCAATCGGGAACGAGCGGAAGGAGCTCCACACCATGATCGGTGATGGAAACTTCATCAGCCAGGTGCCGCTGTTCGGTGGCCTGGATGATGCACAGCAGGTGTCCCTCCAGCAGAAGATGGGTCATACAACGCTGCGTCGCGGAGAGACTCTCTTCGACGAAGGCGATCTCGGCGATCGCCTGTACATCGTGACCGAGGGCAAGGTGAAGCTCGGCCACACGTCCAGCGACGGCCGCGAGTCTCTGCTCGCAGTCCTGGGCCCCGGTGAGATCATCGGTGAGCTCACGCTCTTCGATCCGGGTCCACGCTCGACGACCGCAACCGCCGTTTCCCCGGCGTCCCTCCTCTATCTCGAGCACGAGGATCTCATGCACGTGCTCGACACCAACCCCACCCTGGCCAAGCACATGCTGCGCGCCCTCGCGCAGCGCCTGCGCCGCACCAACGAGTCCCTCTCAGATCTCGTATTCTCCGACGTTCCCGGCCGCGTCGCCAAGGCCCTCCTGGACCTTGCGGACCGCTTCGGCACCGCGACCGACAAGGGCGTCCACGTCCCCCACGACCTCACGCAGGAAGAGCTCGCCCAGCTGGTCGGTGCCTCCCGTGAGACCGTGAACAAGTCTCTGGCCGACTTCGTGTCGCGCGGCTGGATCCGTCTGGAAGGTCGCGCCGTGACCCTCCTCGACGTCGATCGCCTGGCGCGTCGCGCTCGCTGACCGCAGCTGACATAGGGTTGGGCCCGACACCTCACGGTGTCGGGCCCAACCCTATGTGTCTCGTGACGCAAACGAGGCCGCGGCCCCGTGCGGTCAACGCATGTCGGAGCCACGGCCTCGTTGGTGCGCAGAGCTGGCGCGCGTCAGTTCTGAACGGCGGGCGCTTCCTCAATCGGACGCTTGAGGTAGGCCACCAGGTTCTCGGAACCCGTAGGACCGGGGATCACCTGGACGAGTTCCCACCCGTCAGCGCCCCACTGGTCGAGGATTGCTTTCGTCGCGTGCGTGAGCAGCGGAATCGTGGAGTATTCCCATTTAGTCATGGCTCTATCCTACCCGCCCGCCAACTGGGGGCGCACGAAGGACAGAACCTTCGGGACATGGGGGCTGCGGAGCTCGCGGGCGAGCGGCTCGTCGGAGGTGCGCAGCCATTCCAGCCAATTGTCCGCGTGAGGATAGTGGCGCAGAATCGCTCGACGTTCACGTTCCGTCAGGCCGCCCCACACGCCATAGTTAGCCTCGGACTCGAGAGCATCGGCGAGACATTCAAGGCGAACCTCGCATTCATAGCAGCGCATACGAACCTGACGCTGGGAGGCACCCTGCACAAACAGCACGTCCGGTTCTATGGACGCGCAGAGCGCGCGGGCGACCCAGCTCTGGTCATCGCCTTGCGTTGACATCGTGGAACTCCACTTCACTGTATTTCGAGCCCTGCTTGTGACCATACACACATACGTGTGCGGGTGCAAACGCTGCGACCACTGTCGAAGGCCCCTCAAGGTGATTCATCAGGCAATTCTCACGCCTCGCCAAACGCCAGATGAGCGGGCCGGCACGTAAGCTAGGAATATGTCGCACTCTCACTCTCGCGCTGTCCGACCGGCCCAGCTGCTCGCGCTGCTGCTGGCGTTCCTGAGCGTGTCCTCGCTCATGGGCGTCGTCACGGCCGGCATGCTCGTCCCCATCGCGGGGCCCACGGCGCTGGCAGCGAAGTCGGTCCCCTCCGTCTTCAACGAGCTGCCCGGTGACCTGCAGACCGTGGCCCCGGCCGAGGAGTCGCAGCTCCTCGATTCGTCCGGCGGCGTGATCGCGCACTTCTACGACAAGCAGCGCGTCGTGGTGCCCAGCGCGAACATCGCTGACGTGATGAAGAAGGCGATCGTCGCGATCGAAGATAAGCGCTTCTACGAGCACAACGGCGTCGATGCCACGGGTATCGCTCGTGCGCTCGTGACGAACCTGGGCGACAGCGGCCGTCAGGGCGCTTCGACGATCACCCAGCAGTATGTGCGTAACTCGCTGGCAGAGCGCGGCTACCTTGAGGGCGACGCGGACCAGGTGAGCGCGGCGACCGAGCAGACCACTGAGCGTAAGCTGCGCGAAATCAAGTACGCGCTGGCATTGGAGAAGACCCAGTCGAAGGACGAAATCCTCACGGGTTACCTCAACATCGCCCCCTTTGGTCCCATCACCTACGGTGTCGAGGCCGCCTCGCAGCGATACTTCTCCAAGTCCGCGTCGGAGCTAAACTACCTGGAGGCTGCGCTCCTCGCCGGCCTCGTCCAGTCCCCCGTCCAGTACGATCCGCTGACCCACCCGGAAGCCGCTCAGGAACGCCGCGACACAGTCCTGGCGACGATGCTTGACCAGGGCGTCATCACGCAGGAAGAGTACGACGAGGGCATCGCGACGTCGGTCGATTCGATGCTGCACCCGACCGTCTCCTCGGAGGGCTGCTCGGGCGCAGATTCCTCGAAGGCATACTTCTGCGACTACGTCCTGTCCCAGTTCCTGGAGGACCCCACATTCGGCGCGACGCGCATCGAGCGCGAGCGCCTGCTCAAGACCCAGGGCATCACGATCCGTACGACGCTGGACACCGCGAAGCAGGACGCGGCATACGCCTCCCTGACGAACGCGATCCCCGTGGGCGACGCCTCCGGCCTGAACGACGCGCTCGTGTCGCTGGACCCGCGCACCGGCAAGGTGCTCGCGATGGCCCAGAACACGACCTACGGCATTGAGAGCGGTCAGACCACGGCGAACTACTCGGCCAACGGTAACTTCCAGGTGGGTTCGACCTTCAAGGTTTTCACCCTCCTGCAGTGGTTCAAGGAGGGACACTCTGCCTACGAGACCGTGGGTTCGGCTAACACGTTCTACCCGAACGGCTCCTTCAAGTGCGATGGCCGTTCCATCACCACCGAGGGGTATCAGGTCAACGACCTCGCGGGTAAGACCGGCACGATGAACGTCGTGCGCGCCACCGGCCTGTCGGTCAACCAGGCGTTCGTGAACATGGCGTCGCGCGTGGACTTCTGCTCGATCTTCGAGACCGCCTACGACATGGGCATCACGGAGGACGGCGAGGTCCCCTCCCCCTTCCCCGCCAACATCCTCGGTTCCGTGTCGAGTTCCCCGCTGCACATGGCCTCCGTGTTTGCCACGATCGCGAACTCCGGTCAGCAGTGCAAGCCCCAGTCCATCGAGTCCGTGACAGACCGCGACGAGAATGTTCTCAAGGAGTTTGCGGCGGACTGCAAGGAGGTCATCTCTCCTGACGTCGCGAATAAGACGGCGGCCCTTCTGACGGCCTCGGTCGGCCAGTACTACACGTCGACGCGCCTGGGCGACGGCCGACCCTTCGCGGCGAAGTCGGGCACGACCGACGGCCACGCCAACACCTGGCTGACCGGCTTCACCCCCTCGCTCGCCACTTCCGCATGGGTAGGCCACGGCGACAACTCCTCTCAGGAGGTTTCCGGCGTTGTCATCAACGGCGTGTACCACAGCGAGATCTTCGGTGAGACCTACGTTGGCCAGAACATCTGGGCACCCTACATGACGCAGGCTCTGGCGGGTACGCCCGTCGAGGCCGTCTCGAACGCGAACATCGGCGCGACGACGCCTCAGCGCGGCGCGACTCCCACTCCCACGCCGAGCGCGTCACCCACCAGCAATGACCACTGACATCGCGTCTACACTCGCAGAGGCCACGGCCTCGTCCACTCGACGAGGCCGTGGCCTCCTACGCACCGCGGGAACGATCGTCGGCGGGCTGGGTCTCGCCGGCCTGGCCGCGGGTGGCGCGGCGCTTGCGTGGGGCTCGGTCGAGCGTACGATGCCGGTGCTGCGCCGCTACGACGTCCCGATCAAGGGCAACGTTCCCGAGGTGACGATCCTCCAGATCGCGGACCTGCACCTGTTTGCCGGTCAGGAGTTTCTCCTGCGCTTCCTGTCCGACGTCGCGACCTCGGAGCGTTTCGACATGGTCGTGGCGACCGGCGATAACTTCGGGTCCGTGGATGCGTTGGACATGGTGATGGACGCATACCGCCCATTCCTGTCCTATCCGGGTGCTTTCGTCCTCGGGTCGAACGACTACTACTCGCCGATCCCGAAGCGCTGGAGCCGCTACCTGTCACAATCAAAGCCGCACCCCGCGCGGGTTGTTCCCGATCTTCCCTACCTGCCAATGGTGCGCCGCATGCGCCAGGCCGGCTGGGTCGACCTGTCGAATGCTGCCGGCACGATCACCCTGCCCGTCGGCACGGTGTCTCTGCTGGGCACGGATGACGCACACATCCAACGGGATCGCGTGGGTGCGCCGGCCTCGTCGTGGGTGGAGCCGGGTATCCTGCGCCTGGGCGTCACGCACGCTCCCTACACGCGCATCGTGTCCGCGCTGACATCGGCGGGCTCGGACCTGATCCTCGCCGGGCACACGCACGGCGGCCAGATCGGGATTCCCAGGGTCGGTGCGATCATCACGAACTGCGATATTTCGCGCCCGTACGCGAAGGGCTTGAAGCGGTGGGAGGCTCCGGACGGCGCTGAGGCGTGGCTGCATGTCTCAGCTGGCCTGGGGACCTCCCCCTACGCAAAGGTTCGCATCGCGACGCGCCCCGAGGCGTCGCTGCTGCACGTGCACCCCGCGTAGGAAGGCGTCACCGCCGCGGGCTGCCCGGCTTTCTGAGGCTCGACGCGGCCTGACAACATGCGGCGTGGACCACACTTCGAGCGCTCGCTCCGTCTCCGTTTGGGAATATCGACAGGGTGAGGCTATACTCGAACGGCACCGGGGTGTGGCGCAGCTTGGTAGCGCGCTTCGTTCGGGACGAAGAGGCCGTGGGTTCAAATCCCGCCACCCCGACCGGTAGTCGCCGGGACCATTTGGTCCCGGCGACGTTTATATAGGCGCTATGCTGAGAATCACTAACCAATGGGTAGAAAGAGCATAATTGCCCGTTTGACTGAGGTCGTACCCATCACTCACTTTGAGGAGAATCTGGGTTATAGGACAAAACGTGTTGGTTTTGTGGTGACTTTTCGGCTTGCTGGTGCGGGAAAATCGGTATTGAAGTTGGTTGTTTCATCGTGGGGGGATGAATACCCCCACATGCCCGGCGTGCGGGCGAGTGATGACCAGGTATGGGCACTCAGCGTCAGGGGCGCAGCGATGGCGCTGCACCCCGTGCAATATCAGCCGGGTCAGCCGCATTCATTCCACGGCCAAGCATCTTGATGAGTTCGTGGCCTGGCTGCCGGGTCGGCACCGTCAGGTGGATTTGCCTGGTGGGGGCCGCTCGTTTCGTAGGCGTTGTGAGCCGTTGTGGCAGTTATGGCCTTTCAGCCCGATCATCGATGAGATTCATGACGTCATCTTCGTCGACGGCATCCACCTGGGCCGAGGCACCGTGGTCCTCACCACCCAAACACCCGATTGCGTGCTGGGCTGGTACGCGGCCAGGAGTGAGAATTCCCGGGCCTGGGAAGCGCTCATGAGCCAGATCGCGCCCCCGGCCCTGGTCCTCACCGACGGGGGTAGCGGCTTTGCCAGGGCGTGCACGAACATCTGGCCTACCACGCGCATTCAACGCTGCACCTTCCACGCGTATTGCCGTATCCGCCAAGCCACCACAACGCGCCCCACACTGGAGGCCTCGCGTAGCTTGTATGCTCTGGGGCGCCAGCTCACGCACGTGCACGACATTGAAGGCGCCCACGAATGGATAGGCGCCTACCAGGCCTGGTGCACGCGCTGGAAGGACTTCCTAGAGGAGAAAACACGCAGACCTGAGGGGGCCGGGAATACACCCACGAACGTCTCGTTCGGGCTCGTAACAGCCTCAACAAACTCATCTCCCAGGGGCTCTTATTCACCTACCTGGACCCCACCTGGACACATCAGATGCCCGCAACAACCAACCAGATCGAAAGCACGAACGCCCAATTACGCCAGATGCTGCGCGACCACCGCGCCATGGGCCTGACCCGACGCATCAAAGCCGTGTTTTGGTGGTGCTACACCCACTCAGCCCACCCGCAACCAGCAGCGACAATCCTGGCCACCATGCCCACCGACACAGCCCTCGAAAACGCCTGGCACCACGCCTGTCAAACCCACCAAGCCACCGCCACCATCCCCGGCAGGGGCGACGCAATATGCTTCAACGAACTCCACCACACCACCCCCCCCTACCACAACACCTGGGACTAACCCCCGACCAACACGTTTCGTCCTATAACCATGGAATTCCAACGTTTTTGAGGCATCTCGAAAAGTGACCGCGATAAATTACGTACGAAATCTGGCTGGCGGTGGTGTCGGTGCCGCCCGCTTCGGCCGTCCGCACCGCGAGCTTCGATCGGTGCGCCGTCTCAAAGCCCGGCCAGGCCCCGCCGCCCACGCGCACCGCAGCCAGGCCCTGCGGTCCCTCCGGCGCCCTCCACGCCGGTGGCGGTGGGGGTTTTGCAGCATTAGAGGCTGGCTGTCGGCGTGTCGCCGGCGTGTCGTGGTTCTAATGCCGCTATTTCCCCCGTTTGGTGGCGGTGAGATCACGGTTTGAGGTGGTGTGGTGCCCAAA
>ERZ772917.297-NODE-297-length-35814-cov-33.239856_pt1 | contig 35814 bp, 33 predicted proteins | sample MGYA00511187_ERZ772917 | MGnify/ENA primary metagenome ERZ772917 (study PRJEB29015, sample SAMEA2737925) | human oral metagenome | biome: human oral; feature: human-associated habitat; material: dental | place: China | collected 2012 ...
AATGGATAGAGCAAGGGCCTTCTAATCCCGAGGTTGCAGGTTCGAGTCCTGTCGGGGGCGCTAATTCTTCACGATTGGTAGGAGTCATGAGGTCGGTCACCTTGACTCCCAGGGCCTTTGCGATGGTTGGCAGCTCTTCCAGCTTCCAGGAGCGAACCCCCTTCCATCGCTTAGAGATCGCGCTAGATGTGACCCCCAGGGCCGCCGCTAGGTCGATCTGGTAGAGGCCACGCCGGGCAGCCTCCGCCCTGATGTTTGATGCAACGACGCCCACAAGTTCGCGTCCACTCGATTGAATCTCTATGGTGCTCATGGGATGCATCGTATTCCAATATGGCATTTCTTGCAACGCGGTAATTTAGCATCTTCCATTTCGTTGGTCAAACCGTTTGCCAATATGGCAAACTGTCGTCCATGAGCACATCACAGGCAACAGTTTCACGTGAGGTTCGTCGCTACCTCAAAGCTTCGGGCATCACACAGAGGGCACTTGGTGCCCGCATCGGTCTTGAGTCGGAGTCAATCTCAAGGAAGCTCACCGGCGTGCGCCGGTGGAGCCTCGATGACATCGACCGTCTCCGGGACGCGGGCGTTCCGGTCTGCGTGTCCGCCGGATCGTGGGAGGCATGGCGATGAGCCCCGTCAACGCTGTCAGGTTCTTGGCGGCCCTGGCGGGGTTCACGCCACGCTATGCGCGCCAGTTACTCGCGTTCGATCAGCAGCGACTCGCGGACGCGATCCGTGAGAATCTTTCGGCTGATGTTGCCGAAGCGCAGGGGAGCGTCGTCGGGAAGGGAGGGCACGTCGATGCCGTTGTGACGGTTTATCTCGTCGACGATTTCTTCGATGGCGCCGCCAAGACTGTCGATCGCGCACGCGAGAGCGTTCAGGTTGGGGTTCTTCGAGGGGGTGAACTCTGCGAGGTGCGCGCTCGCCGCGTCCAGACAGTCCGTGAGGGTGCGCTCGAAGACCTCGGCCCGCGTGTGACTCATGATTCTTCTCCTTCGGTGGGTTTCCCGGAGCGGTCGTCGGCTCCGGGTCTTGTGGTTGGCGCCTCCGAGCCTACCGAAGGAGACCTCTCTCACGTGGCGGTATCGAGCGAGCAGCTGGCCGTGCGCAAGGAGGTCGCGATCCTGGTGAACCGGGCGAAGCGCCTCCTTGCCCGCGCCTGGCACGCGGGCAGTCCGTCGATGACCGAGGACCCGGAGCTGGCGCGTCTACTCGGCGGTCCCCTGTACAGCGTGGAGTCCTGCCTTTGGCGAGCATCCGCCGCCCTCAACCACCTCGTCGGGTTCGCGGACGCCGACGTAATTGCTTCGGATTTGGGGGTGGACGAATGAGCGCCCCCGCCCGCCGTCCGCGCCGGTACCGTGTCGATTGGATGCAGCTTGTCGCCGCTCTGGTCATGATCGTCTCCTACGCCGCCGTGATCGTCCTTTGCTTCGCGCCGGTGCCGCCCTCGCCGCTGGCGACCCCCGCCATGCTCGTGTGCCTTGGATCGACGACGATCTGGCTGTCCCGACGCGAGGAGCACAACGGGGGTGAGCAGCGATGACGGTGGGAACTATGAGGGCCCTCGCGGCGCGCAGGATGATACTCGGAGCCAAGCCCTTCGGCGCGCTCGATCCTGTTCGTCGCGATGCACTCTTCGTATCCATGGACGTGCATCGGCACATGTACGAGGTCGCCGCCGAGGTCGAGGACCTGGGCCACCCGGCGGACGCAGACCGCGTTTACGCCATCGCCGACAAGCTGCTGAGGGAGGCCGCGCGATGAGGCCCCGCCCATGCCGCATGTTCAGTTGCGAGTTCATCGGGCACCTGCGCGGCTACTACTGCCAGGGCTGCCCGTACCTGGCCGCGCTGCCCGCGATCCCCGATCCGGTGCCCGCGCCGTGGGACGAGGAGGTGGACGGTGAGTAGGCCGGTCCCCTTGCGCCCGTCGGCGGGCGCTGACGTGCTCACGCTGACCTCGGCCCTGGCCCGCGCCGGGTGGGGCGAGGGGCTGGCGGTCCCGACGTTCCGGGGCGCGCGGGTCATGCTCCGCGAGCTGGCGAACGCCATGTTCGAGGCCCGCCAGGGCCGCAGGGCGTCCATCGATATCACCGGCCCGCAGCTGGCCGACCGGACGGGCTACTCGGACCGGTGGGTGCGCGAATCCCTGGCGACCCTGGAGGGCCTGGGCCTGATCGAGTGGTACCGGGGCGGGATCGTGGAGGGCGCCCCCAAGCCGTCCCTGATCCGCATCGTGAAGTCCACCCTCGCCGACTTCGTGCTCGCCGCTCGCCGCTGGCACGACGACGTGCTCGACGCCCGGATCGTCGCGGTGAAGACCCGCATCAAGGCGACGACGATCTGGCGTCTTTGCCGGGGCCGGAAGAAGCGCCGCGATCCCCATGCGGAAGTGGCTTCTATCCTCCCCCTCTTCGAGGGAAGGAAGGGCGCACCCGCTGGGGTTGCGCGCCCTGGTCCTTCGTCCCTCAAACCGAATGTTCCGCAGGAAACAACGAAAGGCAACGACATGAGCAACTACCCGAGCGAGGAGTTCATGCCCCTCGTGTGCGGCCACGGGGCCAGCGCCCCGAGGTTCTGCAACCGGTGCCGGTCCGAGGGCTGGCAGCAACAGCAACGGGCCGAACAGGCGCGCCAGCGCGCAGCTGAGGAAAGGGCCGCCGAGGCGGCCCGCAAAGACGAGGAGCAGGCGGCACTGCCCACCCCGTTCGAGGAGTACATGCGCGCCGCCTACCCGGACGCGACGCCCAGGCAGTGGGGACGCCTGGCCCTGGCTGACCCGGAGGCCAAGCGATTGGTGAGGGAGTCGGTGCGATGAGCAGGACGACCATGCCCAGTGCGGGTGAGGACGCGGGCCCGTACATCGTGGACGCAGCCGGTGACATCCTCCTGATCTGCGACCGCATCCTGGAGATGACCAACGCGGACAGCCCGTACTCGATGAGCTGCAACCAGATGGCCATAGCCATGGACACCAACTCGATTGGCTTCCTCGCCAAGGAGATCATGGCCGAAGCCAACGGCGTCGCGGCCATGCGCCGCAGCCTGGAGGCCGGGCACGGGGCCGACGGTGAGTAGGTGGGGCGGGCGCCGGGTCGCCCGGTTGAAGTGGCAGATCGCCGCAGTGCACGGCACGCGATGCTGGGTGTGCGGGCGGCTGATCGACATGGGCCGCGCGTACCCCGACCCGCTGAGCGCGTCGGTCGAGCACACGGTGCCGAGGTCGAAGGGAGGAGGCGACAGCCTCGCCGTCCTGCGCCTCTCGCATCTCGTGTGCAACGAGTCGAGGGGTGCCGGTCCGCGCCGTGGCCGGTTTTCGCGGCCTCCGGTCCGGTCGCCGATTGTGGCCGGTCTGTTTTAAGGCGCCCACCCCACGGAAGCCCCGCCCCCAGCTTCCTTCTCCCCCCGGAATCTGGGTAAAACGGGGCGAAAAAGCCAGGAAAGCACACGGAACACAGGAAAAAACTATGATCGCCACCGAACCCGCGTTGTTCCCCGCCAGTGAGGGCGGGGGCACCCCCATGGGGCCGGGTCCCATCGAGCAGAAGGTGAGGGAAACCCTCGATGGGCTCGCCGCTGACGGCCTCATGATCGGCAAGTACATCGCCGTCTCCGCGACGCTCCTCTCGACGGCCCGCGCGGTCGATAGGGGAATGGAGGGCGGACCGAGGGGCGTATCGGTCGCAACCGCCCAGCTGACGAAGATGCTCCTCGAATCCCTGGAGAGTCTTCCCGAGCCCCTGACCGGCCAGGAACCCTACTTCGACGCCCTCGACGCCCAGCTCCAGGCCCTCACGAAGGAAGCGCTCGCATGACCGCCGCCTACGCCACCGCCCGCAGCCACGAGCGACCGACGTTCGGGCGCCGGGTCGCCCACGTCGCCGCCCACGTCATGGGGACGCCGCTCATGCCATGGCAGCTCCAGGTCGCGGACGTTGCGCTCGAACTGGACACGGAGCGGCCCGGCGAATGGGCGTACCCCACGGTCATCGTCACGGTGCCGCGCCAGTCCGGGAAGACGGCCCTCATGCGCGCCGTCGCCGCCGACCGCCTTCTCGCTTACCGCGACCACCGTATTCAGATGACCGCGCAGACCGGCAAGGACGCGCGCAAGCGCTGGGACCAGATCACCGAGGCGCTGGACGTTGACCACCACCCCAGGGCGTTCAAGAAGTACGCGTCCAAGGGCTCCGAGGTCCTGACGTACCTGCGCACCGGATCGTCCCTCAGCCCGTTCGCGCCGACCCCCACCGCCGTCCACGGCGACAGCCTGAACCTCGTGATGATCGACGAGGCGTGGGCGTTCGACGAGGAGTCGGGGACGGCGCTCACCGCCGCCATCAACCCGACGTTCGCGACCGTCCTCGACTCCCAGCTCTGGATCGTCTCGACGAAGGGGACCGCGAAGTCGGCGTACCTGAACCGCCTCATCGCGTCCGGGCGCGCCGCGACCGAGGATCCGGCGAGCCGGGTCGCCTACTTCGAGTGGAGCGCCGACCCGGACCTCGCCGACGCGGACCCCTACGGGCGCGACACGCTGGCCTTCCACCCAGCCCTTGGGCACACGCAGACCTACGACAAGATTCTCACCCTCGGTCGGGACGAGCCCCTGGCGACGTGGAAGCGCTCATACCTGAACCTGGAGGACATGACGGGCGAGACCTGCGTGATCGACCTGGCGATCTGGGACAGCCTGGCCCGCCCCGCCGACGAGATCGACCCACCGGCCCCGGGCCTCATCTCGGTCGCGTTCGACGTTGCAGCCGACGGGTCGGCGGCCACGATCTACGGCGCCTGGAGGGCGGGGGACGACACTCAGGCCGTGTGCCTGGCCGCCCAGCCCGGCACGGCGTGGGTCACCGATGCCGTCGCGCGCCTGCACCGCGCCGGGTATACGGACATCACCGCTGACCCGCACGGCCCCGCCGTGACCGCCATAGACGAGCTCACCGACGCTGGCGTGCCGATCCGCACCGTGACCGCGCGCGAGTACGCCGCCGCCTGCCAGTGGCTGATCGACAAGTCGCGCACGGGGGACGTGCTCCACGACGGCGACCCCGCGACCCGCGCCGCGCTCGACCACGCGGAGACCCGTCCCGTGGCCGGGACGCTGGCGTTCTCCGCAGCCCACAGCCCCGACCCAATCGACGCGATCCGCGCCCTCGCCATGGCCGCCCAGCGCGCCGCCACCCGCCGAACCCGTCTCCAGCTCTTCTAGGCCAGAATGTCATGACCCGCTGCACCAGCTACCGAATCCGAATCGACTCCGCCGCCTATACGTTCCTCGCCTACTGCACCTGCGGGTGGAGGGACTGGATTCCGCGTGTTTCCAACGTCGAAGCCTGGAGGGCGGGCCGCGATCACGAGGCGTCGTGCCACCCCCACGGGCGCCAGGCCGCCCGCGCCTACGCGGACGCGACACGCCGCGCGCTGCGGAAATAGCGAACACCCTGTGGTGACCTTCTCGGCATGAAGCTACTGGCCGCATTCGGTATCCACGCCCGCGAGGAGGCGCGACCCGTCTCGCCCCGGGTCCTGCCCCCGGCGCGCCGCGAGGCGGTCGCCCTCGACGAGATCGTGGGCCTCGACGCGGTGTTCCGCGCACTGTCCTACCTCCAGACCCTCGCCGGTCAGCTCACGATTGACGCCTGGCGCGGAACCGAGCCCATCGCCAGCGCGGTCGTCGCCCGCCCCGACGCCTGGCGCACGCAGCGCCAGTGGGTCATCGAGACCGTCGCCTCCCTCAGCCTCACCGGGAACGCGTTCTGGCGCATCCGCCGCGACAAGGACTCGGGCGCGATCCTGAACCTGGACGTGCTCGACGCCTCGCGCGTCGCCGTCGCCCTCGACGCCAACCGCCAAGCGCACTACACCATCGACGGCACCGAGGTCCCGCCCACGGAGATCGCGCACCTGCGGTACCTGACCATCCCGGGCCGCGCCCTCGGCCTCGGCCCCATCCAGGCCGCACGCGCGGGCCTGACCGGCATGGTCCGCGTCGCCCGCTACGCGGACAACCTGTTCACCAGGGGCGGAACGCCGTCGGGAATCCTGTCCACCAGCCAGCCGCTCACCCGCGAGCAGGCCGCCGAGGCCGCCGCCGAGTGGGACGAGAAGCAGACCGCCGGGAAGACCGCCGTCCTCGGCCATGACCTCGACTACAAGCCCGTCGGCGTCAAGCCCTCCGAGCTCCAGTGGCTCGACTCCCAGAAGTGGAGCGTCGTCCGCGTGGCCAGGCTCTTCGGCATCCCCCCGGCCAAGCTCGCCGTGGCCATCGAGGGCGCGTCCCTGACCTACAACAACATCGAGCAAGCCACCCTCGACATGCTCCGCGACACCCTCATGGGCTACCTCGCGCCAATCGAGGACATGCTCACCTGGCTCCTCCCGCGCGGGCAGTCCGTGCGCTTCAACCTCGACGCCGTGCTCCGCCCCGACACCAAGACCCGGTACGAGGCCCACGAGATCGGCCTCCGCGCCGGATTCCTCACCGTCGATGAGGTGCGCGGGATCGAGGGCCTGACCCCACTCACCACCGCACCAGCCCAGGAGGCAGCACAATGAACGTCCGCACCGCAACCCTCACCGTCCCCCTCGCCGTCCGCGCCGCCGACGCCGAGACCCGCGAGTTCACCGCAATCGGCGTGCCGTTCGGCGCGATCTACGACATGGGATTTGGGTACCGCGAGCGGTTCGAGCGGGGCAGCGTCGATGCCTCCGAGGCCGTGCTCGCCTACCAGCACCGCACGCCCATCGGGACCATCACCAGCGCCCGCGACACCGACGAGGGCCTGGAGATCACCGCCCGCATCTCCCAGACCCCGACCGGTGACGAGGTGTACACCCTCTTGCGCGACGGCGTGCTCCGCTCCATGAGCATCGGCTTCGAGCTCCTGGAGGCCCGCGAGGAGATCGAGGACGGCGAGCCCATCACCACCATCACCAGCGCCCGCGCCGTCGAGTTCTCCGTCGTCCTGAACCCCGCGTACAAGGACGCCAAGATCACCGACGTGCGAGCCGCACAAACCCCCACGGAAGGAACCCCCATGCCCAACGCCACCGACGCCACCGAGACCATCGAGGAGCTGCGCGCCCACATCGACGACCTCGACCGCCGGGTCGCGCTCGCCGCGCAGCCCGCCCCCGCCCCCGTCGCCGACACGCGCAGCGTCGGCGAGTTCGTCAAGGCCCTCGCCTCCGGCGACGAGCAGGCCCGCGAGGCCATCGCCCCCCTCATGCGCCGCGACTACGCGGGCGGGAAGACCGCCGACGACGGCCTCACCGCCGGGCACCCGCAGTTCATGAAGGACCTCACCCGGATCATCGAGGAGGCGAACCCCCTGGCCCGCCACTTCTCCACCGGTTCGCTGCCCGCCGAGGGCATGACCCTGGAGTTCCTGGAGCTCAAGGACAACACCGTCAAGGTCGCCGAGCAGAAGAAGGAGGGCGACGCCCTTCCCACCGGCAACGTCAGCACGAAGGTCCGCACGGCGGACATCCACACGTGGGGCGGCGCGTCGTCCATGTCGTTCCAGGAAATCCAGCGCACGCGGACCAACATGGTGGACCTGACCGTGAAGGCCATGGCCGCCGCCGCCGGGAAGACCGCAGCCGCGTTCTTCCACTCCTCCTACGAGACCCAGACCAAGGCGTCCACGGCCAGCATCACCATCTCCAAGGCCATCGACGCCCTGACCTATCCCGACCTCCTCGCGATGCTCGTGGACGCGAACTCGATGTTCCAGGAGCTCGGCGCGCCGATCACGGGCCTCATCGTGGACCGCGCGACGTTCCTCAAGATCGGGGCGCTGGAGACCTCCAGCGGCGTCCCCTACATGGCGATCACCGGGCACGGCACCGGCACCATCGGCACCCTCTCCGCCGACGTGCTCTCCGGCCAGCTCGGCAACGTGACCGTGATCCCCGACCTCAAGGCCACCAGCGCCCGCGGAGAGAAGGTCGCGGGCACGTTCTTCAACGCCGACGCGATCCGCGTCTACACGTCCGGGCTCGCCCACCTCCAGGACGACGCGATCCTCACCCTCACGCGGGATATGAGCGTCTACTACTACTCGGCCGTCGCCGTCGAGCGCCCCGACCTGCTCGTCCCCCTCAAGATCGGGGCGTGACGTGGAGGCCCCCAGCGCCGCCGAGATCGACGCCCTCAAGGCGTACCTGCGTTCGCCTTCGGCCACCAGCGACGAGATCGCGCCCGTGCTCATGAGCGCCCGCCTCCTTGTGCACCGGCACATCGAGGGGTGCGAGGTGCCCGCCGAGATCGTCGCCATCGCCGTCAACAAGGTCGCCGCCGAGCTCTGGGCAGCCCGCGACGCGACCGGCGGCATCGTCAGCGGGTTCACCGACGACGGGAGTGGGGGCATCCGCCTGGCCCGCGACCCCATGGTGGCGGCCCGCCCAGTGCTCGCCCCGTGGGTGGGACCGGTGTTCGCATGAACGTCCTCACCGCCGCGCGCCAGGGCCTCGCCGACCTGCTCTCCGACCGCATCCACGGCCTGGAGGTCGTCGCCCACGACGTGGACCGCCCTGCGCCCCCGCAGATCGTCATCACCCCGGCCACGCCGTGGGTCGAGGCCGCAGACAGCGCGGGCTTCCAGACCCGCCACCAGGTCACCCTGCGCGTCCTGTGCGTCTCCACGCGCGGCAAGCAGACCGACCAGATCGAGGCCCTGGAGGAGATGGCCGCCGCCGTCCTCCAGGTCCTCGACCCCACCGACTGGGCCGTCACCGAGATCAGCCCGCCGTTCTACCTCCAGGGCGACCAGTTCACCCTTCCGGCCACGTCGATCGACGTGACCACCCGAATCCACCAGTGAAAGGACACACATCATGGCCCCCGAACCCCCCAAGATCACCGTGAAGGAATCCCCCCGCATCAAGGGGAAGAAGCTCGGCTTCAAGCTCAACGACAAAGACGTATGGCCCGATATGAGCGAAGCTCAGATGGAGCCCTCCGACTCCGACTCCACCGCGACCTTCGGGTCCATCGGCGCGGGCGGAACCCAGATGAAGCTCAAGGTCGCCGGTATCGTCTCCACCGCGTCGGTGAGCCTCTGGCGCCTCCTCTTCGACAACGTCGGCAAGGACATCCCCTTCATGTTCGCGCCCAACGGCAACGAGACCCCAAACGCCGACCAGCCCCACTACACGGGCGTGTGCACCATCTCCACGCCCCCGACCCTGCCCGTCAAGGTCAACGAGGAATCCACGTTCGACCTGGAGCTGCCGGTCATCTCCTGGGAGCAGAAGACGAGCGCCTGACGTGGAAGTCGCATTCAAGGTCGAGGGCCTGGCCCGCGCGATCCGCGCCGCCGAGCAAGCCGGTGCGGACGCCGAGAACATGCGCGACCTCATGCACTCGATAGGCGAGATCGTCGCCGCCCGGGGCCGGGCACTCGCCCCCGCACGCACCGGGCGGCTCCGCGCCGCGATCCGCGCCGGACGCGGCAAGACAAAGGCCGTCGTCCGCGCGGGCTACGAAAGCAAGCGCCTGCCCTACGCGGGCGTCGTGCACTACGGCTGGCCCGCGCGCCGCCACCCGCCGAACCCCTTCATGGTCCGCGCCGTCGAGCAAACCCGCTCCCAGGTCATCGACCGCCTCGAAACCGGGTTGGGCGACATCCTCACCCGGAACAACCTCAAGTAGACAGGAAACCCCCGTGAACTTCGACTCCCTCACCGTCGCCGAGATCATCGACCTGGAGGACATCTCCGGCCAGGCCCTCGCCACCATCGACGCCGATAAGCCCATCGGGCGCGTCCTCCAGGGCCTCGTGTACATCATGAGCCGCCGCGCCGGGACGCCGCGCACCCTCGACGAGATCGCGCAAATGCCCATGGGCGAGGCGAACAAGATCATCGCCCCACTCGTCGACGAAGGGGGCGCGCCGGACCCCGAGTGAGGGAGCGTGCCCGCCTCATGGCCAGCGTGTGCGTGGCGGCGGGCATGTCTCCCAGCGAGTACAAGAACTTGACCCTGGTCGAGCTCGAAGAGTTCATCAAGGTCCTCAAGAAACGCAAGTAGAAAGGGTGGTCCGGTGGGGCGCCAAACCGTCATCGTCTCCGTCCTCGCCAACACCAGCGGATTCAAGTCCGGGATGGGCGAGGTCGCCGGTGTGCTCTCCGGCCTTGGCTCCAAGCTGGCCGGTGCGGCGAAGACCGGCGTCGCCGCCGTCGGCGCCATCAGCGGCGCCATCGCCGCGCTCGCCGCGAAGAAGGGCATCAGCCGCGCAATGGCCATCGAGGACGCCGAGGCGAAGCTCCGTGCCCTGGGCGCCACCACCGAGACCGTCAAACAGGTCACGAACGACGCCCTGGCCTCCGTCAAGGGCACCGCGTTCGGCCTCGACGCCGCCGCGACGACAGCGGCGTCCGCGCTCGCCGCGCAGATCAAGCCCGGCAAGGAGCTGCAACGCTACCTCGGCCTCGTCGCGGACACCGCGCAGATCGCGGGCACCAGCATGGAGGAGATGGGCGCGATCTTCGGGAAGGTCGCGACCAACCAGAAGGTCACCACCCAGGAGATGAACCAGCTGGCCGACCGGGGCATCCCCATCTGGAAGTACCTCAGCGAGTCGATGGGCGTGACCACCGAGGAGCTGCGGAAGATGGTCACCGAGGGCAAGGTCAGCCTCGACGACTTCCTCGCCGCCGTCGAGACGAACATCGCGGGCGCGGGCCGGATCATGGCCGACACCACAAAAGGCGCGTTCGCGAACATGGGCGCCGCCCTCGGGCGCCTCGGAGCCGTCGCCGTCTCGCCCGTCTTCCCGCAGATCAAAACCCTCTTCCAGGAGGCGACCAAGGGCATCGACGGGATCACGACTGCGCTCAGCCCCTTCGCCGCCGCCCTCGCCGACTCCCTCGGCCCCAAGATCGCCGCCGCCCTCGACGGCACCGGCCAGAAGTTCGCGGACTTCGCGACCAGCGTCCCCGAACGCCTCGCCCCCGTCATCGCCGCCGTCAAAGGCGTGTTCTCCGGCCTCGGCGGCGTCCTCGAACCCGTCGTCGCCCAGATCGGCGCCCACATCGAGACCATCAGCGGGGCGTTCTCCGCCGCCGTTGGCGTGATCGCGCCCATCGCCGCCCAGATCGGGGAAGCCTTCGCGCCCGTGCTCCCCGCCCTCGCCGACCTCATCCCCGTCGTCGCCCAGATCGCGGGGGCGTTCAGCCCCGTCCACCTCATCTTCCAGGCCCTCGCCCCGATCCTCCCGGTCGTCGCCAAGGCCGTCGGCGACCTCGCCGCCAGCATCGGGGGCGCCCTCGCCAAAGCGCTGCCCGCCATCACCCCCGTCCTCCAGGGCTTCGCCGACACCCTCACCACGGGCCTGGCGGACGCCATGCCCAAAATCGTCGACGTTCTCGGCAAGGTCGCCGGCGTCCTCGGCGGCCTTCTCTACACCGCGCTATCGTCCCTGCTGCCCACCCTGGGCGAGCTCGCCTCGTCCCTCGCGGGCGCCCTCGCGCCGGTCCTGCCCACCATCGCGGACCTGTTCACCCAGATCGCCCAGGTCGTCGGGACCACCGTCGTCCCCATGATCGCCCAGCTCATCCCCATCCTCGGGCGCGTCATCGAGGCGGTCGTCTCCGCGCTCGTGCCAGTCCTCCCCGCCCTCGGGACGCTCCTCCAGGCCGTCGGCGCCGTGATCGGGTCCATCGTCGCCGCCCTCACTCCGCTCCTGCCCGTCGTCATGCAGCTCATCGACACCCTCGTGACGGCCCTCGCCCCCCTCCTGCCCGTCGTTGCCCAGCTCATCGCCAGCATCGCGGAGTTCGTCGGCCAGCTCGTGACGGCCCTCGCCCCGCTCATCGAGGCCCTGGTCTCCGCCCTCGCGCCCATCCTGTCCGTCATCATCGCCGTCCTCACCCCGATCATCGACGCGGTGAGCATGGTCGCCCAGGTCGTTGGGACCGTGCTCTCCGCAGCGATCCAGCTCATCACCCCCATCATCAGCGGAGTCGTCGGCGTGCTCTCCGAGTTCGCGGCCCTGCTCACCGGAACCGTCGGCGGCGCGGTCCAGGCCGTCGCCGCCGTGTTCACCGGCGCCTGGAACGCCATCGCCGCCGTGACTTCGGCGGTGTGGTCCGCGATCAGCGGCGTAATCAGCGGTGTCGTCGGCGCCATCAGCGGCGCCATCAGCGGCTTCGTCTCGGGCGTCCTCGGATTCTTCAACAGCCTCCGCTCCGGGATCACCAGCGCCATCAGCGGGGCCATGAGCTCTCTCACCAGCGCCATCAGCTCCGGCATCTCCACCGCGATCAGCTACGTCGCCTCCCTGCCCGGCAAGGCTGCCTCCGCCCTCGGGAGCATCGGCTCGACCCTCCTCAGCGCGGGCCGGTCGCTGATCCAAGGGTTCATCGACGGCATCCTCGGCATGTTCTCCGCCGTCAAGGACACCCTGGGGAACCTCACGAGCTGGCTCACCAGCTGGAAGGGCCCCGAAGACCTCGACAAGCGCATCCTCACCCCGGCGGGCCGATTCGTCATCCAGGGCTTCATCCGGGGCCTCGAATCCCAGTACCCCGCCGTCCGCGCCAGCCTCCAGGGCCTCACCCGCGACGTGGGCGCCACCGCCATCCTCACCCCCGACTCCGCCCTCGACCTCGGCACCGGGCGCACCGTCAACGTCTACACGATCAACGTCACCGCCGAAATGCTCACCCCGAGCCTGGACGCGGGCCGCGTCATCGCCCAGTCCATCGAGCAGTACACCCGCCTGAACGGAGCCGGACGATGACCCAGCTTCCCCCGCCCCCGCCCGCCGAGTGGATCGGCTGCGACATCCTGTCCATCACCCCCGCTGGCACCAGCATCCGCCGCCGCACCGGCGCCAGCGCGGTCACGATCCCCATCACCAACCTCGTGCCCGGCCACCGCCTCATGGTCACCATCGAGATCACCACCGGCGCTGGCGGCTGCGTCCTCTCCATCGGCGACACCGCGCGCCGCTACTACGGTCCCGGCCCCCACACACTCACCGCCCCCTGCACCGCCGCCGCCCACCTCGACGCCCACATATCCGGCGCCACCACCGCGACCGTCACCCGCCTCACCATCGACGACGCCACTCCCATTCCCGCCCACCCCGAGCCCCGCCACGTCCTGAGCCTGCAAGCCCAGTACTCACCGGCATGGCTGACCGGCCTCCGCCTCGACACCGACCGCTGGGACCGCGCCTCGTGGACGAGGGGCGCCCCCAAGCCCTGGCAACTCGTGTGGAACCAAACACGGTGGGACACCCGCGCCTGGGACCAGGAGACGGCAAGCCTCATCTGGCAGGACATCACCCCCCACATCTCCTCGATCACCACCGTGCGCGGCGTCAAGGCCGACGGCCCAGTCATCACCGCCAGCGTCGGCACCCTCACCGCAACCTCCCTCGGCGGCCTCGCCCCCCGCGCGACCGGCATCCACCACGGCACCCCCGTGCACCTCATCCACTGGCCCAGTCGAACCCGGGTGTTCACCGGCGTCATCACCGACCTCACCGTCACCCCCGCCAAGCCGCGCGCGAGAATCCCCTACACCGTCGAGCTCACCGCCTCCGACGCCGTTGCCCTCACCGCCGCCGTCAAGCGCTACGGCGCCCGCGCCGAGGGCGGCGACGGCACCGAGACGTGGGCCGCCCGCGTCGCCCGCGTCATGCGTTCCGCCCCGTACCTCGCCTACACGATCCCCTCCACGTCCTACGCGGCCATGCGGCCCATCGTCTGGGAGACCAGCCTCGCAAAGCACATCGACGCCCTCGCCGCCTCCGTCGGCGGCTCGTGGACCGTCCACCGCGACAACACCATCGAGATCACCAGCGCCCGCCCCGGGTACACCCCTGCCCTCACCCTCACCGACGCCACCGACACCGACATCAGCGCCGGAATCTGGTCCTACTCCGATATCGCGACCGCATGGTCGAGCTCCGAGACGATCAGCTCGATCACCGTCACGAACCACGGCGCCCACATCGATGACAAAGGAGAATGGCGCGCCGACGACACCGAGACCACCGTCACCGACCCAACCGCGACCGAGGCATGGGCCGGATCGACCGCGAAGGTCGATATGACTCTCGCCTCCGGCGTCGCCGAGGCGGCCCGCGCCCTCCTGCGCCGCGCGACCGACCTCCCCATCCCCTCATCCGTCACCCTATGGGCCTGCCATGAGCACGGTCCCGCAGACCGCGCCCGCCTCATGGCCCGCGCCGCCACCCTCGACCCCCTCACCCCCGCCCGCGTCATCCTGCGCTCCGAGACATCCGCCGTGCTCATCACCAGCATCCGCCACCAGATCACCCCCACCAAGTGGGACACCCGCCTCACCCTCACCCCCAACCGATAGGACCCCACGATGAAGAAGTTCGTACCCGGCGAGATCGCCCGCGCCGAAGACGTGAACGGAAACTTCGACGAGCTCAAGCAAGCCATCGACGCCCTCACCGGCGCCCTCCAGACCGGCGCAATCAGCCTGGGCAACATCGGCCCCGGCGACAACACCGACGCGACGATCAAGTTCCCCAAGCCCTTCACCCGCCCCCCCAAGGTCTTCCTCCAGACGGGGAACCAGCGGCTCATCCTGGCCGCCTACGACATCACCCCCACCAGCTTCCACTACTGGGCCTACAACAACACCAGCGGCATATCGGCGTCCACTGAGCTCATGTGGCTCGCCGTCGGCCTCTAATAGCGAAAGGACACGCAATGACCACAGCGGTCGATGTATTCACCGCGCGCCTCGCCTGGATGATGGTCCAAGCGGACGGCGGCTACAGCCAGCCCCACCGCCTCGACGTGCGCCGCACGCGCGGCGTGTGGGACCCCGGCTTCACGTTCGAGGGGGATTGCTCCTCGTGCGTCCTGGAGGCCGCCTACCAGGCTGGCCTGCCCACGGGCGCCGCGTCCTACACCGGCGACATGCGCGGCGAGCTCGCCGCCGCCGGGTGGGCCGTGATCCCCTACGCCGCGACCGGCGGCGACCTCGACAACCTCGCCCCCGGCGACGTGCTCCTGTCCGAGGCCGCGTCCGGCGGCGTCGGCCACACCGGCGGACTCATCCCCGGCGGCCTCGTCGCCGAGGCGTGGATCGACGGTCGCGGAGACATCATGGGCTCCGCCGAGGGCGACGGCCCCGGAGACGACACCGGCGGCGAGACGAGGGTTATCGACTTCTACTCCCACCCCTACACCGTGCGGGGGCTCTGGACCCACGTCCTGCGCCCCCCAGTCCTCGACGCCGCAGATGCGAGCGCCGAACCCACCCCCACACCGAAAGGACAAACAATGCTAGGAATCACATACACCGCCAACGAATACGGAGGCGTCACCGCCTACGTCCTCCTCACCGAGTCCGCCGGGGCCTACGCCCTGGACCGCGTGCAGGCCCAGGTGTACAACCAGGTCCTCCCGCAGGGATTCGTCGAGGTCCCGGAGCACCACGCGAACATGCTCATCAGGGAATGCTGGGAGCGCTTCAACATGGTCGCCTCCGGCGTTGCCTCCGGCGTGCGCGTGGACATCGACGAGGCCACCGCCCGCGTCCTCGCCGCCGTCAAGGAAGGAGCTGCCAAGTGAACGCCATCACGTCCCAGACCCCCGACGATCCCACGCCGCAGCCCATCGGCTGGCTCACCCCCCAGGTCCGCCGGTACATCTACAACGTCACTATCGCCGCCCTCGGCGTCGCCCTCGTCTACGGCGTCGTCGATGGCCAGCACGCCGCCGCCTGGGAGGCCCTGGCCCTCGCCGTGGTGGGCCTCGCCCGTGCCCACGTCCCCACGGGCGGCGCCGAGTGAGCATGGTCCCCGAGGTCATCGGGGCCGTCGGCGGCCTCGGCGGCCTCGGGGCCCTCGTCACCGGCGTCGCCTCCCTGCTGGAGGCGCGCCGCGTGCGCTCCAGCGTCGAGCCGAATCATGGGAGCTCGCTCGCCGACTCCATCCACCGCGCCGAGGCTGCCATCGCAGAGATCCGGTCCGACGTGCGCTCGCTCGATCACCGCCTCGGCTACGAGCTCGGCGAGATCAGGCGCACCGCCGACCTCGACCGCGCCGACTACGACGCCCGTCTCCGGCGCCTGGAGGCCGGTCGTCGCTAGGCGGCGCTCTCCACGACGGCCCGCAGCGACTCATCCGCTATCGCCAGGTAGCGCAGGGTCGTCTGCGGGCTCTCGTGCCCCAGGACCCGCTGCACGGCCACCAAATCGCCCGTGCGCTCATACGCCCGCGTCGCGAACCGGTGCCGCAGGCTATGCATCGTCACCCCCGCTGGCAGCTCGCGCGCGACGATCCGGCCCAGCCACCCAGCCGAGACGTGCCCGGCCTCGGCGCCCGGGAACACCCACCCCGGCCCCCGCCCGGCCAGCTCGTCCGCCAGCTCGTCGCCGATGGGCACGATCCGGCGTTTGCCGCCCTTCCCGTGCACGATCAGCGACCAGCCCCGCAGATCGTGCACGAGGTCGCTCGTGCGCACGCGCGCCACCTCGCCGCGACGAAGCCCCAGCTCCGCCGCGAGCCGCACCGCCAGGCGCACCCGCCAGTCGTCGGCCCGCCGCCCTCGGATGACCGCCATGTCATCGGCTGGCCGGGGCGCTGGAGCGCTCGCCCGCACCGTCGGAATCCGCGCCGGATCGACCCCCACAGCCCGGCCCCGCCCCGCCCACGAGTAGAAGCCCGCGACCGACTGCAAGGCACTACGCCGCGTGTCCCGCGCCCACACCCGCCCAGCCGACCACTCGATCACATCCGCCGTATCGACCTCCCACGGCCCGCGCCCCACCGCGCGGGCGAACCGCCGCAGCCAGTCGATCCGCAGCCGCACCGTCGCGGGCGACCGCCCCGCGCCCAGGAGCGCCAGCCTGTAATCTCCCAGCGGCCCGGCCCACCCGCCAGGCACCGGAGCTTTTCGTGTAACCATGTGCGCCACCATGCCAGCCTTCACCCGTCCCCGCATGACAAAACGGCCTAGACCACCGCCCACGTGGGGCAACGTCTAGGCCGCTACTGTCCACCATGTGGACGACACTAATCCCGAGGTTGCAGGTTCGAGTCCTGTCGGAGGCGCCACCCAGGAACGAGTCCACCCAGGCACGAATCCTCCCCGGCACGAATCGTCGCCGAGACGCGGCTGTCACATTCGCCCGATGCGCGGACCCCCTGTGCGAGGGGCAGGCGCGGATGAGCATACTGGGTGCCATGAACGCACGAACCCATGTCTGCCACTGCATGTGCGGGTCTATTCGTGCCCGAATGTGCGACTGACGAAGCCGTCCGCCATTCGCCAGGCTCGCCCCGCGATCGACTCTGCGCACCGCGCAGCGCGGCGGGAGGGAGCCCCAACCGAGAGTTTCATCGTGCCCTTCTCTGACGACGACTACGCCTGTCCCTGCACCCACGACCACGAGCCCACGCTACTGTCCTTCGAGGTCATGCCCCCGCGAAAGCCTTCCCTCGAAGCATCCTTCTGGGACACGGTTGACCGTCTCCTCCAGGTTCGACCGGACTTCATGTCCGTCACCTACGGAGCGGGCGGCAAGGACCGCAACAATGCCCGCTCGACGGTCCAGCGCCTCGTGCGAGACACGCCGATCCAGCCGATCGCGCACCTGACCTGCGTGGGCAACTCCGTGTCCGAGGTCGTCTCGACCGTCCACGACTACCTGGAGTCGGGCGTGCGCACCTTCCTGGCGCTGCGCGGAGACCCCCCTGTGGGGCAGGAGGACTGGGAACCCGGACCCGGCGGCGTCGCCAGCGCCACCGAGCTCATCCACCTGATCCGCACCGTCGAGAAGCGCCGCTGCGACGCGCACCCGGGAGAGGCCTTGCGCTCGGCCTTTAAGCCTCTCACGATCGCCGTCGCCGCCTTCCCCGCGGGCAACCCCGCTGCGGGCACGACCCCCCAGCAGGAGGCCGAACGCCTCCTCGTCAAGCAGGCGGCAGGCGCATCCTTCGCGATCACTCAGCTCTTCTGGGACGCCGAGGTCTATGCCTCCTTCGTCGAGTGCGCCCGCCGCGCCGGGGTCACGATCCCGATCGTGCCTGGCATCCTGCCCGCGACCGACCCGGCGCGACTGCTGCGCGTCCAGGACCTCACCGGCATCGAAGCCCCCGACTACCTGCTCAACACGCTGGCCGACTATCCCCACCAGGACGCGCGAGACGAGTTTGGAGCGGTCTTCGGGTCGCGGCTCATCCACTCCGTCCTCGACGCGGGAGCACCCGGGGTCCACCTCTTCACCTTTAACAGGGCCAAACCCGTCCTCGACATCCTCGCCCTCATGGGAGTGACCCCCGACCCCAGGCAGCCCACGGCCTCGTCCCTGCACGCGAGCAACTGAGAGCCTTCCCCACACAGAACCACCCCGCGGCCGGGTGCGGGCACAGCCCGCGTGCGCCGCACGAGTAGCACACCCAAGGAGAACACCATGTCCGCTGCCCCCGCGCAGTTCCCCACCGCCACGATCCTGGCCTACCCGCGTATCGGCCGCGAGCGTCAGCTCAAGCGCGCCCTCGAAGCGCGCTGGTCCGGGCGCATCAACGACGCCGAACTGCTTGAGGCGGCCAACAACCTGCGTCGGGAGAACCTCGCCCGACTGGTGGAGCTCGGCTTGGGCGCCTCCGACGCGTCCCTGGCCGACGCCCCCTCCCTGTACGACCAGGTCCTGGACGCGACCATCCTCCTGGGCGCCATCCCCCCGCGTTTCGAGGGACGGCGGGGGCTGGACCTGTACTTTGCGCTCGCCCGAGGCGACGACAAGGTCGGCCCCGAAGAGATGACGAAGTGGTTCGACACGAACTACCACTACCTCGTCCCCGAGATCGGCCCCGACACGCCCCTGCGCTTCGCCGACGATACCGTGACCCGCCGCTTCGCGGACGCCCGCGGGTGGGGCTACGTGACCCGGCCCGTCCTGGTGGGCCCCGTCACGTACCTGGCGCTGGCCAAGGCCGACCCGGCCACCCCCGACTTCGATCCGCTCACTCGCATCGACGAGGCCGTGGCCGCCTACGCGCAGGCGCTGGCCTCCCTGCACGCGGCCGGAGCCCCTTGGGTTCAGCTCGACGAGCCCGCCCTGACCTCCGACAATTTCTCGCGTACCCGCGCCGAGCTGGGAGAGCTTGCGGTTCGGGCCTACGAGCGCCTGGCAGCCGCCACGGAACGTCCTCAGATCCTGCTCGCCACTCCCTACGGCGACGCCTCCCACGCGCTCGGAGCCCTGGCGGGCACGGGGGTCGAGGCCATCCACGTGGATACGCTGCGCGGTCGTCTTCCTGAAGGCGCTGACCTGTCGCGGGTCACCCTGGTGGTCGGCGCAGTTGACGGTCGCTACATCTGGAGGGCGGATCTGGCCGCCCTGCGCGACACCCTCACGCGCGCCCAGGGGCTGGGTGCCGCCCGCGTCACCGTCGCCACGTCGAACTCCCTCCAGCACGTTCCTCACGACACCGCCCTGGAGACCTGGGACGACGCGACCCTGGACGAGAACCTGCACGCCTGGCTCGCCTTCGCCGACCAGAAGGTGGTCGAGGTCGTCACCCTCGCCCGAGGCCTGGATCAGGGTTGGGAGTCCATCGACGCGCAGGTCGCCGAGGCCGCGCGCGTCCTGGAGCAGCGCGCCGCCGCCCCCGGCGTCGTGCGACCCGAGGTGCGCAGCCGCACCGCCGCCCTGACCGACGCCGACCGCGCCCGCGAGCCCTACCTAGAGCGCGAGGGCGCCCAGGCCGAACGCCTGCACCTGCCCCCGCTGCCCACGACCACGATCGGTTCCTTCCCGCAGACCACGGAGATTCGCAAGGCGCGCGCCCAGAACGCGCGCGGCGAACTCTCCGACGCGGACTACGAGGCGCGCATGCGTGAGGAGATCGCCTCCGTCATCTCTCTCCAGGAGGAACTGGGGCTTGATGTTCTCGTCCACGGCGAGGCCGAGCGCAACGACATGGTTCAGTACTTCGCGGAGCTACTCGACGGCTTTGCCGCGACCCGCAACGGGTGGGTGCAGTCCTACGGGTCGCGATGCACGCGCCCGTCCGTCCTGTGGGGTGACGTCTCGCGTCCCGCACCCATGACGGTGGGGTGGACCAGCTACGCCCAGTCCCTGACCGAAAAGCCCGTCAAGGGCATGCTCACCGGCCCGGTCACTATCATCGCGTGGTCCTTCCCGCGCAACGACCTGCCGCTGGGTGAGATCGCGGACCAGATCGGCCTGGCACTGCGCGACGAGGTCAGCGATCTCGAGGCAGCCGGAATCGCCGCCATCCAGGTCGACGAGCCTGCCCTGCGCGAGCTCCTGCCTCTGGACGCCGACCGCCACGCCGACTACCTGGACTGGTCGGTGGGTTCCTTCCGGCTGGCCACCTCCTCCGTGCGTCCCGACACGCAGATCCACACTCACCTGTGCTACTCGGAGTTCGGCCAGATCATCGACGCCATCAAGGGGCTCGATGCCGACGTGACCTCGATCGAGGCGGCACGTTCCAAGATGGAGGTCGTGCCCGAGCTGGCCGACGCCGGCTTCGATCATGGTATCGGCCCGGGCGTGTGGGACATCCACGCCCCGCGCGTGCCCGGCGTCGAGGAGCTCGCCGAGCTCGTCGGCCTGGCGGCCAACGCCGTTCCGGTCTCACGCCTGTGGGTGAACCCCGACTGCGGACTCAAGACCCGCGGCTACGAGGAAACGAAGGCGTCGCTGGACAACCTTGTCTGCGCTACTCGGCAAGTGCGTGCCCAGCGCGGCCTGGACGGCTGACACGTCGTCTGGGTGCTAGGTGGGGGCGGGACCGTTTGGTCCCGCCCCCACCGCGTTCGCTGCGTTCGCCGCCTCGGGCGTGTCGGCCGTGATCGCCGTGTTCGCCGCCTCGGGCGTGTCGGTGTGCGGGATCGGCCAGCGCCGGGTACTCGCGTTCCTGACTCGGGGGTTACAGGAGAGTACTGCGTGCCTCGGGGCTGGAATGTTGCCGCGATTGTGGTTTCTCGCCGCGGGGCTGGAGTGTTGCCGAGGGGCTGGCTTGTACCCGAGAGGCTGGTTATGCGTCGCGATTGTGGGGATAGCCGGGGCATCGCGGGGAGTTGTTATCTGCGAAGGAACTCGGCGGGGCCGTGCGCGCGCACGTTAACCCCTTTGGTGAGCACGATAACCCGATAGGTGGAGCATGGGCAGGCCGGCCCATGCTCCACCTATCGGGCCCACGTGTGCAGCAGAAGGGCCCACGTGTGCTGTAGAGGGTGATCGACGCCGGGCGCGCGGCGCCGCTTGCGTTCCCTCCTGCTGGTTGGCCAGACGGATGTGTGCCTCCTCGGGTGCGGGTCGGAGCGTACTCCGGGAAACATGAGCGGTTGCTTTGCGTGGCCGGAGATCCTGTCAGGAGCCTGTCAGTTTTTCTGTGTATGGGATGGTTTAGAGGTTGGGGCCGATTCGGTCGGGGTAGGCGGCTTCGAGGTGGGCGAAGGGAGCTTGGGGACCAGTCGTGCGGAGAATCCGAGACCGCCCTCGCGAACGCCTGCTGTCCCGTCGTCCTCGCTCAGGACACCGCCGTCACACAATCTCACTTAGTGAACACTGTGTTGCCGCCCGCGCCGACCTCAGACAGACTGGAGCCATGACGACCTTCGCGAACCCCATGTGCTGCCCCGCCGGCGGCATGATGTCGCGAATGTGTATGTGATTGACGCCCCAGATAACCTTGTCAATCACCGCCGCAGTGATACGCCCACGCCAGAAGTGGGAGTGCGGCCCCGAAGAATCGGATACACCCATGGCCCTCGTCAACACCCCCGCCGCTTCCGTCCGCAACGCCGACGACACCCCCACCTCCTACGAGGAATTCCTTGACGTCCTAGCCGGGCTGCACCTGAGCTCCCCCCGCATCGACATCGACATCGATCGCGGACAGGTCACCTTCGACGGACGCGACGCCGGACTGTCCGCCAAGGAACACGATCTCCTCGCTCACCTGGCCGCTAACGCCGACCGCCCCGTTACCCGTAACGAGCTCTTCGCATCCGTGTGGGCCGACGCCGGCCTCGGGTCGGACTCACGCACCGTTGACGCCCACATCCGACGCCTGCGCAAGAAGCTCGCGATCCTGCCCGACCTGATCTCGACCGTTCGCGGCGAAGGATACCGATTCAACTCCACGCCAGCGGTTCGCGTGCACGTTACCCGCCCTGTCGCCCTCGCCGCCTAATCGCAAGCACCGCCGCATGATCGCAACCACCGCCGCATGATCGCCACCGAGGCCTGGCGCCGCTTCGCGCCCCGTGATCGCCGCCCCACCGTCACCGAGGGCGGGCACTGTGCGGCCTGATCACCACCGCCAAGGCATGGCACCGCGCGCCACCTGATAGCCTCCCCACTGTCACCGAGACCCGGAACCCCGCGCGGCCTGCTCCCCCACGGCAGCCACCACCGTGGCCGGGCACCGCGCGGCCTGATCACCACGCCGCCACGCCACGCCGCCGCCCCGCAGGGGCACCACGACCTCGGCAGGTGGGCCCGCGGGCGCGATCAGATCACCAGGCGCGTGATCTCCGAATCCAGCGGCAGCTCCTCCACGTGCAGGGGAGAGGCCTCCATGCGATGCCGCAACCCGTCAATGTCATCCGGGTTCGTCAAGTCGATGCCCACGAGGGCGGGCCCCAGCTCTCGGTTGTTCTTCTTCGTGTACTCGAAGTGCACGATATCGTCCGCCTCGCCCAGCACGTCCTCCAGGAACATGCGCAGCATGCCCGGCTGCTGCGGGAAGGTGACGAGGAAGTAGTGCCGCAGTCCCTCGTGCCGTAGCGAACGCTCCATGACCTCCGCGTAGCGCGTCAGGTCGTTGTTGCCGCCCGACACGACGCACACGATCGCGCCGTCCGAGCGGCCGAGCAGCGCCCGACGATCCGCGGGATCCGTCAGGTACACGTGCGCCGCGGTCGACGCGAGCGCGCCCGCGGGCTCCGCGATGACGCCGTCAGACTGGTAGAGCTCGAGCATCTCCGTGCACACCGCGCCCTCGGGGACGACCAGCACGCAATCGACGAACTGAGAGGCGATGTGGAAGGGCAGCGCGCCCGCGCGTCCCACTGCCGTGCCGTCCACGAAGGGATCCACTTTCGCCAGAGACATCGGCTGGCCGGCCTCCAACGCGGCGTGCATGGATGCCGCGCCGGCGGGCTCGACGCCGATGATCTTGACCTCGGGACGGTTCGCCCGCAGCCACGTCGCGATGCCCGCAACGAGGCCGCCGCCTCCCACCGGGATCAGCACGGCCGCGGTGTTGTCGGGCATTTGCTCCTCGAGCTCCACGCCGATCGTGCCCTGTCCGGCGATCGTGAAGGGGTCGTCGTACGGGTGGACGTAGGTGCGTCCTGTCGCCCGCGCCGCCTCCTGGGCCAGGGCGTTCGCGCGGTCGAAGGTTCCATCGACGATGACCTGCTCGACCCACTTGCCGCCGATCGTCGCGATGCGGCGGCGCTTCTGGCGCGGCGTGTTCGAGGGTAGGTAGATCGTGCCGCGCACCCCCAGGTGAGCGCACGCGTAGGCAAGACCCTGCGCGTGGTTACCGGCCGACGCACACACGACTCCCCGCTCGCGCTCGCCGGGGGACAGGAGCGACATGCGCGCGTAGGCGCCGCGCACCTTGAAGGAACGGCACTTTTGTTGGTCCTCACGCTTGAGCAAAATGTCGACGCCGGCCTCGGACGAGAGGCGCTCGGAGTGCTCCAGATTGGTGCGAACTGCCACCCCGTCGAGGGCGCTCGCCGCCTGGCGGATGTCCTTGGGCGTGGTCACGTGAGAACTAGCGGGCATGGAAACTCCTTTCGGTACCCTCCTAGTGTAGTAGTGACCACGGCCCCCGCCGCCCACCCGACCGTATGACGAGGAGCGCACTACCATAGGGGGCGTGAAAACTCTGAAAGATCCCCTGGTGTGGATCGACTGTGAAATGACCGGCCTGGACGTTGAGCGCGACGCCCTCATCGAGGTGGCGGTCGTCGTCACCGATGGAGACCTGCGCATCGTCGATCCCGGCATGGACGTGCTCATCACGCCGCCCGCGGGCGCGCTGGAGAACATGAACGATTTCGTGCGCGCCATGCATACCTCCTCCGGCCTGCTCGACGACCTGGCGACCAGCGCCGTGTCCATGGAGGAGGCGACCGAACAGGTCCTGTCCTACGTCAAGCGCTTCGTTCCCCAGGAGGGAAAGGCGCTGTTGGCCGGCAACTCGGTGGGCACGGACAAGATGTTCCTGGAGGCCAACATGGCTCCCGTCATCTCTCACCTGCACTACCGCCTGGTGGATGTTTCCTCCATCAAGGAGCTCGCTAAGCGCTGGTACCGCGCTGCTTTCGCGGAGTCTCCCGTCAAGCACGGCGGTCATCGCGCGCTCGCCGACATCCTCGAGTCCATCCAGGAGCTCGAGTACTATCGCCGCGTGCTCTTCCCCTCCGAGCCCGTCACCACGGAGCGTGCCCGCGAGGTCGCTCGCGAGGTCGTGGCCCTGGGGATTCCCTCCCTCGGCGAGGCGTCCGAGGCCTGACCTGCCCGTTAACCGCGTGAGGCGGCATCCCCGATGGGGTGCCGCCTTCGTGCTGCTGTGGCCGTCCACAGCGTCGGGCGTCCACGCGCCTGTATCCACAGGGGGTTTGCGAGCCGTCGTTGCGTCCACAGGGGGCGGCCGCGCGCTTGAGCGATGGGGGAGGGCCGAGGTTTCCTGGGGGTAACCGGAACTGGCCGGCAACAGTGGAAAGGGATGCAATGATGCAGGACATTTCGACGACCCTCAGGGGGCGTATCGGCTCCGATCCATCGATGAGAAAGGTCAGGGGGGACACGTGCGTCACGACCTTCCGCCTGGCGATCCCCCGGTGGCGCTTCGCGACCGACGCGCGCACGGGCAACGCATCCTACGTGGAGGACGGCGCCTACTGGTACACGATCGAAACGTGGGAAACGCTGGCGCAGAACGTGTTCGAGTGCTGCCACAAGGGAGAACCGGTCATCGTGGTCGCCCGGCCCGTGCCCAACGCCTGGGTGGACGGCAACGGGGCGATCCGCTCCTCCATCGTGTTCCGCGCGAGCGCGGTCGGGCACGACATCGCCCGAGGAAGGACCACGTTTTCCAAGAACGGCTCCCACAGCGTCGACGCGCCTGCGGCCGGCAGCGAGGACGATCCCTTCTCGACGAGGCAGGGGCAGTCCACGCTCGACCCGCGCGCGCAGGAGGCGCCGGGCTGCGTCGCCCCCTCGGAGGAGGCTGAGGACCACGGTCAGGGCGAGCCTGGGGGTGGGGGAGCGCAGTCGCCGCGCGAGGATGGGCGTGCGCCACTGGCGGACGCTCACAGCGCCGCGCCGACGCAAGCGCCGCCTCACGGGACCCTCCCGGGAACTTCGCAGAGCTACGGCTCTGAGGAGGGATCGCCGACGGCGGCCCCGACGCAGCGCTGCGCGCCGACGCACGACGGGCCCGAGGAGCACTCCTCGGACCCGTGCGTGCAGGTGGCGGGCCGCTTCGATTACTCGCAGGTGCACCCATCCGAGCAATCCCCGGGAGCGGCGCGATCGGGCACTCCCGACGATGACCCACACGAAGCGGATTCCCCCGCCGCGAACTAGCCGGTCGCGTCCGCGATGATCACCTGAGCGACGGCGGTCCCCGCGTCGTGGCTGATGGAAACGAGCACCCTCCACGTGGATGGCTCGCCCAGGGAATCGGCGCACGCCGAAGCGACGCGGCCGTGCAGCGCGAGGGAGGGGCGATTCCACTCGTCGTGGATCACCTCGATCTCGCGCCAGTCGACCTCGTCGGGGCCGATGAGGGGGGCAGAACCGAAGAGGGCACACGACCAGGCCTTGACGAAGGCCTCCTTCGCGGCCCATAGGCCGCCCGCGTGGCGGGCCACGGCCTCGTCGAAACGCGCGGAGCCAGGGGCGGCGCCGCTGGTGGCGCCGGCCCGGGCGCGGACCCGGCGGGCCTCCCTCGGCGTGAGAACGCCGGTGAGGAAGGCCGTACCCGGCTCCCTCACCTGAGCGGCAAACTCAGGGAGGGACACCAGGTCAACGCCGAGCCCGCGCATCGCTCACTTGCCTTCCGGCAGGTGGTAGAAACCGTCCTCGCCCAGGCGAGCGGCCGGATCCAGCAGGATGGCAGCCTCGACCTCGTGCGCGTCACCGGCAACGCCGGCGGACGGGTCGTCGGGCAGGCGGCGGCCCTCCACCGAGGTGAAGAGCGGGGCGTGGCCCAGCATGCCCATCTCGATGTGGCGCTGGCCGTTGCGCAGGCGACGGTCGGAGGCTGCCCGCCAGGCGTGCAGCGCCTCGCGTCCGGCCTCGCGCTCCACGATCGACTCGAAGGCCGCCGGGTTGACGAGGGCCAGGAAGCCGGAGACGTGTCCGAAGCCGAGCGAGGTCGCGAACGCCGCGCGCACCGGGCCTCGAGAGGACATGTTCAGCGGGGAACGCAGCCACACGAGCGGGCCGTACTTCTCCATCGCATCGTCGACGCAGTCCAGCGCGACGTTCGCGGGGAGCATGCCCGAGCGGAACACATCGATGATGCCGCCGACCTGGAACACGCAGGCGCCGCCCTTCGCGTGACCGGTGAGGGTCTTCTGCGAGATGACGAGCAGCGGGTTACCGGGAGTACGACCCAGCGCCATGCCGACGCGGGTGTGCAGGTCCGACTCGTTGGGATCGTTGGCGTTCGTGGATGTGTCGTGCTTGGACACGAAGGCCACGTCGTCGATGCCCACCCCGAGCTCGCCGAGGCTGCGGGCGATGACGGAGTCGCGTCCGCCGCGCGCAACCGCGAGGGCACCCAGGCCGGGGGCCGGGATCGAGGTGTGAGCGCCGTCGGAGAAGGTCTGCGCGTGGGCGACGACCGCCAGGACCGGAAGGCCCATCTCCAGGGCGACCGAGCCGCGCGTCAGCAGGACGGTGCCGCCGCCTTGGGCCTCGACGAAGCCGCCGCGGCGACGGTCGTTGGCACGCGAGACGAAGCGCGAGGAGATGCCGCGAGCCAGCAGCTCGTCGGAGTTCGCCGTCGCGTTCATCGCTCCGAAGCCCACGATCGATTCCACCTGGATGTCGTCAATCGCTCCGGCCACGACGAAGTCCGCCTTGCCGGCCTTAATCTTGTCCAGGCCCTCCTCGATGGAAACCGCGGCGGTCGCGCAAGCGCCGACCGGGTTGATCATCGAACCGTAGCCACCCACGTAGGACTGCATGGTGTGCGCGGCCACGACGTTGGGCAGGGTCTCCTGCAGGATGTCCTGCGGGTACTCCTCGCCCAGGAAACGGTCGACGAAAAGCTTGTGCATCGAGCGCATGCCGCCGAAGCCGGTACCCTGCGTGGACGCCACGGTCGCCGGGTGGACGACTCGCAGCAGCTCGGCCGGGCTGAAGCCGGCGGAGACGAAGGCATCAACCGCGCTGACCAGGTTCCACACGGCGATCGGATCGATCGAGTCCAGCATGGAGGCCGGGATGCCCCAGCGCGCCGGGTCGAAGTCCGTGGGGAACAGGCCGCCGATGCGGCGGTTGAGGGTCGCGCGACGAGGCACGCGCACCTGGGCGCCGGACTTGCGCGTGACCTGCCATTCGCCGAACGCGGTCTGCTCGACCACCGTGAACTGCGGGTCGGCCTCGGCGTAGGAGCGAGCCTCGGCCTCGTCCTCGACCGTGAAGGTAATGTCGCGATCCAGGAAGACCATCGCGGACTCGGGCGTGTAGCCGTCGTGCAGCGGGCCGTCGTCGTGGAAGAAACGCACGCCGGAGCGGGCCACGACCTCGTCGCGGTAACGATCGAAGATCTCCGACTCGGGGACCAGCTGGTCGTCCTTGTCGTACCAGCCCCCCACGGGGGTGTCGGACCAGGTCAGCAGTCCCGTCATCCACGCCAGCTCGAGGACGCCCGCCGGGGTGAGCTCGACGCTACCGTCGGTGTGGATACCGAGCTCGGCCTGCACGCGGGTGCGTGCGGAGCCCCACGGGCCGACCTCGCCGTGACCGACGATGACGACCGTGTCGGCCAGCGACGCGGTGGTGTTACCCCACTGCGAGGGCTCGACGTGCGGCACGGTGACCTGCGAGGGTGAGGGCAGCGCGGAGACGGTCGCGACCGGCTCGGCGACGGGGACCTCGGGAGCGGTGGCTTCGGCCTGAGCACGCAGGGCGCGCAGGTCGATGGAGGAGTCCAGGCCGCCGGTCAGGTCGGCATCCACCGGAGCAGCGGCAGCCTGCGCGCGAACCTCGGCGCTCGACAGGTTCAGGAGCTGCTCGGCCATTTCCTCGGTCGACCAAGTGCGAACACCTGCGGACTCGACGGCGCCGACCATCGGGTCGTTGCCGCCCATGAGGCCGGTGCCGCGCACCCAGCCGATACGCGGGTGAGCGATCGAGACACGCGAGCCCCAGATCGGCTCGGCCGCCCAACGGGTCGCGATGGCGTCGAAGGCTGCCTTCGCCTCGGCGTACGCGCCGTCGCCGCCGAAGATGCCACGGTTCGGGGAACCGGGCAGCACGACGTGCAGGCGGTGATCGGCGTGTGTATCGGAACCGATCGCGCACAGGCCGGCGATGGAACGCTCAACGCTCCACAGCAGCAGGCGCATCTGGTTCTCAGAGGCCGGGCCCGCGTCGGCGAGCGTGCCGGAAACACGCGGAGCAGCGAACGGGTAGAAGAGCGTCGGGACCAGGGCTTCCTTGGTCACCTTGACGTCGGCACCCACGGACTTGGTCTGCTCGGTGCCGATCCACTCCACGAGCGCGTCCACGTCGCGGTAGGAGGCCAGGTTCGCGGGAACCAGCCACAGCTTCGCACCGCCCGCGGCGTGCGTGCGGTAGAGCTCCTTGGCGAAAGCCAGGCGCGAGGCGGAGATCGACGAGGAGGTCGCGATGACCGTTGCACCACCGGCGAGCAGGCCGCCGACGACCGCGCCACCGATGGAGGCGGGGGTCATGCCGGTGACCACGGCGACGTCGTTCGCGTAGGGCAGGTCCTCGGCGGAGGAAAGTGCGTCGGCCGCGATCTGCTCGAGGCGCGCGGCGCGATCGTGATCGCCCTCAGCGCGCAGGCGGTTCGCCCAGTACGAGGCCTGCTCGGCCACTGCGCGGCCTGTGCCCACGAAGGACGCGCCTTCGGAGAGCGTGCCTTCGGCGACGTAGCGGGCGACGTCCTCGCGGGCGGAGGCCCAGCGGTCGTCGAGCAGGACGGCGCGTGCGGCGTCGAAGCGAGGCTCGACCAGGTCAACCCAACCCGAACCCAGCTCGGCGGCAACGGCGTCGATGACGCGTCCGTCGTCAGTGGAGTCGTCGCCGGTGGGGGTGGGGGCATTCAGACCCAGCTCGGACAGGATCGTGCGAGCGGTCTTGGCCAGGACGCCGTCCTCGCCCGTCACGGACGCGGCGTAGGCATCCAGCGCGGCGGAGTCAACAACGCCACCACCGGACGCACCACCGGCGCTGGGCAGGGACACGGCAATACCCTCACGGGCCGCGACGGCGGCCACGGCAGCGTCGATGAGGGCATCGACACCGGCGGCATTCGTCGGGGCATCCAGGGGCAGGGTCGCCAGGTCGCCGTCGCGGGTCGAGGCGCCCTCACGGGTGCCCAGAACGATCTCGGCGGTGACGTGCTGGGCCCAGCCGGGTCCCAGCTGCCACGTGCCGGTCACGCGGTCGGCGATGCGACCGGCCTTGACGCCGGCGGCGCCGAACAGCTTGCGCGTGCGCTCCTTGACGGCCTCGGACAGGACCGGACCGAAGGGCTTGTAGCCCTTGGCAGCCTTGTCGACCGTGGCGGACAGCGTGGCCACGTCGGCCTCACCTGCGCCGTCGATCGAGTTCAGGCCCAGCTCGGAGGACATGTCCATGAGCAGCTGGTTACGACGCGAGGACACGCCGTTGGTCAGCGACTCGGTCGTGTCGGTGGCTCCGACCTCGTCAATGCGAATCTTCGCGGACAGGGCCAGCAGGGCGACGATGGCGGAGGACGCCGTGAAAGGTAGGTCCGCGACGTCGGCACCCGAGGGGCCGCCGGTCGGCGCGGCGGGGGCGGGGGCCGGAGCGGCCTCGGCGGCAGGGGCTGCCGGGGCGGGCGCGGGAGCGGCCTCGGCGGCGGGGGCGGGGGCAGCCGGGGTGATCTCCTCGTCCTCGTCCTCCTCGGTCACGGCGACGTCGGTCGCGTAGACACGGGGCTCGTCGCGCTGGACGTTGAACACGTCGACGCGAGAGAGCGCGAACTCGGGGGCGAGCAGGGTACGGGCGGCCAGGTTGGCCAGGGTCGGGGCGGCACCGAGGCCCACCTCGATGACCTGATCGACGCCCAGGCCGGCAACGCCGGGGGCAGCCTCTTCGGTCGAGAGCAGCACGCGCTGCGTCTCGATCCAACGCACCGGGGAGGCGAACTGCCAGCACAGCAGCTCGATGAGCAGCGTGCGGGTCAGGACACCCGGGGTGGCCAGAGCCGCATCCCACGCACCCTCGGTCTCGAGCAGCTCGCGCACCGTGTCGGAGGGAACCACGTCGAGGATGGACTGGGCGAACTCGCGGGTGAGCTCGAAGGGACGCGCCACCAGGTTGGGGATGTAGCGGCCCACGAGCTTTGCGGGTTCGATCTCGGCGGGAATGCGCTCGTCAAGCTTCGTGCGGAAGTCCGCCACGCCGCTGCGCAGGACAGTGGAGTGGAAGGGCACGTCGATGCCGGGAACGTACATGAATGGACGCTTGCCACCGTGCTCGGCGGCGCGCTTGGTGGCGTCCTCCTCGAGGGCCTTCAGGCCCGCGACCGTACCGGCGACCGCGTACTGCTGGCCGGCCAGGTTGAAATTCACGATCTGGAGGAACTCGCCCGACGCCTCAGCGATCGACTCAACGTACTCCACGACGTGAGCGTCGTCGATGCCGAACTGGTTCGGGCGCAGGGCACCCATGCGGTAGTTCGAACGGCCGTTGCCGTCGCGGGGCACGAGCGAGTGCATCGTGGAGCCGCGCTGGAAGACCAGGTCGAGGACGGTTTCGAGCGGGAAGACCTCGGCGTATGCGGCCAGCGCGTCGTACTCGCCCAGCGAGTGACCCGCGAAGGCCGCACCCGGAACCAGGACGCCCTCTTCACGCATGCGGGCCGTCTGACCGATCGCGAGCGTCGCGAGAGCGACCTGCGTGAACTGGGTGAGGTTCAGGACGCCCTCGGGGTGACGGTAGGTCACGCCCCGCGCCACGATCTCGGTCGGGTTGTCGCGCACGATCGCCAGGATGGAGAAGCCCATCGCCGAGCGGGTGTGCGCATCGGCGCGGCGCCAGACCTCGTCCACAGCCTTGGACTTGGTGCGCTCGTCCAGGCCCATGCCGGCGCTCTGGATGCCCTGGCCGGGGTAGACGTAGGCGACCTTCGGGGCGAAGGTGTAGGCCGATGCGCGAGAGACAACCTGCTTGTTGATGCGGCAGGTGACCTCGAGGGACAGGCCGCCACCGACGACGCGGCCCACGCGCTCGACGGTGATCTCAACCTCGTCGTTCAGGTCGACGGTGCCGTACATGTAGTAAGTCCAGCCGGCGATCTGAGCGCCGCCCTGACCGGCGACGACGGCCTCGGCCGCGTGCTGAGCGGTGGCCGACAGCCACATGCCGTGCACGAGAGGCGCGTCCATGCCAGCGACCTTGGCGGCCGCGTAGGAGGTGTGGATCGGGTTGTAGTCGCCCGAGACGATCGCAAACGGCGTCATGTCGTCGGGGGCCTTGACGCTTACGCGGCGCAGGACCGAGCGGGGCGTGTCGACGACCTCGATGTTTGCGCCGCCGAAGGGCGCGGCCTCGGAGGGCGCGCGGTTTCCGGTGGCGCGGCCGCGGATCGCGAAGCGCTCCTGCGTGGAGCCCACGTACTCGCCGTTCGAGGTGAGCTCGAGGGCCACCGTGACGATACGGCCGGAGGAGGACTCGTCGACCGCTGCCACGTGGCTGGTCACATCGATCGTGGTGATGCCGCGCTCGAGCATCTGCTCGGGCGTGTACTTCAGCGTGATCGAGTGATCGAGGTGGACGGCGTTGAGCAGGCCCTCAATGACCGGGTAGTCGTTGTGGATGGCCGAACCCAAGGCCGCGTAAATCGCGGGCCAGGCGGGGCCGAGCAGGGCGTCGGGAGCCCAGGCGGCCAGCTCGTAGTCGGCGGGCAGGGCAGCGCCAGTGGCCTCGGCGTGATCGAAGCCCAGGGTGGGGGCCAGCGTGAAGGAGTAGTGGGCCTCGCCGAAGATGGACTTCGAGGAAGGCACCATGACCGGCAGTGCGTCCACGGTGTCGCCGGCGACGGACACGGAGGTCACGCCGGCGGTGGCCGCGAGCATTGCGTACATGTGCTGGGGCAGCTTGGCCTCGTCGATGACGGGGACCGCGCCGTCTTCGCCGGACAGAACCAGCGGGAAGACCAGCTCGCGCACCGCGTGCTTCTCGGAGCCGCGCGGGTCGTTATCCCAGGCGGTGTCCAGGTGGATGACCATGTCCACGCCAGTGTCGGTCGGGTTCAGGGACACGCGCTCCTCATCGAGGATGGAGGCGGGGTTGGTCATTAGGTGGCCGGTCCACGAGATGAAGGGGACCTTGCGCAGCCATTCCTCGCGGGTGGCGGCGGGCTTGCCGTTGCCCAGGCGCGAGGCGACGGGCGTCGCGACGGCACCCGAGGAGGCGAGGCGCTCGGCAGCGGCAGCCTCGAAGCGGCCCAGGAGGGAGGCGACGGGCTCGTCGACTCGGTCGATGCCGGCTACGGAGACGGGGCCGGGGATGATGCGGACCTGGTCGGCGGTGTAGCGCTCGTCCTGCGCCTGCCACAGGCAGTCCTGGCCCCACCAGCGGATGAGGTCGTCGTCCAGGACCGGGACGAAGGGCATCGGCTTGGGGTAGGAGCGGCACAGGGCCGGGAACCAGGCTGCGTCGATGGGAGTGACGTGCGTGGTCGCGGCGTTCGGGTAGGCGGCCAGCAGGCGGTCGGCGGCGGCGTGTGCGTCGGCGACGTCCTCGACGGTCGGGAACAGGGTTTCGACCTCGCCGTGATCGACGGGGGACAGACGCGCCTCGACGCGCTGGAGGAGGTCGTGGTAGCGGATCTGCCACGTGGGATCGACCCACGGGTAGGACAGGTCTGCGAAGCGGCGCACCCAGGCCTCGTAGGTCATCTCTTCCAGATCGCCGAAGTAGGGCTTAGCCGTGTGGGAGAGGATCTCGACGATCTCGTCCTTGCGGGCGCGCACCTGGGCACCGTCGGAGCCGATCTCGGCAATGATGCGCGCGGCTGCGGCCGCCGCGTTGGAGACCTCGTGCATGTCAGCGCGCAGGTGGGACAGGCCGGAGGTCATACCGCCACGGGTCACGCCTTCGCCGACCCAGCCGCCCAGGTCGTCGTTGTCGGGAACGCCCGGCGTGGCAACGAGGAGCTCCTTCACGGCCTTCGTGGTGTGTGCTTCCTTCGTGGTCATCGCGGCGGTGCCCACGAGGACGCCGTCGACGGGCATGGGCGGGCGGCCGTAGCGGGCCGACCATTCGCCGGTGAGGAAGTCAGCGGCGCGCTCGGGGGTGCCGATGCCGCCGCCCACGGTCAGGACGATGTTGGACTGGGCGCGCAGCTGGGCGTAGGTGGCCAGCAGCAGGTCGGACAGGTCCTCCCACGAGTGGTGGCCTCCGGAGTGGCCGTCCTCGACCTGGACGATGACCTTGACCGGCTCGGCCTCGCGGGCGATTGCGATGACCTTGCGGATCTGGTCGACCGTTCCGGGCTTGAAGACCACGTAGGGGAAGCCGTCGGCGCGCAGCTGCTCGATGAGGGCCACGGCCTCGTCCTGCTCGGGGATACCGGCGGAGATGACGACGCCGTCAATGGGGGCGCCGGAGGCGCGCGAGCGCGACACGATGCGGGCCTGGCCGAATTGGAGGTTCCACAGGTAGCGGTCCAGGAACATGGAGTTGAACTCGGCGGTGTGCCCGGGGCGCAGCTGGGCGCGCAGGCCCGCCAGGTTCTCGTTGTAGACCTCCTCGGTCACCTGGCCGCCGCCGGCCATCTCAGCCCAGAAGCCCGCGTTCGCGGCGGCCGCGACGATCTCGGGGTCGACGGTCGTGGGGGTCATACCGGCCAGCAGCACGGGGGAACGGCCGGTCAGCCGCGAGAACGCGGTGTCGACGACGGTCTTGCCGTCGGGCAGGGTCACGAGGCCGGGGCGCAGGTGCGACCAGTCGGTGCCGGGTTCGGGGGCCCAGCCCGGCGTCGCTGCCCTGTCGCGGTCAGCGGCGCTTCCGGCGGCGACGACGCCGACGCCGGCGCCCTCGACGAGGGCCCGGGTCATGCGGACGGTGGTCGTGCCCGGACCCATGTCGACGATCCAGGAGGCGCCCGAGGCGGTGGCGGCGCGAACCTGATCCGGCCAATCGACGGGCGTGGTCAGGACTGCGGAGGCCAAGCCGTGGGCCAGGTCGGCGTCGATGCCGCACTGCGCAGCCCACTCGTCAACGAGGACGAGGGCGTCGGCCAGCATCGGGGAGTGGAAGGGCACGTAGACCGGCAGGAACTCGCACACGGGGGACAGGGGGCGACCGCCGCGCTCGTGCGCGTCGTGGGCGGCCTTGTCCGACGCCGCCGCGCGCTCGATGGCGGCCACGAGGGAGGCCAGGTCGTTGGGGGCGCCCGAGACGACGTGCGTGTCCGTGTCGTTGCGCAGCGCGATCGACAGGGGGTGCGAGGTGGAGGGAAGGGAATCGACGATGCGCGACAGGAGAGCGTCCGACACACCCCGCACCGACACCATGTAGGTCGCGTCCCCGGAATGCGGGGCGCGCGCGCGGCGCGTCACGCGGGCTGCGGCTGCGCCGATCAGGCGAGCCAGCGCGAACACGGAAGCGGCCCGCGCCTCGTCCCCGCTGATCCACGCGCGGGCGATCTCCACGCCGAGCACGCCCTGCGAGTGCCCCTCGAAGGCGGTGGGCTGGTGGGCCACGATGTTCAGGCCGGCGCGCGTCAGGTCAATGAGCGCGCCCAGCTGAGCGGCGACGATGCCCGGGACGGACAGCGCGGCCTCGTCCGGACCGGCCGTCTCGCGGGTCACGGCCACCTCACCGTCGGCAGCGGGCAGCGCGAAGGGCAGGGTCGCCACCGACTGCGTCGCCAGCGATCGGCGAACGGGGGAGAGCACCCGGTCCGAGGCCTCGATGACGCCCGCGACGATCGCAGCGATCTCGGGATCGTGGGCAATCTCGTCGAGCGCGGTGCGCCACGGGGTCGCCTGACCGGCAAAGGTCAGCGCGTAGGGGGACTCATTGAGAGAGGACACAAACGACATGTTCATACTTTCCTTCGGGGACAATTCTTCTCGAACGACACGGGTCACAGGGGACCGTTGTCGTGACGCTTCACATGGGGGGCTCGCTGGTCCTTGGTGGCCAGCAGATGCAGGGAATCGATGATGGTCTGACGCGTATCGGCGGGGGCGATAATGCCGTCGAGCTGACCCGAGGCGACGGACAGCTCGGGGTTGACGGTCTCCTCCTCGTAGCGAGCCACCAGAGCGGCCTTCGTCTCCTCGAAGGTTCCCTCCTCGCGGGCGGCGGCCAGCTCGCGGCGGTACATGATCGACGCGGCGCCCTCGGCGCCCATGACCGCGATCTGCGCGTCCGGCCACGCGAACGCAAGGTCCGCGCCGATCGACTTCGAGCCCATCACGATGTACGCGCCGCCGTAGGCCTTACGCAAGATGACGGTCACCATCGGCACGGTCGAGTTCGCGTAAGCCACGATCACCTTCGCGCCGCGGCGGATGATGCCCGCCTGCTCCTGCTCGGTGCCCG
>ERZ772917.298-NODE-298-length-35715-cov-77.892232_pt1 | contig 35715 bp, 17 predicted proteins | sample MGYA00511187_ERZ772917 | MGnify/ENA primary metagenome ERZ772917 (study PRJEB29015, sample SAMEA2737925) | human oral metagenome | biome: human oral; feature: human-associated habitat; material: dental | place: China | collected 2012 ...
GCCAGGCCACGATGCTCGACATCGACCATGGCACCTACCCCTTCGTCACCTCCTCCAACCCGACCGCGGGCGGCGCACTCACCGGCTCCGGTGTGGGCCCGACCCGCATCGACCGCGTCATCGGCGTCGCCAAGGCCTACACGACGCGCGTCGGTGAGGGCCCGTTCCCGACGGAGCTGGACGACGAGGTCGGCGAGGAGCTGCGCGTCAAGGGCGGCGAGTTCGGCGTGACCACCGGGCGCCCGCGCCGCACCGGCTGGTTCGACGCCGTCATCATGCGCTACTCCACGCGCATCAACGGCCTGACCGACATTTGCCTGACCAAGCTCGACGTGCTCTCCGGCTACGACACGATCCCCGTGTGCGTTGCCTACGAGGTGGACGGGGTGTGCACCGAGGAAATGCCCCTCGACCAGGCCGGCTTCGAGGCCGCCGTGCCCGTGTATGAGGAGCTGCCCGGCTGGAGCGAGGACATCTCGCAGTGCCGCTCCTTCGACGAGCTGCCACGCACCGCCCAGGACTACATCAAGCGCCTGGAGGAGCTGTCGCGGGCCCGCATCCAGTCCATCGGGGTCGGCCCGGGACGCGAGGCGACCATCGTGCGCTACCCGCTGATGTGACGCCTGCCTGAAACGTGTGGGGGCCGGTGCCGCGGTGCGGCGCCGGCCCGCGCTCGTAGATGCGGGTGCGACGCGGGCGTGAGCGCTGCGGTTCTGGCGGTGCGAGCGCTGCGGTTCTGGCGGGCGCGCCTCGTTTGATGAGCCCAGATACGACGAAACACGCCGAACCGAATGCGCCTGTCGGCGCGAAGGCCGCTCGTAGCGGCAGAGTTTGGAGCCCGGGGCATACCGGTTCGGCGTGCCCCTAAACTCTACGACCCTCAGCCCGTTGGGCGCATTTCGAGGCGGCGTGGATCAACCCACACGGGGTGTGCGCCACAGCGGGCGGCCCCCGCCTCGGCGAGGACCGACATGTGGGACCATGGAGGCGTGATGACAACGACCCCGCCGCCCACGCGCCCCCGAACCGGCCCCGATCGGGGACGGCGCCGCAACACCCTCGCGTCCAAGAGCGTCCCCGCGAGCGTGGGGACGGTGATCGTGACCCTCCTCGCGGCGCTAACGATCGCCGCGTGGTGGATGCCCGGATCGCGCTGGAGCGTCGGTCCCGTCGTCGCGTTGGCCTCGTTCCTCCTGGCGTTCGGCTGGCCGACCCTGGCGCGGCTGCACATGCCGTGGCTCGCCCAGGCGGTCCTCGCCCTCGGCGGCGCGCTGACCCCCATGGGGGTCGCCTACTGGAAGAACCTCGACATCGCGATACCGCTGACCGGCATCACGCTGGTCCTGCTGGTCGCCGCGACGATCCTTGACGCGCCCGCGCCGCGCGACCACTCGGTGGGGCGCACGACCGAGCACTGGGGCTCGACCGCGCTCAGCGCAGCGCTGGCCTCCTCCGTGACCGCGCTCCTCATCATCACGTCGGGCTCGATGTGGGTCTCGCTGACCGTCCACGCGCGCTGGTCCGTCGTCGTGCCGATGGCCGCCCTGGTCGCCATCGTCGCCGCCGTGTCGGTGCGCAGCGGGCGCAGCGCGACGGCCGGCGTGGTCTACTCCGTCGTTTTCGGCCTCTTCGCGGGACTCATCGCCGCGTCGATCGCGTGGCTTCTCGGGCAGACCTCGGACCTGCTGCCCGTCGTGTTCCCCTTCATCGCGAAGCGATTCGGTGACTTCGCGGCCTTCCTTACCCTCGGCGGCGTCACGGGCGTCGGCGTCGGATTCGCCGTGTCCGTCGTAGACGCGCTCCTCGGCGAGCGCGCCTCCGCCGCCCCGCTCGCCTCCGTCCTGGGGCGCGGCGCCGCCAAGTTCCTCGTCGCCGCCCTGCCCGTCTACGCGATGACCCGCATCGGCGGCATCTGAGGGCCCGCGCGGCAACCGTTGCCGGGGCCGCCTGCGGTGTCGCGCCTCGCAGCCCACGGGCGGACAACTCCGGTACGCGCGCCCGCGCCCGCCTCTCGCGTTAGGCTGGAGCCATGATGGTGATACCTGCTGACCTGCCGGCCCTCGTCGCTCCCGTCGCGTGGATGCTCGGAACCTGGGAGGGCTGGGGCATGCGAGCCACCGCCCCGGACGCGCCCGCCGACGCCCCGGACGCGCCCGCCGACGCCCCGGACGCTCCGGACGCTCCCGTCGACGCCCCGGTGGTCGAGGAGATCCGCGGCGACGTCGTCGGCGACCAGATGCGCCTGGTGACCCGCGTGTTCGCGGGCGTCGCCTCCGATCCGATCGACCCGACGTGGGACGCCGCGCAGGGCCTGGCATCGATCGAGAAGGGCGACCTGATCAGCGAGGAGACCGTGTACGTGCGCGTCGCCCCCTCCGATGCTCCGCTGCCACCCCCCGGCCAGTACAACCCCCGCGAGTTCACGGCGACCTCCGCCTCGACCGAGGGACACGCGGCCGTGTGGGACGGAGTGAGCGTGGGACCGCGCGTCCAGATGGTGTCCGACGCGATCGCGCTCGGCGTGGACGCGCCCCGCGTCACGCACCTTGGCCGCATGTTCGGCCTGGTCGCGGGCGAGCTCATGTGGACCCAGGAGCGCACCTTCGACGGCGAGGACGAGGCCGACGTCGAGATCTCGGGTCGCCTCATGCGCACCGAGCAGGCATCCACCGCCTCCGGCGAGCTCATCGAGGGCATCGACGACTCCCAGGACGGTTTCCTTGTCTGAGGAACGCCTCGAATCGGAGTTCGTTGACGAGGCCGTGGCCTCCTTCGGCGCGACCCCGCACTACGGGGACCCGTCGGGGGAGCAGTGGGCACTGGAGGGCGGGCGCGCCCTGGTGCGCCGCCCGGACCTGGCGGTCATCGACGTCGGGGGCACGGACCGCCTGACCTGGGTGACGTCGCTGGCCTCCCAGATCGTGACCGGCCTCGCGCCAGGTGCGAGCCGCGAGCTTCTGATCCTGTCCCCCGAGGGGCGCGTCGAGCACTGGGCGGGCGCGAGCGACGACGGGGAGGTCCTGCACCTCATCGTGGAGCGAGGGGACCTCGGGCCGTTCGTCGAGTTCCTGGAGTCGATGCGCTTCGCGCTGCGCGTGAGCGTCGCCGAGCGCGACGTCGCCCTCTTCTCCTCCGTGCGTGCGGGCGCCAACGCGCCCGAGGCCGTGGCCGCGCTGCCGGGGCTGGAGTGGACCTGGGAGGACCCGTGGCCCGGCGTCACCGAGGGCGGGGCCGCCTATTTCCAGGGAGCGCACCACCCGGGCACTCGCACCCCGATGATGTTTCACGCTGTTTCACGCGGGCGCGCGGAGGAGTTCGAGGCCGCGTGGCTGGCCTGCTCCCCGCAGGCCGGCGCCCGCCGCCCGGCCGGTTACCTGGCGTGGGAGGCCATGCGCATCGCCGCGTGGAAGCCGCGTCTGGGGCGCGAGACCGACGCGCGCGCGATCCCGCCGGAGGTGGACTGGCTGCGCAGCGCCGTCCACACCTCCAAGGGCTGCTACCGCGGGCAGGAGACCATCGCTCGCGTTATCAACCTGGGGCGCCCCCCGCGCCGACTGACCTACCTGCAGCTGGACGGCTCGCGCGGGGACCTTCCCGCGCCGGGCACCCCCATCGAGGTGGGGGGACGGCAGGTCGGGGTTGTGACCTCCTCGGCGCGCCACGCCGACGAGGGGCCGGTAGCCCTGGCGCTCATCGCCCGAGCGGTGCCCACCGCGACCGTCTTCGACATCGACGGTGTCGCCGCCGCCCAGGAGGAGATCGTGCCCGTCCACGGAAAGTCCTCCGTCTCCCCGCAGTCGCGCCCGGGCGCCGGCCTTTCCCGCGAGGCCGGCCAGCGCGGAGGCTCGACCGGATTCGGCGGCCTCGGCTCGGCCCTCGGGTCCGCCTGATGCGCGCCGTCATCCAGCGCGCCACCTCCGGCGAGGTTCGCGTCGGTGGCCGCGTCGTCGGCCGCCTCGCCTTCGACGCTCCCGACGAGGCGGGGGCTCTTTGCGCGGATCGCGTCTCCTCCGCCGGCGCGGGGCTGGCGTCCGGTGAGCCGAACCCGGCCAACGCGGCTGGGGAGAAGGATGGCGGCAGGCGCCAAGGCCTCGTTGTCCTCCTGGGCGTCGCGCGGGGCGACGGCCCCGCCCAGGCCGCGACCGTCGCGCGCAAGATCGCCGAGCTGCGCATCCTCGACGACGAGCGTTGCGCCGCCGAGGCGGGCGCGCCTATCCTCGTCATCTCCCAGTTCACGCTCTACGGGGACACGCGCAAGGGGCGGCGCCCCTCCTGGGCGCACGCCGCCCCCGGGGATGAGGCGGAGCCCCTCGTCGAGGCGGTGGTGGCCGACCTCCGCTCGCGGGGCCTGCGCGTGGAGACCGGCCAGTTCGGGGCGATGATGGAGGTCTCGCTGGTCAACGACGGCCCCTTCACGGTCCTCGTCGAGGCGTAGGAAAGCCTCCCGGCGGGCGCCCCGCCTCGCGGCCCGACCCGAGCGCGTCTCCTCGGTGCCGCCGCCCTCAGCGCTCCGCCCTGCGCCCAGGGCGAAAGCGCGCGCACGCCACCCGCGCTTTTCGTAGGCTGTAACCAGTCAACTGGGACGGGTGTACGCCGAGTTCGGCGAGGCAGCTGCCCCGAAACGAGGAGAGACATGTTCGAACGCTTTACCGACCGCGCGCGCCGGGTCGTCGTGCTTGCGCAGGATGAGGCCCGCGGTCTCAAGCACAACTACATCGGCACGGAGCACCTGCTGCTCGGCCTGATCTCTGAGGGTGAGGGCGTGGCCGCCAAGGCTCTGGAGACGATGGGTATTAAGGGAGAGGCCGTGCGCGCCTCGGTCATCGAGATCATCGGTGAGGGCGAGAAGCCGGTCGAAGGTCACATCCCCTTTACCCCGCGCGCTAAGCGCGTCTTCGAGCTGAGCCTGCGTGAGGCCCTCCAGCTGGGGCACAACTACATCGGTACGGAGCACCTGCTGCTCGGCCTCCTCAAGGAGGGCGAGGGCGTGGCCGCCCAGGTCCTGACCAAGCAGGGGGCTGACCTAGCGCAGGTGCGTCAGACGGTCATCCAGATGCTCAGCGGTTACCAGCGCGGCGACGACGAGGGTCGCGAGTCGGTTGGTGCGGGCGTGGGCGGCAGCGGTGGCCCGGAGCGCTCGAACTCGGCGATTCTTGAGCAGTTCGGCCGCAACCTGACGCAGGCCGCGCGAGAGAACAAGCTGGACCCCGTGATCGGGCGCCGCGTCGAGATGGAGCGCGTCATGCAGGTCCTGTCGCGCCGCACGAAGAATAACCCGGTCCTCATCGGCGAGCCCGGCGTCGGTAAGACGGCGGTGGTCGAGGGCCTGGCCCAGGCGATCGTGGCGGGCGACGTGCCGGAGACCATCAAGGACCGCCAGATCTACAGCCTCGACATGGGTTCTCTCGTGGCGGGTTCGCGCTACCGCGGCGACTTTGAGGAGCGGCTGAAGAAGGTGCTCAAGGAGATTCGCACGCGTGGCGACATCATCCTGTTCATCGACGAGATTCACACCCTCGTCGGCGCGGGCGCTGCGGAGGGCTCGATCGACGCTGCGCAGATGCTTAAGCCGATGCTGGCGCGCGGCGAGCTGCAGACGATCGGCGCGACCACGAACGACGAGTACCGCAAGCACATCGAGAAGGACGCGGCCCTGGAGCGCCGCTTCCAGCCCGTGAACGTCGAGGAGCCCAGCGTCGAGGAGACCGTGGAGATCCTCAAGGGTCTGCGCGACCGCTACGAGGCGCACCACCGCGTCATCATCACGGACGCCGCGATCCAGGCGGCCGCTGAGCTGGCTGACCGCTACATCTCGGATCGCTTCCTGCCCGACAAGGCGATCGACCTGGTCGACGAGGCGGGGGCTCGCCTGCGCATTCGCCGCATGACCGCGCCGCCGGAGCTGCGTGAGCTGGACGAGATGATCGCCGAGGTTCGCCGCAACAAAGAGAGCGCGATCGACGATCAGGACTTCGAGAAGGCCGCGTCGCTGCGCGACGAGGAGTCGAAGCTGACGCAGGAACGCAAGTCGAAGGAGGAGGCCTGGAAGGGCGGCGAGTCCGATGAGATCGCCGAGGTCGGGGATCAGGAGATCGCCGAGGTCCTGGCCATGTCGACGGGCATCCCGGTCGTGCGCCTGACCCAGACGGAGACCGCGAAGCTGCTCAACATGGAGGAGGAGCTGCACAAGCGCGTCATCGGCCAGGACGAGGCCGTCAAGGCCCTCGCCCAGTCGATCCGTCGCACGCGCTCCGGCCTGAAGGATCCGAACCGTCCCGGCGGCTCTTTCATCTTCGCCGGACCGACGGGCGTTGGTAAGACGGAGCTGGCCAAGGCGCTCGCCGAGTTCCTGTTCGGGGATGAGGATGCGCTGATTCAGCTCGACATGTCGGAGTTCTCCGAGAAACACACGGCTTCGCGCCTCTTCGGTGCGCCTCCCGGCTACGTCGGCTACGACGAGGGCGGCCAGCTCACGGAGAAGGTGCGCCGTAAGCCGTTCTCGGTTGTCCTCTTCGACGAGGTCGAGAAGGCACACCCGGACATCTTCAACTCGTTGCTCCAGATCCTGGAGGAGGGTCGCCTGACGGACTCGCAGGGTCGCAAGGTGGACTTCAAGAACACGGTCATCATCATGACGACGAACCTGGGTACGCGCGACATCAATAAGGGTGTCCTGACGGGCTTCCAGACGGCCGATCACTCGACGCACGACTATGGCCGGATGAAGGCGAAGGTCGCCGAGGAGCTCAAGCAGCACTTCCGCCCCGAGTTCCTCAACCGCGTCGACGACACGATCGTGTTCCCGCCGCTGACCAAGCCGGAGATCGCCCGCATCGTCGACCTGATGATCGCCAAGCTCGCCAAGCGGATGGAGGCTCAGGACATGCGCCTGCAGCTGACGGAGGAGGCGCGCGAGCTGCTCGCCGACCTCGGCTTCGATCCCGTCCTCGGCGCCCGTCCGCTGCGCCGGGCGATCCAGCGCGAGATCGAGGATGCGCTGAGCGAACGCATCCTGTTCGGAGAGCTGCAACCTGGTCAGGTTGTCACGGTCGGCGTGCGTGGGGAGGGCAGCGAGCGCTCGTTCACGTTCAACGGAGAGTGATTTTCTCGCCAGTTGAGCTGGGATGACAAGCGAGTATCGGATGGGGAAGTGACCGTCTTTCTGTGAGAGAACACCCTCTAGTTGTTAAGTAATCTAGCGTCTGATAGATTCTAGTTAACTATTGGATCTGAGCGAACTCGTGCCACACTATGTCTACGGCACCACTCATCTACAGAGAGAAGGGTCATGACCCCGCGACCACGACGACACCTGACCAGTGTGAGGCGCCGCCTTCCGTCGGCTATCCTCATGCTCGTTGTCGTCGCCCTGTGCGTCGCGGGCGTCATCTACAGGGGCGCCGAAGTCACCCAGGTCAACGTGAACGACGGCGGAATCTGGGTGACGAACAAGTCGAAACAGATGGTCGGCCACCTCAACTACGAGGCCCGCATCCTTGACGGCGCGCTGCGCACCGAGGCCACCAACTTCGACGTCGGGCAGTCCGCCGAGACCGTCACGGTCTCCGACCTCAACTCCCTCACGGTCGCTCCCGTCAACGTCACCCAGGTCGCCCTCGGCGCCCCGACTGCTCTGCCCGCCGGCTCCAGCGCCATGCAGGGCGGCGATATTCTGGGAGTCCTGAACGCCGCCGACGGCACCCTATGGACGACCTCGGCGGCCTCCCCCAGCCCCTCCAACCTCGCCGAATCCGCCGCCCTGGCCTCGAACATGGGGGCCAGTGCGTTCGTGACCGGCGTGGACGGAACCGTCTACTCCCTGTCCGCCTCGGGCACGCTCACGACCGTGAAGCGTCGCGGGTCCGTCGACGAGACGACGACCACCCAGGTCAAAGGGATCGCAGAGGACGCGCGCCTGAGCATGACGGCAGTCGGCGATCAGGTCGTCGCCCTCGACTCGACCTCCAACAAGCTCTTCCTTCCCGGAGACAAGACCCTCGACCTGAACGCGGCAGGAGTCGAGCCCGGCGGCGTCCTCCAGCAGGCCGGCCCCAAGGACGGCTCCGTCCTGCTGGCCACGGCCTCGTCCCTGGTATCCATCCCGCTCAACGGCGCGAAACCGGTGATCACGCCCGCAGCTGAGGGATCCCCGTCCGGCGTCCCCGCGGCGCCCGTGCGCCACGAAGGCTGCGCCTACGGCGCGTGGGGCGGATCGGGCGCATACCTGCGCTCCTGCAAGGAGGCCTCGTCGAACAAGCAGATGGTCGTCGACACCCTCACCTCCGCCCGCGAGATCGTGTTCCGCACCAACCGCAAGGCCATCGTCCTCAACGACGTCGCCGAGGGCGACGTCTGGCTCCCCGACTCGAACATGGTCCTCATGGACAACTGGGACGAGGTCGAGAACGAGCTCGAAGAAAGCGAAGAAGAGAAGGACAGCCCGGAGCTGACCAACGAGGTTGCCGACCCGCAGCAGCGAGAGGAGAACACCCCTCCCGAGGCCGTCGACGACGAGTTCGGCATCCGTCCGGGGCGCTCCACCGTCCTGCCCGTCCTGGACAACGACTCCGACCTCGACGGGGACGTGCTGACCGCGAGCCCGACCTCCCAGCCAGGTTGGGGATCCGTCGTCGTCGCCCGCAGCGGGCGCGCCCTGCAGATAGAGGATGTCTCAGACGACCAGACGGGATCCACGTCCTTCAACTACGAGGCCTCCGACGGGCAGGTGGCCGCCTCCGCCCACGTCCAGGTCACGATCCACCCCTACGGTCAGAACGAGGCCCCCGTGCAGGTGCGCGCCTCCTCGGTCAAGATCGGCGCCGGCGCACAGATCCAGTACCAGGCCCTCAGCGACTGGCGCGACCCCGATGGCGACCCCATCTACCTCAAGGACCTGCAGACACCTAACGGCCTGAGCGTGTCATTCGTCGAGGACGGCACCCTGACGATCAACGAGGAGGGTGCCTCGGCCGGGCCCAAGACCGTCGTCCTGACGGTCGCGGACGATCAGGGGGCCGAGACCCGCGGCGAGCTCGTCGTGAACGTCGAGGAAGCGGGGAACCTGCCTCCCTCGGCAAACGGCGACCTCTTTCAGGCGCACCCGGGCGAGACCGTCACCCTGGATCCGCTCAGCAACGACACCGACCCCAACGGGGACCCCCTATCCCTCGCCGCCGTCTCCGGAGCCCCGTCGGGGGTGACCCTCGCGCCGGACCTCGATCGCGGAACCATCGACTTTAGGGCGCAGCAGCCGGGGTCCTACTCCTTCTCCTACACGGTCTCCGACGGCATCGCGACGACCCTGGGCATCATTCGGGTCGAGGTCATTTCCTCCACCTCGGTGCGACCGGTCGCCGAGAACGACACCGCCGTCCTGCCCCAGGGCGGGTCGGTGCTGATCAATCCCCTCGGCAACGACTACGACCCGGCGGGGGGCATGCTTTCCGTCACGTCGGTCGACACGTCGAAGGCGCCCGACATCGAGGTCGCGCTCATTGAGCGTCACCTGCTGCGAGTCAGCGCCCACGCCGGCCTCGACAAGACGGCGACCTTCTCCTATACGGTCTCGAATGGTCAGGGAAGTGCCACCGCCGAGGTGACCGTGATTCCCGGCGCTTCGGATCGCTCCGACATGGCTCCCGTGCTGCGGCCCGACCGGGCGAAGGTGCGCGTCGGCGACGTCGGAACGGTCTCGGTCCTGTCCAACGACCGCTCCCCGGCGGGCCTGAATCTGCAGGTGGAGTCGACGCTGCAGTACGACCAGGCCTCCACCGTCGGAACGCCCTTCGTGAGCGGCAACCAGGTGCGCCTCGAAGCGGGAAATGCTCCCGGGCTGCTCGAGGTCACCTACTCGGTCGTCGACTCCGCCGGCAACCGCGCTTCCAGTACGGTCACCTTCGAGGTCATCCCGGACTCCGACACCAACGAGGCCCCCCGCCCGCGCACCCTCAGCGCGTGGACGAGCGCGGGGCAGGCTGTGACGATCCCCGTGACGCTGAGCGGCATCGATCCTGACGGTGACTCGGTGACCCTGGTCGGCGTCGACTCTTCACCGACGCAGGGCGTGGCGACCGCGTCGGCCACCTGGATCGACTACACGCCCAACCGTGGCGCGGTCGGAACCGACACCTTCACCTACACGGTCGAGGACCGAAAGGGCGCGCGTGCCTCAGCCCGCGTGCGCGTCGCCATCTCCCCGTCCCCCGCGACGAATCAGAACCCCGTGGCCGTGCCCGACACCGTGCAGGCGCGCCCCGGCCGCATCCTCAACATCAACGTCCTATCCAACGACGTTGATCCCGACGGGGACGCGCTGTCCATGGACGAGAACGGCCTGTCCACGCCCACCGCCGAGCTGGAGCCTCGGGTTCGCTCCGCCGCCACCATCCAGGTGCGCACCCCCGCACAACCCGGCAGCTACGCCGTCGCCTACACAGTCTTGGACGGCCGAGGCGGCTCGGCCACCGGTTTAGCAACCATCTACGTATCCGAAGACGTTCCCCTCAAAGCTCCCGTCGCGCGCGACGACTACGTGGCCTACACGGACTTGCCCGGGGATGGGTCGGCGGTGCGAGTGCGCGTCATCGACAACGACGAAGACCCCGACGGATCGATCGACGAGCTGAAGGTCAGCACGGGCGAACCCGGGGTGGATGTGAGCGGCCAGGACCTGCTGATCCCGGTGTCCGACCAGCTACGCCTCGTCGTTTACACGATCACGGACCGTGACGGGTTGACCAACTCGGCCGTCGTCACGGTCCCCGGACGCAACGCGACCGCGCCCTTCCTGAACAACGCGAACCTCCCGATAGAAATGGACGCGGGATCCCAGCGCACGATCTCCCTGAGCGACTACGTCATCGTGCGATCCGGCCGCTCCCCGCAGCTGGCGCAGGGCTTCTCCCCGGTCGCTCAGGCGGGCCTGACGTCGGTCAGCGCCGATAGCGCGACGCAGCTGACGATCAGCGCGGCCGAGGGATTCTCCGGTAACTCGGCGTTCACCCTCCAGGTCAGCGACGGCGACGACTCGGGTGCCCTGTCGGCGAGCCTGTCCGTGCCCGTTCGGGTGCGCGCGACCCAGAACCAGCCGCCCACCTTCACGCCGACCGGAGTGCGCGTCGAGGCCGGAGGGGACGCTGTGACGCAGAATCTGGCACTCGGAGTTTCCGATCCGGAGGGCGCCGACCCCGCGACCTTCACCTACTCGGTGGGCGCCGTCCCCGATGGCATCAGCGCCTCGGTGTCAGGATCGACGCTGACCGTGAGCGCAGCCCAGGACACCGCCCGCGGCCCGGCCGGAAGCATCGCGGTGAGCGTGACCGACGCGGACGGCAACTCGGTGTCGGGATCCGTTCCCGTCGAGGTCGTGGCCTCCTCCAAGCCCCTGGTCTCCGTGCCGGCCTACCAGGAGCGCGCCCGCGTGGGCGAGACCGTGAGGGTGGACGTCGCCTCACAGGCCGTCAACCCCTTCCCCGGCTCTCCTCTGACCATCGAGGGAGCGGTCCTGGGGATGGGCAGCGCGCAGGTTCGCACCGAGGGAACGGTCGTGTCGATCACCCCCGAAAGGGCGGGAACGATCGTGCTGACCTACCGCATTAACGACTACCTGCGCGACCCGTCGCGCTCGAGGCAGGGCACCATCACCGTCACCGTCATCAGCGAGCCGGACGCCCCGACCGGCGTGCGCGCCGAGGCGACGGGTACGAGCACCGCGCGCGTGACGTTCACCCCGGGCGCTGCCAACGGCGCGTCCATCACCGGCTACAGGGTGCACAACGCGGCGTCGGGCGCCGCGATGGATGCCACGTGCAATGACGGGGTGTGCCTGGTCAAGGGGCTCAACTCCGGGAACAACTACTCCTTCACCGTGGTCGCCACGAGCACCGAGGGGGACTCGAAGCCCTCTGCGGCATCGAACACGATCACCACGATCGGTAGGCCCAGCCAGATGGTGGCGCCCACTGTGGTCGCCGGAGACGCCGTGCTCAACGTGTCGTGGGTGGCTCCCGCCAGCAACGGCGGATCCGAGATCGACCACTACGAGCTTCAGATCAATGGCGACGGCGCAAACGGCGCCGAGAACAGCTACCACGGCATGTCCGCCACCGTCCCCGTTGTGAACGGGCACGACTACGCCGTGCGGGTCCGAGCCGTCAACCGCGCCGCTCAGGCCGGGCCCTGGTCCTCGCCGACCTCGGGACGCCCCCGCCCCTCGCACGTCCCACCTGACGAGCCGGTCGTCACCGTGACCACCGAAAGGTGGGAGGGACAGGGCGTGATCGTGGCGAAGGTCTTCGTCTCGTGGACGGTCGGCTCTTCCGGCGGCTCCGGATGGGGTCGGACCACCGTCACCGTCAACGGCCAGGACCAGGAAGTCACGGCGGACACCCGCAAGGTCAAGGTGGTCCTCGAGGACTCGGTAACCACCGCGAAAGTCACCGTCACCGTGCGCAACACCGAGGGAGACGCGACCACGTCGACCCCTCAGACCGTGCGCATCCCCCCGAACCCGAACACTCCGCCCTTCGAGATCGACCCGCCGACCGTCAGGGCCACGGGGAACTCCGGCCAGCTCCACTTCACGAACGTCAACGTCAAGCCCGGCAGGGGATACCTCGCTGACGAGCTGACCGTGTTCTGGGGAAAGACCAGCGACGAGTGCCATCAGAAGGCGCGCGCGAACGATCACAACCGGCGCGTCCAGGGCACCAACTTCGTCTGGAACGGGGGGGCCACGAGCAACGGGGTCCCGCAGGACTTCTACTTCTGCCAGATCACCACCTCGGGCCTAGTCTCGAGCGCCATCAGGGTCACCGGCACGCCCAAGGACGACTCCGGCGGCAACCCCGTGCCCCCGGACAAGGACTGGGCGAACATCCCGATTCACGCGGACTACGTGCGTTACCCCGACAATGGCTTTGCGGTGGGGATCCGCCGCACGAAGGAGATTGAAGGCCTGTGTACCTACGGCTGCCGCCTGAAGGTCGTCGATGAGGACAATGTCCACAAGATCTATAAGCAGAGCGACGCCGTCGTATCGCCCACCGAGACCCCGGCGCTTCGCGTCTACCCCTCCGACCTGCCAGACGACGATGACGACGATTACAAGGTCGCCCTGTTCATCACCCTGTCAACCGGTAAAGAGATCGTCAAGTACATGCACTAGGACAGGGGCCCAGCGATTGGCCCCGGGTACCGGCACACAGCCAACCAACACATAAGACCGAAGAGAAAAGGATACTCATGTCACTGTCCATTGAGGACGCGACGCGTTTCGCCCAGGTGTTCAAGAGCCTCGTCAACGGGGTTTCCACGGCGGTCCTGGACAAGCGCCAGGCGGTTCGCCTCGCGCTCACGACGATGTTTGCCGGAGGACACCTGCTGCTTGAGGACGCCCCGGGCACCGGCAAGACCGCCCTGGCGCGCGCCATCAGCGCCGTCATCGATGGCACGCACTCGCGTATCCAGTTCACCCCCGACCTGCTTCCCTCCGACATCACGGGCGTGAACATGTTCAATCAGAAGACCGGCGAGTGGGTCTTCCACGCGGGCCCCGTCTTCGCCGAGATCGTCCTGGCGGACGAGATCAACCGCGCCTCGCCCAAGACCCAGTCCGCCCTGCTGGAGGTCATGGAGGAAGCGCAGGTCACGGTGGACGGCGTGCGCCGACCGGCCCCCCAGCCGTTCATGGTCATCGCGACCCAGAACCCCGTCGAGCAGGCCGGAACGTACCCGCTGCCCGAGGCCCAGCTCGACCGCTTCCTCATGAAGACCTCGATCGGCTACCCGTCGCGCAGCGCCATGATCGATGTCCTTGACGGCTCGGCCTCCCCCGACCGATCCAAGAACCTCCAGCCCATGGTGTCCGGGCAGGACATCGTCGCCTGGTCCGCCCTGGCCGCGGACAACCACACCGACCGCGCGGTCCTGGACTACGTGGCGGCCCTGGCGGAGGCCACCCGCGAGGACGAGTCCTCCCTGCTGGGCGTCTCCACGCGTGGCGCGATCGGCATGGTTCGATGCACTCGCGTGTGGGCGGCCGCGCAGGGGCGCAACTTCGTCCTGCCCGACGACGTCAAGGCGCTCGCCGTGCCCGTGTGGGCCCACCGAATCGTCGTCGACCCCGACGCTGCCTTCTCGGGAGCGACCTCCGAGGGCGTCATCCAGCGTGCCCTCACCTCGGTTCCCGCCCCGGCGGTTGGAGCGTAGGGAACGCATCGGTAGCAGTGATGGAAGGCAAGAGTTCGGATAGTGGCGAAGTGATCCGACACCGCGGGGGGCAGTCCGCTCCCTCGCGCCCCCTCGCGGTGTTAGCGGGTGCCGTCACGCCCATCGGGTGGGCCGTCATCGTGCTCATCGTCGCCGGCGTGACGGTCGCCGCGGTGTTCCAATGGGTCGAGGCGTTGGCGTGCGCGCTTGCGGGCGTCGTCGCGCTCGTGCTCGCGGCCGCCCGCGTTGCCTTGAAACCCCCGCACCGCGTGTCGATCCGAGTCCCCAACGAGCGCATCGTCGCCGGTCAGACGGCCGTCGGTGAGATCATGGTACGCAACGAACGCCACAGGCCCGTGCGCTCGGGCATCATCGAGCTGCCGATCGGTTCTGGCACCGGCGAGTTCGTCGTCCCCCCGCTGGGGGCCAGGCGGTCGTGGGACGAGATGTTCCTCATCTCCTCGCGCCACCGAGGCCTCATCAACGTCGGGCCGGCGCGATCGGTGCGAACTGACGCCCTCGGCCTGCTGCGCCGCATGCGCGTGTGGGACGAGCCGGTCATCCTGCACGTGCACCCGCGCACCGTGCGCGTCCCCTTCGACGCTACCGGCTTCCAGCTGGACGTGGAGGGCGTGTCGACGGGGAGGCTCTCCAGCTCCGACGTGTCCTTTCACGCGCTGCGCGACTACGAGCCCGGAGACGATCGACGCTCCGTCCACTGGCAGTCGACCGCCCGCATGGGAAAGCTCATCGTCCGCCAGTACGAGGAGACCCACCGTTCCCACCACGTCATCGTCCTGGATACCTCCCGCGACGCGTGGGACCACGACTCCTTCGAGACGGCGGTTTCCGTCGCGGCCTCGCTCGGCCTGGCCAGCCTGCGCGAGTCCCGCCCCGTGTCTGTGACGACGACGGAGGAGTGGCTGCCGTCAGGAAGCGCGATGCGCCTGCTCGATACCCTTTCCTCGGTTGCCGCCAGCTCCGGAGGTGACCTGGCCCTGCGCGTGCGCGAGGCCGTCGCCGAGCGGCCCGGCGTCTCGGCGCTCACCCTCGTCGTCGGCCCGAAGGTCACCGACGTCGATGCCGCGCACCTGGCGCGCCTGGCACCCATCGACGTTCCCGTCTCCATCATCCGAATCGGTGGCGCGGAGGGACGGACGAGACGAGACCTCGGGCGAGGCGTCCTCCTGGACTGCTCGCGCCTCGAGGAGCTGCCACGCATCATCGTCGCTGGAGGACTAGCATGAGCCCCAGCAGCGTGGATACCAAGCCGCGCGCCAAGAACATCGAATCGCAGGCGGAGGCCAGGCCGGCCCCGCCCGTCGCAACTCAGGCGCGCACGGGCTCGGATCGTGCCACCCCCGCCCGCGCCGACGACCGTCCCCCCGTCGGCTCGCAGGGGCCCCGTCCCAAGACGACGCGGTCCCGCCTGCTGACCGTCACGCAGCGCTTCGCGACGTACAGGTCGAAGCTGCCGATCTGGTCCATCCTGGTCCTCGCCTTGCTCTTCGCCGGGCCCGTCGCTGCTTTCGAACCGGTCTACGGTGGGGGAGTTGGGGCGATCGCCGCCGGTGCGGGCGTGGCCTGCGGACTGTCGATCGCCGCTGCATCCGCCCGCTGGCGCTGGGACGCCCTGACGACCACCCTGAGCGTTGTTGCCGCCTACTTCCTGCTGGGCAGCGCGGCCGCGCTGCGTTCCGAGGCGCTGTTCGGCGTCCTCCCCACGGGGCAAACCCTGCAGATCCTGGTCATCGGGTCGTTCCGCGCGTGGAAGGATCTGCTCACCCTGACGCCTCCGGTGTCGGTGTACTCCGGCCCGGCCCTCGTGCCGTGGATGAGCGGCCTGGTCCTGGCTGCCCTGGCCGGTCTGATCACGGCGAGGGCCGGACGCGCCGTCCTGGGTTCCTTTCCCGTCATCATCATGGCGGTCATCGCCGTCTTCTTCGGACTGACGCACTATCCGCTGCCACTGTCGCTGGTACTCGCCTGGTGGGCGGTGCTGGTCGCCTGGTGGGCGAGTGCAGCCCAGTACCAGAGAATCACCCTGGGCCAGGACGTGCTGGTGGGCCGAGCGAGTTCGCCCGGCGGGGAGGCCACGATCGGGCGTCGCGCCCGCTCGACCGTCTACGTGGGGAGGCGAGTCGTTGGCGCCCTGATTGTCCTCGCCTTCTCCGTCGCGGTCGCCATGCCCGCGGCAGCGCTCCTGGGGTCGTCTCGGGGACGAATCGTCGGTCGTGACCTGATCCAACCGCCCCTTGACGTCCAGGCGTACCCCTCCCCGATGTCCGCGTTCCGCCACTACACCACGGACCTGAAGGACGAGACGCTCCTGACCGTGTCGGACTTGCCCGAGAACCAGCGCGTGCGAATCGCCGCGATGGACGTCTACGACGGCACGACCTTCGGCATGTCCCAGAAGCGAGACGATGGGCACACCGGCTACATTCAGGTCGAGACGACCATCCCCGGCCGCGCTCAGGGTAGGTCCGTGGTCACGCTGACGGCCACGGGCATGTCCGGCCCGTGGGTTCCCGTCCTGGGGCGCCCCTCGCAGATCTCCTTCACGGGAGCGCAGTCCTCCGAGCAGAAGAACGGCCTGCACGTCGACACGTGGGCGAACGCGGCGCTCACGGTCGGCCCAGCCGGGTCGATGAGCTACACCGTGACCACTGACTTCGTCTCGCCCGTGCGCGACGAGGAGCTGGCCAACCTCGTGGCGCTCCCCGCCACCTCGGAGGACAAGAACGTTCCCGACGGCGTCGCGGACAAGGTCACCGACCTCACGCAGAACGCGTCGACCCCGCTCGCGGCTGCGCGCGCCATCGAGCACTACCTCGCGACGAGCGGTTACTACCTCAATGAGAACACGCGATTCTCCAGGCCGGGCGTGCGCACCGATCGGCTGGAACGCATGCTCGTCTCCGACGACAACCTGATCGGCGATGACCAGCAGTACACGGCGCTCATGGCCCTCATGCTTCACCAGCTGGGGATCAACGCGCGCGTCGTCATGGGTGCCTACCCCGAGGGCGGCTCCCAGGGTGGCGCCGCCACCCTGCGCGGATCGGACGTTCGCGCGTGGGTTGAGGTCGAGTTCTCCGGCGGCGTCTGGGGAGTCTTCGATCCGACCCCGCCGCGCGACCACGTGCCGCAGACCCAGGTTCCCAAGCCTCGTTCCGTTCCGCGCCCGCAGGTCCTGCAGCCGCCGGAGCCCCCCGAGCCCCCGGCTGAGATGCCCCCGCCGACGCGGGATCAGAACGCCGACCCGATCAAGCCGCCCGAGGCGGGCCTGCCCTGGGGAATCATCGCCGGGGTATCCGGCGGCGTCCTCCTGCTCGTGCTTCCGCCCCTGGCGATCCTGACCTTCAAGGCGGGGCGCCGCAGGCGACGCCGCAGGGCAGCCGCAGGCGACGCACTGGTCGGCTCGTGGGACGAGGTCGTGGACCTGGCCGCAGACTCAGGACTGCGCATCGACATTGGGTGCACCCGCCAGGAGACGGCGTGGGCCCTGTCCTCTCAGTGGGATCTGGGCGAGGACCCGGGGGATCCTTTCGCACTGGTGACGGGGGAGCTGCGCCACGGCGAGGATGGCTCGACCTCGTCGTCGGCTGGCGACGACTCCTCCGATAGGGGACGCTACGTGATCGACGGTTGGAGCCGCTTCGGAGGAGAGGTTCCCGCTCCGGTCGTGATCGCTCGCTTCGCCGACGTCGCGAACTTTGCCTCCAACGGCGCCTCCCGAGACCGCGCGCGCGCCGCGTGGGCTCAGGTCGGTGCGCTGCGAGACCACGTGTCCAAGCGCGCGGGGTTCTTTGCGCGCGTGCGGCGGGCGCTGTCCCTGCGGAGCCTGCGCATGCGCCGTAAGCTGCGTCTAAGCACGCTGGTCGAGCGCACGATGCGAGAGGAGATCAAGCGGTGAGTCCAGTGGTGGCGGGCACGAGAGGCCCGGAGATCCCGGGATTCCGGTGGGTTCGGCCCCTGGGTCAGGGGGGCTTTGCCGACGTGTTTCTCTACCGTCAAGAGCTACCGAGCCGCGACGTGGCCATCAAGGTCGTGCGTGCCCAGGGGGATGAGCGAGGCACGAAGGAACTGCACCGCGAGGCTGACGCGATGACGCTCCTGTCGGGGCACCCCGCCGTCGTGGAGCTGCACGGCGTGGGAACGACGGCGGATGGGCGAGCCTACCTCGTCATGGAGTACTGCCCGGTCGCGGATCTGCTCACGCAGGTGCGTGCCCGACCGATGTCGCTGGAGACGGCGCTGGACACGATGATCAAGGTGTGCGGCGTCGTGGAGATGTTCCACCGCCAGGGTTACGTGCACCGGGACATTAAGCCGTCCAACATCATGCTGGACGGCTACGGTAAGCCCGTCCTCGCGGACTTCGGCGTCGCCTCGCGGATCGGGCGCCTGGAGGTGGGTGCCTTCGACGGCTTCTCGGTGCTGTGGGCGCCCCCGGAGCAGCAGGACGTGAACTCCTCGGCGTCTCCCCTTCAGGACGTGTGGGCTCTGGCGTCGACGACGTGGACGTTCATCACGGGGCGCAGCCCCTTCGAGGACCCGATCGGAGACAATTCGGCGGCGTCGATCGCGAACCGAGTCCAGCGCGGACGAATGCGCGGCCTGGGGCGCGCGGACGCGCCCGCGGAGCTGGAGCGGGTGCTGCGCGCGGCGATGGCGATCAACCCGGATGAACGCACGCCCACTGCGCTGGAGTTCGGGCAGGGACTGCAGCGCGTCCAGCAGGAGTTGGGTCTGGCTCGCACCGAGATGGAGATCAAGGAGAAGAGCTCCAAGACGTCGGCCTCCCCGGCCGGAGCGGACCAGAAGACCCGCCTGCGCGGTGCGCCCGTCATCGATCCCGACAAGACGCGGCTGCGTTCGTCGCCTTACTCCTTCGAGGGCGAGGCCGGTTCGGGTGGTGTCGCCGCCGTCGCCGACTCGTGGAAGATTGAGCGTTCCCCGGAGCTGGACGAGGCCTCGGCCCGTCGAGTGGTGGAGGATTCCTCCTCTCCGAGGCGGGGGATGAGCCCGGTCGTCGGCGTGTTCTTGGCGCTGTTGGCAGCGGTGGTCGCCGCAGGCCTGGCGGTCAGCATGCTGCGCGGGCAGAGGTCTTTCACGCGCATCACGCCGCAGGAGGAGACGACGAGCACGTCGACGTCGCCGGAGGATCCGCTGGGCGCGGCCCCACCGCAGGTGACGAACCTGGCGGGCGAGTACGCGGACGGCCACGTGACCTGGACGTGGACGGCGCCCGATGGGCCCGCGAAGTCTGACATGTCATACTCCTACGAGGGGTCGCGCCCGGGAGCCTCCGAGCGCGGTCGCGTCGACGCGACGACGGTGCGTGTTGCTGCGAGCAGCGGGGAGAACTGTATGGAGATTGCGACGGTATCGCGTTCGTCGGGGCGCATGTCGGATCCCGCGCGAGCATGCGTGGCGGTCCCCTGACCGCTCGCGGGGCATTTCGCCCCCGCGGCCCGTAGGGTGGTTCGTGCCCACGATTGATTTGAGATAGGCTGAGGAGACCCTGTGTTCTCGCGGGGAAGGTCATTGGGAGAGTGGTGAACAGCGTGATGAATCGTGACCGCGCATTAGGGGTGCTTCGTCGGGCGTCGCGTCGGCTTCCCGCGATCGGTGTCCTGCTCCTGGCGTCGATCCTCGTCGTCGTCGCGATCGTCCACCGCGGGATCGAGGTGACGGAGCTCGACGTGGACGACGGCGGCGTCTGGGTGTCCAAGGGCTCCGACCTGTCTCTGGGACACCTGAACTACGACGCGCTCACGTTTGACGGTTTCGTGTCGACGCCGAGCGCGCAGGTCTCCCTCGGACAGGATGGTCGCACGGTGACCATGGGAGACGAGACGACTCACTCCGTGTCCTCCGTCGACGTCGCGGGCATGAAGCTCGGCGGTTCGATCACGGTCCCCGAGGGCTCCAGGATGGTGCAGGGCGGCACGACCTTCGCGGTCCTCGACGCCTCGGCCGGCCTGCTGTGGGTCGGCGACGCGAACCGCCCCGACGCCCTCAAGTACGACGAGAGCGAGGCAATTGCTGACGGACTCGCGGACGGCGTTGTGACGGTGTCTCCCAAGGGAACCGTGTACGCGTTCACGCCCCAGTACGGCACGCTCACCACTATCACCCGCGCGGGCTCGACATGGTCTGTGTCGAAGTCCTCAGTGGATGGGATCTCGGCGGGAGACGACCTGACGATCACCGCCGTGGGCGACAAACCCGTGATCTACGATGCGACGACCAACGCCCTCGTCCTGCCCGCAGGGCGCACTCGCACGCTCACCGGCGACGGTATCGCTCCCGGCGCGGTCCTTCAGATGGCGGGACCCGCCTCCTCGTCTGTCCTCCTGGCAACCCCGGAGTCTCTCGTGAGCGTCCCCCTGGACGGATCCACCCCCACGGTCACCCCCGCGCAGGAGGGCTCGACTCTCGCGGGCGTTGCCGCACCCCCGGCCTTCCACCAGGGCTGCGCCTACGGGGCGTGGGGCACCTCGGGCGCGGCGATCCGCCTGTGCGAGGGCGGCGCTCAGCGCTACGCGAACGTGGAGAACCTGGCGGCTTCCAAGCACCCCGTCTTCCGCGTCAACCGCACCCGCATCGTCCTCAACGACGTCGACGCCGGAACAGTGTGGCTCCCCGATCGCGACATGATCATGATCGACAACTGGGATCAGGAGAACCCGGACAACAACGAGATCGAGTCGGAGGACGACAACCCCGACCTGCTCGAGCAGATCAGCGATCCCCAGCGCAACGAGAAGAACACGCCGCCCACCGCCGTCGACGACGACTTCGGCGTGCGCCCCGGAAAGTCCACGCTGCTTCCCGTCCTCCAAAACGATTCGGACTCCGACGGCGACGTCCTGACCGCCGAGCCGAACTCGCAGCCATCCTTCGGTAGCGTCGTCGTCACGCGCGGCGGCCGCGCCCTACAGATCACCGACGTGGCCGACAACGCGCAGGGGTCCAGCTCCTTCACCTACTCGGCGTCGGATGGCCTGGCCTCGGCAACCGCGAACGTGTCGCTGCGCGTACACCCGTGGAGCGAGAACGTCGGCCCCAAGCGCGTCCACGACGCCAACGTGAAGCTGGGATCCGGCGCCCAGATCGAGTACAACGTACTCGCGGACTGGATCGACCCCGACGGCGACCAGATCTACCTTGAGCGCGCCGAGGCGTCGGATGGTCTGTCCGTCCAGTTCTCCGAGGACGGCACGATCTCGATCCGCGACCTCGGAGCCGGTGCGGGGCCCCGAAAGGTGTCCGTCTACGTCTCCGACGGTTGGCTGACGACGGAGGGCGAGCTGACCGTCCTCGTCCAGGAACCCGGCAACATCGCGCCGATCGCGAACGCTGACTTCTACCTCGCGCGCGTCGGGGAGCCTCTCATCGCCGCCCCCCTCGCGAACGATACTGACCCCAACGGCGACGTCCTGACGCTCACGAAGGTCTCCACCGCGCCGCCCTCGACGACCCTCGTGCCCGACCTGGAGTTGGGGACGGTGACCTTCACGGGGTCGCAGGTGGGGTCTTACGAGTTCACCTACACCGTCAGCGACGGCCCCGCAGCCGTCGTCGGTGTCGTGCGCGTCGACGTCGTCTCCGGCGACGAGCACGCTGCCCCCGTCGCCGAGGACGATGTCGCGATCCTGCCGAGCGGTGGATCCGTCCTCGTCGCCCCCCTCGCCAACGACACGGACCCCTCCGGCGGAGTGCTGGTCGTCCAGTCGATCGAGGTCGATTCGGACGCCGGCATTGAGGTGGCGCTCATCGACCGTCACCTGCTGCGCGTGACGGCCCCGGCGGGCATTGACGACGTCGTTCGTTTCACCTACACGGTGTCTAACGGCTCGGGGGTGGCGACCGCTTCCGTCGCCGTCATCCCGACCCTCGCGAAGGACGACCGTGCTCCGCTTGAGCTGCAGAATGACTCGGCGAAGGTGCGCGTCGGCGACGTCGCCTCGGTTCCGGTCCTCGCGAACGACCGCTCGCCCTCGGGCCTGCAGATGAGCGTGTCCTCGACCCTGGCGGGAACGGTCGACTCCGAGTACGGTCACGCCTTCGTCACCGGCAACCTCGTGCGCTTCGAGGCGTCGCAGACCACGGGGCGCGTCGACGTGACCTACACGGTGTCGGACGCCGCCGGCAACACGGCGAGCGCGACGGTGACCTTCAACGTGATTGGGGCCGAGCAGGCCAACTCCGCCCCGCAGCCCAAGGCGCTGACGGCCTGGGCGGCCGCCGGTCAGACGACGCGCATCCCGGTGCCTCTTAACGGCATCGATCCGGACGGGGACTCCGTGACGCTGGTCGGCATCGACCAGCCCCCGACGATGGGCGCCGCGTCTTTGGGAACCGAGTGGATCGAGTACACGCCCACCACGGAGGCCTCGGGAACGGACGTGTTCACCTACACGGTCGAGGATCGCCTGGGACGTCAGGCTAAGGCACGCGTGCGCGTGGGCGTCACCCCGCCCTCGGAGATCAACCACGACCCGGTCGCCGTTCCGGACGTCGTCAAGGCTCGCCCCTCACGCACGATCGAGGTCAACGTCCTGAGCAATGACGTGGATCCCGACGGCGACACCCTCAAGCTGCGGGAGGGATCGGTCGAGTCTTCGAACTCGCAGGTCCAGGCCTCGGTGGTCTCCGCGACGTCCCTGTCGCTGACGACGCCCGCGCAGGAGAACCCCTTCGTCGTGACCTACGTGGTCGAAGATGGGCGCGGCGGCTCCGCGACGGGGCAGCTGACGGTCAACGTCGAGGCAGACGCGCCCCTCATGGCGCCGATCGCGCGTGATGACGTGGTGTCCCTGTCGGACATGCCCCGCGACGGGGCGCCGGTTGAGGTCGGCGTGCTGACCAACGATGAGGATCCGGACGGCTCGCGGGCCGACCTGGTGATCTCGTCCTCGGCGAGCGGAGTCAGCGTCGACAACACGGCGCACAAGGCCGTGGTCACCCCGGATACGGACCGACGCCTCGTCGTGTATTCGATCACGGACCAGGACGGGCTGTCCTCCTCTGCCGTCGTCTCGGTGCCCGGCGCGGAGCGTAAGGTGCCCGCGGTGAACCCCGCCCGCGTCCCGATCCGCGTGAAGGCGGGCGAGTCGAAGAGGCTGGCGCTGGACGACTTCGTGATGGTCAAGCGCGACGCGCACGCCTACATTCGTGATACGTCGACGGTGCGCGGGGGCGCGGGCCTGACCGATGTCACGGCTGACGAAACCTCCATCTCCTTTACCGTCGATCCGTCCTACGTTGGCAAGTCCTACGTCAACGTCGAGGTCTTCGACGGGCGCGAGGGCGACGATTCGGCGTCCTCGGCGTCCCTGACCCTGCCTATCACGGTCGAGGCTACGCAGAACCATCCGCCGACGATCACGCCGACGCTGATTCGCGTCGCTTCCGGCGAGGAAACGAACGTGGACCTGCCGCTGATGGTCAAGGACCCGGATACGCCCGACCCGTCCTCCTTCACGTACCGGGTGTCGGACATTCCCTCGGGTATCACGGTGCGTAACGAGTCGCAGACGCGCCTGCTCGTCAGCGCCGACGCCGGGACGAGGAAGGGGCCCGTCGGGTCGTTGACGCTGAGCGTCGACGACGGATCGGGCAGCCCGGTGAGCGCGAAGGTGCCGATCGAGGTCGTCGCGTCGACGCGCCCGCTCATCCAGACGTCGCTCGCGCAGATTATCGCGGACGCTGGTAGCACCGTGAACGTGGACCTGACTCAGTACACGACGAATCCGTTCCCCGACACTCCGATCACGATTCAGCGGGCGACCGTCGAAGTGGGGGAGGGAACCGTGGACCCCCAGGGCACGGTCCTCGCCGTGAGCCCGCGAGCTGGATTCCACGGCAACATGGTGATCGTCTACCGGGTCATTGACAAGACTCTGGATTCGTCGCGAACCGTCGAGGGCCGCGTGTCGGTGACCGTGCGTGACCGGCCGGCACCCCCCGAGAACGTCCAGGTGACGGCGACGGGGGCTGGGCGCGCGAGCGTGTCCTTCACCCCCGGTGCCGACAACGGCGCGCGCATCACCCAGTTCCTGGTGACGGCCTCGACGGGCGGGACCACGGTGTGCGAGCAGGCAGTGTGCGAGGTGAGCGGCCTGACGAACGGCGTCTTCCATTCCTTCACCGTCGTTGCGCGAAACGCCGTGGGAGATTCGGACCCGTCGGCGGCCTCCAGCCCGGTCAAGGTCGACGCGGCTCCGGGCAGGATGGCCCTGCCGACCGTGTCCGCGGGCGACGGGTCGATGTCCGTGAGCTGGAATCAACCGGACAACGAGGGTTCCCCGATCACTTCGTACGAGATCGCGCTCAACGGCGATGACGGCTCCTCCCACCAGGAGAGGGCCGGAGGCGGCGCCAGGTCGGCGACGATCTCCGGGCTGAGGAACGGCACCAGGTACACGGTATCGATCGTCGCTCGTAACGACGCGGACAAGCAGGCGGAGTGGTCCGAGTTGGCCTCGGCCACGCCGCACGGCAAACCGGATCCGGCGAGCGCCATTAGCCTCGAGCACATGGGCTCGAGCAGCGACGGTACCTCAGCCTCCGTCAGGATCAGCTGGAAGACCGGCGAGAAGGGCGGAACCGCCTGGGGTAAGACGACGGTGACCGTGGACGGTCAGTCCAAGTCGATTGACGGCGGGACCAACGAGGTCACCTTCGACGGGGTCAGGCCCGGTGGGTCCATCGCCGTCAGCGTCGTCCTGTCGAACGCCGAGGGCGACTCCTCCTCGGGCGAGAGGGTGTTCTCGCTGTCGACCGTGCCGATCACGATCGGCGCCCCGTCTCTGGAGGGAACGGGCAACCCCGGCCAGCTCCGCGTCAAGGGCCTGCGAAAGTCGGCCGGTAACGGCTTCGCCGAGGATGAGCTGACGCTGCACTACGCTGCGGACCCGGCTTCGTGCGCCTCCGGGCCCGTGATCAGCGACAATGGGTTCATCGAAGGCAGCGGTGTCGGCGCGCGCACCTACTACTTCTGCCAGGTCGGCACGGCGACGTCGGGCAACGTGGTGTCCTCGAGTCCCGTTGCTGCCACGGGTCAGCCGATCGCCAGGCCGAACCTGTCCGGCGTGACGATCGCCAAGGCCGGGCCGGGCGCGGTGACGGTCAACGTCGCGGTGGCGGAGGCCAACCCGGCCATAACGTCGATGACGGTGACCGTGGGCGGCCGGCAGGTCGACATGACGGGCCAGCGTTCCGTGACGGTGAATGGGCTGACTGAGGGACAGTGGGTGACGGCCCACGTGGTCGCTAAGAACTCGCAGGGCGAAACAGCGGTCGACTCTAACTCGACGACGACCGGGCTCAACGTGTCGGCGAAGTGGGTCGACAGCTGCAACGCCGACGTGGCCAACGAGGTCAAGGGCCAGGCCTGCCACACTTTCAACCTGGTGGCACCCGGCTTCACGCCCACGCCCAATGCGTCGGTGGAGCACGTGTGCAGGGTCAGCTCCGACGTCAATCCGGGTCGCATCCGCGAGGTCGTCGTCTCCGGCCGCGAGGTCGAGTCGGGTATCCCGACGCTGAAGGGATCCCAGGACGAGATGAACGGGCACGTCGTCATCCATAGCTGTCAGCCGCGCTAGCAGCCGCCGGAGCCGGAGAGGAACAGCAACGATGAGAGGAAGGACCTGGTGCGAGTGAAAGCCGACATTGGCCAGACGGACAGGCCGCGTGTGCTTCAGGCCGTCGCCACGGCGCGTAGCGCCGCGGGCCAACGCTTCCGATCGATCCCGGGCATGCGCTACGTGGCGGCCGCCTGCGCCATCGTCACGCCCTTCGGGTGGCTGGTGGTCGCCGCGGCGATCGCCTGCAGCGTCGCCGCCATCGTCGTGGGGTGGGCGGAGGCTTTCGCGGTCGCCATCGCATGCGTCGTCCTCCTCGTCATCGCTATCGTCCTGGTCGCCGCGCCGTCGCCGTACCGCGTGTCGCTGCGCCTGCCCCAGGAGAGGGTGACGGCCGGCCAGACGGCGCTCGGGGAGATCCGCGTCATCAACGATACGGCGCGCCGTGGCGGCTCGGAGGTCATCGAGCTGCCCATCGGCGCGGGCGTCGCCGAGTTCGTGATCCCGGGGGTATCCGCGCACGAAACCTGGGACGAGTTCTTCTCCGTCGTCACGCGCCGCCGCGGCGTCATCGGCGTCGGACCGGCGCGCACCGTGCGCTCCGACGGCCTGGGGCTGCTTCGCCGCGTGCGCTCCTGGGACAACCCGGTGACCCTGTACGTGCATCCGCGCACGGTGCGAGTCCCCTTCGACGCGACCGGCTTCCAGGTCGACGTCGAGGGCGTCGTGACGGCGAAGCTGTCCAGCTCGGATGTGTCCTTCCACGCGCTGCGCGACTACGAGCCGGGAGACGACCGTCGTGCCGTCCATTGGCAGTCCACGGCCCGCCTCGGCAAGCTCATCGTCCGCCAGTACGAGGAGACCCACCGCTCCCACCACCTCATCGTGCTCGACACGGCCCGCTCGTCGTGGGACCGCGACTCTTTCGAGGAGGGAGTGTCGGTGGCCGCGTCGCTGGCCCTGGCCGGCATCTCCTCCTCGCGCACGGTCTCCTTCGCCGCGGGCAAGCGGTGGGTGCCCTCAACGAACGCGGTGAGCATGCTCGACTCGCTCGCGTCCCTGTCCTTCGGGGGCCGCGCGGATATCACTGCCCTCGTGCGCCGCGCGTACTCCTCCTGCCCCTCTGCCTCCTACGTCAGCGTCATCGCCTCCCCGTCCGTGAGCGACGAGGAGGCCGCGCACCTCGCCCAGGTAACCCCCAGGGACGTGACCGTCCAGGTGCTGCGCATCAACCCGAAGCAGCGCGCGCGCCGCAGGAGCCTTGAGGGTGGACTGCTCTTCGACTGCCCGTCGCTGCGTGAGCTGCCCCACCTGGTGGGTGATATCCGGTGAGCGTCGATCCCCGCGCCCGCGTCAGGCCACGCCTGCCGCTCCTGTCCCTCCTCGCTCTCGCCGTGCTCTTCGCGGGGCCGGTTCTCACGCACGAGGCCGTGTTCGGCTCCTACGCGGGCCTGATCGCTGCGGGAGCCGGCGTCGCGGTCGGCCTCGCGATCGCCGGCGCTTCGGCACGCTGGTCGTGGGACACCCTCTCGACTCTCGCGGTCGTCCTGGTCGCCTACTTCCTCCTGGGCGGCCCCATCGCCCTGCCGACGACCGTGCGGTGGGGCGTCGTCCCCACGACGGACACGCTGCTAACCCTCGTGCGGGGCGTCGCAAGCTCCTGGAAGGACCTGCTGACGCTGACGCCCCCGGCCGCCTCCTACGTGGGCCCCGCGCTCGTCCCGTGGATCACAGGCCTCGTCTGTTCCCTCGCCGCTGGCCTCGTGTCGGTGCGCTGGGGGCGCCCGCTCCTCGGCGTCCTCCCCGTCGCACTCATGGGCGTCGTTGGCCTCGCGTTCGGCCCCTCGGGTGTGGTGCCGCCCGTGTGGCCGTTCATGGTGTGGTTCGCCGCGGTGTTCCTGTGGCTCTCCTGGGCCTCCTCGCACCAGCGGTTGTCCCTGGGCCTGGATGTGTCCGTGAACCGACGAGGCCGGGGCGGAGCCAGCGCCGCGACCGCTTCGACGCGCGGTCCCTCCCGTCAGGCGGTATTCCGCTCTCGGCGCATGCTCGCCTCGTCCCTCATGATCGCGCTCGCGGTGGGCGTGGCCCTGCCCGCGACCGCCTCGTGGGGGCCGGTGGGGCGGCGCGTCGTGGCGCGCGAGAAGGTGGAGCCGCCCTTCAACGTGCGCCAGTATCCCTCGCCGCTGTCGGCCTTCCGCCACTACAAGAAGGACCTGGCCGAGCAGACGGTCATGACGGTGCGAGGACTCCCTGCGCGCACCCGCGTGAGGCTGGCGGCCCTCGACGTGTATGACGGGACGACGTTTACGATGAGCCCCCCGAAGAGCCAGGCGTCGACGCTGGCGTCCGCGCAGTCGGATGGCCAGGCGACGAGCGTGAGCGTGCGCAACGGGTACGTCTCGGTGGGCTCTGAGGTGCCGCGCGCGCACGCCGGTCCAGGCGACGGTTCTTTTGCGGCGACGATCGAAACGTCCGGCGTCGTTGGCCCGTGGGTTCCCGTTGCCGGCGCCGTTCGTTCCGTGACCTTTGGGGGAGATAACGCGCGTGCCCAGCAGGAGGGGCTGCGCTTCGACATGTGGGCCGACGCGGCGCTGACGACGGGCGTGCCCGCGCAGCCGCAGACGGTCACGGTGCGCGCGGATGCGATCGTTACGCCCACGGATTCCCAGTTCGCGGGCGCCACGCCGGTGAAGTTCCACTCGGATTCGGCTGAGCCCTACCCGAGCGGCCTCGACACCTTCATGGTGGGGATCGTGAGCGGCGCGTCGACGCCGATCGAGAAGGCTCGCGCGATCGAGCAGTACCTGCGCAACGAGGGCTTCTACCTGACGGAGAACACCGACCAGTCTCGCCCCGGGCACAATCTCAACCGCCTGTCGACGATGGTGTCGGACGGCGGGGACATGATCGGTGACGACGAGCAGTACGCGGCCCTCATGGCTCTGATGCTCCATCAGCTGGGGTGGAATGCCCGGGTCGTGATCGGCGCGTACCCGTCTGGGGAAGCGGCGGATGGCGTGGCGCTGCTGGGTGGCGACATGCACGTGTGGGTTGAGATGGAGTTCGAGGGCATGGGTTGGGCTGTGTTCGATCCGACGCCGGACAAGGACCGCCAGCCGCAGGATAAGTCGCACACGAAGAAGAACTCGCCGCGTCCCCAGGTGTTGCAGCCTCCGGAGCCGCCCGAGGAGCCCGTGGAGCTGCCTCCGGCGAACCGCGACCAGGATGTGGCCGCGAAGGAGCCTCCGCCGGAGGGGGTTCCGTGGATGCTCGTCGGCGGAGTTGTTCTCTCGCTGTTCGCGCTGATCATGCCCTTCGCGCTGATCGTGTCACTCAAGGCCAGGCGCACCCGCGTGCGTCGTAAGGCGTCCCCCGGCGTGGCCCTGGTCGGGTCGTGGGATGAGGTCGTCGACATGGCGATCGATGCCGGCGTGCGCGTGCGCGCCGACCAGACGCGCCAGGAGACCGCTTGGGCGCTTGCCTCGTTCTGGAAGCTGCGTGATGGTCAGGATGGCGATGCGCAGGAAGGCGAGGGGGAGCGCGTGGCGTCCCAGGCCTCGACGTCCGAGCTGATCCCGGGGTGGACGCTCTTCCGGGAGACGGTCCCGATGACCGTTGCGATTGCGCGCCGCGCCGATGTCGCCGACTTTGCGGAGGCGACGGGCGGGCTCAAGGAGGCGGAGTCGGCGTGGTCGGACGTCGACCAGCTCAAGCGCTCCCTGGCTTCCTCCGCGAGCGTGTGGGTTCGTCTGCGGCGACGCTTCTCGCTGCGTTCGCTGCTACGCAAGTGGACCCGCAAGCCCGCGGCGTCGCAGGAAAAGGTAGGAGGCGGCTCCCCGGCCGAGGACGGGGAGGACGCGGATGCGCCCCTGGAGCAGCCGCTGAGCGTGAGGAGTAGGCCGTGACCCGTGGAGCGATAATGGGCGCCGGCCCGCACATCGAGGGATTCCGTTGGATTCGTGCGCTCGGCTCGGGCGGTTTCGCCGACGTGCACCTGTATCACCAGCAGGTGCCCTCGCGCGACGTCGCGATTAAGATCGCGCGCCCCAACGTCGAGGGCGGCAACGAGGCGCTCCGCTACGAGGCGGACGCTATGGCTCGCGTGTCAAGTCACCCGTCGATCGTGAACCTGTACGCTGTGGGGTCTTTGCAGGACGGACGTCAGTTCCTGATCATGGAGTATTGTCCGGTCGCGAATCTAGCGGACCAGGTGCGCGCGAGGCCGATGGATGTGGCCTCGGCGCTGGATCTGATGATCCGGATCGCGTCGGGAGTCGAGATGCTGCACCGCTCGGGTTATGTGCACCGGGATATCAAGCCGGGCAACATCATGTTGGATTCCTATCAGGCGCCGGTGCTGACGGACTTTGGCGTGAGCGCGCGGATAGGCGAGGGGGGCGGCGGCAGCGTCGACGGCTTCTCGGTCCTGTGGGCGCCGCCCGAGCAGCACGATGGCAACGCTGTTGCCGAACCCTCCCAGGACGTGTGGGCGCTGGCGTCGTCCCTGTGGACGCTGCTCGTGGGGCGTAGCCCCTTTGAGGATCCGATCGGCGACAACACGACGGTTGCGGTCGCGATGCGCGTGCGCTCGGGGCGTCTGCCGGGAATCGCCCGTGCGGACGTGCCCGACGAGCTCGACGAGGTCCTGCGTTCCGCGATGAGCGTGGACCCGGCTCGTCGGACGCGCTCCGCCCTGGCGTTCGCGCAGTCCTTGCAGGGCGTCCAGCGCCTCGTGGGCCTGTCGGAGACCCCCATCGAGGTCCGAGAGTCTCTCCGGGTGGCCAGGCCTGAGCAGCCGAGCGGGTTTGGGCAGGGGGATTTCCCCGTGCCCTTCTCTTCCGAGAGCGAGGGGACGAGGCCCCGGACGATGTCGGCCGCGCAGGACGAGACGATCCGCTCGGGCGTTGGTTTTGATTTCGCGGAGTCGGGCGTCGTCCCGGTCGCGGACTCCTGGCATCACCCGAGAAACCTGTCGACGGGGCGGGCGGAGCCGACCTCGTTCGAAGAGGATGAGGAGCGCGGCGGGCGCCGCATGTCGCTTCCCGTGGTCGTGGCGCTGGTGTTGGTCGCGGCGGTCGTGGTGGCTGGCCTGGTCGTCGCCATGCTGACGGGAGGTGGCCAGTCGATCCGTATCGATCCCACGGCCACGCCGACGGTTCACCAGGAGGACCCGGGTGGGATCACGGTGCCGCCGGCGGCGCCCAGTGGTCTGAGCGGCCGTGTAGAGGGTGAGTCGATCGTGTGGACGTGGACCGCCGCGCAGGATTCTAACTATCGAAGCGACGAGGTGGTGTTCCAGTACCGCCTGGACCGTCCCGGCGAGCAGCCGATGGGCGCCTCGACGCCCGTCGCGTCGGTGACCCTGCCAGCGACCGCGGGCGGAGACAACTGCCTGACCGTTCGCGCGGTCGTGTCAGCCTCGGGATTGCAGTCGCAGCCGATCAACGCCTGCGTGGCGGTCGACTAGCGCTCGCCGCGGATCGCGCGGGTGCAGTTCGGGCCGGACGCGCCACGGCCTCGTGCGGGCAGCTAGCGCCGACGTCCGGGCTTTTGCAGCCAGGACATGACGACGAGGCACCCCAGGAAGGTCGCGCAGGCGAAGGCGATGCCCCCGATCGTCAGGTCCGTGCGGGTTCGAGCCTCGGCGCCGGAGGAGCGTTCGGCGACGGGTAGGGTCGGCGGAGCGTCCTGGCCCCTGGTTTTCGTCAAGGGGTTAACGGGGCCCTCGACGCGGGCGTTTGCGGCGATCGTGATCGCCGCGTAGGGGTTGATCATGCCCCAGCCGACTGCCTTCGTGGACGAGGCGGGGTCTGCGCGGCGGGCGGTTGCTTCGAGGCGCCACTTCCACATCGCGGGAGGTTCGCTGGGGTGCGCGGAGGCCACCAGGGCCGCGGCGCCGGCGGCGTAAGCGCTCGCGAAGGAGGAGCTGCCGGTGGTTTCGTTGTTGGCGTCGCCGGTGAGGCAGTCGCCTCCCGCGACGGAGGTCGTGAGCGAGGAGATGGAGGGTGCAGCGATGTCAACGTGGACGCCGGAGACCTGTCCGCCGTCGGCGGTTCCCCCGGTGGCGCTGGTCACGGCGAGGACGTCGCTGTTCGCCGCGGGGTAGCGGGGAACGGTGTCTTCGCCGTACTGCTGGACGATCTGGGGGTCTGCGTTGCCGGCCGAGGCGACGACGAGGGAGCCGGCGGCGGTGGCGGACGCGACCGCGGCGTCGAGGCGCGAGTCCGGGGCGGGCTGCGACTGCGGGACAAGGATGATCTGGGCGCCCTGAGCGGCTGCCCATTCGATGCCTTGGGCGGTCTTGCCCGGGTCGAGGCCGGTCGGGCCGTTGTTGGGGTCCTCGTTGTAGGTCTCGTAGACGCGCACCGGCAGCAGGGCGACGCGGGGGGCGATGCCTTCGAGGGCGGATTGTTCGGGTAGGAGGCGCGAGGCGATGATGCCCGCGACCTGGGTGCCGTGCCCGTAGGTGTCGGTGCGCCCGTCGCCTCCCGCGTTGACGAGGTCGAGGCCGGGCAGGACGACGGAACCGGAGGGGAAGCGCGTGGAGTCTTGGCCGCGGTCCGTTGATGGGCTGACGGGAGCGAAGTGCTTGCTGGACGGGCTGATTCCCGAGTCGACCACCGCGACGGAGACGTTGTCGCCCTTCGTAATCGCCCAGGCGCGCTCGAGGTCGATGCGTTTGTCGACCGTCTGAGCGTAGGTTGGGATGTACTCGGTGCCGGTGAGGCAGCTGCCGGAGTTCTTGTCGGCCGCGGGGGCGAGCGTGGCAGCGTGGGCGGGCGCGGAGCCGCCTATCGACAGGCATGCTCCTGCGAGGAGGCAGGCTGCTGTGCGGATGGCGCGCTGGGTTCCCCTGGGTCGGCTGCGCGTCATGGGGTGCCCTCGCCGGCGACCTCTCGGCGCGCGGAGCGGTTGGAGAGCTCGACGCCGCTCGGGATCAGCTGGAGCCACTGCTCGGGGACGGGTTGGATGAAGCTGTCGTTCCAGCCGAGGCGTTGCAGCGTGTCGTTCTGGTCCTCGCCGAGGGAGTGGCGCAGCCCCAGGTCAGAGACGAAGGTGAGGGGCGGGTCGGTCTGTCCGTTGCTGGATCCTTGGGCGAGGGTGCCGTAACCGGACTTGACCAGCGCGGAGCCGGCCGAATAGGAGGCTGGTGTGTCGCCCGTGGGACCGAGGTTCCAGGAGGCGCGCCTCGCCTTCTCCTGCGTCAGGACGGTCAGGGTCGCGTGCGCCGTGTTGGCGGTTGCCTGCGTGGAGGGGCCGCCGACCGCGCCGGGATTGGACTGTTCGAGGGTCGCGCAGGGGACCTGGTCGCGCACGCGCACGAGCTTTGCGTTGTCGTCATCGCCGCCCCCGGTGGAGTCGGAGTCGAAGGGGTAGAGGCCTTCGAGCTGAGACCAACTGCTGGGGAAGGGGGAGGGCTCGCTGTCAGTCTGGGCGATTGTGAACGCCTGTGCGAAGGCCCCAGGCTGGAGCGTGAGCGCGCCTTCGATGGTGCCGTTTGGCGCGGCCGTCGTTCCTTCGTAGAGGGCCGCTGCGATCGGCGATAGGGGGTAGGCGTGGCCGGAGGCAACGAGCACGTAGTAGGTGGTGGATCCGGTGTCCTTGACGGCGATGACGCTGCCCTGGCGCAGCGACGCGTTGTTGTGTGGGTACGAGGCTAGGGCTCCGCCGGGCTCGTCCACGTGCCAGGTCGCGAGGTCGGGGCCGTCATCGAAGAGCGAGATCCAGTTTGGGCTGACGGGGATGGGGGAGGTCCCGAGGCGCAGGCGTGCCACCGTTTCCGCTGCGGCATTGGGGATCCTGAACTTGGAGGAGCCCGACACGATGAAGGAGTCGTTGCCGCCGACGGGGGCGACGTAGGCGCTTCGGGCGCTACGCAGGCCGTTGCTTGTCAGGAGCGCGGAGTTGCCGATCCAGGTGAAGGTGCGTTCCGAGATGGCGCAGCTGGTCCAGTCGGCGGTCATGTGATCGGCCAAGGACGGGACGTCCTCAGGAGCGTCCGGGATTCCGAGGGTCTGGCCCTGGCTGTACTTGGCCAGGTCGGAGTCGGAGATCTTCATGGTGCCGACGGAGGAGCCGCCGAGGAGGCGGGCGGAGGTGCGGTTGGAAATGGGGTGCCACTGTCCGTCTTGCAGGTAGTAGCGGGCACCGGAGCTGGACACGACGGCCAGGCCAGCGGACTGCGAGGAGTCGCCAACGGAGTAGAGGAATCGGAGCCCGACACTGACCAGGAGCATGACCACGGCCAGCGCGGCGCCGATGATGAACGGACGGGTCGGAGCCTGCGGCTCGACTTCCTTTCCTTCGGGCGAGCCTGCGACGAAGGAGGTGATGAGGCGTCGCCGGTTGTAGCGCTGGGCTTCGAGGATGTCCTTGTTGGATGCCATTACATTCCCCAGATGTACAAAGCGAAGGGCGGGACGGCGATGATGACGAGGGTGCTGATCGTGTCAGCGGTGCGCGAGAGCCAGGGGCGGGTCTTCGGGGTGACGACGTTTGTTGCCAGGACGAGGAGGCTGCCGACCAGGGAGGTCACCAGCACGAGGAGGAGCGTGGCTGTGAACTGTTGCGCGGCCGAGTAGGCGGACCATGCGAGGATCGACATTCCTGCGATGACGCCGATGAGGACTTCGACGCGCGAGCGTATAGAGCGCGTGGACAGCATGAGGGCCGTGCCGATGAGGGCGGCGAGGACGATGCCGTTGCGGTCGGAGGCGAGGATCGGGGTGAACACCATCAGGCCCAGACCGGTCCCTAGCCGGATGGAGACGGATGTGGACACGCCCATGGAGACGGACCTCTTGATCTGACGCGGGTCGATCTGCGCGGTCGCGGAGGGGCCGGTGACTCGCACGGGGGTCGATGCCATTGCGAGCCAGGGGGTGGCCAGGCAGGTGAGGAGGAGGAGGGCAGCCAGGATGGCTGCGCTGCGCGCGGAATCTATGTGGAGAGCCCCGGCCATGAGCCCAAATAGCGTTAGTGAGATGCCGACGATCGTTGGAGCCAGGCCGCTGGCCCGTAGGTGCCCGGGGAGGACGAGGCAGCTGAGCGCGCCGACGGTCAGCGCGAGTCCCGACGCGAGCGCGCCATTGGCCGTCCAAGGTCCCGCCGGGAGGGCTCCCGCTATCGAGCAGGCGAGGAGGATGGGGGCGCAGTTGGCGAGGACCGCGATGGCGGGCCTATCGAGCCTGCGCGCGACCACGGCTGCGGTTCCGGTCAGTAGCAGCGCGCCGACGACGCCGATGATGGGGTACGCGACGGTGCGGATACTGCCGAGGGCGGAGAGGTCTCCTGCAGGAAGGGTGGTCTGGGACTGGGCAGACAGGAGCAGGACGCTGGAGAGGCCGACAAAGACGGCCGAAGCATAGGCCGAGAGTTGGAGGGAGTCAAGGGGGGTCCACGGGTTGACCGAGTTCTCGACGGCACTTCCCACGGCCTCGACGAGGTCGTCGACGCGTTGGTCGTCGCGCCCCTGCCCGGCGCGTTCGAGCCTCAGGGAGGCTCCGGCGCGCACGCCCTGGTCGCGGAGGCACAGGGATTGGTCGAGGGGCTGTCCGGCCGAGGTTGAGACCGTGAAGCCGGCGGATGCGCCGTAGACGTCCATGCGGCCGATGCTGCGTAGAATCGTGGGGATAAGCTCCGCCAGTGGAGAGAGCTGAGGAACTGACAGGTCGATCGTCTGATCGTCAAAGGTGACTGTCAGTGGGGTCAGCGCAGTAGCGGTCTGTGAGCTCTGAACCATCGTCTCCTCCGGGTTGGGATGTTCATAGTCTGCCTGTTTGTGTTCGGCGGGGCAAGCTGTCGCTCTGCTGCAGGGCGGTAGAAGTTTGGGGTGAACCTTGGACAGGGGGCTGGACTTTGGGTGGATTGTGTGGTTAGACTGGCGTTGCTAGTAGGGCGTACC
>ERZ772917.299-NODE-299-length-35681-cov-19.999242_pt1 | contig 35681 bp, 33 predicted proteins | sample MGYA00511187_ERZ772917 | MGnify/ENA primary metagenome ERZ772917 (study PRJEB29015, sample SAMEA2737925) | human oral metagenome | biome: human oral; feature: human-associated habitat; material: dental | place: China | collected 2012 ...
GACGAGGTCCTGGCAGTCGTCGAAGACGCCGTCGACGGCGACGTTGACGATGTTGGAGTCGAGGAGGGAGAACATTTGGGCGCGCTGGAACGCAGTCATGCGGCCGGCGGGGGTGAGCATGACGACGGAGAGGCCGCGTCGGCCGCGCAGGGCGTACTCGGCGGAGGATCCGGTGTCGCCGGAGGTGGCGCCGACGATGGTAAGCCAGTCACCGCGGCGGGTGAGCTCGTATTCGAAGAGCTCGCCGAGGAGCTGCATCGCCATGTCCTTGAAGGCGGCAGTGGGGCCGTTCGAGAGGTGGGCGAGGTGCAGGTCGGTGCCCTCCAGGGCATCGACGGGGACGATCCGGGGGTCGGAGAAGGCGGGGGTGCGGTAGGCGCGGGCCGTGATCGCGCTCAGGTCGTCGGCGGGGATATCGTCGACGAAGAGCGAGATGATGCCGGCGGCCATGGCCGCGTACCCGTCCTCGCGCAGGATGATGCGCAGCTCATCCAGATCGGAGCGAGACAGCGTCGGGTACTCCTCGGGCAGGTAGAGGCCGCCGTCGGGTGCGAGGCCTTCCAGGAGGATGTCACTGAAGGAACGGGTGGGCGTATTGGGGCCGCGTCGGGTCGAAATGTAGCGCACGGGTCGATCCTATCGGAGAGGGGGCGTGGCCTGCGAGGGCGCTCGTTCCTCGTCACATGCGTGGACGAGGCCGGGGGATGGGATCGGGGGAGGCTCCCTCGGGGCGTGTGGTAGAAACGTGGTGTGAGCAACGACTTTTCCCGCTGGGCTCCTCCGGGCGCGGATTCCACCCTCGCACCCGGAGCCGAGCAGAATACGCAGAGCACCGCCGAGCAGTCGCAAGGCAGCGCGGCGGGCAACTCGGGCGTCGCCTCGTCGTTGAAGCCAGTCCTGGGTTCGCTCGTCACGGGCGCGACGCGAACCACGGCGACGCCCCGCTCGTCAGCATCTCGCGACGAGGCCTCGTCCCCCTCGAGCGCACCCCGGAAGGGCCTTCGCCCTCCGCGCAGGAAGCGTGATCCGCAGCGCTTCGCTCGCAACGCCATGTACGAGCGGCTGCTGGATAAGAAGGTCATTATCGGCGCGGTCCTCGCGGTCGTCGCTCTAGTTCTCGCTCTGCCCAGGCTCATGGCGTCCGTACCTTCCTTCAGCAGTGTCACAAGGGGCCCCATCACCGTTCAGGGGTATCAGGGTTCGGCCACCAACACGAACGTTCTTTCGTCGAACTGGGCCACGGGCGTGAGCGTCGCCTGGACGTTGCCCGATCCTCGTAGCGACGTGGGGCAAGAAAAGAGAACGAGGACCCAGCTGTTTGCCGATGGAACGACGCTCTACATGGTGTCTCTGTCCGATAAGAATAGATCGTTCTCGATCGCAGCCATCGATGTCTCTTCCTCCACACCTACCGTGCTGTGGACGTCGTCGGATGCTTCTGTGCGGATGACACCTGATACGTCGCATGTCAGCATTGTCTCCGCCGGCCAGTGGCTTGTTGTCGGCAACATCCTCGTCTCGAAGTCGACGGGCATTCAGGCGGAGGGACCGTGGGAGGACGACCAGCCGATAGCATTGGTCGACGACGTCCTGGTGACCTGTTCGGGCTACGAGACCTGCTCGGGGTGGACGTACTCCTCCGGCTCGTGGGAGCGCCTGTGGCAGGCCATCACGGGGCATCAATCGGATCACTCCAAAGCCCAGCAGCTGGCGTTGCCGCCCACAATCGGATCAGGCGAGGATGCCTCCGTGATCGTGCCCGTCGATGACTACAGGAACCTGCAGATCGTCAACGCCCACACGGGTGTCGTGACGACGCTCGGGGCTGAGGGCCGTTTCAAACAGCCCGCGAGCCTCATCTCGCTGTATCCGACAGTGGATGGCCTGATCGTGGAAAAAAAGGCCAACAAGCTCGAAAAGTATGATGCCACTGGCACTCTCATCTCTGCTTTTGACCGCACTACCAGGAACAAGGTGTACACGGATGACGGCGACGTGCCAACCCTGAGTGACCTGGAGGCGTTCTTCACCTCGGGCAAGACCCCCTGGACGACGGGAATGATGGAGGCGAGCGGAGACAGGTGCGAGGTCCTCACCCTGCAGCCAACAGCGGGCGCCTCGACCTACTCTGCGGAGGGAATGAAGGGGATCGCAGACAGCTACGGGAACTTCTGCCAGTTTGCACCCACGCACGCGAGAGCGAGCGCCGACGGGGCGGCCGCGTTCGTTCAGAAGATCGGATACAAGGAACAGGCCGTCTATTTCTTCGACATGGCGAACAACAAGGCGTACACCTCGACCGAGTTGACGGCGGCGCAGAACCTCACGTGGGTCTTCGACGACCTGCTGGTCGGGGTGACGGACGAGGGCCTCATCGCCTTCACGCCGACTTCCTCGTGACGCTACCCTGGTTCCATGACTGATCTGCCTTTCCGCATCGGCCAAGCGGTCGACGTCCACGCGTTTGCCGCACCCGACTCGCCGCGTCCCCTGATGGTCGCGTGCCTGGAGTGGCCGGGCGAGCACCCCCTTGAGGGGCATTCGGACGCGGACGTGGCCGCACACGCACTGTGTGACGCGATGCTGCTGGCGACGGGGCTCGGCGAGCTCGGCACGGTGTTCGGCGTGGATCGCCCGGAGTGGGCGGGCGCTTCGGGGCGCGCGCTCCTTCAGGAGGTTCGCCGCATGACCGCCGAGGCCGGCTGGGTGCTCGGCAACGCGACCGTGCAGGTCGTGGGGAACCGGCCTCGTATGGCCGCTCGACTGCCCGAGGCCTGCGCGGTCATGAGCGAGATCGCCGGGGGCACGGTCACCGTGTCGGCGACGACCTCGGATCACCTGGGATTTACGGGCCGAGGCGAGGGCGTGGCCGCGCTGGCAAGCGCCCTCATGGTGCGCGCCGAGGGCTAGCCCGCGAGCGCCGCCGGGCGCGCAGCGTGGTAGAAACGTGTCATGAGCAACGACGACCTCCGCCACACGTCCGACGACGGCGCGCGCGATCGTCCCTCCGACGCGCGGGACGACATGTCACAGGTCGACATTCCCGAGCTCCCGGACTTTGAGGATCTTCCGGGGTTCACGGATCTGCACGAACTTCCGCCGCTGCCGGAGTTGGAAGCGTTGCAGGAGCTGGCAGTGCCAGAGGTGCCGATGCCGGACCTCGACCAGTTCCTGACCATCACGCCGCCCGCGACGGCTGACATTCCCGGGCCGGATGCGCTCCCCTCGGCGGAGCCTGTCCCCACGCGGGCGAAGGCAGCCTCCCGCACCGCCGCCACGGCCTCGGCGCGCAAACGGTCTGCGGGCGCGCAGGCACCGAGGCCGACCGTCGCCGTCGAGCCCACGCCCGTGAGGACCGCGGGAGCGCCGGCACCCGCACAAAAGAAACCCCATCTCCTCCTCACGTCGATCATCGGGATCGTCCTGATCAGCGTCGGGTTCTCAATCATTGCGCCCGGTCACCGCACATCATCGTCGAAGCCTTGGTCGCAGCAGACCTCGTCGAGCGCGAGCACTCAGGCGAACACGGAGGGGCGCGAGCAAGCGGATGGTCTGCCGGCCAGCGCACCCGGGTACCACGGGAGCGCGACGAACACGCATTCCATCTCTGCGCAGTGGGCCTCGGGCGTGGCCACCGCGTGGACGCTCGAGCTGCCCCCTGAGATGACTCAGTTCGAACCGCAGATGTTCGTCGAGGGCCAGGTCCTCTACGTCGCAGGCTACGACACGATCGAGGGCCAGCACGGTTCCGCCGTCAGGACGCAGGCCTACGACCTGTCCGGTGAGGAACCCACCCTCCTGTGGGACACGATCGGCCCCACGGAAAACTCAGCGATCGCGACGTACACGCCCGCATTCGTGTCGGGCGAGGGCCAGCTCTTTTTCCATGACGTGGTCATCGACAAGGCGACCGGCGCGCAGACACAGGCCCCGTGGGGCAAGGAGTTTCCCATCGCGCAAGCCGACGGTATCGTGGTGACCTGCTCGACGACATCCACGTGCAGCGGGTGGATGCAGACATCCGGCGAGTGGACAAATCGGTGGGAGACGCCCACGAGTCCGCAGGTGGGGTACGGATTTGCGACCCAGAGCCTCGGCTACGCCCCCAAGGGTGCGGTTCTCGCCGGCAGCGGTACGCGCGCATCAGCTCTGGTCCCCACTAACTTCGATCAGCCCCTGCAGATCCTCGATATCCACACCGGCCTGGGGACGGTCCTGCCCGCTCCCGGCGCGGCAGACAAGACCCCCAGCGTCGAGGTGACGAGCGACGGCTTCATCGTCCTTGACTCCAGCCGCAGGCAGGGAATGGTCCTCGACAGCAGGGGAACCGTCCAATCCAGCTTCGCGGTCGACGGGTACTGGCTTCTGCCCGCAGTGAGCAGTGACGGCACCTCTCCGAGCGCCACGGACGTGGAAACCTTCCTGACGGACAAGCGCGCGAATTGGGCGACGGGAACGGTCGACGTCGTGGGCAAGGACGACTGTTCCATCGAGGTCACCCTCAGCTCCGACGGGTCGTCGCACACGACCCCACTCCCCGGCGCGCTGAGCCAGTACATGACCAGCTCGTGCTACTTCAGCCCAAAGGAGGTCCGCGTGAGCGCGGACGCTTCGGTTCTCTACGCCGATACCTTCACCTACCAGGACAAGAGCCGATACTTCATCGATACCGTCAACGGTCTCATCTACACGTCACCCGAACTCAACGCTCCGAAACAGACCATGTGGGTCTTCGACGACATGATCATCGGCATGACCGAGGACGGCGTCAAGGCGTTCGTTCCGGCGTCCTCCTGAGGTCACCATCCGGTTACCACACCAACGCTGCCGTGTGACAGAAACCACCCATGACCAATGACGATCACACGGGCACCGGCGTCCCCGCCCACGAGGGAGGCACCGGCTCACCGAACGCAGCGCGCGCCGTTCCCCTGTCTGGCACGCCCCGGCCTCGCCCGAAGAACCGCGCGACGACGGACCTTCTCGCAGTGCTTCTGTCCGCCGTCGCCATGACCGCAGTCTTCGGCATCAACTGGCTCACGTCATCACCCTCGACACCGGACGATCAGCGTTCATTTGCCTCGATGCCCACCGTCGGGTACTCCGGGGACGCGACGAGCACGGGATCGATCTCCCCCACCTGGCCCTCAGGCGTCGAGACGCCGTGGAGGATCCCCTTCCCCTCAACGAAGTATGGCTCCCGGGCACTCACGACCGTGGAGGACACCACCCTGTACGCCCTCTTCGAAGACCCCAATCCCACCGCCCACCAAGTCACCGCCGCAGCCTTCGACATCTCGTCCGAGCAGCCGCGCGAGCTCTGGCGCACGACGGGCCGCCGCCCCGAGTCGTTCGGGCGCCCCAGCTTCGTGTCCTACGGGGATCAGTTCATCGTCGGCAGCATCGTCATCGACAAAGCGTCGGGAGCGCAGAACTCGCCCCCCCTGGGAGGGGTCGGAGGCGCTCGTGGCCGTTGATGGCGTTGTCGTAGGCTGCGATAAGAAATAGACGTGCTCGGGCTGGACGCAGGAGGCCTCGTCGTGGGTGCGCCAGTGGGAGACAACCACCGCCAGCCAACAGGGGGCCCGGTCCTCGTTAAAGGAGCTCACCGACCCCGACACACCCGTCATCGGCACCGGAGAGCACCAGGCGGTCGTCCTGCCCGTCAATTCGCAGACGCATGCGGCCCGGCTCCTCGATCCGCGAACCGGGCAGCTCACGGACGTTGGCTCCAAGAGCCCCTTCAGGGAACAAGCAGAACAATGTTGTGTCGTTTGCTATTACCAGCGATGGGCTCCTGGCTTTCAACAATGACCTCTTCGTCACGTACGACGCCGATGGCTTCATCACGGGGACCCAGGCGTACCAGCAGATGAAGAGAATGCCGACGCGCGACGTACGCACGCCTACCACGGCCGAGCTCGCAGAGTTCCTGAGCGGCGCCCGTCCGGCGTGGACGAACGCGTCGGTCACAGCCCCGGCACAGGCGCCGGCCGGCACCACCTTCAGCCTCACGGTGACGCCGAGCGACGGGCGCCCGCCCTTCACTCTTGATCCCGGGAACAACGATCAGCATCACTACGTCAGCGCTTTTTGGCCATCCGAGGTTCGAGCCAGCGCCGACACGTCGGTCGTGTACGTCGAGTCCATCGATCACGCTGATAGGGGCAACAGGTTCTTCTTCGACACGGCGAGCGGTGTGGGGCACGGATCGGAGGAGTTCCACGACGCGGACAACCTCTCGTGGGCCTTCGACGACCTGGCCATTGGCGTGACGATCGACGGCATCGTGGCATTCACGCCCAAGGCCTCGTGACTATCTCGCATCGGGCAACGACAGAAAAGGCACAGCTTGTGAGCACCAACAATCCCCAGTACGGGACCTCCTTCCCGACATCGGCACCCTTGCGAAAGATGCGTTTCTTTCTGCTCGGCGTCGCTTTCGTCTCGATCCTCGGTACTTCCGTCTCGTTCTCACTGAGCACGAGCGCCCTCCAGCTCCCCGGCCCGGCGGCGACTCCCCCTCCGCACTACACCGGCCCTGAACAGAGCGCGCGGACGGACGTGATCGGCTACCACGGCGAGGCCACCCGCACGAACACGCTGTCGAGCGCGTGGGCGTCGGGTTTTGCGACGGCGTGGACGCTCCCCGCTCAAGACGACTCCTTCCTGCCCGCGCAGCTGATCGCCGACGGTTCGACACTGTACGCGGTGTCCTTCGGAAGCGGTGCCGAGGCCGTGGCCACCGTGTCCGCCTACGACGTCTCGGGCACCGAACCGGTCGCTCAGTGGAGCACGACCGGACCACTGCCGTCTCGGATGCGCGCCGAGGCATTCCCCGCCTCCGTCGTGACCCAGGACGAGATCCTTCTCAGTGACATCATCGTCGATCGCTCAAACGGCCAGCAGTCGCAGGCCCCCTGGGGCGTCGACCTCCCGATGGGTGTAGCAGGAGGAGTCCTGGTCACGTGTGACACCTTCAGCTCGTGCTCCGGATGGTCCCGCGACTCGGGAGAGTGGACGACGATCTGGACCACTCAGACGTCGCCCCAGCGCCGCGCGGGGATTGCGCACACGGCACTGACGCAGCCCACGACGGCCGTCATCGGCACCGGCACGGGCGCCGCCGTGGTCGTCCCCATCGACGAGGCCCACCACGCCCCGCAGGTCATCAACCTGGCCACGGGCGCACTCACGACGCTCGGGGATGCCCCTTCCACGAGCGTCCCGGTCGCCTCGAGGGTCACCCTGGCGAGCGATGGAGTCCTCGTGGCCGGAAAGAATGAAACTATCGCCTACAACACCGCGGGCCAGGTTGTCGGCACATTCGACGCCGGCTGGGAGCTCGACAAGGCACCAACGACCGACCGCGATCTCCCGAGCGTGGACGACGTCGGATCCTTCTTGACGAAGGGCGCCACCAGGTGGACGTCTGGCACTCTGGAACGCCCCTATTCCAAGGATGACAACGGCTATCTCCTGTTACTCACTCTCCGCAACGGGAAGAACCTCACGCTCAACCCCGGCGAGTCATTCCGTGAAGCGCGAGGGGACGAGGGATGGTCCGTCGCTGAGGTGCGCGCCAGCTCCGACGGCAAGGCACTGTACATCAGGGGCCTCACGGACTCATTCTTCTTCAACGCCGAGGACACGATGACGTACGTGTCGCAGGACCTGAACGAGGCCACGAACCTCGTGTGGATCTACGACGACCTGCTCGTCGGAGCTCGCAGCGGATCGATTATCGCTTTCACGCCCGACCGCAAGTAAGCGGATAGACAAAGGATCGTCCCCGACGCCCGAGACTCACTCGGTCGCGTCGGGGACGTGTCGTGTGCGGGCGCGGACCCCCTCGTCGAGGAGCTCAGTCCTCCATGTGCGCCAGGGTCGCGCGGTCCGCCTTCACAGGGACCGTGAGGGCCAGGCCGACGCCGAGGATCAGCATGATGCCGAGGATGCCCCAGTAGGTGTAGTCCTCGCCGGCGGGCGTCATGCGCTTGCCGAGCACGAGGAAGAGGCTGTACATGGCGGGTGCCATGAAGGACACGGCGCGGCCGGTCGTCGCGTAGAGGCCGAAGACCTCGCCCTCGCGGCCAGCGGGGATGATGCGCGACAGGAAGGAACGCGACGCGGACTGCGTGGGTCCGACGAAGACGCAGAGGACCAGGCCGAGGCTCCAGAAGACGGCGGGGCCGCGGGCGTGCAGGAAGAAGACGCCGGAGCCGGCGACAACCATCGCGCACAGGGACAGGATGATGACCTTCTTCGGGCCGATCTTGTCATCAACCCAGCCGAAGGCCACGGTCGCGAGGCCTGCGACGATATTCGCGGCAATCGCGAAGATCATGACCTGGCTGGCGGTGAAGCCGAAGGCGGTCTTGGCCAGGACGGCGCCGAAGGTAAAGACGCCGGCGAGGCCGTCGCGGAAGACCGCGGAGGCAACGAGGAAGAAGAGGGTGTGCGGGGCCTCGTTCTTCAGGGTGCGCACGGTGCGCCACAGGAGCTTGTAGGAGTCGATGATCGACTCACCTTCGCCGCCGGTCTGGACCTTCTTGGGCAGCGGGGGATTCACGATGACGGGGATCGCGAAGCCGCCGAACCACAGGGCTGCGATCACCATGGAGATACGGATGTTCAGGTGCGCATCGGTGGGCACGCCCAGCAGGTTCACACCGATGAGGCCGACGTAGAGGATGAGCAGCAGGACGATGCCGCCGATGTAGCCGGCTGCCCAGCCGAAGCCGGAGATCTTGCCGCGATCTTCCTTCTCACCCAGGTGGTTGAGCATCGCGTTGTAGTTCACCGAGGCGAACTCGAAGAACACGTTGCCCAGACCCAGCAGCGCAATACCCAGCATGAGGGCACCCTGGGGGCCGAGGACGGAGGCGGGGTGCACGAAGTACATGGCAAGCATGCAGACGACGACCGCACCCGTGAACCATCCGAGCCAGACTCCGCCCCGGCCTCGTCGATCGGCGCGCTGGCCGGTGATGGGGGCGAGCAGGGCGATGAACAGGCCCGCGATCGTCATGCCGTTACTCAGCCAGGTCGAGGCCGTGCCCGAGTCGGTGAAGACGCCGTCGCTGGTCAGGTAGGTCGTGAACACGAATGTCGTGGCGACCGCGTTGAAGGCGGCGCTACCCCAGTCCCAGGCCGCCCAGTCGACGACTTTGCGCGTGATGACGCGGTGTGGGGTGGTGGGCGTTGTGCTCATGGGATCGGGCTCCTTCTATGGGGAGTGCTCGGAGGCGCGTGTGCGTCCAGGGTGAACCTACCACGTTTCGTAGCTCACTCTCTCCTCGGGCCGCCCCAGGAACGAGGCCGGGGAACCACCAGCGCGACCTGACCGCATGTCATATGCTGTCTACATGGCAGAGATGTCCGTTAACACGCACCCCGATATAGCACCTCCTTATCTCTACATTCCCGTTTAGCTAGACGAGGAAGGACTCGTCCAGATATCGATTGCAGACGGGGCTCAGAAGGAAAAGATTCTTCTCGCATACACAGCACTCGACAGGCTCCTTGACGCACTTGGCGATAAGCAGCCGTGGGCCGCCGTCCCAACTGCCCAGCTGTCGACAATCAAGAAAGAGACTGGCTACACGCACCTCGTTGTCGATCACTTCGTTAGCGACATCGTAAGGAAGATGAGTGAGTATGAAGGGTGACCTAAAGGTCAGCACCGACGATTTTCTAGCTGAACTCAAGCAAACCTACACCATTGCAGCGGCAGGATTGGACCGCTTGGCTCCCACCATGCCACAGGAAATCGACGCTGGAATCGCAGAATTCATCATTACAGATATGCTTGGCGCACTTTCAACCGACGCCAGCACTCTGACGCTCATGCTCGGCGACACACGCGATTCCCTCGAAGCATTAATTTCATCTTTTGAGCAAAATGAAGCGGACACCGCTGCAGCATTCGATGCTATCAATATGCAGGCGCAATCATGAGCGATCAACCATCAATCGATACCCGAATTTACGGCAACCCCGAGGACATTCGCGCAGCGGCTGACAAGTTGTACACAATCTACGAGTACCTCGATGAACTCTCAAATCAGTTTAGGAGTAGGCTACGGACGAACTTTTACGCCTGGAACGGAGAAGCTGCACATAGTTATGACGATGCCGCCGTCAGCATGGGGTCCAAAGTACAACAACTCACAGATCACTTCTACTCTGCGTACGAGTCACTCCGCGCTTACGCTCAACAACTTGATTATCACTATCGCAGCATGCAATCAATTCGCGAGCAAGCCGAATACGCTAGCCTAGCCATTATAAATGACTACGATATATTGCCACCAACCCCAATTCCAGAACCAACCGTTGAAAAGTGTTATGCGGAATCTCCCTACGGCACCCCACCCTCAATTGGCCCGCAGATAGGAAGCCCCGACGGCAAGTTCTCACACAATCAACAAATTGAACTTTATCAAAAGCTCGAACAAGAAGTTCAGGATGTACGAGATGATCTCGAACAATGGGTAATCAAGCACGTGCGCTCAGTTCAAGAAGAGTGTATAAATTTAATATTTGCGCGCATCGTCAATGATGGAGTAGATGGGCTCATTCGCGATCCATGGCAGCTGCTACCTGATGCAGCTTCAACCCTCTGGGACACAGGAACAGCACACTACGCTTCACTCCTTAAAAAGACTGCATCGTCCAGCACTACAGAAAGTGCAGCTTCAAAGAAACTCGCAGCAGCTATCTCTGATGCATCTCTTGGCAAATTTAAAGCCATGCCTGAACAAAGGCTATCTGCCATGCGCGGAATTGGAGAAGGACTATCCAAGAACGCTACGGTTGTCGGAGTTGGAATACTGGGTTATGAAGTAGTGACATCAGATACACCGGCTCAGAAGGCAGTGACCGGCGGGGTGGGGCTAGCAGTCGGCACATTTGTAGGCAGCGTTGTGACCGATACGGTTGTTGGCATGGCTGGTGGCGCGGAGGCAGGCCCGTTCGGAGTTGCAGCTGGTGGAATTGCCGGCATGATAACCGGTTTTGTAACCGGATTAACCACAGAAGCACATGCAAACACACTCTACGAACAGATTCCCCTCGAATACCGGGATCGTGCCGACGCATTTGTCTCTCACCTACCTTACTACATGTTTGGAGGATCATGTTAAAGTCCAACAATTTGTATAGCGTATCCGATGCTGACGAACGACTATCCAAGGCGCGTGCAAACTTTTTTATCGCCGCCGTTGGCGCTTTTTGCGCGGCCTTCTTTTTCTGCATCCGCAGCTTTTTCCCAATCGCCTACACGTTCTTATTCGTCGTAGTCCCGATTCTCCTCGCTCTCGCTTCTCTCACACTCGGCGTCGCCGAGATCCTTCAACAGCGCCGGGGAGTCCTCATGCATGTCGAGTCGGAAGGAATCACCCTCTACCCCTTTATTTTTCCCTTCTATGTTTCGTCGATCAGCTCCGTGTTCTTGATGAGCTGCGGTCCCATCACACTCCTCTTGTTCCTGATTCAGCCTAATTCTGTCATGAGCCTAATCCTGGGTTTCTCGTATTCGTTCTTCGGATACACAATGCTCAACGTGACAGACTATCGCCCCTCGCGCATCCACCGGTCACCGCTGATCACGCTCACCCCCGACTATCTTGCGATTCAGCCCCTCCTGCACGACAACCCGACACGTATCCGTTGGGATCGCAACCCCCAGATTGAGGGATTCGAGCTTTTCGTCGCCGCTCATGAGCCGCACCAGTTGATGCACGTATCCACCCGGGACTCCGAGGAGGCACTTGTTTTCGAGATGAGGGGGATGCCCATCTGCTACTGGCAACTCGCACGGCTCATGAACCACTTTGTCGCTCATCCAGAGGATCGAGCAACGCTCGGAACCCCGGAGGGCCCGCAGCTCGTCACCGACATTCTGGCGGCAGGCTAGGCGCATGCTCCCCCTCACGCTCATCCGCCGTCCTCTCACCCCAGCACAAGCCGACGCCATCATGCGACGAGCATGGATCGTCCCCGCGTGCTTCTATGCCATCGGAGTCGCGGCAGCACTCGCCCTCGTCGCCCTCATCGCACTCGGTTTCCCCGCCCTCGGCCTGCGTTACGGGCTCGCTATCGTCTGCATCCTCCTCGTCGCCTTCATTCCAGCCACCGTTGCCTACGCGCGCACACCCAGCCGCCCGCCGCGGGTAACTGCCACCACGACGCGCCAGGAGGGGCGCACGGTCACCGAGCTGATGATCACCGGGGACGCTACATTTGCCCGCAGTCGCAACGCTGGATTCGCATGGGGACTAAGTAGCATTGCTCTTTGCCTCATTCCTCTCGCTTTCTCCTCGAGCACAAAAAATGGCTTCCTCATGTCGCTCGGCGCTGGTGTCTTCATCATCTACCTTCTCGTGAAAGTGCCAGGTCTGTATTTCCCCCAACCGCGTGATGTCAAGGTACAAAAGTTCCTTCTATTTCCCGAGGGTTTTGCCTTCGCCGAGAGAGACCTTCTCCTTCGGATCAAGGATGTGAACTGGAATGATGCGACCGGCATGGGCGAGACCGTCAAGGGCTTGACCGCCATCCACTGGACCTCGGATGGTGAGGACGGCGTCACGTGGCTGCGCCTCAAGGATCCGGGGCTCTCCTACGTCGCCTTCGAGCGACTTATTGACTATTTCGCCTCCAACCCCCGGCGGCGGCGCGTTCTCGGCACCGAGACCGGCGTCGACGTGGTGCGAGCGCTCCTACGAGGGCAGGACCCGGACGCCTGAGACGCTGGCCCGTCGCCGGAAGGATCCCCGCGACGAAGCTGGAAGAGCCCGCACGTTCGTCGCCTCCATGCCATATGCTGGTATGTCACCCAGGAAGGAGACCGATGATGGCAGACGGTGCGCCACTCAGTGTTCCCGCCGCGGATAAGCGCCTGCGCAAGGTGATCTACGGGTTTCAGGCCGCATGTTGTTCCATCTTCCTCGGTGCCCTCACACTTGCGACGGCAGGTCGCCTATCGCCCGGTATTGTCCTGTTCTTCGCGGGCTTCTTTATTCTCCTGGGGATTGCTATCTTCCTCATTGGCTTCGTCGAGCTAGTGCGGCGCTCCATGGGCGTGAACGTACACGTCGAGGATCGAGGAATGGCGCTCTACCCCCCGCTCGGCGCGCTTCGGGCGCGCCAAGCCGTGGTCGCCTCTGGGATCGGCTGCGCGCCCATTGCGCTCTTCATTGAGTACGCCTTGGGAGACTCGATCGTCGGCTTCATCATGACCGCGATTGTCGGCTGCATTATCTCGGGTTTGTTTTTCGTAGCATTGACGGCTTCTCCCTATCGCCGAGGAGCTATCCACCAGGGACCGCTCATGCTACTCTCCCCCGAGTATTTTGAGATTCACCCCCTCACCGACAAAGAGCCGACGCGCATCCCGTGGGACCTGCATCCCAGGATCACGGGCGGCCACGAGGACCTCACCGCCAATGGCGCATGCTTGTTCGTTCACGTTTCGCTTGACGGGCTCGAAAACGACCTGGTTTTTGACATGACGGGAACACCGATCAGTTTTAGTCAACTTGAGCGCCTCATCGGCTACTTCGTCGACAAGCCGGAGGAACGCGCGAAGCTCGGCCAGCCGGAGGGCGCGCAGCTGGTGCGTTCGCTCCTGACGGCTCCCTGACACGCCTTCTGCTCAGTCCACGCGAGTCGGAGAGGCTTCAGGCGCTCGTTTCCTCGGCGACCAGGATCTGCGCGAGCGCCAGGTCGAGGGGACGCGTGACCTTCATGGATCGTTCGTCGCTCGCGACCGTATGCACGGTCCCACCGATCGCCTCGACGAGGCCGGGGAAGCTCGCTTGACTGGCGTCCCCGGAGGGGTCAGGCTCACGCGCGCTATCCTGGCAGGGCATGACCTGGGCTGGACGCTCGTCTCACTACGAGACCACCGCCACCGACGACTTGAGAGAGTAGGCACTGATGCCGACCAACAAATACGACGCGCCCCTGAATTCAGCGGCGGTGTTCGCCCTGATTGTTCCGGCAATCCTGTCCAGCTTCGTGGCACTGCTCAACCTCTTTCTCCTCTGGCGCTCTCCAACGGGGGCGTTGGCCTCACGCCGATGATCGCGCCCATCAAGCTGGTGACCGCGGACTTCATCCAGCTGGCAGCGATGTTCCCCCTCTCCCTGGTCGCGTGCGCACTCACGCACACCCCGGTCCTGTCGTCCGCCTCCTCCGCAACCGGCGGTGCTGTCAGCACGGTGACCATCGCCTGGGATCGGATGCCCTACCTCGCGGGCATCGACCTTGTCACCGTGAAGAGGGATTCCACGAAGAAGGCGCGCATCACGACCACGGGCAGCCCGGCACCCACGACGATTGACATCACGTGCCTGGACCTCACATACGCACAGCTCCAGCGCCTCATCGGCTGCTTCGCCTGCCGCCCCCAGTATCGCGGCGTCCTCGCCACTGACGGCGGGGTCACTCTCGTTCGGGCACTCATCGACGACAAGCCCACGGGCTGGCCTGCCTGACGGGCGAGCAGCGTGCCGCGGGTGCGCACGGCCGGTCGGGGTTGGCCTCCGCCCCCTTGGCGCGCATCCTGGCGCGCGTGGGGTGCTCTCGGAAGCACCCTGATCGCTTCAGTCCGCCTGCTCCTGGTCGGCGAGCAGCCGCGCGAGCGCCAGGTCGAGGGGGCGCGTTACCTTCATGGATCGTTCGTCACCCGCAACCGTGTGCACGATCCCGCCGATCGCCTCAACGAGACCGGCATCGTCCGTGGCCGCCCGGGCCTCGTCCGCGCCCAGGGAGGCACCCTCCTCGTGCGCGCGAATGAGGACGTCCCAGCGGAAGCCCTGCGGGGTCTGCACGGCCACCATGTCGGAGCGGCGAGGCGTGCCGACGACCACGCCGAAGGCGTCCACGGTCTTGAGGGTGTCGGTGACGGGCAGGACCGGGATGACCGCGCCCGCGCCGTCGGCAACCGCGTCGATAACGCGCCCGGTGACCTGCGGGGGTGTCAGGGGCCGCGCCGCGTCGTGGACGAGGACGACCGTGTCCGCCTCGCAGCGCCCGAGCGCAGCCAGGCCAAGGGCCACCGACTCCTGACGCGAGCGATCGGAGCCAGCGACGACGGTCAGATCGTTGATATCGGACAGGGCGCTGCGAAATTCCTCGATCGACGAGGCCGGGGCCGTCACGATGATCGCGCCCACTCCCCCGGCGCGTAGGCCGCGGGCCGCCCACCAGACAAGGGGGCGACCCGAGAGTTCAACGAGGGCTTTCGGACCCTCGCAACCGAGGCGAGAACCGGAGCCCGCGGCCGTCAGGACCGCGCAAGCTTCACTCTGCGACGGCATCTTCTTCCATCTCGATGCGCCCCTCAGCCAGGACGGCGTCGAGGCGCTCGGCGGCAGCAGACTTTTCGATGTTGCGAGCCAGGGCCAGCTCGGAAGTGAGGATTCCGCGGGCCTTCGTCAGCATACGCTTCTCGCCCGTGGACAGCTTCTTCAGATCGTCGCGGCGGGTCAGGTCACGCACGACCTCGGCGACCTTCACGATGTCGCCAGTGGCGATCTTCTCCTGGTTCGCCTTGAAACGGCGCGACCAGTTGGTGGGTTCCTCGATGTAGGGGGCGCGCAGGACGGAGAGGACCTCTTCGAGGCCATCCTCGTCAACGATGTCGCGCACGCCGACCATGTCGACGTTTTCGGCAGGGACCTGAATCTCAAGATCACCCTGGTTCACACGCAGCTTCAGGTACGTCCGTTCCTCACCACGAATGGTGCGCGTCATGACCTCTTCGATCGTGGCTGCGCCGTGGTGCGGGTAGACGACCGTCTGACCGATTTCAAACGACATGGATGGACTCCTGGGTGCTTGCATGGATAGCACAACTATTCTACCAGCTGGCGAGCAAAACCGACCCACACAGTGTGAAAGCTCAAGGTTACACGCATACAAGGATCGGCACAAACCAACTTCAAGCACGACCGCAATTCGTCCCAGCATGCGATCCTGCTCACGGTTAAACGTGCACCATATGGACGGGCATCACACCCCAAAATGCGCGGTTTTCCGGGCATGACGAAGCCCCGGCCTCGTCCACGCAGACGATGCCGAGGCTCCGCTCAGCTCACTTGCCCTGGTTGGCGACCGCGGCAATCTTCGCCTCGGCCTCGGGATCCAGGTAGGTGCCGCCCTTCTTGATAGGCTTGAGGGTTTCCTCGTCGAGCTCGTACACCAGCGGAATTCCGGTGGGGATGTTGACGCCGGCGATGTCCTCGTCGGAGATCTCATCCAGGTGCTTGACGATGGCGCGCAGGGAGTTGCCGTGCGCGGCGATCATGACCGTCTTGCCGGTCTTGATCGCGGGAACGATGGCCTCATCCCAGTAGGGCAGCAGACGCGCGATGACATCCTTGAGGCACTCGCTCATGGGGACGGGCTCGCCGACGTAGCGCGGGTCGGTGTCCTGCGAGAACTCCGAGCCGGCCTCGATGGCAGGCGGAGCCACGTCGAAGGAACGGCGCCACAGCATGAACTGCTCTTCGCCGTACTCGTCGCGGATCTCCTTCTTGTTCTTACCCTGGAGCGCACCGTAGTGACGCTCGTTGAGGCACCAGTTGCGCTCAACGGGGATCCAGTGGCGATCGGCAGCGTCGAGGGCGAGGTTCGCGGTCATGATGGCGCGACGCAGCATCGACGTGAACAGGAGGTCCGGGAGAACGCCGGATTCCTTGAGGAGCTCGCCACCGTGGGTAGCCTCCGCGCGGCCCTTGTCCGACAGCGGAACATCCACCCAACCGGTGAAGAGGTTCTTTGCATTCCATTCGCTCTCGCCGTGGCGGAGCAGCACCAGTTTGTAGCTCATGTCTCCATTGTCCCACAGGTGGAGGCACCCCTCATACATCCCGTGGGGTTGATCACGCCACAGCTTGGACACTTTTCTCCCTCACGACCACCTCTCCCCCTGACGCCCCCAGGCGGCAGGAGCTCTCGTCAGGCTCAGACCCCGAGCATACCCTGATTAGCCCCTGACTCACCCGAAATTTACCCCTGACAGCCTTGACATTCCGCGGTTTTACATAATTACCGGAACAGTGTGCACCCCTCATATTTTCCGCACGGTTAGCTTCATGAACCTCACACGACGCACCCTGGCAGCCTCTCTCATCGCTGCGACCGCTCTCGCCGTCGCCACCGTGGCCCTCACCGGCTGCTCCCAGACCGCCAACGTGTCCGGCGGCGACTCCTCCGCCCCCGCGGCTTCCTCCGCTCCCGAGGCCTCGAGCAACCCGCGCACGGACACCAAGACCGACGCCTCCACCGACTCCGGCAAGTCCGACGCTCCGAAGGATTCCGACAAGTCCGACGCCTCCGGCACCTTCACGGTCGACGAGTCCAACTCGCACGTCGAGATCCCCGCGGGCACGAAGACCGTCGTCATCAACGGCTCGAACAACCACATCGAGGGCGAGGCCGTCTCCGAGATCACGATCAACAGCTCCGCGAATGCCGTCGAGGTGAAGTCCGCCAGCAAGGTCTCCTTCACCGGCTCCAATAACGCTGTCCAGTACGAGGACGGAAACGCTCCTCAGGTTGGCAGCGACTCGGGCGCGAATAACGTCGTCTCCAAGGACAACTGACATCCGACGCACAAGAGGGGTGGCACGCACAACGCGTGCCACCCCTCAGGCGTATGAATAAAGAATTGTGGGCGCGCCTTTCGGCGCGCCCACAATTGCGTCGTGAATCAGGCGTGGGCCTTGCGGTAGGCCTCAACGATCGGAGCGGGAATACGACCACGGTCGGACAGGTCGTGCCCCTCTTCCTTCGCCCAGGCGCGGATCTTCGCATTCTCCAGGCGCTGCGTGGGGTTGCCGGCGTTGCCGCGACGGCGGGTTGAGCCCACCTTGCGGCCAGCCTTAATGTAGGGCTGAATGGCCTCGGCGAATTCCTCGAAGTGCTCGCGGCTCAGATCAATTTCGTACGACGCGCCATTGAAGGCGAAGCGAACGGTCTGATCGGCGGGGGTGCCATCGAAGTCGTCGACAACTTCGACAATCTTCTTCGTCTTCTTCATGTATTCAATCCTCTCGAAGTATTTGGATTCCCTGATGAGTTCAGATGCTTACTGCACTGCAATTAGAGTAACGCAATTCAAACAATTTGGATCATTTGATCATTCATTCTGAGAACGTGACGTGCGCAGCACCGATTTATACCTGGGTCTAATTGAAAGTTATACTCGTAGGCAGCCCGAGGCCGTTTCGACCTCACCCGCAAGCATCGAACGAGGAGAACCAGTGAGCCGAGCACACCACCCCCGAGCGGTGGCCTGGGAGCTCTACTTCACGACGACGGCTCGCCTCACCGAGCGCATCGAAGCGGCCCTCAAGTGCCAGGCCGGGCTGTCGATGCCCGAGTATTCCGTGCTTCTCATGACCGACCGCGCCGGCGAGGAAGGCGTCCGCCCCTCCCGCCTGGCCCACCAGGTCGTCTTCTCACGCTCGCGCCTCACCCACACGATGAAGCGCCTCGAATCCCGAGGCCTCATCGAGCGCCGCCCGTGCGAAGGCGACGGCCGCGGAGGCCTCGTCTCCCTGACGCAGGCCGGCAAGACCCTCTTCGACGAGGCCGCCCTGGTCCAGCGCGACGTCATCCGCCGCCTGTTCCTCGACGACATCACGCCCAAGGAGATCGACATGCTCACCGGCCTGTTCACGCGTGTGAGCGAGCGCCTCGACTCCGACACACCATGTCCGTGAGCACGCGCCGCTTCGCGGTCGCAACACTCCTCACCGGGATCATCGCCGGCCTCGTTGGCCTGGCGTGCATCCATCTGCTCCACTGGATTCAGGCGATCGCCTGGGACATGCACGGCAGCACCCTCCTGGAGGCTGTCAGCGCTGTTTCTCCCGCCCGGCGCGTCGGGGTCTTGACGCTCGCCGGAATCGTCGGTGCCCTGTCGTGGTTCCTGCTGTTCCGCCGCAACAAGGCCGTCACGTCCGTCTCCGGCGCGGTGGGTGGGGCCCCCATGCCTCCCCTGCGTGCCACCTGGCACGCCCTGACCCAGGTTCTCATCGTCGGCCTCGGCGCCTCCGTGGGCCGCGAAGTCGCCCCGCGCGAGATGGCCGCCGCGTTCAGCGCGGCCACCGCCGACCGCCTTAGCCTCACCCCCGAGGACCGGCGCATCATCGTCGCGTGCGGCGCGGGTGCGGGCCTGGCCGCCGTCTACTCGATCCCCCTGTCGGGCGCGATCTACACCCTCGAAATCCTCCTCGTATCCCTGTCCGCACGCGCCGTCGCCCCCGCGCTCATCACCTCGGGGATCGCGGTCCTCATCTCCACGGGATTTACGAGGCCGGCCTTCTTCTACACGGTCCCAACCCTCACGCCGTCACTGTCCTTGACGGCCTTCGGCGCGCTCATGGGGCCGGTGCTCGGTGCCGCAGGATGGGTCTTCAAAGAGGCCGTGGCGCGCACCGGGGCGATCCGCCCGCGCGACTGGCGCATCCTCATCACCCTGCCGATCGCGTTCGTCGTCGTCGGCCTGGTGTCCACCCGTATTCCGTCGGTGCTCGGCAACGGGCAGGCCAGCGCACAGACGCAGTTCGACGCGACGTGGGCGGCCGGCGCGGGGCTCGCGTTCGCTCTCCTTGTTCTCCTCGCCAAGACGGCCACCACGTTCCTGACGATCGGCGCGGGAGGCTGGGGCGGCGTCCTCACCCCCGCAGTCGCGCTCGGCGCGGGACTGGGAGCCGTCATCGGCTTAGCGTGGGCCGCCGCCTGGCCCGGCTCGGAAGTAGCCGCCTTCGCGTTCATTGGCGCGGCAGCGTTCCTCGGCACCTCCATGAAGGCGCCCTTCACGGGGCTCATCCTGGTCATCGAGTTCACCGGCCAGGGCGCGACGATCCTCGTGCCTGCAGTCCTCGCCGTCGGCGGCGCCACGGCGGCAGCGACCTGGCTGAGCCGCCGGGCATCAACGGACCGCAGGGCCCGCTGAGCGGCGCCCCGGCCTCGTCCCCCAAAAGTCGCATGCAATTCCATCACCAGTACTTCAAGATTTTAAGTTACAGCCCCGAAATTGCAACGTTTTCAAGCATAATCAAAAACTGACCAAATTAAATTACCTGCGAGATTTGTGGGGAGCCCGAGACGTCGGAGCGACACCAGAGAGACGTCAGAGAGGCATCAGATCTGCGCGAGCGCCTGATCCAAGTCCGCAATCAGATCCTGCGCATCCTCCAGGCCGACCGCGAGGCGCAGGAGAGTGCCGGGCACGCCACCCACGCCGCCGACGCGCGTCGAGTGGGTCATGATCGCCGGGTGCTCGATGAGGGACTCGGGCGCACCCAGGGACGCGGCCAGAGCGAAGATGCGCGTGCGCGTCGTCAGCTCGACCGCCGCCTCCTCGGTGGCGACCTGGAAGGAGAGCACGCCGCCCACGCCGGCCGGGTTCTGCGTGCGCGCCAGCTCGTAGCCAGGGTCCGAGGCCAGCCCCGGATAGTGGACCGCCGTGACCTTGGGGTGGGCGGCCAGGAACTCGGCGACCTTCTGCGCGTTCTCGCAGTGGCGCTCCACGCGCAGCGCCAGCGTCTTGAGGCCGCGGTGGGCCAGGTACGTGTCGCGCGGGGAGGGCACGTGCCCGAGGGCCATCTGCAGCTTGACAGCCTCGGCGGCCGCGTCGCGCTCGCCGAAGAAGGGCTCGACGTGCGCGGGCAGTTCCAGGCCATCGCGCAGGACGAAGGCTCCACCGATCACATCCGAGTGGCCACTCACATACTTGGTCGTCGAATGCACGACGACGTCCGCGCCCAGCTCAACAGGGCGCTGCAAAACCGGCGTCGCGAAGGTGTTGTCGACGATCAGCAAGCCTCCCACCTCGTGCGTGAGGGCCGCGATGGCAGCAATGTCCGTGACCAGCAGGAACGGGTTCGAGGGCGTCTCCACCCACACGATCTGAGGGCGCTGGCTTCGGATCACGCGCTCGGCCTCGGCCAGGTCGGTGAGGTCCACGGCCTCGGACGTAATGCCCTCGGCGGGCTTGATGATGCTCAGGAGCTTGTGAGTGCCGCCGTACACGTCGGTCGAGTGCACGACGTGGTCGCCGGGGCGCGCGAGCAGGCGGATCACCGTATCTTCGGCGCTCATGCCCGACGGGAACGCGAAGCCGCGCGTCGCCCCCTCCAGGGCCGCGAGCGCGCCCGCGAACGCGTTGGTCGTCGGGTTGCCGCAGCACCCGTACTCGTACCCTTCCCAGAGCTCGCCGGGCCGATCCTGCACGAACGTCGATGCGACGTGAATCGGAGGCACCACGTCACCCGTAATGAGGTCGGGGTCAAACCCAGCGTGGATGGCCAGCGTGGAGAAGTTCCTACAGTCAGGCGTGCTCATGCCCCCACGCTACGAGGCCGGGGCCACCTCCGCCGAAGGGTTCCGATCGCCGGTCGATTGTGACAGCGCGCCTACACCCAGCCGGCGAGGGCGATGCGAGCCTGCTCCTCCAGGGACGCGACCGCGCCCTCCGAGTCATTGCCCCACCGCACGTAGTGGAAGTCCCCTCCCCCGGCCTCGACGAAGGTCTCGCGGTTGAGCTGGTCGATCTCCTCGAGCGTCTCCAGGCAATCCGCCATAAAGCCCGGGCAGATGACGTCCACGCGCGGGCACTTCGCCGCGCCCAGCTCAGCCATTTCCTCGATCGTCTGCGGGCCCAGCCACTCGGCTCGGCCAAACACGGACTGGAAGGTGGCCGTCAAGGACCCCATCGCCAGGCCCAAGCGCGACTCGAGGGCGGCGACCGTACGGCGGCACTCGGCGCGGTAGGGGTCACCGGCCTCGTCCATGGCGACCGGGATCGAATGGAAGGACACGACGACGCGGTCCCCCGTCAGGAAGTTCGGGCGTCCCACGCGCTCCCAATGGCGCTCGAGGGCGTTCGCGAGCGCCTCGATGTACGCGGGGGCCGCGGGGAACGAGCGGTGCAGGCGCAGCTCGAAGCCGTCACGGTTGCGGCCGATCCAGCTCGCGACCGCGTCGTTGATCGTCGTCACCGTCGAGGCCGCGTACTGCGGGTAGGCGGGCAGGATCGCCACGCGGCGCACACCCTCGGCGTGCAGGCGGTCCAGGACCGAGCCGATCGAGGGCTGCCCGTAGCGCATCGCGACCTCGACGCGCACGCCCGGCAGGCGTTCGCCGAGGAGGCGGGCCTGCTCGCGGGTGTAGTGCATGAGCGGCGAGCCCTCATCCATCCAGATGCTGCGGTACTTGCCGGCGACCTCGCGCGGACGCACGCGCAGAATGATGCCCTCCAGGATGGGCGTCCACAGGAGCGGGCTCATCTCGATAACGCGGCGGTCGGAGAGGAACTCGCGCAGGAAGGCGCGCACCGGGCCGGGTTCGGGCGCGGTCGGCGTCCCCAGGTTGACGAGGACGAGGGCGGGGCGGGCTTCACCGGTGTGCGCTTCGCCGGTGTGTGCTTCGCCGGTGTGTGCTTCGCCGCTCTGTGCGCGGATCGAGGTCGAGGTGGTGGCTGCTACGTCCTGGGAGTTCGTCACTCCACCAGCCTAATGTTCACCCTCCCCCGTGTCGCTGACGCGGTGTCACCTCCCGAGACCTGTTCGCGATGCTCGCAAAGGCCCGGGCTAATTCGCTTCGGGTAGCGTCAAGGCCTTGCAGCGGCCTCCAATCCCCGGTACGACCCACGCGCCGCAGGTCACGCCAGCATGCGATAGGTTCGCCGCCCACCTTCCGCCGGCGACTGGACGCCCACCCCTTGCATGTCTCCACCACGATACTTGCACGCACACACAAGGGTGCCCCGCCTGCGACAGGCGGGGCACCCCGACGTTATTCAAGCGAGCCCGCTTGGCTCACTTCCTCCCGGCGGAGGTGTGCGGCTCAGGCCTGGCCGTTCTGCGAACGGATGAACCACGCCTGCTGCTCGAAGCGACGGATGTAGTCGTTGAGGATGTCGGCGGAGGCGGAATCCTCGGCGTCGACCTTCTCGTGCACGTCGCGCATGGTGCCGACGGCCGCGTTGATGGCGGCGACGGCGAGCTCCTCGGCGTCAGAGGTCTTGATGATCGTCTCGGGGACGGTCGGGAGGGTGTTGCGCTGGGCGACGACCTCGGGCAGGCCGTTGGGGACGACCTGGAGGGCGCGCATGCGCTCGGCGATCTCGTCGGAGGCCTCGCGGGCGATGTCCACGACCTCGTCGAGGTAGAGGTGCAGCGAGCGGAAGCCCTCGCCGGTGATGTTCCAGTGCAGCTGCTTGCCCACGAGGGACAGAGCAGTCACGTCGGTGAGGACCTTCTGCAGGTTGCCTGCGAGAACGTCGGAAGCCTTGAAGCCGGTGGACTCAACGGTCATGATGAATCTCCTCTACGTATCATTTCGGTGCGGGTTTAGCCCTTGTGAGGCCGTGCCCTTCGGACACATCCATGATGGTCCCTTGGTCCCACAATTTCTAGTGCTATCCACCAGTTAGTCAAATGTTTCACGATTATGTCAAGGTCGGGAATAAGACTCAGGTTGTGGGCGTTTTTACGTCATCGGGACCTTAGCCCTATCGAATAGGATCGCCTAACCAATCTTGCCCAAGGGTGCCTTGCTTGATGAGCTAGCCTGCCGGCATGTGGGCCGCTGGATCGGCAGGAGCACGACGGAACGGCGCGCCGATATGCAACCGGAGCTTCGTCCAACACCTCTCACGCGCACGTTAACCCGACAGGTGGCAGCCTGGGCCCAGCAGGTGACCACCTGGGCCCACTCACGCGCACGTTAACCCACCTAGTGGAGCATGGGCGGTGGTGCCCAGCTTCCACTAGGTGGGTTTAGCTGCGCATAGAAGGGTTAACACTGCCAGTAGAAGGGCCCAGCAACCAGGCCCACGGCGCAACACAACTCGCCCCGTGGGATCCCACGACTGCCGGTCCGCGAAAAACTCGCCCAACACCGCCCCTCCAGCGGCACTTCCGCGAAGAACTCGCCCAACAAGGCCCCTCCAGCGGCACTTCCGCGAAATAACTCGCCCAGCACGCCGCAAACGGTCGTTACCGGTCAGTTCGCGCGATGACGTCCAGGAAGTCCCGTATGTGAGGGGGCGGAGTCGTCCCGGCCCAGATGGCGGTGAGCGGGCGGGTGATCTGGAGATTGTTGATCCGAACTCGCACGAGTCGGCCGGCGCGGGCGTCCTCGGACACGGCGAGGGAGCTCAACGCGCCGGGGGCTATGCCGGCCATAATCGCGCTGCGAACGCCGAGCGTGGTCGTCAGCACGGCTGCGGGCTCGGCTGCGAGGGGAAAGCCCGCCTCGGTGAGGGCGTTCTCGAGCGCTTGTCGGGTGCCGCTGCCGGTCTCGCGGAGCACCAACCCAGTGCCCGCCAGTTCACGGACGGACACCCGGCGGGTCTTCGCCCATCGGTGACCGTGCTGCACAACGACTTCGATGGTGTCGTAAGCGACGGTGACCGACCGGAGGCCGGCGGGAACGACAGGGGTCTCGACGAGCCCGAGGTCTGCGGTTCCCTCGCGTATGGCCTCGACGACCGTGCTGCTGTTGGCGGCTGTGACTTGAACGACCGGGCCGTCATTGCCGTGAGAGATGCGCCACCGGGCGATCCAATCCGGTAGGAGGTGTTCTGCGATCGTGAGGCTCGCGGCGATGCGCATCATCTTCCCGCGATCCGTGCGGAGCGAGTTGACAGCATCCGAGAACTCGTCGGCCGCTGTCAGCAGCGTTGTTCCCCAGCCAACAACCAGCTCGCCTGCCGGAGTCAGTCGGGAGCCCCGTGCGGAACGCACCAGCAGTCGCATGCGCAGATCTTTTTCCAGGTTCCGGATGCGCAGAGATATCGCCTGCTGACTCACGCCCAACTGCGCGCTTGCCGCCGACATGCTGCTTTCCTTCGCGACGAGCGCCAAGACTCGCAGTGCCTCCAAGTCCGGCTCGTAGTGCATCTTCCGCCTCCCAGCCACAAGCATAACTTGTATAGCGGACCGTATCTGCCTCTACTCGCGCAAGCGAGTCCCAGGAAACAATGGATGCATGACACAGACCCAGAACATTGCCACTGCCCGACCGGAACACACGCTGCTTGCCCGAGTCCGCGCGCTCCTGCCCGGGCTTGTCCTCTGCCTGGCCGCGGCCGGAGCATCGTACGGGGTCAGCCTGCTGCTGCCGGGAGTCAGCCCGCTCATTATCGCGATCGTGCTTGGCGTACTCCTGGCCAACGTCGTCCGGCTGCCAGCAGCGGCCTCCGACGGCATCGACTTCTCCGCGAAAAAGCTCCTGCGCGCCGGCATCGTCTTCCTCGGACTCCAGCTGGTACTGACCGACATCCTCGACCTCGGAGCCCCAATGCTGGTCGTCGTCGTGTGCATTGTCGCCGGCGGTCTGCTCGGCACCGTTCTCCTGGGGAGGCTGCTGCGGGTTCCATCCGGGCTCTCGCTGCTCATTGCCTGCGGATTCTCCATCTGCGGCGCGGCAGCCGTGGCGGGCGCGGCAGGGGTCACCGACCCGGACGACGAGGCCGAGGAAGACACCATCACCGCGGTCGCCCTCGTGGTGATCTTCGGAACGCTGATGATTCCCCTCGTCCCACTGCTCACGAACCTGCTTGGCCTGGGCTCCGAGACGGCCGGGATGTGGGCCGGGGGTTCCATCCATGAAATCGCGCAAGTCGTCGCGGCCGGAGGCATCATCGGCGGCGGAGCGCTCACGGTCGCGGTCATCGTCAAACTCGCCCGAGTGCTGCTGCTCGCCCCGGTCGTGGCCATCCTCAGCATCCGGGAGCGCCGTCTCAGCCGTACGGCAGGCGAACCCAGTCAACAGAGGTCGAGTTCGAAGCTGCCGCCCGTCGTCCCGCTGTTCATCATCGGGTTCATCGCCATGGTGCTCCTGCGTTCCTTTATCCCTCTGCCGGACTTCGTGCTGACGACCGGCGGGCTGCTGCAGACAGGGTTGCTGGCTGCAGCGATGTTCGGACTCGGCTGCGGCGTCAAGATTCGGAACCTCATCAAGGTGGGCCTCAAGCCCTTCGCCCTGGCCGCGCTCTCCACCCTCCTCGTCGCCACCATCGCCTATTGCGGAGTCACCCTCGCCGGCTGAACATGGCTGGCACCAGGGCGTCACTACGCGCCGCAAACGGTCGATTTTGGGCCATTTTTCGTGCGCAGGGCGAACTTTTTCGCGCACGCACCCACCATCAGACCAAGCGGGGAGAACTTTTTCGCGCTCAGGACCCCGCCCATGGCGACTTTGCAACCAATGACGCCTCTACGGACACTGATTCAGGCCAGCATGAAACCACCATCACCACTGCACCCGAAAACTGCGCCAAAATAGCCCATTTCGCATCCGCAAAGGCGACGGCAGTTTCAGTCGAGGCTCGGCCGGCACCCGCAAAGGCGATGACGGTTTCAGACAACCGGCCCACCTAGCCGACAGGGCCAGCCTGCGGTGCCCGTGGGCGGAGGCAGGGCCTGGCCGGGCGACCAGTGGGCGGCCAATGTTACAAACGTCGTCAAACCAACGCGATTCACATCGTCTCTCGAGGGCCTCTGTTACAAACGTCGTCAATCTAAGCCCAAAAACCACTATTTTCAGCGAAAAAGCCCTCGGATTGACGACGTTTGTAACAACGGGGCAGAAAGCCACACGAAAAACACCTTGGATTGACGACGTTTGTAACAACACGCAGCGGAGCGCCCCAAAATCCCAGCACGACAAGCCAGACCACATTGGGGGTCCGGAGAACCCGGCTGCGGTGCCCATGGACGGCGGCTGGGCCTGGCCAGCCTTCGAGACGACGCGCAGAGCCACACGTCAGCACACCAGGCCCCACCGGTGTGGAGGGCGCCGGAGGGTCCGGAGGGCACGGGCGGGCTTCGAGGCGCGGCGCCGAACGAAGTGAGGTCGCCTAGCCTCGCGGGCGGCCGGGCCCTCCGGCGCCCGGAACACCAGCGGGGCCACAAGCAACAACACGCGGGAACAAACGGCGAGCGGGCGGGCCGCCGCCCACGGGCACATCGAGCAGCCCGGCCCGTCAACGTATACAAAAACGCCCACCCGGAACCGGGTGGGCGTATCTGAGCCGCCTGTGGGAATCGAACCCACGACCTATTCATTACGAGTGAATCGCTCTGCCGACTGAGCTAAGGCGGCCGCGCCTGCCGTTCCACCGTCTCCGGGGCGTGCAGGCAACGGCACAACTCTACTGGACGAATCGCGCCGAGCGCAAACCAAGACACCCACCATGGGGATGTCGTGAGTCACGTCCCTACTGGCACATCAGGCCGTCGGTGGGGACGGTTCCCTTCACGAAGTAATCTTCGACGGCCCGCGTGACGCACTGGTTAGCGCCACGGCGGTAGGCAGTGTGGTTCCAGCCTTCGACGGTGACAAGGACGCCGCTGGCGAGCTGACCCGACAGCCCCTGAGCCATCGAGTAGGGGGTCGCCGGGTCGTTAGTCGTGCCGATGACGACGATGGGGGCGGCGCCCTGCGCGGTGATACGCGAGCGGGACGCGTGCTTCGTGGGCCACGCATCGAGGCCGGCCGACGGGTAGCCCGCGTACTTGCCGAGGATCGGCAGCTCGTTCTTGAGTGTCTCCGCCTGGGCGGCCCACTGCTCGATGGTGCCTTCGGGAGAGTAGTCGAGGTTGTTGATCGCGTTGATCGCGTCGAAGGAATTGTCCTGGTAGGTGCCGTCGGGGTTGCGCGAGTTCAGTGTGTCCGCGATGGCGAGCAGGCCGCTGCCATCGTTCTTCTGCCAGGCCATCCCGAAGGCTTGGGTGAGCTGGGGCCACCACTGCGTGTTGTACATGGCGCCGGTCAGCGCGGTGACGGCCAGGTTTTCGGTGAGCGGACGATTCGGGTCGTTCGTGCGCATCGGGTTGTCCTCGAGGGAGTCGAGGAAGGAACGCACGGTCTCGATGCCCTCCTGGAGGTTGCGTCCCATCGGGCAGGTGGCCTGAGTGGCGCAGTCGGAGATCCAGTGCTGGAGCGAGGCGTCGAGGCCTCGCATCTGGAGGGCGGAGACCTCGTTGACGCTGAGCGTGGGGTCCAAGGCTCCGTCGAGGACGAATCGGCCGACGCGCTCGGGGAAGAGGCCCGCGTAGGTGGCGCCGAGGAAGGTGCCGTAGGAGTATCCGAGGAGGTTCAGCTTCTCCTGGCCGAGGACCGCACGCACCATGTCGAAGTCGCGGGCGGCGCTCACGGTGTCGATGTGCTCGAACAGGCTGCCGGAGTGTTCGCGGCACCCCGCGGCAACCTCCTGGGCGTCTGCGCGCGCTTCGGCGACCGCGGACTGCGGGGACTCGTCGCCGGTGTCGACGTCCTCGTCTTCGCCGGCGTTACGCTCGTCGCGCTCGGCGTCGGTCGTGCAGAACACGGGGGTCGAGTCGCCGACGCCACGCGGGTCGAGGGCCACGATGTCGTAGGCGTTGACCACGGCCTCGCCGATTCCCTGCGTGGCGTAGTACGGCAGGGAGGAGACGACGGCACCGCCGGGGCCGCCCGGGTTGATGAACAGTGCAGGAGCTTCTTTCGCACCGGAGCGGTGGATCGCGAGCGCCAGCGTGATCTGGTCTCCGCCGGGGTTCTCCCAGTCCAGCGGCGCCTTCAGGAAGGCGCACTGGTACTCGCTGGCGTCCGAGGAGTTCACGCCCTGGAAGGTGTCGAAGGTGCCGTCGGCGCACGCGCCCCACTCGATCGCCTGATCGTAGTAGGCCTGCACGGACCCCGCGGACACGGGGATCGGCGCGGAGGTGGCCGAGGCCGTCGTCGAGGGGGCCGGTCCCCTGCGTTGGGTTCCGTAGTAGCCGACGACGGTCAGGACGATCGCGACGACGGCGAGGACTGCGACGGCGCAGGCCGCAATGGAGCGTGTCTTCATGGCCCCGATTCTAACGGAGAAACGCCGGGTCAGTTTTCAGGCTTGGGGACGCAGCGAAATCGCCATGTCTTCCAAGACCAGCAGGGGGTTGCCGTTTGACACGAGGCGCTTGCGTGCGGTCTCGATATGGTCGACGCGCGCGAGGGTTTGGCGAGGCGTGGAATCCTGCGCGATCTCGTGCACGAGGTCGGACAGGTCCGTGTTGATGAGTTCGCCGTTCCCGCCCACCTGGACCATGAGGACGTCGCGGTAGATGGCAAGCAGGTCGATGAGAGCGCGGTCGATCGCGTCGGTGAGGGCGCGCTTGGAGCGGCGCTTCTGGTCTTCCTCAAGCTGGCGGATCATCGTGCGCGAGGCCTTGGTGGCGCTCTCACCTTCGTCCATGCCAAGCTGGCGCATCAGTTCGGCCTTTTCGCGGGCGTTCCGTTCGCTGACCTGCGCGTCGGCCTGGGCTTTCGCGGTCTCGAGGAGGCGATCGGCGGCCATGACGGCCTCGCCGACGCTGCGCACGGACGCGGGCGCGGTGATGATGGCTCGGCGGCGTTCGCGCATCTGCGGGTCGCGGGCGAGCGCGCGGGCCAGGCCAATGTGAGACTGGGCGGCGCGCGCGGCCTCGAGGGCGACGTCGGGGGTGGCGACGCCCTCGCGCACGAGCAGGTCGGCGACCGCGGCCGCGGTCGGGATACGCAGGCCGAGGTGGCGGCAGCGCGAGCGGATCGTCGCGATCATGTCCTCGGGGCTGGGGGCGCACAGCAGCCACACGGTGTGCTCGGGGGGCTCCTCGATGGCCTTGAGCAGGGCGTTCGCGCCGGACTCGCCGAGGCGGTCCGCGTCCTCGACGACGATGACTCTCCACAGCCCCTGGGAGGGCGAGGACTGCGCCTGCAGCACGAGGGAACGTGCGGTCTCCACGTTGATGATCGAGGTTTCGGTGGCTGCGAAGACGACGTCGGCGTTCGTGCGGCCCATCGTCGTGCGGCATCCGGCGCACTCGCCGCACCCGATGGCCTCGCCCGTGCACTGGAGGGCGGCCGCGAAGGCGCGGGCGGCGACGGAGCGACCCGACCCGGGAGGACCCGTGATGAGCCAGGCGTGGCTCATGGAACGCGCGTCGTCGGAGGCGCGAGAGCCGCCACGGGAGGCGACGATCGCGCGGGCGGAGGCCGCGGCCTCGCTGAGCTTAGCGACCGCCGCATCCTGTCCGACGAGCGAGGACCAGACGCTCATCATTCATCCCAGAGCGCGCCCTGGGATTCGCCCAGAGCACCCACCATGGTGGCGGGCTTACGGGACGAGCCCTTGTTCGCGCTCTTCTCGCGCGGCTTCTCGGCGGTTTCGGTGACCTCAGCGGCCTCGGGAACCTCGGACGAAGACGAGGCCGGGGTGTCCTGAGCGGGCGCAGACACGGGAACGTCGTCGGCCTCGTCGATCGTGACGGAGCCGCCCTCGAAGCGCTCGACGAGGACGCCGCGGATCTCGGAGAAGACCTCGTCGACCGTTCCCACCGCGTCGATGACGACGATGCGCTCGGGCTCGGCGTCCGCGAGGCGCAGGTACTCGTGGCGCACGCGCTCGTGGAAGTCCATGGACTCGCGCTCCATGCGGTCCGGGGCGTCGGTGCGACGGCGCGCGCCGACCTCCGGGGGCAGATCGAGGAGGAAGGTCAGGGACGGGTAGAGTCCGCGGGTCGCCCACGCGGACAGGGAGGCGATTTCGTCCACGCCGAGGGAGCGGGCCGCGCCCTGGTAGGCCAGGGATGAGTCGATGTAGCGGTCCCCCAGCACGACCGCGCCACGCTCGAGGGCGGGGGCGATGACCGTGGCGACGTGGTAGGCGCGGTCGGCCGCGTACAGGAGGGCCTCCGTGCGCGCGTCGACGTCCTCGGGGCCTTTTTGCACGAGGCGACGGATCTCCGTGCCCAGCTCGGTGCCGCCCGGCTCGCGGGTGACGATGACCTCGCGACCACGGCTCTCGAACCAGTCGCGCACGGACTGGATCTGCGTGGACTTCCCCGAGCCGTCGCCACCTTCGAAGGTGATGAACATTCCTCGCGCTGCCATCAGCTGTCCTTCTTCGTCGCGGCCTTCTTGGTGGCCGTCTTCTTCGCGGTGGTCTTCTTCGCGCTCGTCTTCTTGGTCGTGGTCTTCTTCGCGGACGTCTTGCGTGTGCGCTTGGGGGCGGGACCCTTGGCGCGCTTGTCGGCGAGCAGTTCGTAGGCGCGCTCGGCCGTCAGGTCCTCGACCGTCTCGGCGCGCGGAACCGTCACGTTGGTCTCGCCGTCCGTCACGTAGGGGCCGAAGCGGCCGTCCTTGACGGTGACCTTCTTGCCCGAGATCGGGTCCTCGCCGAACTCGCGCAGCGGCGGGCGGGCGGTGCCGCGGCCGCGCGTCTTGGGCTGCGCGTAGATGGCCAGGGCCTCGTCCAGGGTGATGGTCAGCAGCTGGTCCTCCGACGCCAGCGTGCGCGAGTCCGTGCCCTTCTTCAGGTAGGGGCCGTAGCGGCCGTTCTGCGCGGTGATGACCTCGCCCGAGGCCGGGTCCGTGCCCACCTCGCGCGGCAGGGACAGCAGGCTCAGCGCGTCGTCGAGGGTAACCGTCGCAATGTCCATGGTCTTGAACAGCGAGGCTGTGCGAGGCTTCGCGGCACTCTTCTTCGCCTTCTTCGTGCCCTCCTCGCCGCCCTCGGCCGGCTCCGGCAGGACCTCGGTGACGTAGGGACCGTAGCGGCCGTCCTTGACGATGATCGTGTGACCGGTCGCGGGGTCGACGCCCAGCTCGCGGCCGTCGTCGGCGGCGCGGGAGAAGAGCTGGTCCACCAACTCGTCGGTCAGCTCGTCGGGAGCGACCTCCGGCGGGACGTTCGCGCGCGTGCCGTCTTCCTTTTCCATGTAGGGCCCATAGCGTCCCACGCGCAGCGTCACGCCGCGACCCAGGTCGATCGAGTTGACGGCGCGCGCGTCGATGTCGTCGCCCAGGGAGGCAACGTCGTGGCGCAGGCCGCCGTGCTCGCCCGTGCCGTCGGGGCCGAAGAAGAAGCCGGTCAGGAACTCCGTGCCGTTCTCCTCGCCCGCGGCGATACGGTCCAGGTCTCCCTCCATCGAGGCCGTGAAATCGTAATCGACCAGGTTCGCCAGATTCTCCTCGAGCAGGCGCGTCACCGAGAAAGCCAGCCACGTGGGCACCAGGTACTGACCGCGGTGCGTCACGTACCCGCGGTCACCGATCGTCTGGATGGTGGCCGCGTAGGTGGAGGGACGGCCAATACCGAGCTCCTCCATTGTCTTGACGAGGGTGGCCTCCGTGTAGCGGCCCGGGGGCTGGGTCTCGTGGCCGTCGGGGGTGGCCTCGGTCAGGGTTGCGGCGTCGCCCTCGGCGACGTCGGGCAGGGTCTTCTCCGCGTCGTTCTTCTCCGCGTCGTATCGTCCACGGTCGCGGCCCTCCTCGTAGGCGAGGCGGAAGCCGGGGGCGGTGATGACCGTACCCGATGCCGAGGAGATGACGTCATGCCGACTGCCCTCCACCTCGATGCCGGTGAGCACGCGGATCGTCGCCGTGTAGCCGAGCGCGTCGGCCATCTGCGAGGCGACCGTGCGCTTCCAGATCAGATCGTACAGGGCCAGCTGCTGCCTGGACAGGGAGGAGGCCACCTCGCCCGGCGTGCGGAAGTGGTCCCCGGCGGGGCGGATCGCCTCGTGCGCCTCCTGCGCGCCCTTCGACGCGGTGCCGTAGGTGCGCGGGGAGGGAGCCACGGCCTCGGCACCGTACAGCTGTGTCGCCTGCTCGCGGGCAGCGCGGATCGCCTGACTGGACAGGGCAGTGGAGTCGGTACGCATGTACGTGATGTAGCCGGACTCGTAGAGGGACTGGGCGGTGCGCATGGTCGAGGAGGCGTTCCAGTGCAGCTTGCGCGAGGCCTCCTGCTGGAGGGTGGAGGTCGTGAAGGGGGCTGCGGGGCGGCGGCGGTAGGGCTTGCGGGTCACCGAATCGATGACCGAGGCCGGGGCGTCGGCCAGGCCGCCCGCGTAGGCCCGGGCCCGAGCCTCGTCCAGGTGGAGGACGCCGGCCTTGGATGCCTTCGCGCTCAGCTCGCCCCTCTCGCTGAAATCGGAGCCCGCGGCGATCGCCGCCCCGTCCACGGAGGACACGCGCGCGACGAACGACTGGCCCGCCGAAACGAAGGCCGTGTCGATCGACCAGTACTGGGCGCTCACGTGGGCCATGCGGTCGCGCTCCCGGGCGACCACGAGGCGCGTGGCCACCGACTGCACGCGGCCGGCGGACAGGGAGGGGCGGATCTTGCGCCACAGCAGGGGGGAGACCTCGTAGCCGTAGAGGCGGTCGAGGATGCGGCGCGTCTCCTGCGCGTCCACCAGGTCCGTGTCCAGGTCGCGCGTGTTGTCGAGGGCCCGCTGGATGGCCTCCTTCGTGATCTCGTGGAACACCATGCGCTTGACGGGGACCTTGGGCTTGAGGACCTGCAGCAGGTGCCAGGCGATGGCCTCCCCCTCGCGGTCCTCATCAGTGGCCAGGTAGAGCTCGTCGGCCTCCTTGAGGAGCCTGCGCAGTTCCGCGACCTTCTTCTTCTTGTCGGGGTTGACCATGTAGTAGGGCTTGAACCCGTCCTCGACGTTGACGGCGAAGCGCCCGTAGGGGCCCTTCTTCATGGTGTCGGGGAGTTCCTTGGGCTGGGGCAGGTCGCGGATGTGCCCGATGGAGGCCGTCACATGGTAGTCGGGGCCCAGGTAGCCCTCAATCGTCTGGGCTTTCGCGGGGGACTCCACGATCACCAGCTTGCTCGCCGCCATGCTCGTCCTTCCGTGCGCTCGGGGTGGGTGGTTGTGCGGGGTGGGTGGTTATGAGTGGCGCCCGCGGCTCGGTGGCCGCTGGGCGCTACGCAGACCTTACAACGCCCGTGAAGCATTTGTGTACTGTGACGTCCACCCTCCTCCCCCTCGGCGGCCCGGGCCGGGCCCGGGAGCGGGGCCCCGCCCCGCCTCCTTTCCGTATAATGATCACCAGACGACCGCCCCCTGCCCGGACGCCCTGCGGGCACGTTCCGAAGAATCGAGACCATGAGCTCCACCACCTCCATGAACCTGGTGGGCGTTGGCATCGCCATCGTCCTCATCGCCGCCGTCATCATCGGAGTGCTCTTGTGGCGCGCCCACCTCAAGCGCAAATTCGGGCCCCTGCCGCCGGTGCCCGACGACGTCAGGGCAGCGGGTGACGCGAAGGAATGGGCTTCCCTCAACCGGCACCACATGCCGGTGTGGACATCGGATCCCGCCCACTTCACCCCCGCCGCGCACCACCGCCTCATCGCGATCACCGCCCCCTACGCGTTGTGCCACCACGACCCGTGGGAGCTCCTCGACCTCTCCGATCCCGATGACAACCGCACCATGATCGAGCGCGACTGGGGGATCTCGTCGCGCGCCGAACTGATCGAGCAGTTGCACAGCCTGCTGACCGAAGGGCACCGCTCCACCTTCGCGGCCGAACGCGACCGCTGGTCGGACCCGCAGCTGGCCGAGGCGGACGCGGCGAGGTTCCGCCTCGACGCCGCCACGTCGCAGCCGCACGCCGAGGCCCTGTGGCGCGTGGAGCGGATGCGCAACAACGAGCGGAACATCCGCAACATCGACTACACCGCGTGGGACCTCATCCGCGCCGCCATGCTCGCCCGCAACGGGGCGGCATTCGGTTGGCTGACCTCCGAGCAGGCGTGGGACACCCTCGCCCTCATCGACTGGGCGCTGCGCCAGCAGTACTCCAGTTGGGCGCAGCTGTGGGAGGCGTTCCGCGTCACGCGGTGGTGGTGGATCTCCGAGGGCGGCGAGACCGAGCGGTGGAACGACCTCCACGACCGCAACCGCGGCCTCGCCCTGCTGAGCCCGGGCCGGCCCTGGGCGGTGGTCCCGTGGGACATGCCGGTGCCCGGCCCGCAGCTCTTGATCGTGGACGACATGATCGCCCTGGACGGGGCCGAGCCGATGGGCCCGCAGGCACGCGAGTACGCGACCGGTTGGGAGCGCTGGATCGACGACCAGATCCGCGCCCGCACGACGAAGAGGCCGGGGACCCACAGGTTCAACAACAAGCTCGACTGAGGACGGGGCACCGGTGCCGGTTCCCGCACCAGGCGGGGCCACCAGCTCCAAGCGCCGGGGACCGGCCGACAAGGGCTGGCGGCGGCGCTGCCCTCCTCCGTCCTCAGTGACCCATGGACCGCCAACCCGCCTCCGCACCGTTGCACTCGAAACGAGAAGCCCAAGAGCGCTATAACACTTGCGGCGTGGTATCGCTGTGAAAGCAGGGGCGCCACTGTGAAACCAGGGGCGCCACTGTGAAAACGGAGCCCGCCGTGTCGGTATCGCTGTGAAAACGCGCCCCGATGGGCACCGGACCCTCGGACGGCCGGGTCACACTGGCGGTATCACTGTGAGAACAGACCCGACAGACACCTTGTCGCAGAACGGCCGGAGGACTTGCCGGCGCTATCGCTGTGAGAACAGACCCAACAGTCACCTTGTCCTCTACCGCAGCCCCCTCCCAGGCGCGGCGGGGCGACCTAGACCGCGCAGAAGCGTCCTCTGCCACAGCCCAGTCAGGCACTCCGGATCGGTCAGATCGGGGAATACGCATTGGGGCACGAAAACACCCATTGGGGCAGGTAATTAGCCTGCCCCAATGCACCGTTTCCTGCCCCAATAGCCCGTTTCCTACCCCAATGCCAGTCCACGCCCACCCCAATGCCGGTCCGCGCCCACCCCAATAACCCGTTTCCTACCCCAATGCCAGTCCCCGCCCACCCC
>ERZ772917.300-NODE-300-length-35474-cov-5.814760_pt1 | contig 35474 bp, 30 predicted proteins | sample MGYA00511187_ERZ772917 | MGnify/ENA primary metagenome ERZ772917 (study PRJEB29015, sample SAMEA2737925) | human oral metagenome | biome: human oral; feature: human-associated habitat; material: dental | place: China | collected 2012 ...
CCATCCTCTTTTTTAATGATCTGAGTTACCTTGGCGTGGACTTTAAAGCCCGTGATACCGTAGATTACGTGCGCGCCCGCGTCTTCGAGAGCCTTTGCCCAGTGCAGGTTGTTCTCCTCATCAAACCTCGCCTTAAGCTCGACCATCACCGTTACCTGCTTGCCGTCGCTTGCGGCCTCGATCAGGCTCTGGACGATCGGCGAGTTTTTCTCCACCCGGTACAGCGTCATGCGGATCGAGATGACCTTCGGATCCTTGGCGGCCTCTTTGATGAGCTTTTGGACGGGATCAAAGCTCTCGTAAGGATGGATCAGTAGGATATCCTCCTTCTCCATCGCGCTCATAACGGAGGTGTTTTCGTTAAAGGGGGGCAGCGTCTTTGGCAGATACTGAGGATGGGCTAGAAAGGAAAAATCCTTATTGGAAGCGATCTCCCAAAGCCCGTCCAGCGTAAGCGGTACTGCGCATTCATATATATCTTTGTAAAAAATTTTAAGATGAGAATTTAGAAATTCTAAAAGCTCGGCATCGGCGTCCTTTTCGATCTGAAGTCGTACGAAAGCCCCCTTGCGGCGCAGTTTAAGCCCCGCTTCTAAAATCATCATAAAATCGTCCGCTTCCTCCTCTTCGATTACGATATCTGCGTTTCGCGTGACGCGGAAGGCTGCGGAGCTGATGAGCTTGTAGCCGGGGAAAATTTCCTCCGCGTGGCGCTTTACGATAGTGCCGATCGGCACGTAGGTGTTTTGCGCGACCTGCACGAAGCGCGGAATCACGCGCGGAATTCTAATCATCCCAAAATGTACCGACTCGGACGCGCCCTCATCGCAAAGTTTGACTGCGAGGGAGAAGCTGAGATTATTTAGATGCGGGAAAGGATGGGTCGCATCCACTGCGATCGGGACGATGACGGGCATTATCTGCGAGAAAAAAAACTCGTCTGCCGCCGGCTTTAGCTCGGGCGGTAGCTCGTCGTAGCTTTTGATAAAAAGCCCGTTTTTGCAAAGCTCTTTTTGGATGCCGAAATACTGCTGCTCAAGCTCGGTTTGTTCATTTCTTAAATATGAGCGGATCGCGCGCAGCTGCTCTAGGGGCGTCATCTCGTCGTCCCCGCTGGTTATAACGCCGGCGGTAAAAAGCTGCTTCAAGCCCGCCACGCGGATCATATAAAATTCGTCTAAATTCGTGCTGTAAATCGCTAGAAATTTTAATTTTTCAATTAGCGGGATATCCTTTTTGCATTGTTCCAGCACGCGTGTATTGAAGCGCAGCCAGCTTAGCTCGCGGTTTATAAAATTGCTCTGTGTTTTCATAGCTCTTCCTATGGTGGTTTAAATTTAGCGATTATAGCTCAATTAAAATTAAAATTTGAAATTTTATGCGGAGGCTTTGGCGCGGTCGTTTTTAAATTTAGTATCTAAAAATACGCAGAATTTCACGCCGTTTAGATAAAAGATCCAGCTGATGTAGATCCACAGGAAGAAAAACAGCACCACCGAAAAGGAGCCGTAGATGCTAAGGTAGGTTTTGTTATAAAACACGTACTGCGCAAAAACGAGCCTCGAAAGCCACCATAAAATCGACGCTACGAGCGAGGAGATGAGCACCGCTTTGGCGCGGATCTCGCGGTTGATCGCAGTGGCGTAAGTGATCGCAAAGATCGCCCAGACGATGAGGTAGGGCAGGGCTTTTAAAAAATTTATCCAGCTGGTAAACTCGGTTTTATTCAGCAGATCTTGCAGCTCGCCGCTTATGTAAAACGACGCTCCAAGACCCACGGGAGCGAGCGTCATTAGCGTCCAGTAGGTGCTTAGGCTCTTAAAAAAGCTTCGCTGCGGAGAGTGCGAGATGCGCGAGATGATCGTCTCAAAATCGCCGAAAAACAGCACCGACGTTACCAGCACGGCGCAAAAGCCCGTCACACCGAGGCTTAGGCCGTTTGACATAAACTCCTCGATGTAGGGAATGAGGCTTGCTTGGTTGGCGGGGAGTAAATTTGAAAATATAAAATCCATTATCTTATCGTAGTAGCTCTTAAAGCTCGGCAGCTGCATAAAGACGCTAAGCGAGACCATCAGCACCGGCAGCAGCGCCAAAATCGTATGAAAGCTAAGGCTCGATGCGTGGTGCATCAGCTGCGAATCATATAGGCATTTGTAGTTTTTAAGTAGGTTTTGCGCTTGTTTAAGCGCTGATATTAGATTTTTCATAAGATGATTTTACATTAAAATTTTAGAATTTCATATAAATTCACGCGATTTTTCTTTTGTGTCGCAGTATGTCGTCCATATAATTTTAAGCCACAAAAATACAATTCTAAATATATAGCTTCATATCGTAAATTTAGCCTAAATTTAGGAAAATTTTTCTAATATGCCGAAAAATAATATTAAATATATCCATAACGAAAGGAAAATAATGGAACGAAGGAAAACGATGAAATTTAAAATTTCATTAGCGGCATGTATTTGCGTGCTAGCGGGCACGCTAAACGCCGCAGAGGGCTCATCTTCGGGCGAGAGTAATAGCGCCTTATCGCCTAAAAATGAGCAAAGTTTAGGCACCGTCGAGGTAAACAGCGTCGGCGATAATATCAGCGAGAGCGGCATCGACGAGGGCTTTTTGAGCAAAAACGTGCAACATGGTATGCTTGCGGGCAAGCGCGCTTTGGATCTTCCCTATCAGATCAACACGATCAGCAAGGAGATCATGAACCACCAAGGCGTCACCGGCTACGAGGAGGCGGTCAAATACTTCCCGTCCGCGCAGATTCAGATGCGTGGCGGCGCTACGGTCGGACGCCCGCAGACGCGCGGCTTTGAGGGCAGCGTCGTAGGCAACAGCTTCTGGGACGGCTTTTATACGATTTCGACGACGGCGATTCCGATGGCGATGTTTGAGAGTTTTCAAGTGCAAAACGGCGTCGCAGGCTCGCTCTACAGCGCGCAAAATCCGGTCGGGATTTTCAGCTACACGCGCAAGCGCCCGGTAAAAGATCAATACATAATTTGGAGCGATTATATGTCGCGAAGCAATCTGGGGCTTGGTCTTGATCTATCCGATAAATTTGAAAAATTCGGCTACCGCACGGTATTTTACGGATCAAACGGCAACAGACAACCGAAGGGTTCAAATTTGCAGCGCCGCCTAGCCAGCGTCACGATGGAATTTTATCCGACGGGCGATCTTACTTTTGAAGCCGCGGCAAGCTATTATGAGCACAATACCAAGGGCTTTGCGGGGCAGTTTGCCCTCGGCGTAAAAGACGGCAAGATTACGGACGGAATTACGCTTCCAAGAGCAGTAGATTCCTCAGAGCGCGGTCTTGGGCAGAGTTTCGGAGGTATGCGTCTGAAAACCACGACCGCAAGCGCGAAATTTAAATTTACGCCTACCGATAAATGGTATTTAGAGGGCGGCTTTCAGCTTCAGCGCTCCGATCGTGACATTCACAGCGTCGTAAACTATTTGCTTCCCGAAGGGTTTGATTGCGCCAATTATGCCGCTTTGCCGAATAATAGAAAGCCTCCTATATGTGTAGCTAATCCAAACGCGAAATGGACGCAGCCGGGTGATTATTATACTCAACATAGCGGCGGTGCTACGGCGGCATATAGATTCGACCTGCCAAGCGGCTATCTCAAGGCCAATACTCAGTTTAACACGGGCGATATCGAGCATGATTTTAGCGTGCAGACCAATGGCTATCACTGGACGCAGGATAGATATAAAAACGCGAGTACTAACTATGTCTCGCCTACTATAGGCAATATAAACGATCCTAAAATTTTAGATCACACTAACGCTAAGCGCGGAAGCGGGTTATATCATTTCGCAGTAATAGATATGTATAACGTCTCGGTGCTAGACGATATCACGATAAACGATAAATTTGACGTGATGTTAAGCGCATCTAAGGCGTGGATGAGGCAGGAATCCTACAATACTGCCCAGCAAAGACTTGTCAAAGCCTATAGCGATTCGGGATATAGCTGGGCGGGCAGCTTGATCTTTCATCCGATAGAGGACGCTAGCATCTACTACACTTATGCAGATAGCTTACAGCAGGGCTCTACCTATGTTTATCCGGCGAGCAGCCCATATGCGGGAGAGGTCGCCTCTACGTCGCCGTATCGCTCCAAGCAGCACGAGATCGGCGCTAAGATCCGCGTAGCCGATATGATCGATTTTAGCGTAGCGTATTTTGATATCCGCAGACCTATCGCGTATCTAAATAGCTCTACCGGACGCTACGGCATAAACGGCGAGCAGCGCAACCGCGGATTTGAGTTTATGAGCGGCGGACGAATAACTGAAAATTTAAGCGTGCTCGGAGGCTTTACCTACATCGATCCTAAGATGCACAACGTAAGCATCGAGGGCGCTAATCGCAAGGTTGCAAACGGCATCCCTAAGCTCAATGCAAATTTGATGTTTGATTACGAGATCCCGGGCACAAACAAGCTTGCGATCAGCACAAATTTCCACTACACCGGCAAGATGTATCTGGACGATCTAAATACCCAGAGCACTCCTAGCTTTTTCGTTACCGATCTTGGCATGAGATACACTAGCGAGCATCTTTTGGGCGATAAGACCACGCTGCGCTTCAACGTAAATAACGTATTTAACAAAAAATACTGGGCGGGAATGTATCCTGCTAGCGCCGACGGTGCGGGCGGACTTAACGTAACTAGCGTGCTAGGCTCGGCAAACGGCGTAACGCTAGGCGAAAGCAGAAGCTTTATGCTCTCTGCGGAGGTGAAATTTTAAAATCTAGCGGGTTTAAAATTTCTACTTCGGCGGCGCGAATGGTTATAGCGCCGCTTTTAAATTTATGAAATTTTATCGCTCTAAGCGGCAAGATTAAATTTAACGAGGCTTGGTTTTAATATATTTTAAAATTTAAGCCTCGCTTTTGGAATTTCAAACTTTGATTTTAAAATTTCGATCTTTAAATTTTTAAGTCGCCGCGCCCCGACTTGCCTGCAAAATTTATCCGCGCGCGGTTTAAAATTTAGCCGTTTTTGGTTATAATCTTTGCAAAACCACGAAACGGAGAGCAATGAAACAGATCCTCATCATCGCAAGCGGCGAGTTTGCGCGCCATTTTTTATCCCAGGTTTATAAGATTAAAGACGTCGTGCACAATTACCGCGTCGTCGCAAAAAACGCGCTCAGCGTTCCGGAGGCGCTGCAAAAAGAGCAAAATTTCAGCATCGAAATTTTCGATCCCACGAGCATTGAGCGGCTGCGCGTGGTGCTGAGCCTAGCAGAATTTGATCGCTGCATAATGATAATGGATGATGAGTTTGACGCCAAGGTGACGCTAGAAAATTTAAAGACGCTCGCTCCCGATTTAGAGCTGTACGCAGCCGATTTTTGGGGGCTTTTGCGCGATAATAAAAACGAAGCTCACGTAAAAATCGTAAATACCCTCGCGCTAAATTCCTCGCGCTTCATCGGCTTTTTGCCGGATAGTCCCGTTTTTGCGGGCAATATCGGGCTTGGGCGAGGCGAGATAATGGAGCTTAAAGTGCCCGTGGGAAGCTCGTTTGCGTATAAAAAGCTAAGCGTGCTTCATAGCGCTAAATATCAAATTCCGATGATCTACCGCCATAATAATTACATCGTGACAAGCCCGAATACTAGGATCTATCCCAACGATACGATCTTGGTCGTAGGCGAGCCGAGCGCGCTGCGAGCGGTATTTGCGGAAGCGAAGAAGCAAAAGGGGCAGTTTCCCTCGCCGTTCGGGCTAAATATCTACGCGCTAATCGATATGAAAAAAATGAGCGAGTCGGAGATTTCAAAGGCGATCAGAGCGCTTGAGTTTTTGGATCTGCACATCAAAAATCATAAAATTTATCTGCGAGTTCTAAATCCTACGATAAACGACGAGTTTGCGCGGATGAAGGAGCTGTGCAAGCGGGATAAATTTGAAATTCTCATCGATTACTCGGGCGAGCTAAATTTAAAGCGCGACGTAAGCGAAAACAAAGTAGGGCTTGCGGTTTGCAGCAGCGAGGTTTTCGAGGCGAATAAAGCTGCGTTAAAATCGCTTGAAATTCCGGTGCTAAGCCTGGGCGACGGCGAGCTAAAAGACGTGGAAAAAAGCGTCGTAATAAGCGAGGGCGAAGGGCTGCGCGAGGAATCGAGCATCGTCTTTGATATCAGCTCGCAGCTCGGGCTAGACGTGTATCTGTATCTTTTCGCGGATACGGAGGGGCAAAAGAGCGAATTTGCTCAAAGCTACGCCGATCTTTCCAAGCTTTTTAAGCAGAGCCTATACATCGTAACCGATGAGAGCAAAAACCCGATTTTATCGCTTAGCAGCGAGCGAAATTTGCTGCAATTCGTGCCGTTTAACGATAGAATTTTAGATAAAAAAATCACGGCGATTTTCAAAAAGGATTTAGATCAGATGTATTTTAAACTCGGCAAAAATCATCAAATTTTTATCCCCGGCGATTACGGATACGAAAGGTAAGTAAAATTATGTTACAATACCCAAAAATCAAAGGTGGCGTATGAAAATCGATTTAAGCTTGGGCGAAAAAAGTTATAGCGTTTTTATCGACGAACTGCAAGAGATCAAGCTCAAAGGCAAGGTAGCGATCATCACAAATCCCAAAGTAGGCGGGCTGTGGCTTGATTTTTTATTGCAGCGGTTAAAATGCGAGCAAAAATTTATCATCACGATCCCGGACGGCGAGGAGTATAAAAATACCGCGAGCATGGAGCAAATCTTAGAGCAGCTTTTCAGTTCCAAGCTTGATCGCAAAAGTACGCTCATTGCTCTTGGCGGTGGTGTCATTAGCGACATAACGGGCTTTTGCGCGAGCATTTATGAGCGCGGTATCGATTTTATCAATATACCTACGACCTTGCTGGCGCAAGTGGATGCAAGCGTCGGCGGTAAAACGGGCGTAAATAATCGCTTCGGCAAAAATTTAATCGGCTCCTTTTATCAGCCGCGCGCGGTTTATTGCGAGAGCAGATTTTTATCTACTCTTCCTGCGCGGGAGTTTGCCGCAGGCGTTGCGGAGGCCGTAAAGATGGCTGTATGCTTTGATGTCGAACTATTTAAATTTTTCGAGACGCACGATCTGAAAAGCGCCGATGAAATTTCGCATATAATCGCGCGCTGCGTGGCTATCAAAGCAGAGGTCGTAGCTCGCGACGAGCGCGAAAGCGGCATCAGAGCGGCGCTTAATTACGGCCATACCTTCGCGCACGCGATCGAGCAGAGCACGAACTATACGCGCTTTTTGCACGGCGAAGCTGTGGCGATCGGTATGGTGATAGCAAATGCGCTAGCGCGACGCCTCGGTAAGCTAAGCAGCGAGCAGGAGGAGAAGATCCGCGCCGTGCTTCAAAAATTCGCGCTTCCGGTGAAATTTAAGATCAAAGATATAGACGCGTTTTACGAGCTATTTTTTCTCGATAAAAAGAGCGAAAACGGCAAGATAAAATTTATCTTGCCAGATGGCATCGGTAAATTTCGTATCGTCGATGATATAGACAAAGCCGCGGTAATAGCCACGTTAAGAGAGTTTGCATGAAAATAATCCTAGCCGTTTTTTTGATTTTTAGCCTTGGTTTTTGCGAGGGAAATTTCACACCTGTAAATCCGAGTGCACAGATCGACTCCGGCGCGCCTCAAAACGACAAAAATCAGACGCAAAGCGCGGAGCTCGCTTCATCGCTAAAAGCTCAAATAAAAGCGATAGACGACGAGATCAAAAATAATATCTGGATCTCGCGCTTTTCAAATTTCATCCGTTATCAAAATTTACAAAAGCAATCCAGCCAGCTAGAAGCGGAGCTAAAAAAGAGCACCGGCACCGATAAGATCGCGGAGATTCAAAAAAGACTCCGCGCTGCAAAAGAGCAGCTCATACTATTAAAAGAGTATGAAAAATCCCCGTTTTTAGACATTATCGCGATGCCTGAAACCCCCGAGCCTGCGCGCATTACAAATCCTTTTTCGATAATTTCCGGTTTTTCTACGATTAGAAATTTACAAGCTCAAAAGATGGAGCAGAAAAACGCCATCGAAAATATCAAAATTTTAATCGATAAACTTGAAGCAAAAAGGGCGCTATATGATCGCTTGATGCAGGCTAGTGCGGACGCAAGCGCTGCGGCGGAGCTTAAAAATTTAGATTACGAGCTCGGAGAGTTCAGCTCCGCGTACGAGATCGCGCAGACTACGTACGACGTTTACGAAAAAAAGATCAACTCCCAAATCGCCGTGCAGACCGCCGATATAAAAGCGCAGGTCAAGCGCGCGGGAAATATCGCCGTATGGATACTCGTAGTCATCGCGCTGTCCTTTTTCTGCAAGGTGGTGGCGAAAAAATATATCAAAAACGATGAAAATTTCTACATCGCGAATAAAATCATCAACGTTTTAAATTTCACGCTGATTGCCCTGATACTGCTCTTTTCTTATATCGAAAATATGACGCATTTCGTGACGGTTCTGGGCTTTGCCTCTGCCGGTCTTGCGATTGCGATGAAAGATATGTTTATGAGCTCCTTGGGCTGGCTTACGATCGTGCTCGGCGGCAGCTTTCGCGTAGGCGATCGCATCAGGGTGCATAAAAACGGCGAGACCTACGTAGGCGACATCATCGATATTTCAGTGCTTAGGATGACGATTTTTGAGGACGTTACGCTTACTACATGGAAGGAAAACAAGCGCGCCGGCAGGGTGATTTTCATACCGAACAATTATATTTTTACCGATCTTATCTCAAACTACACCCACAGCGGGCTTAAGACCGTCTGGGACGGCATTAGCATACTTCTAACCTTTGATAGCAACCATAAAAAGGCGATGTATCTTATAAAAAACATCGTGCGGAAGTATTCCAAGGGCTACACCGACATCGCCAAAAAGCAGATGAGCCAGTTACGCTCGCAATACAGTATCAAAAATCCAAACGTCGAGCCTAGAATTTTCAGCTTTTTTGAGCCGTACGGCATTGAAATTTCGGTTTGGTATATGACGAACTCTTACGCGACGCTCGGGCTTCGCAGCAACATCTCGGCTGAAATTTTAGATGCGCTAAGAAGCGAGCCCGATATCAAGATCGCCTATCCCGCATACACGCTTTTTAACGGCAAAAACTACGCGGCGGCAGGCAGAAATTTTGCGGCGCAAGATCTCAGCTTCGAGCAGCAAGGCTCACAAAATTTAAACGCAGCGGCGCAGGGCGCGGGCTTTGCTGCAGGAAGCGGATCCGGGAGCGAAATTTGAAAATTTATTTTAAAACGTTTGGATGCCGCACAAATATCTACGACACGCAGCTTATCAAAAGCAATCTAAAATCGGGAGAGATCACGCATGACGAGCAGGGCGCGGACATCGTCGTGATAAACTCCTGCACCGTTACGAACGGCGCCGACGCAGACGTACGAAACTACGTAAACAAGATGAACCGCCTCGGTAAAAAGATATTGCTAACCGGCTGCGGCGCGGTCTCGCGCGGTGAGGAGCTGTATAAAAACGGCGCGGTCTTTGGCGTGTTCGGAATGTCGCAAAAGGAAAAGATCGACGAGTTTTTGAGCTCACGGTCGAAATTTTACGATATCGGAGGTCTTGACGGCGTCGAAAAAAGCTTAGTAAGCGACTACGAGGATCACACCAAGGCCTTTATTAAAATTCAAGAGGGGTGCGATTTTAACTGCAGCTACTGCATAATCCCATCCGTGCGCGGCCGCTCGCGAAGCAGCTCTGAAGACGCGATCTTAAAAGAGGCGGCGAGCCTTGCCGCAAACGGCTTTAGCGAGATCGTGCTAACCGGCACCAATATCGGCAGCTACGGTAAGGCCTCGGGCACGAGCCTCGGCGCGCTGCTTCAAAAACTGGGCGCGATCCGAGGAATTCGCCGTATCCGCCTAGGTAGCATCGAGCCCTCGCAGATCGATAAGAGCTTTCGCGAAATTCTGTCCGAGCCGTGGCTTGAGCGGCATCTGCACATCGCGCTTCAGCACACTTCGCAAAAGATGCTTAGCATAATGCGTCGCCGAAATTCCGCGCTAAGGGATTTGGAGCTTTTTTGCGAGCTTGCGGAGCGCGGGTTTGCGCTGGGGACGGATTTTATCGTTGCGCATCCGGGCGAGAGCGAAGAGCTTTGGCTCGAAGCGGTAGAAAATTTCAAAAAATTCCCGCTCACGCATCTGCACGCCTTTATCTTTTCGCCGCGGCAAGGGACGGTTTCGGCCTCGCTAAAAGGCCGCATAGACGGCAAAACGGCGAAGGCGCGGCTAAAGATGCTGCAAAACATAACGGCGCTGAATAATTATAAATTTCGTCTTTCGCACAAGGTGCCGCTAAATGTGCTGATCGAGCGGAAAAACGGAGAGTTTTATGAAGGATATGATCAATTTTATGATAAAATTTGGATCAAGAGCGATGAGGATTTGTCGAAAAAATGGATGGAGATAAGAGATTATGAGGTTAAATTTGATGGAAATTTTGCATAAAATCAAAAAAAGCAAGCTAAATATAATTCTGATTTTTTTAGTGCTGCTTATCGTTTTACTCTCGATCGTTTATTTTAAAGACGATTCGCGATATATCACCGAGCGCGAATTTAGCGAGCTGGTACGAAAAGATCAGATCAAGCGCGCGCATATCGAGGACGGCACGCTAAGCTTCGTTTACGACGGCAAACGCTATAAAATTTTAACCGATATCGTTAATTTAAAAGAGCTATCCAACCACGCTTTGATTACGAAGGAAGAGGATAGTGGAAGCGGCGGCATAAGCGCGATCTTGGTAATTTTTACGTTCGCATTTTTTCTCTTCGTATATTATTTTGAAACTGTTTTGGCGCGGCGCCGTAGGATGGACGGCGTAGGCGCTGCTCGTCAAGGCGGCGCAAACGCGGAGCTCGGCGATCTTTCGCCAAGCGTTAGCGACGTGAGATTTAGCGACGTCGCGGGCATCAGCGAGGTCAAGGACGAACTCATAGAGATCGTAGATTTTTTAAAAAATCCCGCAAAATACCGAAATTTCGGCATAAAGCTGCCGAAAGGAATTTTAATGATCGGCGAGCCGGGCGTCGGCAAAACGCTAATTGCAAAAGCCGTAGCCGGCGAGGCGGACGTGCCGTTTTTTTACCAAAGCGGCGCAAGTTTCGCCGAGGTCTTTGTGGGCGTCGGCGCCAGGCGAGTTCGCGAGCTGTTTGCGAAGGCCAAATCCTGCGCGCCCGCGATAATTTTTATCGACGAGATCGATGCAGTCGGCGGCAAGCGCGGCATCGGACGCAACGATGAGCGGGAAGCGACGCTAAATCAGCTACTGACCGAGATGGACGGATTTGAGGAAAATAGCGGCGTGATGGTAATCGGCGCGACCAACAAAATAAATATGATCGACGATGCGTTATTGCGCTCGGGGCGCTTTGATAGGCGCGTTTTTATCGGGCTTCCGAACTACAAAGACCGCATCGAAATTTTAAAAATTTATTTAGAAGGCAAAAGATGCAGCGCTAATATCAATAAGGTAAGCCGCCTCTGCGTGGGCTTTAGCGGCGCCGGAGTAGCGACGCTGGTAAATGAGGCCGCGATCAACGCTCTTAAGCGCGGCAGCGATACGATCGAGCTTAGCGATTTTGAAAACGTGCGAATGAGAGTCTTTTACGGCGTGCAAAAAAGTAGAATTCTAACCGAATACGAAAAGGAGATCCAGTCGTTCTATCAGGGCGCAAAGGCGCTTAGCGCGTATTGGTATTCGTTTGATTTCGAAAAGATCGAGCTTTTAAACGATAAATTTTTAAACGAGGATTTCGAAATCGAATCCAAAACGCAAATTTTAAATCAAATCAAAGTGCTTTTAAGCGGTATGGCGGCGCTACAGATCCATAAAAACGACGCTTTTTCAAATTCCGCTAGCGACGTAAAGCAGGCTATCGCGCTGGCGCAAAAGATGGTTTTTGAGCTCGCGATGGGCGACAGCTTCACCCCTAGCGCGCAGAGCGTGAATAAAATTTTGCAAGATTGCTACGACGAGGTAAGCGAGATAATCCGCACGATGCAGGATAAGCTAAATCAAATTTCAAAGCAAATTTTCGTCTATGAGTTCATAACTTTTGAGGGTGTGCAAAGTATATGCGATCCCGCTGCTGCTGAGCAGGACGGTGCTGCCGCGCAAGAGCAATATTTGCAAAAGCCGGAAAAAGATAGCGAAAGCTCTGGGGAAAAGCCGCAAAACGGCACGCTAAATTTCGATTAAATTTTAAATTTAAAACAAGGAGAAAAAATGGTAAAAATAGGAGTTTTAACAATCAGCGATCGCGCTAGCGAGGGCGTTTATGAGGATTTGGGCGGCAAGGAGATCATCCGCGTGATGGATGAGTGGCTAAACTGCGAAAGAGAGTATTTTTACGAAATCGTCGCCGACGAGCTTGAACAGATCAAAAATAAGCTTATTTATTTTTGCGACGAAGCGGGTTGCGATTTGGTGCTAACCACGGGCGGCACGGGTCCTGCGCCGCGTGACGTAACGCCTGAAGCGACCGAAGCGGTAAGCGACAAATTAATGCCGGGCTTTGGCGAGCTAATGCGCGCAGAGAGCCAAAAGATCGTACCTACGGGAATTTTATCGCGCCAGATAGCGGCGATCCGCAAAAAATCTCTGATTATAAATTTACCCGGCAATCCAAAAGCGATCGAAGAGTGCCTGCGACCGGTATTTCCGGCGGTGCCGTATTGCGTCGATCTGATTGGCGGAAATTACATAACGGCGGATGAAAGCAAGATCAAGATTTTTCGTCCGAAACGCAAATAATTAACCGGGTTTATTTTGAATTAATCGATTTGCGATATCATTTCGTATAAAATTTGAGGGAAAATATGCAGATAGATCACAACGATATTTTGGAATTTCATAAATATTTTAGCAAAATCAGCCACAGCAAAGGTCGCATCCGCATTCGCGTAAGTCCTAAAATAAGGGAGTTGCGAGATAGCGTGAGCGAGGAGAGCTTGAAAGCCAAAATCGCCGCGATTCGCGGGATAAAAGAGTATAAATTTAACGCTCTAATCGGCTCGCTGACGATTCATTACGACGAAAATGTTTTCCCGATGCATCTTTGGGATCAGTTTTTGCAGGGCATCAGCTCGCCGGAGCTTTTGAAGCTCATCAATTCCAATATTAAGACGCTATCTTGAAAGCAAAAAATATAGTTAAAAACACAAAACCTAGCGCGATTTTAAGCGAAGCGGAAGCCGCAAATTTAGCGCTTTTTATCGAAAAAGAGGCGCTTATTTTGGAATTTTATTCGTTGGGCGCAAAAAATTTCAAAAGCGAAGGTTGCGAAAAAATTTTAAAATTTCGCGCGGAGGCATTACAAAAAACATTAAATTTTGCGACCTCCTGCGGCGCGCAGATCGTGCCCCCCGCAAGTAGCGACGAAATTTTAAACGCAAAAAGTGAGGGCGAGTTTTTAGCCTCCGCGCTTTTGATTGAAAAAAGCGCGATGATGTTTTACGACGATCTGATTAATTCAAGCGAAAACGAGGAATTTAAAGATCTGCTCTACCGAGCGCAGGCGGTTTCGTATAATGAAATTTTGCCGATTTTAAAAGAGTTAAATTCCAAAATTAATGGCGATGATTTACTGAATTTTTCAAATTTATTAGGCGAAATTTTAAAAAATCCGCAAAATTTAGATGAAGTATTTAAAAAATTTGAATTGCAAGATCTTTTAAATAGGGCATTTTCTAATTTAACTAAAGAATTTTTTGCGAAAAATTAAATTGGAATTGCAAAAATGAAAAAAAGTCGCTATAATATCAAAATCTATATGAAGTTGATAAAATAACTTTATAATCTTAACACAAGGAGAACGAAATGCCGATCCCATTTCTAGCGGGTTTTGCGATTGGTTGCGCGGCGCTTTACGCCTATAACAATCGCGATAAAATCAAAGAAGGTGCGAGCAAAATCGCAAACAGCAAAAGCGTCGAAGAGCTAAAAAATAGCGTCAAGGAAAGCGCCGAAAAACTTAGCAAAAAATCAAAAGAAATTTTAAAAGACGCTAAAGAGAGTTTAAATTTAGAGGGCGCCGAAGGGGTTAAAAAAACCAGAAAAAAACCCGGCCCTAAACCTGGTTCTAAAAAGGCTGCCGCTGCAAGCGCAAGCAAAACTGCTGCGAGTAAGACCGCCGCGGCCGGCAAAACCAGAAAAAAACCGGAACCGAAGCCGGGCTCTAAAAGAGCGAAAAATACCGCTGCAAGCGCCTCCGGCTCCACTAAAAAGCGAGCAAGCACGGCAAAAGCCGCTTCGATCTCAATCCCACAAGTAGTAAGTCCGAACGATAATTTTAACGCTTCGCAGCCATCCGCCGATAAATCGCAAAAATAGAGGTTTAGATGAATAGATCACTTACGACACAGCGTTCGCCGCTGGATCACGTTTTAAGCGGCGCCATAGCGGGAGCGATCGGCGGTTGCGCCGTAGAGCTCGTCAAAATCAAAGAGGGCAAGGACAGATCAAAGGCAATTCGCGACGCGCTGGATATCGCGCTTAGCGGCGGTATCATCGGCGGCGGCGCGATTTACAGCGCAAACAAACTCGTACAAGGCGAGTATCTGCGCGCGGCGGCGGGCATCGCGATATGCGTAGGCGCGCTTGTCGCGGGTAGAAATTTGATCCTTAAGGCAAAAGATGAGTAACCCATATATAACTAAAAAAGATTTGAAAGAAATTCTTGACGATTACGATTTCGGCGGCAAGAGATACGAAGGTGGCTTTGCCGGCGACGAAAAGCTCGGCGGCTGGGCAAAATGGATAAACGAGCGGGTAAATTCCGGCTATTCGCAAAATAAAAGTTCAAATTTAGACGAAAACTCGAGCGCCCAAGGCTTCAATCCGGGCGGATTTTTCGGTACATTTTCCGGCGCGGGTTCTGCGAACGCTCCATTTGGCGCCCAGGGCGGAAATTCCTTTTTCGCAGGGATTTTGCTCGGCGCCGCGGCGACCTATTTTCTAACCGACGAAAACGCGCAAAAGAAGCTTTTTAAGCTCATCGCAAAGGGCACCGAGATGTTTCAGATGGGCATCGAAGAGATGAAGGAGCGCTTTGAAGACGCCAAGGCGGAGATGCAAGAGTAGTCGATGCAAAATTTTAAAATTTTACATGAAACTAAATCCAGACTGCGGCTAAAAATCGTCGGTTTTAGAGAGATTGATGCGAGCGCTTTTGCTAGAAGCGTGGCGAAATTTCATGGCGTGCAGGATGCGAGATTTAACGCTAAAATCGGCTCGCTCATCGTTAAATTTAATAGCGGCTCCAAGAAAAAGAAATTTCTTACCGAACTTAGTAGTTTGAATTTAGCGGATTTCAAGCCGAATTTTATCCATAGTAAAAGCTCGCTTCCAAGCAAAAACGAATTTATCTTAGCGCTCTTTGCGCTGGGGGTAAATTTTATCTTCCGTACTTCGCCGGCGGCGCGTGCGCTTAGCTTGCTAGCCTGCACTCCCATCCTGAAGCAGGGCGCAAAAGAGACGCTGCGTCACGGACTGACCTCAAAAACTCTTGAGGCGATGGCGGTCTGGATTTCGCTCTCTCGCGGCGATGTATTTGCAGCAAACAGCACCAACACAATGCTTGCTCTTGGCGAATATATGGAGGAAAGCACCGTTTATAAAAGCGACGATTTAATCCGCGAGCTCGCCCGCCCGGACATCGCGGAGGCTTGGGTAGAGATAGATCAGAACGGCAAAAAGACTGAAGTCAAAATCGCAACTTCTAAGCTAAAGGTAGGCGACATCGTGGTCGTGGGCGCAGGCGACGTCATAGCCGTGGACGGGCACGTCGTAAGCGGCGAAGCGATGATAAATCAAGCCAATATGACGGGCGAGTCGGTCGCGGTGAAAAAATCTCGCGGCGATAGCGTACTGAGCGGTACGATCGTGGAGGAGGGCAGGATACGTATCTGGGCGGAAAACGTCGGCGAAAACACCTCCACGCAGCGCATTAAGCACTACATCACGGCATCCCTTAACGAGCGCTCCAGCATCGGCATGCATACGACTCACTTAGCCGACAAGCTCGTGCCGGTAACCTTCGGGCTTGCGGGCGTGTCCTATCTGATAAATCGAAATTTTATGAGCGTAGCTTCGGTGCTGCAGGCGGACTACTCGTGCGCGCTTAAGCTGCCTACGCCGGTTGCTTTTAAGTCAAGCATTTCAAAGGCGGGCAAGAACGGGATTTTGATCAAAGGCGCCAAAGCTCTTGAGTCGCTTGCGAGCGCCGATACCTTCGTATTCGATAAGACGGGCACGCTTACGTACGGCAATCTGGAGGTCACAGAGATCATATCGTTTGACGAGCGCTTCAGCAAAAACGATATTTTAAATTTAACCGCAAGCGCCGAGGAGCATTATTTCCATCCCGTAGCCGAGGCGATCGTGGATGCTGCCAAAAAGCATGGCTTTATCCACAAGCACCACGACGAGGTGGAATTCGTCGTCGCTCACGGCGTTAAAACAAGCATCGAGGGCAAAAAGCTCATCATCGGCTCGCGCCTCTTCCTCGAAGACGACGAGATGATCTCGTTTGCGGCGCACGAAGAGACCATTGATCTTGCGATGCAAAAGGGGCTCGCGCTGCTTTACATCGCATTTGACGGCAGACTTTTGGGCGTCATCGGGCTTAGGGACGAGGTGCGCGCAAACGCCCGCGCCGTCATCGCTAGGCTTCGCGAGCTTGGCGTAGGGCAGATCGTCATGCTAAGCGGCGACGTGAAATCAAAAGCTCGCGCCGTGGCCAAAAAGCTCGGCGTAGATCGCTATTACGGCGAGCTACTGCCGACGCAAAAGACCGAAATTTTAGAGCAGTTAAAAGCCGAGGGGCGAAAGGTGGTCTTCGTGGGCGACGGCATAAACGATGCGCCGAGCCTGATGAAGGCGGACATCGGTATCAGCATGCTAAACGGCGCCGAGATCGCCAAGGCTTCCGCGCAGATCGGGCTTTTGAAAAACGACATCGAGGGCGTCGCGCAGGTAAAGGCGCTGGCCAACGACACGCTGCGACTCGTAAATCGAAATTTCAACGCCACCGTGGGGATCAATTCGATCATTTTATTTTTGGCGACCTTCGGCGCGCTAAGTCCCGTAGCTACGGCGCTGCTGCACAACGGCACGACGATCGGGCTACTACTAAATTCCATTAAAGGGGTAAAATTTGAGCATTGAAGATAAAATTTTGGATCTAAATTTTCAGCGCAAAGCGGCTAAAGCAGCGCTTGGAGTGAGTATGAGCATCACGGCTCTAACCGCGCTAAATATGAACTCGCGCATGTCGCAGCTGCATAAAATTTCCGGGCTAGTGATGCTGGGATGCGCGATCTGGCACGCTAGCCTTTACGGCTCGCCGTACAGCGAGTTTTTGCAAAATAGAAAAGCAAAGGGTCGGGGTAGGAAGAGATCCGAAGCAAATTTAGCCTTGGGAAATTTATCGGACGGCAAAAGCGTGCCCGCAAAAAGTGCTCCCGCGAAAAGAAAGCCTCGCGCCCGCAAAAGCGCCTAGCGGCATAGTGCGTCGCGGCTTTTGAAAGTGCAAAGAAACTCTAAAGCCGCTAAATTTCTTTAGACGCAGCCGCCGAATAAAACGTCGTAAGCGGTAAAATTTGCGCCTTTTGCGGCTAAATTTGCTATCAATAATCTCACTCGTAAATTTTTAAGCGATATTTGTATTTTTAAATTATACGAGCAAGGTTCCGTTTGTAAAATTTTGTCTAATTTATTATTTTTTTATCTATTTATCACTACAATTGCATAAAATTTTAAGGAGAGACGATGAAATTAGTTTTATTGTTTTCAGTATTAGTTAGTCTTGCTTTGGGACTTGATTGCAGCGCCAAGACCTATTGCTCGCATTTTAGCAGCTGCGAAGAAGCGATGCAATATTTACGTGAGTGCGGCAGAGCGCAGGAAGGCGGCACTCAGCATACTGACGGCGACGGCGACGGCATACCATGTGAAAAACAGCTGTGCGGTCGCAATGGTCATAAATTTAGTGGATTTTCTAGCGAGCGTAGCGAAAAGAGCGAAGTTTCAAATTTAAAAGACGTTGCGGGCTCATGCGGTACAGTGAAATTTAACGACAGCGTTATGTCTATAAAATTCGCTTCATAAGTTCGTGAAATTTTATCTCGGCGCGTCTTTAAATTTACAATACAAAGCACGCCGTTTAACGCTGCTGAATTCGCAACGTTCGATTAAATTTTAATTATAAGAGAGCCGGTAAATTTTGCATTTAGCGGCTGTGTTGCTCGCTCGCTACTTAAATTTTAATCCGCAAACGCTTCATAATATCCTCAAATTTACTCCTCTTTACCTGCTGCAAATTTAAATTTCGCTACAATCGCTTTTTAAAATTTCGCGCCGAGTGCGCGCAAGAAGCAAAATTTAAAGGATCAAGATGGATTTTACGATAGACGCTGCGGACGGCGCGGCGCGCGCCTGCACGATCCGCACGGCGCACAGCACGATCCGCACCCCCGTTTTTATGCCGGTCGGCACCGTGGGCGCGGTAAAAGCGCTCGATGCGACGGACATAGAGCGGCTTTTAGACGCGCAGATCATCCTTGCTAACACCTATCATATGTATCTGCGCCCCGGCTCACGGGTAGTGGCGGAGTTCGGCGGGCTGCACGGATTTACGAAATTTCCCCGCAGCTTTCTGACCGACAGCGGCGGCTTTCAGGCTTTCAGCCTGCGCGCAAACACTAAAAACGACGAGGGCGGCATAAAATTTAAAAGCCACATTGACGGCAGCACGCATTATTTCACGCCGCGCTCGGTGCTGGATACGCAGTATGAGCTAAACTCCGATATTATGATGATTTTGGACGATTTGGTGGAGCTGCCGCGCGAGCCCGGCGCGCTTAGCAGCGATGATAGATCGCGGCTTAAAAAGCGGATCGATCTAAGCGTCGCACGCACGATAAAATGGGCTCGCGAGGCGATAGATTATCACGAGGCTATGAAATCTCGCGGCCTGCACGCACATCAAAACATCTTCGGTATCATCCAGGGCGGCACCAACCCGCAGGCGCGCAAATTTTGCGCCGAAGCGCTGTGCGAGATGAGCTTTGACGGGCTTGCGATCGGAGGGCTTAGCGTGGGCGAGAAAAACGAGCTGATGTACGACACCGTAGAGGCTATGATGCCATACGTCGATCCCGCGCGCCCGCGATATTTGATGGGGGTCGGCACGCCCGAGGATCTCGTCGAAAACGTCGCTCGCGGAGTGGATATGTTCGACTGCGTGATGCCTACGCGCAACGCCCGCAACGGTACGCTATTTACGAGCTTCGGCAAGATCAGCATCAAAAACGCGGGCTTTATCAGCGATCACGATCCGATCGATCCGCACTGCGACTGCTACACGTGCAAGCGCTTCAGCCGCGGCTATCTAAATCATCTATTTCGCGGGCGCGAGCTTAGTTTTTACCGCCTCGCGAGCATTCACAATCTGCACTATTACCTGCGCCTTGCCGAGGATATGAGAGAGGCGATCATGCACGGGCGGTTTGCGGAGTTTAGGCGGGAATTCTACGCCGCACGAAGCGGGGCGCGAGATTAAATTTCGGCGGGCGAGGGCACGGAATTTAGCGCGATAGTTAAATTTAGCCGCGGCGGCGGGGCGGAATTTTAATGCGGCGGGCGGCTAAATTTAAACGCGACAAAATTTGGGCGATGAAATTTAATTAGCTACGGAGCAAGGAATTTATAGCGCGAAATTTAAAATTTTAATGGAGCGGGGCGCGCCGGTAGGGTTTTTTTGAAACAAACCGCGTTAAGGCAAAATTTAGCTCCCAGTTAAAATTTAGCGGGCTAAATTTAAATTTCATGGATCTATGGGCGGTAGAAACTCTCGCACCGCTAAATTTAAAAGGCTAAATTTAGTTGCGCGAGCGCTAGCTTAAATTTTGGCCTTTTTTATGCGGCGCAAACAGATGAACGAAAATATATAAAACGGCGCGGAGATTGCGAAAATAACGATATGTTTCCACGCCATAGTATTAAAATCTATACCGGTGCTTTGCGCGATCTGTGCCGGAAGCCCGGCAAACGCGTCCATTACGCCGATTGCGATAATAGCGCAGAGCTCTACGGCAATCGCGATGAGAAACGGCAAGGAGCCCTTGGTCGTGAAGATGAGATACAAAAACGCCTTGAGCTTGTAGCAATACGACAGCAGTCCAAACAGCGCCACTGCGATGCTAAAGATCGCCACGTAGGCGTCAAGCCCTATGGTTTCATTCTGCAAAACCGTGGCGACGACGCAGATTATTAAAAAGATATTGTAGCTCGTGATCTGCCGCACGGCGTATTGATCGTGTCTGGCTGCCGACAGGAAGATAAATACTTGATTTAGCGGCAAAATGTAGCTCAGCGCAAAGATCAGATAGATAAACAGATCAAAGGTGAGCGAAACGGTGTTTTGATTGACATATTCTTGGATCTGCTTAAATGACAGCAGTGACTCGGTGATCTGAGCCCTAAAGATCAGAGCGATGCCGATTAAAATAAGCGGCATAATGTAGGCCTTGATACCGCTCATTCGGATAGGGTTGGTGTAAATTTTACTTTCGAGGCTCTCGCCCTCGCGTGGATCGTCCATCTGCACGAACTCAAATCCCAAAAATTTAGGTTTTTTTGCACCAGAGGGTTTGGCTTTGCGAGGAAGTTTGAAATTTTTAAATTTTTTCGCAATTTTTGTTACTTTTGCGGCGGATCTATCCTCTGCGATATTTTCGGCGGAATTTTGAGAAGACGACTCCTCTGCTGCGTCTATTTCTATGAAATTTTTAGGATCGGAAGTCCAGTCGTTATTTTGCTTCGCGGCTTCTTTTGCCTGCGAAGCCGCTTTTTGCGCCGCACGATCCTTGTATTTGGACGTGTCCACGCGCTCGATATTTATCGCGCTGGATGCTAATGTGTCGAAGCTTACCTCATCGCCGTCCGTTAAGGTAGAATCGCGCTCGCCCAGCATTTCGTAGCTGTACTCGACGCCGCCGGTAGCGACTATGACGTTTTCGCCTCTGATAAATCCCGTAAGTTTCATATACTAATAACCCCGCCTTTCTGGCGGATATATTAGTAAAAAAAAACTTAAAAGTGAATTATTCTACGGTTACGCTTTTGGCTAAATTTCTCGGCATATCCACGTCGTTGCCGAGTCGCACGGAAATTTCAAGAGCTAAAATTTGCAAAATCAGCATCATCTCAAAAAATTCGCTCATCGCGTGGCTTTGCTCGCTCGTTTTGATAAAATCATCCGCGACCTCGGGCTCTTCGGGACTGATCGCCAAGATATATGCATCGCGCGCGGCAAGCTCCTCTACGTTACTTTTGGTTTTTTCATAAAGCGTATTTTTGGGCATTAGCGCGATCGTAAAAAGATTGGAATCCGCAAGCGCGATCGGTCCGTGTTTCATCTCTCCGCTCGGATAGCCCTCCGCGTGCAGATATGAGATCTCTTTGAGCTTGAGCGCGCCCTCGAGAGCGAGCGGATAGAAAATATCGCGCCCGATAAAGAAGAAGCCATGTCCGTGCAGGTAGTGCTTGCTCATGCGGTAAATTTTATCCTGCAAGCCGTCTTTGATCTTTAGAATTTGCGGGATATGAAGCATCGCCGAAATTTCGCTCGCGTTGTTTTTGGCGGAGACGGTGCCGCGCAGATTTGCAAGATACACGACGAACATCCATAGCACCATTACCTGCGTCGCAAAAGCCTTTGTGGAGGCTACGCCCTTTTCGATGCCTGCGCGAGTTAGAATCACGCTGCCCGCCATGCGCACGATTGAGCTATTATCGACGTTGCAGATCGCAAGCGTTCTAAGACCAGCTTTTTTAGCGATATGTAGCGCCTCTAAGGTGTCGGCGGTCTCGCCGCTTTGCGAAATGACGATGAAAAGGGCGTTTTTATTCAAAAACGGCTCCTTGTAGCGGAACTCGCTGGCAACTTCTACTTTTGTGCGGATTTTGGCTATGCGCTCAAAAAGATACGAGCTTACGAGCGCGGCGTGATAGCTCGTGCCGCAGGCGCATAACACGACCTCGTCGATCCCCTCAAACAGCGCCTCGTCAAGCTCGTCAAATTTTATCTTGCCGCCCTTTATTACGCGCCCCATCATCGTTTCGGTTACGACTTGCGCCTGCTCGTAAATTTCTTTTTCCATAAAAAATCTAAAACCCTCTTTTTGCGCGTAGCTCTTGTCCTTTGGGAGCTCGCTAAAAGCGCAATTATGCGGCTTAGATTTTTTAAAAACGTCGATCTGCCCGAGTTTGGCGACGCCGTAAATTTGATCGTCCAGATACGCCGCCGTATTCGCAAGCCCGATGAGCGGAGCATCCGAGGAGCTAAAGAAAATTTCGTTTTTATCGTTTTTTGCGACGATAAGCGGGGCTGCGTTTTTGGCAAAGAAAATTTCGCCCGGAGCGGCCTTTGTGATCAAAAGCGTAGCATAAGCGCCCTCTAACCGTTTGATCGTAGCCTCATACGCCTTAAACGCGTCGTTTGTCGCCTTGAAATTTTTCTCGAAAAGATGCACGATCACTTCGGTGTCGGTTTGGCTTAAAAATTTCACGCCGTCCGCTTCAAGCTCGTCCTTCAGCTCGGCGTAGTTTTCGATGATGCCGTTGTGTACGACGAAGCTAAAATCTCCAAAATGCGGGTGCGCGTTAAGCTCGGTCGGCTTTCCGTGCGTCGCCCAGCGAGTGTGCCCGATCGCGACGCCAAAGCCGCTGCTTTGGTAATCTTTCATCTTATCTTCCAGATTATTCAGCTTGCCGACCGCTTTGAAATATTTGATATTTGCGCTCTCGTCCATCACGGCGATCCCCGCGCTGTCGTATCCGCGATACTCCAGCTCTTTAAGGCCGTCAAGTACGATCTTTTTCTTCTCTTCATTTCCGATGTAGCCTACGATTCCACACATCTTGCTTTCCTTATTTAAAATTTGGCGCCCATTTTACTACGCTATTTTAAATTAACGAAATTCGGCTCTAAATTTAGTCCGCTTATCCGTTTTGTAAGCAAAAAATTATATAATTAGCACAAAATTTGGCTTGGGAAATCGATGGAAATTTTAAAAAAACTACAAAGCGGCGAGAGATTAAATTACGAAGACGGCGTGAAATTATGGGATTTGGATATTTTCGATCTGGGTAAATTCGCCTTTAAAATTCGCAAAGAAAAAAACGGCAAAAACGTCTATTTCAACGCAAATCGTCATATCAATCCTTCAAATTTATGCGCAGATACCTGTAAATTTTGCGCATTTTCTGCGCACCGCAAGAACGAAAACGCCTACACGATGAGCGATGATGAGATCATGCGTATCGTGGATGAGACGGTAGCGCGCGGCACGAAGGAGATTCATATCGTAAGCTCGCACAATCCATTCGTTACGCCGCAGCAATATTTGGGAATTTTCAGAGCGATAAAGCAAAAATACCCGCTTCTGCACATCAAGGCGATGACCGCGGCGGAGATCTATTACTGGTGGCGAAAGTGGAAGATGAGCTACGAAGAGACGATAGAGCTGATGATACAAAGCGGCGTCGATTCGATGCCGGGCGGCGGCGCCGAAATTTTTGACGAACGGATCAGGGATCAAATTTGCAAAGGCAAGGTCTCAAGCGAGCAGTGGCTGCGTATCCACTCGCTGTGGCATGCGCGCGGGCGTCAGAGCAACGCCACGATGCTCTTTGGTCATATCGAAAGCCGCGCACACCGCATCGATCACATCTTGCGTATCCGCGCGCTGCAAGACGAGAGCCTGGCTCGCGCTAACGGCGGCGGCTTCAACGCCTTCATCCCGCTCGTGTATCAGCGCGAGAACAACTATCTGGACGTGAAGGGCTTTTTGGGCTCGGTCGAAATTTTAAAAACGATCGCGATTAGTAGAATTCTGCTTGATAACGTCACGCATATCAAGGCTTACTGGGCGACCTCGACCTTAAATTTAGCCCTCGTAGCGCAGGATTTCGGCGCGGATGATCTTGACGGCACGATCGAGAACGAAAGCATTCAAAGCAGCGCCGGCGCCGGTAGTAAAAAAGGACAAAGCAAGCGCGATTTTATCGATATGATCGGCACGGCGGGCTTTGTGCCCGTAGAGCGCGACAGCTTGTATAATCAGATCGAAATTTACGAATAAATTCTAAAGGAGGAGCAAGTGGAGAAATTCTTTCATCTCGCCGCCGCGAAAACGTCGGTAAGGCAGGAGCTTATCGCAGGGCTTACTACGTTTTTGGCGATGATTTACATCGTGCCGGTAAACGCTAACATTATGAGCATCGCAGGTATGCCGTTTGATGCGCTGGTTACGGCAACCGCGCTTATTACGATAATCGCGACGCTATTTAACGGGCTTTTTGCGAATACCCCCGTAGCGCTTAGCGTCGGCATGGGGCTAAATGCGTATTTTACCTTTGCGTTGTGCGTGGATGCGAAACTGCCGTGGCAGAGCGCGCTTGGCATCGTAGCGATAAGCGGGGCGCTTTTTACCGTACTTTCTTTTACGAATTTTCGTATTTGGGTCATAAGATCGATCCCGCTTGATCTGCGTCGCGCCATAAGCGCTGGTATCGGCGCTTTTATCTGCTTCATCGGACTTAAGCAGATGGGCGTCATCGCACACAGCGAAGCTACGCTTGTCACGCTTGGGAATTTTAAAGATATGAACGTTTTGCTCGGGCTTTTCGGGCTTACGGTCGTACTTGTGCTCTTCGTGCTTAAGGTAAAAGCTGCTTTTATTTTAAGCATTTTGATCACCTCTTGCGTGGCGTGGGTGGCGGGAATTTCGCCCGCACCGCAGGGCGTAGTAAGCACGCCAAGCGGCATAACGCCGATATTTGCTCAGCTAGATATCCCCGGAGCGCTAAAGCTAGCCTTCGTGCCTTTTATAATCACGTTTTTTATCACCCATCTATTCGATAGTATCGGTACGCTCACCGGCGTGGGAAACCGCGCGGGGCTATTTGGCGAGGGTAGCAAGGACGGTATGAAAAAACTATCTAGAAATTTAACCTCCGATGCGATAGGCAGCGTTGCGGGAGCCGTTATAGGAACGAGTACGGTTACTGCATTTGCCGAGAGCGCAAGCGGCGTGGAAGCGGGCGGTCGCACGGGACTTACCGCGGTATTTTGTGCTATATTTTTCGTGCTGACGCTGTTTATGCTGCCGCTATTTAAGGCGATTCCGGCAAATGCGATCTACCCTATCCTCGTAATGGTCGGGGTTTTGATGTTTAGCGAGCTTGGCAAGATCGATTATAGCGACGCCGGAATTTTAATCCCTGCGTTTTTCATAGTGTTTTTGATGCCTTTTACCTACTCGATCACCAACGGCTTAAGCTTCGGCTTTATTGCTTATATCGTAGTTAGACTCGCTCAGCGCAGGATAAAAGATTTAAATTTCGGCGTTTTGACGCTTGGCGCGATTAGCGTTTTAGTATTTTTAATGCATTAAATTTTAAGGAAAGATATGAGATTTTATAGTTTTGACGAGATGGATCGCGACGCAAGAGTTATAGCAAAGCAGGTTAGGGACGAATTTATGCCCGATGCAATCGTGGCGATCGCTAGAGGCGGGCTCACATTCGGTCACGCGCTAGCCAATGCGCTTGATATGCGGACGATATTTTCGATAAATTCCATCCACTACGCAGATACCAAAAAGCTCGACACCATCGACGTTTTCAACGTGCCCGATCTGGAGCTTTACAAACGCGTGCTGCTGGTGGACGATATCATCGACAGCGGCGATAGCATGGTCGAGATCAAGCGCGTGCTGCTGGAGAAATTCCCGCAAATAGAGCTTAAAACCGCGGTGATTTTTTACAAACCTAAGGCGCTTATCCAGCCCGATTTTAAAATTTCAAAGACGGATGAGTGGATAAATTTCTTTTGGGAAAATTATACGATAGAGGAATGAAGCGGTGCGCGGTTAAATTTAGCGGCTAAATTTTAAAGGATTTGGTGGCTTAAATTTTATAAAATTTCAGTCGTAGAATTTAGCCATAAATTTAAAGCGCCCGCAGCAAGGATGAGAGTGAAGAAGCTTTATCAAAACGAAATTTTCGTAATCTCCATGATGTGCCTGTTTCAGGGCATATTTTTGCTTTATGCGATCTCAAATTTAAGCATCAGCTACTACGAGGCTGAAATTTTTTATGATAAAAAATCCCTCGTTTCGCTAATCGCAAATTTAAGCTGCGAAATTTTCGGACGCAACGACTACGCCTTGCGCGTGCCGTTTATTTTGATCCACTTCGCAAATGCCGCGATGATCTATAAAATTTCAAAATTTATTCTAAAGCGCCGCTTCGATAGAGTGGTCGCTACGGCGCTATTTATGGCGCTACCTGCGTCTATGAGTAGCGCGATTTTACTAAATCCGGCGGGCATCATCGTTTTTTTCACGCTGCTGGCGATCTATTTTGCAAAGAGCGAATACAATATCGCGCTTTTCGTGCTTCTCTCTGCTTGCGCCCTGATCGACCGCGCATTTTTTATGCTCTACGTAGGCTTTGGAATTTGGGCGCTTTATACGCGTAAAAAGGAGCTTTTGCTGCTTTGCATAGCGCTATTTAGCTTCAGCGTGATCTTTTACGACGTGAGCTCGGAAGGCAAGCCGAAGGGGTATTTTTTAGACACCGTGGGCGTTTTTGCGGGCGCGTTTTCGCCTTTAGTGTTTTTATTTTTCATCTACACGATCTATAGAATTTGGATAAAAGAGGAAAAGAGCCTGCTTTGGTTCATCGCCACGAGCGCGCTTTGTCTGACGATGCTTTTTTCGCTAAGACAGCGCGTGGCGCTTGAGATGACGTTGCCGTATTGCGTCATCGCTACCCCTTTGATTATTCGGGTTTTGTTTAATTCATACCGAGTTAGATTGCCTAAATTTCGCACCTTCCACAAGATTGCCGTGGGCGTGACGCTGGCAAGCTTGATGTTTAGCTACTTTGCGGTGGTTTTTAGCGACGTGATGTATAAGGCGGTGTTTGCAAACAAACCGCAGCGGCATTTCATCTATAAATTTGACGTAGCCAAAGAGCTAGCGAGCGAGCTAAAAGATCGCGGAGTAAAAAGCGTAAGCTGCGACAATAAAAAGCTGTGCCTGCGCCTGAAATTTTACGACCTGCCAAGCGGCGAGGATGCGTATATTTATGAGCGAAATTCTGAAAATTCGACACAAAGTATAGATATTTACAAGCAAGGCGTGCTAATTGCGAAATTTTATGTTAAAATATAAACAAAATTTTTATGAAAGGTAAAAATTATGAAAAAAGCATTTACTATGATTGAGCTGATTTTCATCATCGTGGTGGTTGGAATTTTAGCGGCCGTGGCAGTGCCTCAAATCAATCGAAACAGTTTAGTGGAGGCGGCGGATCAAATCACCGCTCATATTCGTTACACGCAGCAGCTTGCGATGAACGATAATAAATTTAATGCGAACGATCCGGATTGGTTTAGAAGGCTGTGGAGAATTCAGTTTACGAATCAAGGAGCGCCGGGTTCCGCGGCAGGGTGGCGCTATAACGTATATTGGGATAATGGTGCTTTTCCAGGATCAAACGGTCAGCCTAATAGCTTGGCTTCCATTGCCGCAGATCCGCAAAATCCTAATAAGCTGCTCACTTCCGGCTTTGCTAGACAACCTGCCAATACCAATAGTGCGAGGATGAATAAAAAGCTAAATTTAGGTGGAAGCTATGATATCGTCGATGTAGATTTTGGTGCTGCTTGCAATCAAGGGGGAAATGCTACGATAGCTTTTGATAGTAAAGGTAGGCCTATGAGACAGGTGGCTAACGTTCCGCTTTATGCTAATTTGATTACTGCTCCTTGCACCATTACATTAACTAATAGCGCAAATGAACACGCAATTATTACGATTCAACCCGAGACCGGATATGTAAATTATACTTTGGCTTCCAATACCGGTCCCGGAGGGCAGTAGGATAGTCCTACACACTTAAGGAGAATAATGAAAAAATATATAATGACGCCAATTTATTACGTAAACGATGTTCCGCATATCGGTCATGCATACACGACGATTATCGCCGATACGATGGCTAGATTTTACCGCCTGCAAGGACACGAAGTCTTTTTTAAAACGGGCACCGACGAGCACGGCCAAAAGATCGAAGAAGCCGCAGCTAAGCACGGCAAAAGCCCGAAGCAATACGCAGACGGCGTGAGCGCTAAATTTAAAGACCTGTGGGACGAGTTTGACATCAGCTACGATATGTTTTCGCGCACTACCGATGCCGCGCACGAGGCGGCGGTGCAAAACGTATTTCGCAAGATGTATGAAAAGGGCGACATTTATAAGGGCGAATACGAGGGCAACTACTGCGTAAGTTGTGAGAGTTTTATCCCTTCCAATCAGCTGATCGACGGCGAATATTGCCCCGATTGCGGCAAAAAGACTAAAATTTTAAAAGAGGAGAGCTATTTTTTCAGACTTAGCGCCTACGCAGAGCGGCTTTTGAAATGGTATGAGGACGAAAAGTGTATCCTTCCCCTAGGCAAAAAAAATGAGGTCGTAAGCTTCGTAAAAGGCGGCCTGAAGGATCTTTCTATCACGCGAACGGGCTTTGATTGGGGCGTTAAAATTCCGCCCGAGCTAAACGATCCGAAACACGTGATTTACGTTTGGCTGGATGCGCTAATGGATTATCTTAGCTCGCTTGGGTTTTGCGCAGGCGGCGAGCGGATGGAGTATTGGAGCGACGCGCTGCACATCGTAGGCAAGGACATTTTGCGCTTTCACGCCGTTTATTGGCCTGCGTTTTTGATGAGCCTGGGGCTAAATATGCCGCGCAGCGTCGCAGCTCACGGCTGGTGGACGCGCGACGGCAAAAAGATGAGCAAGAGCCTAGGCAACGTCGTGGATCCGCGCGAGGTCGCAAACGCCTACGGGCTGGAGCAGTTTAGGTATTTCTTATTGCGCGAGGTGCCGTTCGGCCAAGACGGCGATTTTTCGCAAAAAGCGATCATTAACCGCGTAAATTCCGAGCTTGCCAACGAGCTTGGAAATCTCCTCAGCCGCATCGTCGGTATGAGCGCAAAATACTCGGATTACATTATAAATTCCAAAGACATGATGAAATTTTTCACCGCGGAGATCGAAGAGGCGAACTCCTATCTGAGCGCAGCACTTAGCGCACTTGAGGAGGTCGCTACCAATAGATACTTGGAGGAGCTTTGGAGGGCGCTTGCGCTCGCAAATGCTTCGATCGCAAAATACGAGCCGTGGAATTTGATGAAAAACGGCGAGCAAGATAGGGCGCTGGCTCTCGTCGCATTGGTTGCAAATATTCTGGCTAGCGTTGCCGTGCTGCTAAGCCCCGCGATGCCGCAGACGGCGGCACGTATCGCGGACACGCTGGGCTTTGAAATATCCACTCCGCTTTATGAGAAGCTAGTGCTTCGCGGCGAAATTTTAGATTTTAAGACTAAGCCGTGCGAGCCGCTTTTTACCAAGATCGATCACGAGCTAATGCCGAAAGCGGACTACGATAGGCTGGATGGCGCTGCAAATTCTGCGAGCGGTTCGAGTACAGACGCCGCCGCAAAAAGCGCGCCTAATTTAAACGCAAACGCTTCCGGCTCTGGCGCTACGGCGCAAGAAGCCAAAGGCGAGACAACCGAAGCTCAAATCAAAATCGACGATTTTAAAAAATGCGTTATCAAGGTCGGCATGGTTTTGGAGTGCGAAAACATTGAGGGTAGCGAGAAGTTGTTGCGATTTATGATCGATTTGGGCGAGGAGAGGCCGCGTCAAATCATCAGCGGTATCGCGAAATTTTACGATCCTGCCGCGCTTATCGGCAAGCAGATCTGCGTGCTGGCAAATTTAAAACCCGCTAAAATTTTTAAACATAGCAGCGAGGGCATGATTTTAAGCGCCGAGGACGGCAGTCTCACGCTGCTTAGCACTCTCGCGCCCGTAAAAAACGGCGCGATCGTAGGTTAGCGATGAAGGCTCTAGCGCGCAAGGCTTCGAAGCTCGCTATCTGCGGTGCGGCTGGGCTCTGCGCGCAAAAAAGCGGCGCTTCGGATAAAATTTTAAAGCTTTGCCGCAACTCCTCACTTGCCGCAAAGATCGGCGCGGGCGGGCTTGTATGCGCGGCACCCTTGGCGCTGAAGCTCGGTGCGGGGGTTGCTTTAAAATTTGCGGCGCGTAAAATTTTAACATTCGGCATTTGCGAGCTGTCGAAGTCCGCCGCTTTAAAATGTGCAAAACTCGGCGCACGCGCGGTAGTGCGCTCGTTTTCGCGTACCGATAAGCTTGCGGATGAGCGTTCGAAAAAGCGCGCAAGCGCGGATAGCGAGAATTCTAATACAAGCGCCGCGTCGCGCAGAAAGCGCACGGCAAGCGTTTCTAGCGCGAGCGTTAAAAAAGACGCCTCGCTTTCCAAAAGCGCCTCTGCTAAAAAAAATGCAGCAACAAAAAGCGTGCCTGCAAAAAGATCTCCGCTGGCTAAAAAATCCGCACCTATCGCAAAAACCGCATCGACTGCCAAAAATATCGCAGCAGGCGCGGCTTCGGCATCTGTCGCAAAATCAACCTCCGTAGCTAAATCTGCATCCACCAAAAGCGCCGCGCAAAATAAAATTTCCGCAGCTAGCGTAAAATCGGCAGCGGCTAAAAATGCCTCTCGGAGCGCAAAATCTCGCCGCATCGCAAAAAATACTGCCGCACCTGCCGTAATCGCCGCAAAAGACGCCGCCGCGTCCGGCGCAACCTTCGCATCTACCGCAAAGCAGCCGCGCCGCGCCGCAAAGAGCGCGCCTCTTAAAAACTCCGCCGCAGGGAAGTCGTAATGGTAAATTTATTAAATTTAACCCGTATCGTAAACGGAACGATGCTAAATAATCCCGCAATCTCCGCTGTCGAGAGCTTTGCGATTGAGCCCGCAAAGGTCGCGAAAAAGGGCGCTTTCATAGCACTCGGCGCAAACGAGCGCGACGTGCGCACCGCGATCGATAACGGCGCGTACGCGATCATTTTCGATAACAACTTCAAGCCGCTCAACGACGAGATCGCCTTTATAAAGGTCGAAAATTTATGCTCGGCGCTCGTGCGACTGATAAAATTTTTGGGCGAGACGTGGCGGCACGGCTTCGTGCTGATAAATGAGGTGCAAAGCGAGATCTTGCGCTACACGAGCGTGCCGAAAAATTTGATGTTTGCTCCGCGCAGCAAGGGCGAGCTTTTCATCAGTCTGATGAATGCCAAAGAGAAAAATACCTACTTCACCACCGACGCCGAGCTTTTGCAAAGCCTCGGTATCTCGCCCATCCGGATTCCTGCGAGCGACGATTTTAGGCTGCTTTACGGTGGCTCGATATTTTACAGCAGCTTCATTTTTGGCGGGCTTTATTATTCAAGCTTAATCTTTCCGCAGCTGTTTTTGCCCGAGCTATGCGGCGTGATCGAGTATCTCTCGCGCAAAAACATACCCTTTAAATTTCAAAACTTAAGCGCATTCGGCCATTTCGAGCCGATTTTTGTGGATAGATTTTTCAACGTTAGCTCGCTCGGCGGCAGCTACCGCGCTTTTATCGCCGAGAGCGATCCTGAGCTTTTTGCGCGCGAGGCGGAGTTTTTGCGGGCAAAATTCCGCGAAAAAATTATCGTCTGCGCTAGCTGGGAGGATCGCCTAGACGGCGTTAAGATCGACTTTCGCTTCAATAAGCTAAGCGCACTAAAGAGCCTGCCCGAGTTTCACTACGCACTGGTTTTTGCGGAAAAAGGCGCGATCTTGCAGCTTTTAAATCAAAAACCGCAAGAAAAAAGTCTATTTTAGTCTCAAGGAGATCGGTATGAAAAGATGAAATTTTATTAAATTTGGCGCAGTAGCGGCTATCGCGCCGATAGCATCAAGCGCTAAAAACACGCACGAGGATAAAATAGAGCGGAATAAAGCCGTTATGAAACGCTTTGAGACGGCGATAAATACCGCGGACGAAGCGCTTTTAAACGAGCTTGTAGATCCCGAAGCGCCGTTTGTCACGCCCGCGTCGAAAGATCCGCTTTACGGCGGCAGCGGCTACAATGCGATCGTAAAAATGATGCGCACGAGCTTCCCCGATGTGCAGTGGGCGATGCAGGACATGGTCGCGGACGAGAGATGCGCGGCGGTGTATTGGCTTTACAGCGGCACTCACAAGCAGGATTTTATGGGCATCGCACCTACGGGGCGAAAATTTAGTGCGCGGGTGATGAACTTTTATTACTTTAACGAGCGCGGCAAGATCGTAAACGATGTCGCAGCCGAGGGGATGATCGCCATATTGCGCGCTATCGGTGCATGCGATAAATAATATGGCAAGAGCTCATTATGGAATTATTGAATTGAAAGAGGGCGATGGACTACATTAAAATTCTGCGCGAAAACGGACTTTTGCGCGAGGTGAAGGAACAGATCGGCACCGAGCTTGAGATAGCGCACGCAAGCTACATCGAGGTTAAGCGCGAGCGCTCGCAGGCGCTGCTTTTTACGAACGTGCGAAACGCGCAGGGCAAACGGATGCCGCCTGTGCTAAGCAATATTTTCGGCTCTTTCGAGGCGTTAAATTTAATCCTCGGTCGCGAACCTGACGAGATCGCCGCCGAGATTGAGAGCCTGCTAAAGCCGAAGCGTCCGCAAAGCTTTAGCGAAAAGCTTGATTTTTTGTCGCACTTAATCTCGCTTCGTAAAATTTTTATAAAGCGTCTTAGCGGCCGCGGCGAGTGCCAACAGGTCGTGCATCTGGGCGCTGACGTCGATTTGGGCGAGCTTCCCGTTCTTAAGACCTGGGAGGGTGACGGCGGCGCGTTTATCACGATGGGGCAGGTCTATACGAAGGATCTGAACTCGCAAACGCAAAATCTCGGCATGTATCGCCTGCAAATTTACGGGCGCGACCGCATGGGGATGCACTGGCAGATCCACAAAGACGGCGCGGGCTTTTTCGACGAATACCGCAAAGCTGGGCGCAAGATGCCCGTATCTGTGGCGATCGGCGGCGATCCGCTCTATATCTGGTGCGCTCAGGCGCCGCTGCCGAAGGGGATTTTTGAGCTGCTGCTTTACGGCTTTATCCGCCGCAGCCCCGCTCGCCTCGTAAAATCGCTTACGAATGAAATTTACGTTCCCGCCGATGCGGACTACGTGATCGAGGGCTTTGTTGATCCCGCAGTAAGCGAGCCGGAGGGGCCTTTCGGCGATCATACCGGATATTATACGCCAGTAGAGCCATTCCCGGTAATGGAGGTTAGCGCGATCACGCACAAGCGCGCGCCCGTATTTCACGCCACCGTCGTCGGCAAGCCGCCGCTTGAGGATAAATTTATGGGGTACGCGACCGAACGAATCTTTTTGCCGCTGTTTCGCACGAGCGCGCCCGATCTGATCGATTATAAAATGCCCGAGAACGGCGTATTTCACAACCTGATTTTGGCTAAGATCGCCGTGCGCTACCCCGCTGCGGCCAGGCAGATCATGCACGCGTTTTGGGGCGTAGGGCAGATGAGCTTCGTCAAACACGCCGTTTTCGTGCCGCAGGACGCGCCGAGCTTAGATGAGTACGAAGCGTTTACGAAGTACGTCCTAAACCGCATAGGCGCGCGCAGCCTCGTTTTTAGCGAGGGTGTGTGCGATCAGCTCGATCACGCAAGCCCGAACTCCTGCTTCGGCGGCAAGCTCGGTATCGATGCGACGACTGATCTAAGCTCGCAGGCGCCGCAAATTTTAAGCGATGAGGAGCTGCTAGCGAAATTTCAAAGCGAGGAGCCCGCTATTTTGGCGCTTAAGCAGCACTTTTGCGATACGAAAAATCCGCTCGTGTTGATAAACATAGACAAAAAAGAGCTCGTAGAGCGTAGCTGGCGGCGACTTTTGAAATTTAGCGAGCATTTTAAAATTTTAATTTTTACAGATGCGAGAAACGACGCGAGCAACCTCTATATGAGCGTTTGGCGCGTCGTAAATAGCATCGATGCGCTGCGCGACGTGTTTGTGGCGCAGGACGATCGCATCTGCATCGATGCTACGAGCAAGCACGAGTGGGAGGGCTATACGCGCCGGTGGCCGCAGGAGACGCTCTGCAGCCGCGAAGTCGTAGCAAGTCTCATAGAGCGGGGCATCGTGCAGGATGAACCCGAGCTATTTAAGAAATTTGAAATTTTTTGAAGTGCGGGGCGGAATTTTGCGCGGATTTGAAATTTTAAAATTTAGCTTTGTTTTTAAGGCCGCACGTTAAATTTAGATAGAATTTCATCTAAATTTACGGGCCCTAAGCGGTAAAATTTTATAAAATTTACTGCTGCGTGAGCGATAAATTTTAGAATTTTAAAATTTCAAAAATTCTTATAATGGCGCAAAAGCCTGGTATAGCGCAAACGGGCGCAAATTGAAAGGATAAATATGATAGAGTGGATACAAAATTTTTTTAGCGGAGTGATTCCGAAACTGCTGCTAAACGCGACGCTGGAGACGCTGTATATGACCTTCGTAAGCACGGCTTTGGCGTTTATTTTGGGGCTCGTGCTCGCGATCGTGCTTATCCTTACGCGCCGCGGCGGGCTGTGCGAAAACCGCATCGTCTACGCCGTGCTGGACGTCGTGATAAACACGCTGCGAAGCTTTCCGTTTATAATTTTGCTGATCGTGCTCTTTCCGTTTACGAAGCTTCTTGTCGGCGCGAGTATTGGCACCACTGCGGCGATCGTGCCACTTACTATCGGCTCGGCGCCCTTTATCGCGCGGCTCATCGAAAGTGCGCTACTGGAGGTCGATAGCGGCGTGATCGAGGCGGCGAAGAGCTTTGGAGCGAGCAAGACGCAGATCATCTTTCGCGTGATGTTCGTCGAGGCGCTGCCTAGCATCATCGGCGCGATTACGCTTACGCTCATCGTCATCATCGGTTTTACGGCGATGGCGGGCACTGTCGGCGGCGGCGGGCTCGGCGACGTGGCGATCCGCTACGGTTTTCAGCGCTTCCGCCCCGATATAATGGCATACACCGTCGTGATCCTGATCGTACTCGTGCAGATAATCCAAAGTATCGGAAATTTGCTCTATAAAATTACGAAAAAGTAGGGCATAGAGCGGCTACGGCGGAATTTTTTGACGAAATTTTACCATAAATTTTAAATTTGAAATTTCGTATCGCAAAATTTTAAATCGGCATAGAAAGAGTGGAATTTTAAAGAAGCGTAGAATTTTGGAATTGCATTGGCGCCGCTTTCGGTAAAATTTCACGCGGGCGGATACGGCGCGTTTAATAAGATCGTTATCGCATAAGAGCAGAGCTACTAAATTTATCCTGTTTTGCATTGCAAGATCGATGGTGCCTTTATGCGCCGCAAACGAGATCATCTGCGTAGCGTCTAAATTTAAAAAGGGGCGAGAAATCTCCCGCCCCTGA
>ERZ772917.304-NODE-304-length-35289-cov-5.250241_pt1 | contig 35289 bp, 22 predicted proteins | sample MGYA00511187_ERZ772917 | MGnify/ENA primary metagenome ERZ772917 (study PRJEB29015, sample SAMEA2737925) | human oral metagenome | biome: human oral; feature: human-associated habitat; material: dental | place: China | collected 2012 ...
TAGGTTCGTCTCTGACGGATGTACTCACTTCTGCTGTCATATCAATCTTCTCACCTACCACGAGGCGGTGACTGGCAGAAGCTGGTCACCGCCTCGCTTCGTTTTATGCCCATAGACTACGGGTTATCCTCTTGCGCTATCTCTCTTCTCCCCCTTTCTGCTAGCTTCTCCTTTACCCTCAGATAGCGGAGGAGAAGGCTAGAGCGGAGATGCTCCTCTTGGGGTGGGTTATCCTTGAGGGCTATACATTATTATATATGTGTCTATTTTGACCTGATGAGAATAGCTCTTGGGTGGAGGGGAAAAGAAACCTACCGTAGGTCGTCCTTGCGACCTACGGTAGGTCGGTGAGACGACCCACAGTAGGTTTTTTCGGCGACCTACCGTAGGTCACTTGTGCAGTACCCTATTCCATGAATATGTTGCATGCTGGGCTACCTAGGAGGATAGGGTAGATAGCTTCATAGAATGGCACTTGAGGCTGGATGCTTGGTACAGAGTCATTTCTGTGGCTGCTGTTGAGTGGGGCGGAGATATTTTCTTAGGGTACTGCTTGCTCGTTTTATACTTTTGTTTACCTTTGTGAAAAATAACAACAAAGAGTATCCAATATAGATGCAGTGCGCAAAGAACATGATGGCGATGATGATGATGCAGATGATGTCTGCATCGGGTCACTCGTATCTGTCCTTCGCCGCTTAGTTTGGAACTTCTAGATATGATGAGCCCGTTGCAGTCCCCGATTGCAACGGGCTTTACTTTTTGATCAGCCCCATTCTTTCACACCCCTAACAACCTACGCCAAATGAGTACAAACGTAACTACCCAACTCCTCCATGCAGGTTTTGAACCTTCGGCCAACAACGGATCAACCGCTGTACCCCTCTATCAGGCGAATGCCTTTGCCTTCGATAGCTGTGATCACGCTGTCGGGGTCTTTGACCTCCAGATCCCAGCCTATCTCTACACTCGTCTGAACAATCCTACGACTGACGTGCTCGAGCAGCGCCTCGCAGCCCTCGATGGTGGGGTAGGGGCGATCGCTACGGCAAGTGGTATGAGCGCTGTGGCTACGACGATCTTCACCCTCCTGCGTGCTGGCGATCATATCGTAGCCTCCTCCAGCGTCTACGGTGGTACGTACAATCTCTTGAGCGTCACCCTACCACGTCTTGGGATCACGACGACCTTCGTTGATGCTCAAGATCCTAAGGCTTTCGAGGCCGCTATCCAGCCCAATACGAAGATCGTCTACACCGAGACGCTGGGCAATCCCAAGCTCGACTTTGTGGATATCGCTGCGGTAGCTGATGTTGCCCACGCACACGGTCTTTCCCTCGTGGTAGATAATACCTTGACCCCGATCCTCTGTCGTCCGATCGATCACGGAGCAGATATCGTGATCTATTCGCTGACGAAGTACTTCTCGGGCAATGGTACGGCGATGGGCGGTGCTGTCGTCGACTCGGGGAAGTTCGACTGGACGAATGGCAAGTTCCCCGACTTCACCGAACCTAGCCCAGGCTACCATGGTCTCCGCTATAGCGAGACCTTCGGCCCTGCAGCCTTCATCGTTCGTGCTCGTGTAGAAGGGCTGCGCGATATCGGTGCTTGCATTAGCCCAACGAATAGCTTCCTTATCATTCAGGGGCTAGAGACCCTCGATCTGCGCATCAAGCATTCATCGCGGAGCGCCCTTGAGATCGCACGTTGGCTCAAGCAGCATCCCGCTGTCGAATGGGTGCACTACCCAGGGCTGGAGCAGGATGAGCACCACGAGATCTGTAAGCGCTACCTCGACGGAGGCTTCGGCTGCATCATCACCTTCGGTCTGAAGGGTGGTTATGAGGCAGCTAAGAGCTTCGCCGATCATACCAAGCTCTTCCCCATCGTAGCTAACCTTGGGGATACGAAGTCACTAGTTATCCATCCCAGCAGTACGACCCATCGTCAGCTAAGCCCTGAGCAACAGGCATCGGCAGGTGTGACTCCTGACCTTGTTCGCCTATCTATCGGTCTCGAGGACGTTGAGGATCTGAAGGCGGATATTGAGCAGGCTATCCTCCAAGCTACGAGTCAGAATGCTTAGAGATATCTTCATCGATCACTTCGTCTCCGAGGGGGGCGAGCAGTACGATCACTTCCCGCTGAGCTACGAGGTGGCAGGTCCTCCTCTGGGCTCAGCGCCCGTGGTGGTCGTCAATCATGCCCTCACGGGGAATTCCACCGTCACCGGTGAGCGGGGCTGGTGGACTAAGCTCATCAGCGAGGAGGGTGCTATATCGCCAGCATCCTATACGATCCTAGCCTTCAACATCCCAGGCAACGGGTATGACGGGCGGGAAGCTCTGGATCCCGAGCGCTTCACCCTAAAGGATATTGCTCGGCTCTTCATCTTAGGGCTGGAGGGACTTGGCCTTACGAAGGTGCATGCGATCATCGGTGCTTCTATGGGCGGAGCCCTCACGTGGCAGATGGCTTATCTACAGCCCGATCTGGCAGAGAAGATCTTTCCTATCGCTTGTGACTATCGGGCTTCGGACTGGCTCTTGACACAGACGCTTATCCAGAAGCAGATCCTCAGAAATTCCTCAGAGCCACTGAGGGATGCACGCATCCATGCCATGTCCTGCTACCGCACTCCACAGTCGCTCAATGCCCGCTTCACGAGTACTCGTCAGGAGACTCATGGGCAGTACGATGTGGAGAGCTGGCTCCTCTACCATGGGGATGCCCTGCAGGGACGCTTCAAACTCTCGGCTTATCAAGTGATGACGCATCTGACCTATACGATCGCCATCTGTGAGCAAGCTGAAGAATTGGCACGTATCCAATCCGAGATCCACATGGTCTCGATCGATAGTGACCTGCTCTTCACGCACGACCGAGCTGAGGCTACCTACCGAGCCCTTTCCGCCCTCAAGGACGATGTGACGCTGGAGGTCATCCATTCCATCCACGGGCATGATGCCTTCTTGATGGAGTATGAGCAACTGAATCAAATCATCCAACCTTACTTCCCCACACGTATATGAAAGTCTTAAAGTTCGGAGGGAAATCTCTCGATAATGGTCTTGGTATAGCTACGGTACTGGACATCATCATCGACAGCTACCAGCAAGGGGATGCTCCCGTGGTGGTCGTCTCTGCTCGAGGTAAGAGCACCGATGCGCTTCTTGCCCTCGTGGATCAAGCACGTAGAGGGGAAGCCTTCGAGGAAGAGCTAGCTCGCTTCTGGGCACACCAGAGCGAAGGACTATCGCTCAACTTCGAGGCGGAGCAGAGGGAGCTTCATCGCCTCCTCACGGGTATCTCCCTCTTGAGAGAATGCAGTCCTCGCCTCGAGGATGAACTCGTGAGCTACGGGGAAGTCCTCTCCTCGAAGTATGTCGCAGAGTCCCTAAGAGCACGAGGCTATTCGGCGGTGGCCATTGATTCGGGGGACTTCCTCGTGACGGATGATCACTTCGGATCTGCTTCAGTCTTTACTGAGGCTTCTCGTGAGCGATGCCAAGCGCTGTTTGCTGGGCTTCCCTCAGATACCATCCCCATCGTCACGGGCTTCATCGCCCGCTCTGAATCAGGGGAGCGCACGACCCTCGGGCGCAATGGGAGCAACTACAGTGCTGCCCTCTTGGCGAATTTCCTCGGAGCGTCGATGATGGAGAACTTCACCCACGTCGATGGGATCTATACCGCTAATCCTACGCTTGTCCCCGAAGCACGTAAGATCGACGAGCTCTCCTACGCCGATGCGGCTGAGCTCTCGCAGTTCGGTGCCGATATCCTGCACATCAAGACCATCGAGCCTCTAGAAGAGGGGGGCATCCCACTCAGGGTGCTCAATACCTTCAGCTACGGCCAAGAGCATAATGGTACACTCGTCACGGCACATCCTCGGGACCGTGTCGTGCGTGCCCTCGCTTCGCTCTCGGGCAAGGCGCTCATCCACTTCGAAGGGCGTAATATGCTTGGTCGTCCTGGGATCGATGCACGTATCTTCCGAGCCTTCGAGGCCGCACATGTCAGTGTGAGTATGGTCGCTCAGGGCTCTACGGAGCGAGGGACGGCCATCGTCGTGGACGAAGGTGATGCCGACCGAGCTGTAGCGTCGCTTCACGAAGAGTTCAAGCAAGATCTTCACGACGGACTCACGACGAAGATCTATGCGGAGAAGGGGCTCGCTGTCGTGGCGATCATTGGGCTTAATCTGGTGGAATTTGACCGTCCTTACCGAGCCCTTGTACGTAACCGCATCCTCCCGATCCTGCTGAGTAATTCGGTCCCAGAGAATACCCTTTGCCTACTCGTCAAGGGGGAGGAGGAGTGTGTCAAGGCGCTGAAGGTCATCCACGGAGAGCTGTTCGAGCGTCCCAAGCGCATTCATCTGGCGATCATCGGACATGGCACGGTCGGCGGGGCACTCATCGGGCAGATCATCCAGCAGAGAGAGCTCCTTAAGGAGCAAAAGAACATCGACCTGCGCATCTTCGCTATTGCTAATTCTAAGCAACTGCTCCTTGCTCCTACTGGGGTAGGGGAGGACTGGCAGGAGGAGCTGCAGAAGGCTCCCTTCAAGGGCAATCTCGCTGAGGAACTCATCGCCTACGGACAGCGCCATGCGCTGGAGAATATGATCCTTGTGGATAATACTTCCTCCGTGGCGATCGCCTCGAGCTACCCGCTCTACGCAAGTAACGGCTTCGATATCGTCTCTTCGAACAAGAAGGCGAATATCGCCCCCTATCCCGACTACGCTCACCTAAGAGCTACCCTACAGCGTCACCGTCGGAGCTATCGCTACGAGACAAATGTCGGGGCGGGACTACCTCTGATCGACAACCTCAAGCTCCTCCACCTCTCGGGCGAGCGGATCACACGCATCCACGGGCTCTTCTCGGGAAGTCTCAGCTATATCTTCAATCGTCTGAGCCAAGAGCCCGATCGCTCCTTCCGCTCCATCGTAGAGGAGTCCGCAAGCCTTGGGCTTACCGAACCAGATCCACGTGAAGACCTGAGTGGCGAAGATGTAGTGCGCAAGGTACTCATCCTCGTGCGTGAGCTAGATGTGCCCGCCGAGCTGTCGGATGTCAGCTGGGAGAACCCCGTGCCTGAGGCTCTACGTGACCTCTCACTCGAGGACTTCTGGAAGCGCTTCGGGGAACTAGAATCCGAGATCGAGCAGCGCCGTCAAGCTCTTGCTCCAGATGAAGTCTTGCGCTATGTGGGCGACATCATCTGGGATGATGTGCGACAGGAAGCCACGCTTACGGCTGGGCTACGTGCCGTCTCTAGCTCTTCGCCTCTTGGTCGGGTGAGCGGAGCGGATAGTTGCTTCGAGATCTATACGGAGAGCTATGGTAGTCAGCCCATCGTCATCCAAGGTGCTGGGGCAGGAGCTAGTGTCACGGCCCGAGGTGTCTTCGGTGATGTCTTGAGATTGGCAGAGGGATACGAAAGCTAGAAAAATTGGGGTTGCACGGGTGGTTTCCCTATCTTTGTGGTGTTCGTTTTGAATGTTCCACTCTAACCAATTCAACTATGTTCTATCAAGCAATACGCTTTCAGAGACGTAATCTGCTCACCCTTCTCCTTCTGCTCCTAGCTAGTCCGCTCGTAGCACAGCAGTACTTCCCTCACGGGGATCACTCTTCGGCTAAGGACGAGCATGGATCTCGCTGGGTCTTCGGTGGACTTGTCTCCTACTGGCAGGACAATAAGGCTAAGACCACCACGCTCGAGCTTGCTCCCGAGGTGGCCTATCTCTTCAATGACAACTGGGGAGTCGGGGTCATCGGTAGCTATGAGTTCGAGAAGAAGGGCAGTGACAAGGAGAGCCAATGGGCGCTGCGTCCCTTCGTGCGCTACTACTATATGCACCGTGAGCCCTTCAATCTCTATCTTGATGGCGGCTTCGGTGTCAGTGCATCTTCGGGTGTGAAGGGCTGGGAAGTCGGCCTTCGTCCTGGGGCTTGCGTAGACCTAACGAAGGGGCTTTGCCTCTGCCTTCGTCTTGGCTTCATCGGCGTGCGTGATAGCTTTGTCGGTGGCGAAGAAGCGGGGATCGGTCGTACGGGCTTCGGCCTTCGCTTTGCCCCCGAAGAACTGCAGATCGGTCTGGAGCTCGAGCTCTAAAGGCTAAGGCTTAGAATTTACGAACCCCAGCGGACGGAGTGACATACTCTGACGCTGGGGTTTGTTCTATCTTTTTGATCCCTCCTTTTGGGACCCACGGTAGGTCGCCTTGACGACCTACCGTGGGTCGTCGAAGCGACCTACAGTAGGTTTTATTGACGACCTACCGTAGGTCGTTTTTGCCCTCCTTCGGAGACCCCCTCCGATCCCGCTGGATATAGGCCTTCTTCAGGGGTGAGCGAAATAGGAGAAAAGGGCAGGGAGAGACAAAGCGACGATAGGGCTATCTGACAGACTGAACTTTGCCCTTTGTGACAATTTGTCCGACTTAGGGGATGCACTTTTCTTGGCACACGCTTTGCCCTAAGTAAGGCGTGAGTGTAAGTTGTTAGATCCTCGATAGGCATCGCCCCTTGCTCCCCCGGATACGGGTAGGACAAGCGGGTAGCCTGGACAGGAAGATCGAAAGACGAGCCCCACAAAACGAACTCAAGTAAAATATAAAAACAACAATAGAATATTATGGGAAAGATCATTGGAATTGACCTCGGGACTACAAACTCTTGTGTCTCCGTACTCGAAGGGAACGAACCTATCGTCATCGCTAACAGCGAAGGCAAGCGTACGACTCCCTCTGTCGTCGCCTTCATCGACGGTGGCGAACGTAAGGTAGGGGATCCTGCCAAGCGTCAAGCTATCACCAACCCCACGAAGACGATCTACTCGATCAAGCGCTTCATGGGTGAGACCTTCGCTCAGGTGAAGGACGAAATCGCCCGCGTACCTTATCAGGTCGTGCGTGGTGACAACGACACGCCTCGTGTCGATATCGATGGCCGCCTCTACACGCCTCAGGAAATCTCTGCTATCATCCTGCAGAAGATGAAGAAGACGGCTGAGGACTACCTCGGTGCCGAAGTCACGGATGCAGTCATCACCGTACCTGCTTACTTCAACGACGCTCAGCGTCAGGCTACCAAGGAAGCTGGTGAGATCGCTGGTCTCAATGTCCGCCGTATCGTCAACGAACCTACGGCTGCTTCGCTCGCCTATGGCCTAGATAAGAGCGACAAGGATATGAAGATCGCTGTCTTCGACCTAGGTGGTGGTACGTTCGATATCTCGATCCTCGAGCTCGGGGATGGTGTCTTTGAAGTTCGCTCGACCAACGGGGATACGCACCTCGGTGGTGATGACTTCGACCACGTGATCATCGACTGGCTCGCAGAAGAGTTCAAGGCTGACGAAGGCGTAGACCTCCGCCAGGATCCTATGGCTATGCAGCGCCTCAAGGAAGCTGCTGAGAAGGCTAAGATCGAGCTCTCTAGCACGACCTCTACGGAGATCAACCTCCCCTATATCATGCCCGTAGGTGGCATCCCCAAGCACCTCGTCCGCACGCTGACTCGTGCTAAGTTCGAGCAGCTGGCTGACCGCCTGATCCAGGCTTGTGTCGCTCCTTGTGAGACGGCTCTTCGTGATGCTGGTCTCTCTCGTAGCGATATCGACGAAGTGATCCTCGTCGGGGGCTCTACACGTATCCCTGCTATCCAGGCTGTCGTAGAGAAGATCTTCGGTAAGGCTCCTTCTAAGGGCGTTAACCCTGACGAAGTCGTCGCCGTAGGTGCTGCCATCCAGGGTGGTGTCCTCACCGGTGAGATCAAGGATGTCCTCCTGCTCGATGTCACTCCTCTCTCCCTCGGTATCGAGACGATGGGTGGTGTGATGACGCGCCTGATCGATGCCAATACGACGATCCCCACCAAGAAGAGTGAGATCTTCACCACGGCTGTAGACAATCAGCCCGAAGTAGAGATCCACGTCCTACAGGGTGAACGTTCGCTGGCTAAGGACAACAAGAGCATCGGGCGCTTCAAGCTCGAGGTAGCTCCTGCTCCTCGTCAGACACCTCAGATCGAAGTGACCTTCGATATCGACGCTAATGGTATCCTCAATGTCACGGCTCTGGACAAGGCTACGGGTAAGCAGCAGAAGATCCGTATCGAAGCCTCCAGCGGTCTGTCAGATGCTGAGATCCAGCGTATGAAGGACGAAGCTGCAGCTAACGCTGAAGCCGACAAGAAGGAGACTGAGCGTATCACGAAGCTCAACCATGCGGATAGCCTCATCTTCCAGACGGAAAAGCAGCTGAAGGAATTCGGTGACAAGCTCTCCGCTGATAAGAAGGCTGCTGTCGAAGCTGCCCTTGCCAAGCTCAAGGAAGCACACTCTGCTCAGAACCTCGACGGCATCGACGCTGCTTCTGCTGAAGTGCAGTCTGCCTTCCAGGCTGCTAGCGAAGAGATGTACAACCATGCCAATGCTTCTGGCGCAGCTGATCCTACGGCAGGCGCAGCTTCTGGCTCCGCTTCCTCCTCGCAGTCTGCTGGTGACAATATTACCGACGCTGACTTCGAAGAAGTCAAGTAACTCTGATCTATGTATATGAAGAGGGCTAGCACCTAGTGTGCTAGCCCTCTTTGCTTTTTCCTTGCTGGCCGCTCTTCTTCCCCTTCCCGCTCTCCCCCTTTTTCCCTTGCTTCAAGACTAAGAAGAAGTCGCCCCATCCTCGTAGCTTTTTGTCGTGATTTCCCTGCCCAAAATGAAGCGTCCTCTTCGCCCTCTGCCCAAGGACTTCTGTACCGTAGAAAGGGGGGATGTTTCGGTCTGTCAAGAAGGAATCAGCGAAGGAAGCAAAAAACGATCCACGGTAGGTCGCTCTTAAAACCTACTGTGGGTCGCCTCACCGACCTACCGTGGGTCGCAAAGGCGACCTACAGTAGGTTTTGTTTTGGGGGTGCTTGAGCAGGCTTCCTTCTCGGGCTGTCTTCCCGATGGCTATACCATAATAATAAGGAGATGATTTGCCTGCTTTTCTCTGGGGGAAGGGATGAGGGGGAGGGGAGCATCTGGTAGGGACGTGAAGCGACTTCTTCTTGCCCTAGTCGGAGAGGAGGAAGAGGGTATACTTGCCATGTGCTGGGAGGGTGTCGGATTGTGACAAGGGAGGGTGTCTTGGGGTGGTGAAGGGGGCTCTTCTCCGAGGGACAACGAGGAGTGCTTAGACGCTCCGCGTACAGCAGTTTGAGTATTCGTCCGAGTGTTTGTATCTTTGTCGCTCAAAGACTTGAAATATAAACACTATTCACCCCATAGGTAAAAACAGACAATGGCAGTATTAGAGAAGATCCGAAGTCATTCGGTCCTGCTGGTCGTCGTCATCGGGATCGCCCTGGCGGGCTTCGTCGTCGGTGACCTCTTCACCAGCGGTCGAACCTTCTGGAGCAAGAGCGAGCGTACAGCCCTCTCCATCGACGACAAAGATGTCTCGATCGAAGAGTATAGCGTACGTCTCAAAGAGCTCGAAGACCAAGCTCAGGCTCAGGGTCAGCAGCTCTCCGACGAACAACGCATGCAGCTCAACAATCAATTGGCTCAAGAGTACATCTCTGAGTATGCGCTCACCGAGGTGACCTCTCGCGTCGGGCTTGGTGTCTCAGATGAAGAGCTCTACGCCCTCCTCGTAGGGAAGGGGATCTCTCCCTCGCCATTAGCTTCGCAGTTCTTCGGGACGACTGATGAGAAGCAAATCAATGACCTCATCAAGCGTCTCTCCGATAAGCAGATCCAGGCTGCTCCTGCCGAACAGCGTGCACAGCTCCTTCAGGCTAAGAGCCAGTTCGAGCAGCTCCAGAAGCAGATCAAGTCACAGCGTCTGCAGCAGAAGCTCACGACCCTCCTCTCTCGTACCTACAAGATCAACGACGTAGACCGTGAGCTCGCCCTTGGCAAGGAAAGCCGTAGCGTCGCTCTAGTGCGTACCTCCGCTGCTATGATCACTGACGAAGCCGCTAAGCCTAGCGACAGCGAAGTGAAGAAGTACTACGATGAGCATCCGGACTTCTACAAGATGCAGTATCCTCTGACCGAAGTCAGCTACATCAGCCTACAGGTCGTCCCTTCGCAGGCCGACTACAAGCTCGCTCTTGATGAGAAAACTAAGGCGGTCAATGAGCTCCGTACGGCTACTGCAGCCAACATCGAAGAAGTCCTCCGTGGCTATACGACCTCCAGCAAGTTCTTCTCCAAGACCTTCCTCACTGGTGCCGAACTCGATGAACTAGGTCTGGGTGCTGAGCAGGTCGCCTTCATCAAGGGCGCTGAAGCTGGTGCGGTCAATGATCCTCAGCTCGTGAGCGACCGCTACGATGTCGTCAAGGTCGTAGGCAAGAAGATGGCTACCTCCGGTGTCTCTGTGCGTATGATCGTCCTGAGCGACAGCGTCAAGGGACAGACCGACAGCATCATGGCCCAGCTCAACTCCGGTGCTAGCTTCGCTGAGCTGGCCAAGAAGCACAGCCTCGACCAGAGCACGGGTGCTAATGGTGGACTTATCCAGCTCCCCAACCGCTATGGTATGGTCGATAGCACCTTCTCCGAATCCAAGCTGATCCAGATCGCACAGGGCTCTGGACTCAACCTCGATACCCTCTACAAGGTGCCCTTCGGTACGGTCGTCCGTCTGGGGCGTGCACCTATCTCCGTCCTCGTCCGTGCTGAGAACCCTCAGCCTGCTGTCGAGTCCTATCAGGTAGCCTTCGTCTCTATCCCTGCTACGTTCTCTCCTGAGACGTACAATGAGAAGTATGCTGCTATGAATCGCATCCTCGGTGGTGGCGGTGGCTTCGAAGCTATGGCTAAGAAGGCAGAGAAGGAAGGCTTCAACGTAGCACGCAACCTCCCCATCTCTACGCAGACCCCAGCCCTTGGTCAGATCCCTAGCTCTCGTCAGGTCGTCAGCTGGGCACTAAACGCTAAGGAAGGCGAAGTAGGGCAGAAGCTCTACACCTGCGGTACGGACTTCCTCGTCATCCCAACGGTCGTCAAGCACACCCCCGCAGGTATCGCTCCTCTCTCCGCTGTGAAGGATGAGATCGTCGCTTACCTCTCGGGCAAGAAGAAGGCTGAGATGCTGGCAAAGAACCTCGAAGCTAAGCACCTCGCTTCGCTCGATGCTTATGCTACGGAGCTTCAGACCAAGGTCGATACGCTCGTCGATGTTAGCTATATCGTCCGTGGTAGCGAACCTGCTACCTTCAACGGGATCGCGATGACTACCCCCGTGGGTAAGCTCTCCAAGCCCTTCGCAGCTAACAACGCTGAGGTCATGGTCCTCCAGCCTGTAGCTACGACTCCTAATGATCCTGCAGCCGTTAGCGCTCAGATCAAGCAGCAGGAGCTTGGACTGGCTCGCCAGTATAGCTACCGTGTCTTCGCTAACTTCATCCAGAATCTCAAGATCAAGGATAACCGCGCTCGCTTCTACTAGTAAGCGCCCTGATCTCTCCCTTCGGAGGACTACACTAGAAGGGAACAACCCTTTGCCTCCGAATCTAGTTATAACTAAGGCTGTCTGTAGGGAATATGTCCTACGGGCAGCCTTAGCATTACACGATTTATCCAGATAGAATGCCTACAGGCAAGCAAATACTCCTAGGTCGTACCCTAGACGAGCTGACAGATCTAGTCACCTCGCTAGGGATGCCTCGCTTCACAGGGAAGCAGATAGCTCAGTGGCTGTATGACAAGCGTGTCACCTCCATCGATGAGATGACCAACCTCTCCAAGGCCAATCGTGCCCTCCTCTCCGAGCAGTACACCGTGGGGCGCACGGCTCCCGTCATGAGTCAGCTCTCCAAGGATGGCACACGCAAGTACCTCTTCCAGGTGTCTACGGGTGGGCTCGTCGAAGCCGTCTTCATCCCAGACAAGGATCGTGCGACGCTCTGTATCTCTTCGCAGGTAGGCTGTAAGATGGACTGTCTCTTCTGTATGACGGGTAAGCAGGGCTTCAAGGGCAATCTCTCTACGGGCGAGATCATCAATCAGGTGCTCTCTGTCGAAGAATCCCTCGCTCTGACGAACATCGTCTACATGGGGATGGGCGAACCTCTGGACAATGCTGTCCATGTGATGAAGAGTATCGAGGTGATGACTGCAGCTTGGGGGCTGGCTTGGTCGCCTAAGCGTATCACCCTCTCTACGGTAGGGGTACGCAAGGGGCTGGAGCGCTTCCTCTCGGAGACGACCTGCCACCTAGCGGTGAGCCTACACAATCCCTTCCACGAAGGACGACTCGAGCTCATGCCTGCCGAGGGAGGCCTTCCTCTAGTGGACACGCTCCAGATGATCCGTGAAGCAGACTTCACGGGGCAGCGTAGAGTGTCCTTCGAGTACATCGTCTTCGATGGGGTGAATGATAGTGACGAGCATGCTTCGGAGCTCGCTCGCCTACTACGTGGTATCCCCTGCCGTATCAACCTCATCCCCTTCCATCAGATCCCTAATGTCCCCTTGAGACCTCTGTCTCGGGACAAGATGGAGCACTTCAAGAATCTCCTTGAAGCCCGAGGGTATACCACGACGATACGTACCTCTCGAGGCGAAGATATCTCCGCTGCTTGCGGGATGCTCTCTACCAAGGAACAGATGGCTCGTAGCTCTTCGGCCAATTAAATCCTCCCGCCGTGATCCTCGATCGACTGCACATCCTCAACTTCAAGAGTATTGCCTCGGCTTCCTGCCTCTTCTCGCCTAAGGTGAACTGCTTCATCGGCCTGAATGGCATGGGTAAGACGAACATGCTCGATGCGCTGCACTACCTCTCCTTCACGAAGAGCCACCTCTCGATCACCGATAGTCTGGCTGTGCGCCAAGGGGAGGAGGCTTCGATCCTAGAGGCTATCTACAAGAGTGACTTCGGGGATGAGCGGCAGCTTCTACTGCAGATACGCCCAGGGCATCGCAAGATCCTTCGTCGCAACAAGAAGGAGTACACCAAGCTCAGCGAGCATATCGGTGCCTTCCCTCTAGTCATCGTCTCCCCCCAGGACTATCAGCTCATCCTCGGCGGCAGTGATGAGCGTCGGCGCTTCGTCGACCGCCAGCTCTCCCAGCAGGATAGCGTCTATATGGCAGCTTTGGCGCAGTACCATCGGATCCTTGAGCAGCGCAATGTTCTGCTCAAGAGCCAGTCTGCATCGGATGCCGTTCTTGAGGTCCTAGATCTTCAGCTGGAGCAGGTGAGCCCCTTGATCTATGAGCGACGCTGCGCTTTCATCCGTGACTTTATTCCCCTCTTCCAGCATTACTATACGGCTATCAGTGGCGGGCGAGATCAAGTACGCCTTGATTATAGCTCTTCACTCTCGGACGAAGCTGGGCATTGCCTAGAGGCTCTTCGGGGTGCTCGTCAGCGAGATCGCCTCATGGGCTATACGACACTCGGCCTACACAAGGATGATCTGCAGATGCTTCTCGAGGGTGAACTGATCCGTAAGGTCGGGAGCGAAGGGCAGAATAAGACCTTCCTCATCGCCCTGAAGTTCGCTCAGTATGCTCTGCTCTCTAAGACCAATCCCGAGCGCCCGCTCCTACTGCTGGATGATATCTTCGACAAGCTCGATGCCGAGCGTGTTGAGCGGATCATTAGGCTGGTCGGGGGGAGTGATTTCGGACAGATCTTCATCACTGATACCAATCGCAAGCACCTCGATGAGATCGTCACGAGCTGGGGCGAAGACTATCGCCTCTTCGAGGTCTCTGAGGGTGAGATACGTGCCATTGATTAGCTTAGATTATGAAGCAGAGTGAGACGGTTAAGCTCGGAGAAGCGATCGCTTCGCTTTGGGATGAAGACCCTGATATGTATGAGCAATTGTTGGTACATCGGATGATGGATCACTTACCCGAAGTGTTGGGTGGTCTCCAGCGCTGGGTTATCGAGACTCGCTTTGATGAAGGAGTCCTTCGCCTAAGAGTCTCTTCGTCGGCGGTGTGCCAAGAGCTTAATCTCCGCCTTCAGGAACTTAGGGAGCAGATCAATCGCTTGCTTCATGCCGAGCTGGTGCGTGTGATCCAAGTCTATGTCTAAGGTCAAAGCACCCCTCTCCGCAGTATAATATAGAATTAGACAATCCCTCTGGGGATAGAAATAGATCGCCCCCCGATAGTCACGAAGACTATCGGGGGGCGAATTTTTGCATTGGTGTCAGTGGGTAGGGTGGTCGTTATTTAGCGGCACGCAGTACGAGATCCTTGGAGATGTTCTTCTCTCTTTCGGGTAGATCGATGAGAAGCTGGGGGTCTAGGTAATTGAGCTCATTACCGATGGGGATGTACTGGCTGGTGATGTTCTTCTTGTTGCGGACTAGGTCGAAGAGACGATGTCCTTCGCAGAAGAGCTCGATACGTCGCTCGCTGAGGATGTCCTCGAGTGTGACTGAGGTGGCAGCTGTGTAGCTAGAGAAGCGCTGGCTACGAAGAGCATTGTAGTAGTCTAGAGCAGTCTTCCCATCCGAAGCCGTTGCACCCTGAAGGAGGGCTTCGGCTGCAATAAGGTAGAGCTCAGAGAGACGGATGACCTTGAAGTTATTGACTCCTATGGGCGAACTTGCTCCAGCCTGGCCTGGGTACTTGATGGTATAGTAGCCCTTGTTGCCACCATCGGCATTGGCTCGCTCGGTTATACTCTGGGTGCGGATATCGTCTGCACGGTTAGCTTGGAGCCAAGAGACGAAGCTCTCCGAGGTGCCGAACTCTGCATAGCCATTAGGATTGGTATAGCTCCCGATGCTATTTAGCCCTGCGTTGTCCTTGTCCGTAGTGAGTACTTCGAAGAGGGACTCCGAGGTGCCGATCTTGTCCCAGACGGTTAGGTACTCCGTTGGGGTGTAGAGCTTGTAGCCACTGGAGCTGATCACCTCGCTAGCATACTTGTAGGCATTCTGCCAATCGCCATTGTATAGGTAAGCACGGGCAAGAAGTCCTGCCGTAGCCCAGTAGTTGAGGTTCCCTGAGTTAGCGATCTTCTCCTTGCTCAGCGTCTCCAGAGCCTTTGTCAGGTCAGAGATGATGAAGGCGTAGGTCTCACGGAGCGTAGAGCGCTGGAATTGATGGGTACGGGGGAATACCTGATTGATGACTGGTATACCGGAGTACTTAGCATCTACATTGACCCCAGAGGTAGGGATGTAGCAGTAGAGACGGGCAAGCTCCAAGTGTGCAAGCCCTCGTAGCACATAGAGCTGACCGATGTAGTCCTCGGCACGGCTCTTCTCAGCCTTCGATGCCGACTGAGCGATGCTCGGAGCATACTTGAGGATATTGTTGACACGGCCCGAGACGGTGGAGAATACCTGGTAAGCGCCATCCGAGATCGAGGAGTTCTTGTCGGTGCGGAAGTTGTGGAGGGTGAGCGTCTGATTGTTGCCTGTCGAGATGGCCTTGATGTCACCACCCTTAGCATCGGCATAGAGGGCGGTCTCTCCGCTGTATCCAAATTGGTTGTTCAGGGCTGCGTAGACACCGTTGATAGCCAGCTTCAGATCGCTGACCGTCTCGATGGATTGCCCCTCAGCACGTGCAGAGGAGGGCACCTGGTCGAGCTGCTTGTCGCAAGAGGAGAGGAAGGCAGCAGAGGAGAGGAGGGTATATAATGCGAATCTTTTCATAACGGAATACTGGGGTTGAGAGTTAGAAACCAACGTTGAGACCGAAGCTGATGGTGCGCAGGGCAGGGATGTCGGTCGAGCGGAAGCCGTTGAGGGCTGCTTCGAGCTCTCTATTCTTCGTAGCTGCGTAGAGGAAGCCGAGGTTGTTAGCCGTCAGAGAGAGGCTAGCTGACCCGACATGAAGCACCTTCGTCAGACGCTCGGGCAGACGGTAGCTGAGGCTTACTTCCTTGAGACGGATGAAGTCTGAGGAGTGGAGCTGACGGGTCGATACGCCGCTACTACGCAGGGGATTCTGCAGGATAGGTAGAGGGTTCGAAGCACTGGTGTTGGTAGGAGTCCAGTAGTTGCCTACGAGTTCCTTGCTAGCGTTCATAGAAGCCGAGCGTAGCCCATCGGCGATGGCAAAGGCATCGAAGTGGTCATAGATATAGCCCCCGAACTGGTAGCTGATCAGTGCGCTCAGAGTGAAGCCTCCGTACGAGAGACTATTGGTGAGGCCACCATATACCTTGGGATAAGCAGACTTAGAGGGGCCACGACCAGCCTCTGCATGGTCATAGGTGATATTGTCTGGGCTCTCGGGCTTAGAGGGGTCGATGAGGAACTTACCCAGCCCCGAAGCTTGGTCTACACCGACATAGTGAGGGAGGTAGAAGGTGTAGACATCACTCCCTGCACGATAGAGGTAGATGTTATTCGGACCACTGATGATGTCGCCATTGGGAAGGGCCTCGACACGAGAGCGGATCTTCGTCAGAGAGAAGTCTAGATCCCAGCGGAGCTTGTTGGAGCGAAGTAGGTCAGAAGCATGAAGCTCGATCTCTACACCACGGTTGGAGATCTCCCCGCTATTGTCCTGATAGGAGCTTACGGCGTGGTTGTAGGAGACGGGTACCTTCATGAGGAGGTTCGTCGTGTACTTGTCGAAGTACTCGATACCGAGGGTGAAGCGCTTAGCCAGAGTGAGGTCAAGGCCGACATTGAGGCTTCGGCTCTTCTCCCAGCCTAGATCGAGGTTAGCCAGCTGGCTGAGGTAGATCGCAGACTCTGGGCCGTAGCTACCGCCGAAGGAGTAGAGACCTCTCCAGGAGTACTCTGCATCGGGGAGATTACCATTTGTACCAAAGGAAGCGCGGAGCTTAGCATCGGTGATGAACTTATTGTCCTTGAGGAAGTCTTCACGACCGAAGCGCCATGCGCCCGAGAAGCTGTAGAAGACCCCGGAGCGGTTATTCTTCCCGAGCTTGGAGGAGATGTCGTTGCGAAGGCTTAGACCTGCGTAGTAGAGGCTATTGTAGTTGTAGTTGAGTCGTCCGAGGTAGGAGAGGAGGAAGCTGCCGTAGTGGTTGCTTTCGCTGTCGACTACCTGACCGTTGCCGAGCTCCTTGAGCTTGGAGGTGGAGTACTGGTTCACAACGAAGCCATGGCGGAGCTGCTCGAAGGACTGGGCTTCGATACCAGCGAGTGCGTCGACATGGTGGCGGTCGAAGTCCTTGTTGAAGTTCAGGACGTTGGAGGTCGTCTTGACAGTAAGTTCGTTGTTGATACGTACACCCTGCCCACCTACACGAGCACCATCGGAGGTCAAGGGGCTCAAGTACTGGAAGGCCTTGACAAGCGTATATTCGATGGAGTTGGTCGTCTTGAAGGAGAGGTAGTCGGTGAAGGTGATCTGTGCGTTGGCACCAGCGAGACCACGCAGGGTACCCAGCTGATTGAGCACACGATCGGGATCAAGGAGTTCGATCGGATTGTCCCCACGCTTCATGGGTGCAGCAGCGGGATTGTAGCTCCCATCAGAGAGACGAACGGGCTGGTCGGGGCGGGAGACGAGGGAGAGGATCGTGGGGTGGGTGAGGCTGACACTAGCGCTCTGTCTAGAGTTGTCACCGATACCCTGCTGGGAGGAGTAGGACACCTGACCCTTGAAGGAGAGGTCGAGCCACTTGGTCGCCTTGTTGTCGAGGTTCAGCAGACCCGAATAGCGGGAGAAGCCTCCGAAGGGGGAGATACTCTTGATATTGTTGTAGCCGAGGGAGGCGAAGTAGCGGAGCCCTTCGGTACCACCATTTGCTGAGAAGGAGACATCGCTGAGTCTACCCGTGCCGAGGAGTTCCTTCCTCCAGTCGGTTACGGTCTCTCTGCTCTTGACGAAGCTACTAGGGTTTGATGCTACATAGCTGTCGGTGACGATAGCTTCGGCCTCTTTGCGTAGGGCAGCACGATTGGCATAGTTAGCGCCAGTGGGCAGGATAGCATCCTGCTTGTAGAGGATCTGGTTGATGAAGGCTTCACGCTGATAGTCGAAGACCTCATTGGCATTCATCGTCTCGAAGGAATTGGTCGCCAGCTGTGAGAAGCCCGTGCTTGCCTTGAAGGAGAAGTTGGTCTTGCCCTGCTTACCACGCTTGGTCGTGATGATGACGACACCGTTAGCTGCACGAGAGCCATAGAGCGAAGCGGAGGCAGCATCCTTGAGTACGGAGATCGACTCGATGTCCTCTGGATTGATGGAGGCGAGGATATTGGAGGATAGACCACTGACCCCATAGTCACCAGCGGTGATGGGCACACCGTCTACGACGTAGAGAGGCTCCGTCGTCCCGTTGATACTCCCGACCCCACGGATCTGAAGGGTCCCAGAGGCTCCAGGCTCCCCCGTCTGTGAGGTGACACGTACACCTGCTACCTTACCAGCGAGGGCCTTGTCGACGGACTCAACCTTAGCACTGGCAATCGCCGAGGCCTTGACGCTGCTCGTAGCACCAGTGAGTGAGGATCGGCGCTGTGTCCCGTAGGCAGAGACCACTAGAGGGTCGAGGGTCTTCTCGGTGCTCTGCAGGACGACGCGTAGCTCACGACCTGTGAGGGCGACGGTCTGCGTAGCGTAGCCGATGTAGGAGATGCGGAGGCTCTTAGCCCCCTCGGGGAGGGTGAGGGTGAAGCGTCCCTTGGCATCGGTGAGGGCACCGCTACGGGGGAACTCAAGGCAGAGGACAGATGCCCCATCGATGGGCTCGTTGTTCTCCGAGGCTAGGACTAAGCCCGTGACGGAGATCTGCTTCTTCTGAGCCCAGGATATTCCTACCGAGAGGAATAGAAGCAGGAGGGATAGTAAACTCTTTCTCATTGACTTCTTGTTTATCTTGATAATTGTGTGGATGCAAAAAAAGAAGCGCTTCTCATGGTAAATCCTAGAGAAGCGCTTCTGAAAGCTCTGGATAGATATATCTCTATCCGTGTATGCCTATACTGAGTTCTACAGTCAGATCGCTTCGCCTATGGATACGCCACATGGTGTCGGTGCACATTGTTGTGCCGACCCACATTCGCATCATTGTCATAGACATTGGATTCATACTGTAGCTTACTGAATTGCTTTGTTGTTTGCTTAGAGGTGTGACTGCCAGTCTCTGTGACGGGATCACGATGACAAAGGTAGAGAAGAATTTTGAATTACCAAATTTTGTTAAGAAGGTTTTTGTTCTTCACATCTGCTCCTCCCCCTTCAGATTGACCCTGCCGAAGGCACCTCTCCGATAGGCCTCTACCGACGGCTCTCCAGAGGGGGGGTAAAAGGACCCTACGGTAGGTCGCTCTTGAAACCTACTGTGGGTCGCCTCGACGACCTACCGTGGGTCGGTCGACCGACCCACAGTAGGTTTTTTTGGCCCCCCTCGGAAGGCCCTATTCTAGAGGGGCTCTGGAGCCCTCTTCTAGCCCCTCGCATTTCCCCATCGGATCGGGCTCTGGAGGGGCGGGTGATCACTAAAATATTTATTAAGCGAGAGCCTTGATCTGGGGAGGGAATTGTCGTTCCTTTGTAGGGAAGTTCATCCCCTCGAAGACCCCAGGTGGAGCTCTGATAAGCTCATGACTTCCCTCGTGGGATAAGTCCTATGTACGCACCGAAGAGGGATGGCCTTCACTCTCGTATATTTATTTATTCTAAACACATGCTTTCGATGAAAACACCTACCCCCGCCTCGTACGAGGTACCCCCGCTTGAGTTCCGAGCCTACGCAGTGAAGGAGCTAGCTACGCTCTATTTCCCTCACTATGATCCTGCCTATTCGGGGCGCTGTCTACGTAGGCTCATCCGCCGTGATCCCGAGCTGCTTCGTCAGCTTCAGGAGCGAGGCTACCGCACACGAGCGCACTATCTGCCGCCTGCTGCCGTCCAAGTGCTCCTCGAGCATCTCGGCACACCGCAGGAGTTCTATGAGATCGTGAAGAAGAGCTAAGGAGGCGCTTGCTCTTTGCCCCAAGAGGATGGGGAGGACGGGAAGATGTACCCTCGGGTGCGGAGATTCGGTCCTACCCATCCCCTTCTTTTGTCTGTGCTGAGGAAGGGGAAAATCTTGGCAGGGAGCGCCTTCTCTTTCACGCACGCAGGTGCTGCAGAAGTGGTCTTGCAGATCCTGATTTTTTTTTTACCAGAAAGTAGTACATTCGCTAGTGGAATTGATGGGTGCCAACCGCTTACTTCTCACTCTCTATAACCTAAGCGTCCCAGTATGAAGACAAAGACTGCTTACCATTTAGCTTGCACACGGATCCTAGGGCTCGTTCTACTCTTTGCTTGTAGCCTCTCAGGCTTAGCCCAAGAGCAGAAGAAGCTCGAACTGAAGATCCTTTCTCCCTCGGGCGAGGGAGTGGACTCTGCCTATCTAATGCTCTCCTTCTGCCAAGCGAAGAGCATCGAAGGAAGGACAGATAAATCAGGTCACTATGTCTGCCCGATACCCGAAGGCTGCTCCACCTTGACTCTTTGGATCTGGGGAAGTGCCGATGCCATCGTCGATACGACACTCTCGGTAGCTACTACCCGCCAGCACATCATCCGCCTAGAGGATCGAATCATCGAAGGGGTGAAGATCGTCGCTACCCGACCTTCTGTACAAATGAATGCCGAGGGGACGACCTACCAGATCACGACGGAGGGGCTACTCTCTTCAGCTAAGGCTCCCCTTGTGCTACAGCGTATCCCTGACCTCATCTACGACGGCGGAAGCTTCACGATCCCCGGCACACGAGGCCAGGTGACTATCTATGTCGATGAGGTACCTGTCAACGAGCGCTTCCTCAGCCAACTCGACGCTCGAGATATCGATCGGGTAGAGGTGCGTCCCAGCGACGTCGCTAGTAGCTCGGGTGGCGGAGCTATCTATATCTATAGGAAGAAGCATCCAGGTACGCTCAAGGGTGAGCTCGGTATGCGTGCGGGGCTGATCAATGAGGAATATACCGTCAGCCCCTCGTTGTCCTACCTCAGTAAGACCTTTGACCTGGTGACCTCAGGCTCGGTGATTACGAACAAGCAGCATCCGCATACCCGTACGCTCCGCAATGGGGTAGAGGTCCTCGATATACAGAGCAATACTCGGCTGACGCAGTACAATGCTGAGGCGCTACTCAACGCCGTCCTCTCTGAGCGCTTCAAGGCCTCCCTCTCCTACCTTCTCTTTGGCTACGAAGAGCGTCTCAGGCAGTCGATCACTAAGCCCCTCGGCATGAAGAGGCAGGAGTATCTCATCGGGCGCAATCTGATGCATACGGCCAATCTGATCCTCTCCTATCAGCTCGCTCCCGAGCAAAGTCTCTTAGTGCGGGCTCAGGGGCTCCTGTCCAATGAGGCACGGACCCGTGAGGGTGTCTCGGGCGACTACTCTGCTCGTATGAGCTACTTCGTCGGGGACGTCGCTTACGACCACGATGAACTTCCCTTCCTCGGGACGACGCATGCGCTTCGCCTCGGTGCACGCCTCCTCCACCAGCGGAGTGTCGTAGAGGGAAGTGCCAAGCCTCACCAGATGACGCAGGGACAGCTCTATCTCAAGGACAACTTCTACCTAGCTAAGGGGCTAAGCCTCTACTTCCTCCTTCGCAATGAATGGGGACGCTACGGGCTGGAGGCGAATAGGCGTAGCTACTTCAGCTTCATTCCCTATGTGTCGCTGGCCTACTCCCAGAATGGCTACTCGGCACGCTTGAGCTTCGACCGAGATCTCTCCCGCCCCGAGGGCAGTCTTCTCTCCCCTGCGGAGTACTTCGTCAGTGAGCTGGATCGGAAGCGAGGCAATCCCAACCTCAAGCCTCAGACGAGTCTGAACTGGGCACTCTCCCTCGGGAAGAGCTTCGGGAAAAGTCGCCTCGTCCTCACAGCCTCGCATGAGGAGCTCCAGGATCTCATCACTGGGGTCTCTACGACTACACCCAACCTCTCGACCTTCGAGAACGCTGGCGAGGGTCGCCTCTCTTCGCTCACGAGCATCTTCCGCACCTCTGCCTTCGACTACAAGCTCAATCTACAGGTCTATGCTGGGCTGAGGTACTCGGACTACCAGCTCAAGAGTGCCTACCGAGCTTCGGCGCTCAATGCCACACAGCGAGGCTGGGGGCTACGGTGCGGGGGCAGTGTAAGCCTCATGCTCAAAGGGGACTGGTTCTTCAATGCGTCGGTGAACTACAATAGTCCGACCTATGCCTTCTCCTCCCGCACCATCGCCGAGCCCCTCACCTATCTCTCCGCCCAGAAGAGCCTGCTCAACGGACGGCTCACCTTCTCCCTCTCGGCCATGGCGCCCTGGGGACTCGGGGAATATAGACGTACTGAGATGACCTTCCGAGGGATCGAGCAGGTCCAGCAGTCGAGCCTATCGCTCTCCAATGTGAGCCTCGGTGTCTCCTTCCGCTTCGGTAAGGGCGAAGCCAAGGAAGCCCCCTCAGATGCTATCGATGCCTCGGGGCTGAAGCGCAGAGATCAGTGAGCCCCGTCGCACTCATCGAGACTATAAGGAAGGAGAAGCACAGCTCTGTGCTTCTCCTCCCCTTTTTTCTTGGCCTCGGGAAGGGGCTTCGCTAAGCCTGATCCCTAGGGCGTTTGAGTACCCCCAAAAAACGACCTACGGTAGGTCGCCAAGAAAACCTACAGTAGGTCGTCACTGTGACCCACCGTGGGTCGCATCGACGACCTACCGTAGGTTTCTTTTTCGCCCTCCAAGGGAGTCACCTCCGAAGGGTCGTACTTGAGGCGCTTCCTTCCCCCTCAGATGGGGAGCAGGGAGTGGGTAGGAGAGATCCGAAAATTTAATTACCTTTGCACCACGATTACGAAAAGGAAGAGTGAACCGACTCACCAAAGCTCTGGTGCTGAAGGTACATGACACATCCAAGGATTGGTTGGGTAGCTCAGCTGGATAGAGCAATAGCCTTCTAAGCTATCGGTCCTGGGTTCGAATCCCAGCCCAATCACACTAAAGCTCCCCCTTCATATCCCCCCTGAAGTTTTTATCTCTCTATTGATCGGGTAGCCCCTTGGTTCTCCTTATCCATTTCATTTGTCTCTTCTGACGAACTTTCTTCTTAGCTAACATTTGATACAAGATCCTATCTGCTTCCTGAAGCTCCTGTAGCTTCGAGTTGTGGGGCTTGATGGTATCCTCCCGAACCGGAGGGCTAGCCCGAATATCTAGGATCGCACAAAATACAAACTCTTATGCAACGATATAATATAACCGAGCTCTCCAACAAAAGCTTGGAGGAGCTCCGTGAGATCGCTCGTGAGATCGGGTTCTCCGCTGACTCTTTCCCCGATAAGCGTGAACTGATCTATGAGATCCTCGATCAGCAGGCCGTCACAGTGGCTGAGACTTCCGCCGTCAAGCGTAAGCCTGGCCGCCCTCGCAAAAGCTCTAGCTCCGAAGCTCCTTCGGAAGACGATGCTCCTTCTGCTGAAGCTGCTGAGCCAGCTGCCGAAGATGCTTCTTCTTCATCTGAAGCCGAAGCACCCAAGCGCAAGCGTGGTCGTCCCAGCAAGGCAGAGCTCCTTGCTCGCCAGCAGGCCATCTCTGCCGTAGCGAAGGCCTCGGAGAGTCAGGAAGCTGACCCCGAACACCTTCCCGTGGAAGAGCCTAAGACTCAGAAGCCCATTCGTGAGGCTCGTAGCTCTAGCCCTGCACCCGTCAAGACCAAGGAGGCTCAGCCTCGTGTCCCCGCAGCAGAGCCCGTAGCGGCTTCGAGCACCGAACCCGCAGCCGAGACCGAGGGCGCCGAAGCTCCTGCCCCAGTAAGCCCTGGGCGCATCGTCTTCCGTCATAAGGACAGTAAGTCGGTGCTGGATCAAGTCCTGCCTACCTTCTCTACGCCTCAGACCCAGCCTCAGCCTAAGGTGCGTCAGCAGCCTCAGCCCGAGCAACCCCAGCCAGCTAAGCAGCCAGCTGCGAAGGCTACGACACGTGTACAGCCACAGGAATTCAACTTCTCTGGGATCCTCGAGTGCATCGGGGTGCTGGAGATCCTCCCCGATGGCTACGGCTTCCTTCGCTCAGCTGACTACAACTATCTGCCTTCGCCCGATGATATCTATCTCTCGGCACAGCAGATCCGCCAGTGGAGCCTCCGTCCAGGAGACCTCGTCGAGGGCTTCATCCGTCCTCCACAGGATGGCGATAAGTACTTCCCCTTCGACAAGATCACCCGTGTCAATGGGCGCACTCCGTCCGAGATGCGTGACCGAGTGCCCTTCGATCATCTGACACCGATCTTCCCCGATGAGAAGTTCCATCTGGATTCGCCCAATAACCCTGCCGTCCAGGACAAGATCGCTATGCGCATCGTCGACCTCTTCGCTCCCATCGGTAAGGGGCAGCGTGGACTCATCGTCGCCCAGCCCAAGACGGGGAAGACCATGCTTCTGAAGAATATCGCCAATGCGATCGCAGCTAATCACCCCGAGGTCTATATGATCATCCTGCTGATCGATGAGCGGCCCGAAGAAGTCACCGATATGGCTACCAGCGTCAATGCCGAAGTCATCGCTTCGACCTTCGACGAGCCTGCAGATCGCCATGTCAAGATCGCTGAGATCGTCCTCAACAAGGCTAAGCGTATGGTCGAGAGCGGTCAGGATGTTGTCATCCTCCTTGACTCCATCACCCGTCTGGCTCGTGCCTACAATACGGTACAGCCCGCCTCGGGTAAGGTGCTCTCTGGTGGGGTCGATGCCAATGCCCTGCAGAAGCCTAAGCGCTTCTTCGGTGCTGCCCGTAATATCCGTGGCGGTGGTAGCCTGACGATCCTTGCTACCGCTCTTCAGGAGACGGGCTCTAAGATGGACGATGTCATCTTCGAAGAATTTAAGGGTACGGGTAATATGGAGCTACAGCTCGACCGTCGTCTGGCAAATAAGCGTATCTATCCTGCTGTCGACCTCGTCGCTAGCAGCACGCGCCGTGACGACCTCCTGCAGGATCAGACCACGCAGACACGTATGTGGTCCGTGCGTAAGGTGCTCTCTGAGATGAATCCTATCGAAGCAATGGAGAACGTCAAGAACCTCATGCTACGTACCCGTGACAATGAGGAATTCTTCGCCGAAGTGAATAGCTAGTCTCGGCTTGCACGTTAGTCCAAGACTTCTCTTATCTTTGTATCGGAAACTCAATTACTACTAACACAAAAATATCCTATCGCACAATGAGCAAGATCGGTATTTTCTATGGCTCCTCTACTGGCTCCACCTCTGAGGTAGCTCAGCGCCTGGCTAAGGCCCTCGGTGCAGAAGCAAACGTATTCGATGTAGCAAGCGCTGACGCTGCTGATGTCGCTGGCTTCGATGTCCTCCTCCTCGGCTCTTCTACTTGGGGTCTGGGTGACCTGCAGGACGACTGGGAAGACTTCCTCCCCAAGCTCGCTGAGCAGGACCTCGCTGGCAAGAAGGTCGCTCTCTTCGGTTGCGGTGACGCTGACAGCTATCCCGACAGCTTCTGCGAAGCTATCTTCAAGATCTACGAAGGTCTAGCAGGTACGGGTTGCTCCTTCATCGGTGCTTATGAGCCCGAAGGCTACAGCTACGATGCTACCCAGACTGAGCAGGATGGTAAGCTCATCGGTCTCTGCATCGACGAAGCTAACCAGTCCGACCTCACCGACGAACGTATCGAGAAGTGGGTCGCTCTCATCCAGCCTGAGCTCTAGAAGCGTACCCCCATCTAAAGGAAGTTGCCCTCCGACTCCTCCTCCCTCATGGGAAGGAGAGCCGAAGGGCAACTTTTTGTATCTTTAGGCTGTAGTAATCACTCAGCTATTACCTAGCTATTTTCCATTCAATATCAAATACACTATGAAGCAAACTACACTCCTCGCAGGCTTCGCTCTGGCTCTGATGGGCTGGGCTACTCCGTCTGCAGAGGCTTGCTCCGACTTGATCGTGGGCAAGAAGGCTTCGGTCGACGGCTCCGTCATGATCAGCTATTCGGCCGACTCACACACGCTCTACGGTGACCTCGTCCACTATCCTGCCAAGGCGTGGGGCAAGGGGCTTATGCTCCAGATCCACGAGTGGGATACGGGTAAGCCCCTCGGGTATATCCCTCAGGCTCCCGTCACGTACAACGTCGTGGGCAATATGAACGAGCATCAGGTCGCCATCACCGAGAGTACTTGGGGCGGACGCAAGGAGCTCCACGATCCTCAGGGCATCATGGACTACGGGAGCCTCATCTACGTAGCTCTTCAGCGCTCGACGAGCGCCCGTGAAGCCATCCGTATCATGACGGATCTCGTCCGTGACTACGGCTACCACAGCTCTGGGGAATCCTTCACCATCGCCGATAAGAACGAGGTATGGATCATGGAGCTCATCGGCAAGGGGCCTAACAAGAAGGGCGCTACTTGGGTGGCTATCCGCATCCCTGACAACGCCATCGCTGCCCACGCTAACCAAGCACGCATTCACAAGATCCCCTTCGGCGACAAGGAGAACTGCATGTACGAGAAGGACGTGGTGAAGGTCGCTCGTGAGAACGGATGGTTCAAGGGCAAGGACAAGGACTTCGACTTCCAGAAGGCGTACAATCCCTACGACTTCAGCGGGCTACGTGCTTGCGAAGCTCGAGTATGGAGCTTCTTCCGCACCTTCGACAAGGGCATGGACAAGTATAAGAAGCACATCATGGGCGATGCCTCGGAAGAGCCCATGCCTCTGTACATCATCCCCGACCGCAAGGTAAGCCTAGCAGATGTCCGTGAGGGCATGCGCAATCACTACGAAGGCACCGAACTCTCGATGACCAACGACCCCGGGGCGGGCGCTTACAAGGTGCCTTACCGCTGGCGACCCATGACCTTCAAGAGCGAAGGCCGAGAATACTTCAACGAGCGTGCCATCGCCACCCAGCAGACGGGCTTCGTCCTGATCGCTCAGATGCGTAACTGGCTTCCCGACGCTATCGGCGGGATCCTTTGGTTCGGCGTGGACGATGCCAATACGGCCGTACTCACCCCGATGTACGCATCCATCACGGAGATCCCCGAATGCTACCGCAGAGGCAACGGCAGTATGACCGAGTTCAGCTGGACTTCGGCCTTCTGGATCCACAACTGGGTAGCGAACATGGCTTACCACCGCTACGAGCCCATGATTCGGGATATTCGCCCTGTTCAGAAGGCACTTGAGGACAGCTACACCGGCCTCGTCAAGGAAGCGGATGCTCGTGCACAGGAGCTCTACAAGGCGGATCCAGCGAAGGCTTCGGCTTACCTCACCCAGCTCTGTGGCAAGGTAGCCAACGAGACCACCGCACGCTGGAAGCAGCTCGGCGAATACCTCCTCGTCAAGTACATGGACGGCAACGTCAAGAAGGAGAAGGATGGCAAGTTCGAAGAGAATGGCTACGGCCAGATCGTCATGCCCAACTTCCCCGGTTACAGCCAGGATTACTACGATCAGGTCGCTAAGAGCGGCGAGGCCCAGCACCTCGAGGTCCCCAAGAAGGATAAGTAATCTCCGCTCTTTCTCATTAGGCTCTTCGCCCCCGTGCTCTTCGGAGTGCGGGGGCGAAGCTTTTTATGAAGAAGGGGGAAGCTCCTCGTATTTCGTCCTTACGGCCCGCGACTGTCTCCCTCTTCCCATCCTAAGAAATAGGACTGCCCACCCTAAGGCGAATGAGCGTCGTTGCCCGCTCTTTTGTCCCGCCTCAGGCCCCGCATTCCCACGGGCTTCGAACGGCGGGAAAATTCCGTATATGCGAAAATAAATTTCCGCATATGCGAAAAAATATTTCCGTATATAAGGAAATTTATTTTCGCATATACGGAATTTCTTTTCCTTGCGCACGGCAAAAAACCTTCATTCGAAGGGAAGGAATTTTTTGTACGTACGGCGATAAATTTCCTTACGTACGAAAATTTATTTCCGTACGTAAGAAAAAATATTTTCGTACGTACAGAAATTTCACCGCCTTCGAAGAGCGATAAAACAGATCGCCCACGGACCCCCACCACCGAGCGTGGGGAAGTCCGTGGACGATCCTTCTTGGGGCTCCGTCGGAGCGGAGGAAAAGAGCTACTTCAGTGCACCGAGTTCACGGCCGACCTTGATGAAGGCGGCGATCGCCTTGTCGAGGTGGTGACGTTCGTGAGCGGCAGAGAGCTGGACTCGGATACGTGCTTGGCCCTTGGGGACGACGGGGTAGTAGAAGCCCGTGACGTAGATCCCTTCTTCCAGCAGGCGAGCGGCGTACTCCTGCGAGAGCTTAGCGTCGTAGAGCATCACGGCGCAGATGGCTGACTGGGTGGGCTTGATGTCGAAGCCAGCAGCGAGCATCTTGTCACGGAAGTACTCGACATTCTCCATCAGCTTGGTGTGCAGGGCATCGCTCTCTTCGAGCATCTTGAAGACTTCAAGCCCAGCGCCAACGACGGCAGGAGGGATGGAGTTGCTGAAGAGATAGGGGCGAGAGCGCTGGCGGAGCATGTCGATGATCTCCTTCGGACCTGTGGTGAAGCCGCCGATGGCACCACCGAAGGCCTTGCCGAGCGTACCGGTGTGTAGGTCGATGCGTCCGTAGCAGTCGAACTGCTCGGCGACACCTCTACCCGTCCGCCCGACGACCCCTGCCGAGTGACATTCGTCTACCATCACCAGTGCGTCGTACTTCTCCGCTAGGTCGCAGATCTTGTCCATCGGAGCGACGTTGCCGTCCATGGAGAAGACCCCGTCGGTGACGATGATGCGGAAGCGTGCAGACTGCGCCTCTTGGAGCACTCGCTCGAGGTCTGCCATATTAGCGTTCTCATAGCGGTAGCGCTGTGCCTTACACAGACGCACGCCGTCGATGATCGAGGCGTGATTGAGCGCATCGCTGATGATCGCATCTTCGGGGCCGAATAGGGGCTCGAAGATCCCACCATTAGCGTCGAAGCAGGCGGCATAGAGGATCGTGTCTTCGGTGTGGAAGTAGCGAGCGATGGCTTGCTCGAGCTCCTTGTGGATGTCTTGCGTCCCGCAGATGAAGCGGACGGAGCTCATCCCGAAGCCTCGTGCATCCATAGCTTCCTTCGCTGCCTTCACTAGGCGAGGATGGTCGGATAGCCCGAGGTAATTGTTGGCGCAGAAGTTGATCACTTCCTGCCCCGTGCTGATCTTGATGTCAGCGGTCTGAGGGGTGATGATGATGCGCTCCCGTTTGTAGAGCCCAGCCTCATCGATGGCCTTGAGTTCCTCGGCGAGGAACTTCTTCATGTTCTTAAACATAGTCTTGTGTATGGTCTAGTGAACTTGCTTGCGGTAGGGTGGGAGCTTGCGAGCCTAGCCCTTGCGACGGATGGTCTCGATCATGTCTCGAGTCATGGCGGGCAAGTCATATTCGGGCTTCCAGTCCCATTCACTGCGAGCGCAGCTGTCGTCCAGCGAATTGGGCCACGAGTCGGCGATGCTCTGGCGCAGCGGATCGAGCTCGTAGGTCATCTGGAAGTCTGGGATAAGCTCTCGGATAGAGGCAGCGATCCCTTCGGGGTCGAAGCTCATCGAGGTCACGTTGAAGGAGTTGCGATGGATGAGGCGACTGGGATCGGCTTCCATCAGCTCGATGCAGGCACGTAGGGCATCGGGCATGTACATCATATCCATATAGGTGCCGGGGCGCAGAGGGCAAGCGAAGTGCCCCGTACGTACAGCGGCATAGTAGATATCTACAGCGTAGTCGGTAGTGCCACCTCCTGGAGGGGCTACATTAGATATAAGGCCTGGGAAGCGGACGGAGCGGGTATCGACTCCGAAGCGCTTCTGATAGTAATCGCTGAGGAGCTCGCCGGTGACCTTCGTCACACCATACATTGTCTTGGGGCGCTGGATGGTGTCTTGGGGTGTCATGTCATGGGGGGTCTCGGGGCCGAAGGAGCCAATGGAGCTGGGGGTGAAGACGGCGCAGCCTGTCTCACGAGCTACCTCAAGGACATTGAAGAGTCCACCTACTCCGATATGCCAGGCTAGCTGGGGCTTGGCTTCGGCTACGGCACTCAGCAGAGCAGCCAGATTGTAGATGGTGTCGATCTTGTAGCGGTGGACGATCTCGGTGATTTGCTGAGGATTGGTGATGTCTACCACTTCGCAGGGGCCTGTCTCCAGGAGTTCCCCTTTGGGAGGAGCTGCAGGGATGTACCCTGCCACGACCACGGGGTAGATACGGCGGAGCGTCAATGCTAGCTCGGTGCCAATCTGCCCTGTAGAGCCGATGATAAGGATGTTTTTCATACCTCTTTTTACTCGTGTTTATCGTGCGATGTCTCGCCGAGCAGGGTATCTTCTGTAGACGCTGCAGGTGCGAGGAATACCTAATATAGTGCGTACAAATGCCCTTTACTATGCGGTAAATGTAGCTATTCTCGTTGAATGGGGAAATAGTTCACGGAAGGCCCTCATCTAAGCCCTTGTATGCAAGCTCTCTAGGCTCTACTAGGCTAGACGAAAGAGTCTATATACCTTTGTGCCTACAATCATAGTTTTTTTAGGAAATGCGCCATTATCAGACCTCTACCTTAGCCTCGGGACTCAGGATCATCTTAGCAGAGGAGCCCGAAGCTACGGTCAGCTATCTCGGACTCGGGGTGCGTGTGGGCTCACGGGATGAGTCTCTACGCTTCCACGGCCTCTCGCATAGCATCGAGCACATGCTCTTCAAGGGGACACGACTGCGCTCTGCCCCTCAGCTCATCGAGCGTATGGAGGCTGTCGGTGCGGAGCTCAATGCCTTCACGACGAAGGAGGAGACGATGCTCTATGCCGTCTGCCCTTCGGTCTATGCTCGGCGTTCGCTCGCCGTACTGCTGGACATCGCTCGGCATAGTCGCTTCCCCGAGGAGGAGTGGGCGAAGGAGCAGGAGGTGATCCTAGATGAGATCCATTCGTATGAGGATAGCCCCTCGGAGCTGATCTTCGATGAGTTCGAGGATCAGGTCTTTCGCCCCCATCCGCTGGGGCATGCGATCCTAGGGACAGAGGCTTCGGTGGGGCGCATCACCACAGAGCATCAGCGACGCTTCTACCAGCGGCATTACCGCCCCGAGCGGATGGTGCTCTTCGCCCAAGGAGCGGTATCTATGGAGCTACTTGAGAAGTATGCTTCCCGAGCTTTCCCCGAGGAGGCAAAGGAAGGGGAAGGGAAGACCGAAGGGGCTAGCTCTAGCCCCAACTATCGCACAGAGGCAAGGCATGTAGTGCGTCGGCGAGGTACGGCTCAGAGCCACGTCCTGATGGGTTGCCCTGCCTTTGACCTCTTTGATAAGCGAAGGCTCGGGCTCAGCCTGCTAGCCAATATCCTCGGCGGGAATGGGATGAATGCACGGCTGAATATGGAGCTTCGGGAGAAGCGAGGCTTGGTCTACCATGTCGAGTGCAGCTATACCCCGCATACGGATGCAGGGCTCTTCTCCATCTATTTCGGTTCGTCCCACCGAGCGGAGGCCGAAGCTATGGAGCTCGTCTATCGTGAGCTGGAGCGCCTAGCGAAGGAACCGCTGACGGCGGCCGAACTCACGGCAGCTCTGCGTCAGACACGGGGGCAACTCCTCGTTGCCTCGGACAATAAGGAGCAGCACTTCCTCACCATGGGCAAGAGCTTCCTCCATACGGGGCACTTCGATACTGATGAAGAGCTCTCAGAGCGACTAGCTACCTTGACTCCCGAGGGGCTCTATGAGACGGCACGGGAGCTCTTCCAGCGAGCGAACTTCCACACGCTCATCTACCGCTAGGGGAGGGGACTATCATAGTCCCCCGAAGCGACCCATTCATGGGGTACAAGAGGGGGGCATTCATGGGTCGGTCGACCGACCCATGAATGCCCCCTTCTATGATCTATGTATGCCCCCTTCGCTTAGGTGAGGCGGAAGGAGCGTCGGTGGATGGGTGAAGCCCCAAGGCGAGCGATCGCCTCTCGGTGGGCGGGCGTAGGGTAGCCCTTATGCCCAGCAAGTCCATAGCCAGGATACTTCTCCTCCAGAGCGAGCATGAGCTCATCTCTGTGGGTCTTGGCGAGGATGGAGGCTGCGGCGATGCTGGTGAAGTGGGCATCTCCCTTGACGACGCAGACGTGGGGGATGTCGGGATAGGGATCGAAGCGATTGCCGTCGATGAGTAGCAGCTCGGGGCGGAAGACAAGATCGTTGATCGCTCGGTGCATCGCTCGGAAGGAGGCATGGAGGATGTTGATCTCGTCGATCTCTTCACTGGAGACGATCCCGACTCCCCATGCGAGGGCTTCGCTCTCGATGATGGGGCGGAGTGCCTCCCGTTGCTTCTCGGTGAGCTGCTTCGAGTCGTTGAGTAGCGGGTGGGAGAAGTGCTCGGGTAGGATCACAGCTGCTGCTACGACAGGGCCCGCAAGACAGCCTCGGCCCGCTTCGTCACAGCCACACTCCATGAGGGGCTCTTCACTCCAGCAGGAGGCCAGCGGGGTAGGCTTCTTCGACGTGCTCATCTCACTCTAGCTGAGCATGGGGACGACCCGATGGAGGGCTTCGAAGAAGCGATCGACCTCCTCACGGGTATTGTATAGGGCGAAGGAGGCTCGGGCGATGGCTTGATGCCCGTAGGCAGCGAGTAGAGGCTCGGCGCAGTGATGCCCCGTGCGGATGGCGATGCCCATGCGGTCGAGGAGCGTGCCGAGGTCGAAGGGGTGGATCTGCCCTATGCCGAAGGAGAGGATCCCCCCCTTGCCTGGGGCTTCGCCGAAGACGAAGCTCTCGGGGAATTCCCTCCGTAGTCGTTCCGTAGCGTAGGCGAGGAGCTCCTCTTCGTGCTGAGCGATGGCCTCCAGCCCGATCTGTCGCACGAAGTCGAGTGCCACGGCGAAGGCCCTTGATCCGACATAGTCAGGGGTGCCCGCCTCGAACTTAAATGGAAGGCTATTATAGGTCGTCTTCTCGAAGGTCACCTTCTCGATCATCTCTCCGCCTCCCATGTAGGGGGGCATCTGATCGAGAAGCTCGGGACGGCCGTAGAGCGCACCGATACCCGTAGGACCGTAGATCTTGTGTGCGCTGAAGGCGTAGAAGTCCGTACCGATCTCCTCCACATCGACGGGGGTGTGGGCGATGGCCTGTGCTCCATCCAGCAGGACCAGTGCCCCAGCTTCGTGCGCTAGACGAGTGACCTCCTTCACGGGATTGACCGTGCCGAGGACATTGCTGACATGGGCGATCGAGACGAGGCGGGTACGCTCAGAGAGGAGACTGCGGTAGGCATCCATATCCAGCTCCCCAAGGGGGGTCAGCGGGATGACTCGAAGTCGAGCGCCTCGGCGGGCGCACATCAGTTGCCAAGGGACGATATTGGAGTGGTGCTCCATGGTGCTGATGAGCACTTCATCACCAGGCTTGAGGAAGAAGGCTTCTCCGGCAGAGAAGGCTACGAGGTTGATCGCCTCTGTCGTCCCACGGGTGAAGATGAGCCCTTCGGGAGAAGGGGCACCGATGAAGGAGGCGACGCTCCGTCGGGCGGCCTCGTGGTGCTCCGTAGCGAGCTGGCTCAGGTAGTGGACACCCCGATGGACGTTGGCATTCGCTTCGTAGTAGGCGGCTTCGATAGTCTGGATGACACAGCGGGGCTTTTGGGTCGTCGCCGCATTATCCAGATAGACCAAGGGCTTGCCATAGACCTCTTGGCTAAGTATAGGGAATTCGTTTCTTATCGCTTCTAAAGATTCCATGATTGGGGAGTACGCTAATATATTCGTTTACAAAAGTACGCAATAACGGGTGCTTAGCTATGAATGCGGCGGTAGTACATTCTTGACCCCCTGCCAAGGAACCTACGGTAGGTCGTCCTTGCGACCTACTGTGGGTCGGTGAGGCGACCTACAGTAGGTTTTTTCGACGACCTACTGCAGGTCGTTTTTACCTCCCTCAAGCTACCCCTCTGGAGCGCCTCTGGAGGGGGGTAAATCAATAGCCAATCGCCCCCTAAGACGCATGCGGTCTTAGGGGGCGATTGGCTATAGATGCGTTGGGTGGAAGCTACTTCTTGGGAGTCGTCGGACGAGCTAGTGAAGCAGGACGAACCTCGAAGTCACTGGTGGAATTGTTGTCATCGACGAACTTCTTCCCGTCCCACTTACGGGCGAGGGAGAGACCCGAATACTTCTGCCAGTCACTCTTCGGCGTGTTCTTAGCCGCCTCCTCAGTGACGGCATTGTAGCCCCTGTCGAATGTATTCTTGTAGGGGTTGATCTTGTAGCGTCGCTTGGGGCAGACGGTGATGCAGTCCAGAGCCTTAGAGAAGGGGATCTCGATCGCATAGAAGTCGGCAAAGAGGCTATTGGTGACATTGATGTAATGGCGGTAGCCTGGTCGCTCCTTGGTATCCTGATAGTTCTCACGGAAGTCCTCTGGAGTCCAGGGGAGCTGGATGAGTACAATGCCATTCTGCCCCGAGAGTTGCTTGATGGCGAAGTCGGAGTACTTCTTCCCCTTGCTGTCTACACCAGTGAGGATGGGGACGAGGTCGGGGACATTGGGATTGTTCATCCCCTGCTTGTCGTAGTCGCCGTGCGTCCACTCCCAATCGGCCTTGGTGAGGTCAAGGAGATCATCCACACCCTTGTAGCGCTTGGGGTCTTCGGGTTCTTCGCCGTACTCCTCTGCCTGCTTGTTGAGTCGGATGAAGTACTCCTTAGCGTGGTCAATCGCATATTTGGCGATGACGACCGTCTGCCCTGGTTGGATGGGATGCTCCTTCCCGCTACCAGGGAAGAAGGAGATAGCTTCTACCCCGATGTACTTACGACGGAAGTCCTCCTTACCTGCGAAGGTACGTTCGTCTGAGGGGTCAAGAGCCGTGGTGCAGAGGGCATGGCCGTCGAGGTACTTGACTTCGGAAGTCGGGTTGTATATCGTGATGTACTGGTCATCTTCGTACCACGACTTCACGGGGGCAAGTCCCCACTCTTCGGGGAAACTCTTGGTGACAACGTGCCCGATGTAGAAGACCTCCTTGATGATCAAGTGATCGACGGAGGAGCGGGAATTGGATCGTCGGCGTGGAGCCTCGTTGCGAGTGCAGGCCACGATCCCCGAGAGGAAGAGTATAGCTAGAGTAAGACGATGTATATACGAGCGCATAGCTACGTGAATCTATTCATTGAAAAGGGTTAGACGAAGCCTAAGCCCCCACGAACATTAGTGTGTGTGGGGGCAAGGCTGTCTAAGAGGGTTAATAAGGAGGGAGAAGCCCAAAGGGCTGATTACTTGCTTAGGGGAGTACCCTTCTTGAAGCGGAGCGAAGCAGCTTGTACCATGAAGTCGCTGGTGGAGTTGTTGTCATCGACGAACTTCTTCCCGTCCCACTTGCGAATTATCG